>Ga0209747_1001401_pt1 | contig 12821 bp, 12 predicted proteins | sample BarGraNGADG00311_FD_184498 | JGI IMG/M metagenome (GOLD analysis project Ga0209747, IMG submission 184498) | Arctic peat soil microbial communities from Barrow, Alaska - Barrow Graham LP Ref core NGADG0011-311 (SPAdes) (version 2) | ecosystem: Environmental > Terrestrial > Soil > Wetlands > Peat... | reverse complement strand
CATTCGAGCGCCGCTGCATCCACGCCTGCGTCGTTCCGCTCCCTCGGAGTACTCACCGAGTACGACTCGGTCGCGCGCCTTGCAGGCGCGTCGCCCCGACGCTCTCTGTGCTTCAAGCTATCTGTGGGACGGAACACCAGATCGCTCCTGCGGCACCTGGCTTCGGGTTCCCGTCTACCGGTCTAATGATAGCTTAGACGTCCCGGATTTCCATAGTGATTACGACAGTGTCCCCAATGGGCTCAAAGCAGGATTAAAAGGGCCTGATCCGGGGATGGCACAGGGAGTCCTCAGCGGAAGGAGTACTCGATCCGGGGCGTCCTGAACCCGAACATCTCGGCCAGCGCTTTGCCGGTCATGTTCTTCGTTCCCGAGGAGCCGACGAACTTGGCCGTACGAACGCGACCGCCCGGCGTGCGGTCCGAGAGATCGACCAGCTTCAGCTCGCCCACGCCGACCCTGCCCGAGAGGTCGCCCGTGGAGATTTCCTTCGTCGCCACGAAGCGGGGAGACTGGGCGCAGTAGCTGTCGGGCTTCCCGCGCAGGTAAGAGATCGGCGAGCCGCCCCAGACATCCTCGTTGTTGTCCGTGTGCCCGCCGCAAGAGCCGCAGTAGGCGGCTATGATCGGCTGGCCCTCGCTCGTCATGATCTCTCCGGCCGTTGCCTCGACCGCGGCATTGTTGTTCGGGTAGTTCGCGACCGACTTGTTCTCGTCGAAAGCCTGGCAGCAGTCGCCGCTCGAGCAGACGTCGTAGCCCTGATGCTTGTTGCGAACCCTGCAGGACAGCACGTAGGTCCGCGCCGCCACGTAGAGGCACTTGAGCTCCTCCATCGGCGAATCGTTCGGCTCCTCCTGCAGCTTCATCAGGTAGTCATGCATGCTCATGGTACGCACCGCGCCGTCGTGGCCTTTGACCTTTACCGGCATGCTGTCGTCGATCTTGGAAAGGGTGATGCCCGTGTAGTAATAGTTCAGTATCTGGTGATAATCCTGTCCCGCCTCCGCCCTGTAATGCACGCCGTCCATGCACATTCCCACCCCGTGGGCGCGCCCGTAGCACTTGAACACGAACACGGCGTTCGGGCCGGGGACCGCGCTGCCCGGGCTGAGAGACGCGACGCTGTCCACCGCGGTGCTGCCCTGCACCGGGGTCGTCGTGGGGATCGTAAGCACCGCGCTCGAGGACGCGGAGGACAACGCTGCAGGCTGGGCCGCGGCCTGGACCGCCTGCTCCGTGTCGCCTGCAGCTTCATTGGCCGTGCGGTTCCACTCCGGCTTGTACGCTTTTGCCGGCTTGCTGGCTCCACCGGCCGTCACCGCGACCTGGATGACGAGGAATATCAGGCCGAGGGAGATGAGGATAGCGGGGAAGCCCCATATCGGCAGAAGCTTACGTATTTTCGCCCAGGCATCGCTCGCCAGGTTCTCGAAGCTGATCTTCAATTGTTGCAGCTGGAACATCAACGCTCTTCAGTCCTTCCCGGCGCGCACGGCCTGATGCGCAGTGTCTCGCGTCAGCGTGCGTGCAAAGCATTGCCGGTGTTACTGGTAGATTATACCAGCGAAACAGGCGTCGTTCCTTTGTTGGCTATGACGCACGACCGCCGCGGGTGGTTTCGCGGACGTAACCCGCCGGCCGTGCATAATCGGAATTACGCACCACCGGCGCGAGATTTGAGGTGCCAATGCACCGTGTGGTCAGGCTAAAGCCTGCCCACTGGCTGCTATTCTTCTTTGAGGATTGCGCGGTCGTCGCAGACCATCTTACCGGCGACGCACACGTTCTCGGGAGGGTTCTCCTTGATCACCACAACAATGGCTTGCTTGGAAGTCCCGTAGATGCGGGCGGCGAGGTCGGTCATCTCGACGGCCATCTCGCGCTTCTGCTCGAGGCTGATGGGAGGACCTTCAACGGTGATGTTCGGCATGATGTTCTCCTTTTTGTCCAGTGCCCGTATACTTCGCGTCCAACCATAGCAATCCCGCCTGTCGAACGAGTATTGGGCGAAACGAGAATCGAGAGCTCTTCCGGCGGCAGAGCGCCTAACCCGGACTCCGGGCAACGAAGGCGCCATACTGGGCGAGCTTCGCGGCGGCGTAGATGGCCCGCTCGGGTGTCGGCGTCGTGAGGATGCCGTGGCTCTCGAGCCTGGTCGACGTCCCCTTCTGCTGCTCGCTCATCGCGACAGCGATGATCGGCTTGCCTGTCTCGGATATCAGGCCCTTCAGGTGCCGGATGAGGGCGTAGTCGGTCCACTCCCAGGCTTCCGCCGGGTTCAGCCCCACCGAGCCCTCGAGGTTCTCCACCTTCCGGTCCGAGACCGACTTTGAAAAGCCTTTCCAGAACGAGCCGATGAAAGCGGGCAGCTGCCTCGGGTTCTTGGTCAGCATCTGGTAAAGAGGGCGGACGGCGGTGTGGAAGATGTTGTTCGTGAAGAATTCTCTGCCCAGCATGGCGCCCATGATGATGACCATGTCCACGTCTTCGCTGCGCGTGACCACGTCTATCGCCCGGAAATGGCTGGACCTGCGGAGGCCGCCGACCAGGTCGACCGGGTTGCCGTGGCTCCAGTATTTCGGCAGGAACGTGTCGAGCTCCGCGATGACGCTGTCGGACATGGTCGCGAGCTTGACCCCCTCGCGGTCGGACGCGTCCGCCGCGACCACGCCCCAGCCGCCGCCAACCGTGACGACTGCCACGCGCCCACCGCGCGGGACGGGCAGGCTGGTGAAGGCCGTGACCAGGTCGATGAACTGCTCGGACGTCTCGGCGGTCACGATGCCGGCCTGCTCGAACATTCCCTCGAACAGCTCGTTCACACCGGCAAGGGAGCCGGAGTGAGACAGCGCTGCCCTGCTTCCCTGCTCGCCGCGGCCGCCCTTCAGGACGATCACGGGCTTGGTCGGCGTGACCTTGCGGGCGACGTCCAGGAATCGATTGCCGTCCTCGATCCCCTCGATGTAGAGCGCGATCACGTCGGTCTCCTGGTCGGCGCCTAAGTACTCGAGATACTCGGTGACGGAGGTGTTGGCCTCGTTGCCGCTGCCCACGAACCGGCTGAAGCCCACGCCCCTGTCGCGTCCCCAGTCGAGGAGTTGTACACCGAGGTTCCCGCTCTGGGAGACGAAGCCGACCTGGCCTTTGAGGGGAAAGACGAAGGTTCCCAGCGCCGCCAGCGACGATGTCGCGCTGTAGATGCCCATCGTGTTGGGGCCGATAATCGTGATGCCGGCCTCGTTGGCGGCTCTGGCCATCTCGCGCTCGAGCTCTGCGCCTTCCCCGCCGACCTCGCTGAAGTTCGAGGCGACGACAAGAAGGTTCTTGACTCCCTTGGCAGCCGCTTCGTGCACGACGCCCAGGACTTTCTTCGCCGGAATCGTCACGATTGCGAGGTCTACCGGCCCCGGGACATCGGAGAGCGAGCCGTAGGTGGGAAGTCCCAGGATGCCGCTCTCCCGGGGATTGACCATCACGAGCTTTCCGCGGAAACCGCTGCCTATGATGTTCATCGGGATCGTAAAGCCCCACTTGCCGATGGAGCGTGAAGCGCCGACCACCGCGATCGAGGTCGGGTTGAACACCCTGTGAAAGTCTCTATTGAACCTGCCGATCTCCATATCATCACCTGCCGGAATTATCTTGTCGTCGGGCGCTTCGATTAAACTACATGTCCGGACGCCGCTCAAATCCTTGAACAGGATACGGCCGCCGGGAGTAGTAATAAGTCTCATGGTGGAAAAGCTCGAGCGAATTGCGCAAATGCGCGTTACTGTACCCGACCCCTTCGATTTTGCCCTCACAGTGGCCAAGCCGGCGGGCTGGCACTGGTCCACGCCTGCTGAGACATTCGAGGATGGCGTGCTGTGGACCGGGGTTCGGTTCGCGGGCAGGCCATTCGGGCTCAAGCTCTCCTCGCCATCCGGCAACGGCGTGACCGCGGTGCTGTACGCGGACGCGCCGATCTCGGAAGCAGACAAGCGCCAGGTGCGCGGCCTGCTGGAGTTCGGGCTCGGCAAGCACCTCGACATGAAGAGCTTCTACCGTTTCGCCAGGAAGGACCCCGTCCTCGCGAAGACGGTGCGGGACCGTTACGGCATGCGCATCGGCAGGCTCGACGAGCTGTTCGGCCGAGTCATCCTCGCTATTACTCTTCAGATGGCACAGATCTCTCGAAGCAGGAAGATGATGGCGGACATCATCGATATCTACGGTACCCGGATCGCGTTCGAGGGGCACGAGGTGACGCTGTGGCCCGAGCCCCCCACGGTTGCCAAGGTGCCCGAGCAGGAGCTGCGGACAAAGGCGAACATGGGATATCGCGGGAGGCTCCTCTCGGCCGCGGCAAGGTACCTCCAGCACAACCCGATGTCCATCCGCGACCTCGACGCGCTTCCCGATGAGGAAGCAGTCCGCATGATCAGGCAGATTCCGGGCATCGGGCAGTACTCGGCCGGGATCGTCATGACCCGCTATGCGCCCATCGACGCGTGGAGCGTCATAGTCATGAGCGAGCTGCTGCTGGGCAAGACGCCCGAGGTGCCCCGCGCCGAGATCGAGACGATCAACTCGCTGGTCGCCGAGCGATGGGGCAAGTGGTCCTGGATGGCGTTCGCCTACATCCTGAACGACCTCGACAACCTCGCGAACGACTACGACCTGACCCGGCTCATCTGAAAACGCAATAACCGGCGACAGGCACTGTTATGTGCATTTCCGCCCGCACCCAAGTGGTAGAATACGGCGAACCGGGCGCGGGGGAGGACGTCATGCAGGCCAGCAAGGGGAGCAGCGGCTCCAGCAGGATCCGAGCGGCGACGAAAGAGAGATGTGTGGTCGGAAGGCCGCAGGTCATGGAGAAAGACCCCGTCCACAACCGCGCCGAGAACCTCGAGCTCGCACTGGCGGCGCTCAAAGACGCGCTGGGCGATGAGTGGGCCTCGGACTCTCCCTCGATCCTCTGCGGATATGCCCGGGACCAGGGTTTCCAGCCCGCGGCTTATCCTCACATCGTGTGCATGCCCGCGTCGACCGAAGACGTACAGGCGATCTACCACATAGCGAACGAATACCTCATCGACATCATGCCTTACGGCACAGGCCTCTCGACCGTGGGTACGCACTTCCCGCTCTATGGCGGCCTGATGATGGACCTCCGCCGCATGGACAGCATTATCGAGCTCGACGGCGAGAACATGTTCGCCGTGATCCAGCCCGGCATCAACTACCTGATGCTGCAGGCGGCCGCGCAGCAGGTGGGCTGCCGTCTGCTCAACCCGTCGACGGCGGCGACCGCCGGAGTCCTCAGCAACCTGCTCTTCTGCAACATCAACACCATGTCTTCGAAGTACGGGTTCGGCATGGACAACATCCTGGACGCCGAAGTCGTCCTGCCGACGGGTGAGGTCGTCCTGACAGGGGCATCCTCGTATGGCGCGGTCAAAGGCCACGTCGCTGGTCCCGGGCCCGACGTGTCGACCCTCTGGCGGTACGCCCTCGGGACACTGGGCACGGTCACGCGGATGACGGTCAGGCTGTACCCCGAGGCGCCTCACCACGCGCAGGTGTTCCCGTGCTACGAGGAAGACAGGCTCGACGTCCTCGGCGAGGCGCTGTACCTCGTCGCCCAGGACAACCTGTCACTCGAGCTCGCCCACCTCATGAATTCTTTCTACGGGATATTCATGGGGGAGACCAACGCCGAGGCGAGCAAGCTTGCCGAGATGATGCCCAGGCACAACCTGCTGACGATCTTCGGGGGAGAGACGCAGGAGGAGGCCGACCTCAAGGCCGCGGTCACACAGCGGAGCCTCGAGAAGGCTTTCCCCATGATGGACTACCTGCCCGGCGAGGCGCTCATCGACCTGACGGAGGACAACGAGTTCGTGGATTTCGAGAAGTGGGTCAAGTTCTTCAACGTCACCTGCCGCGTGATGAGAGTGCGCGGGTCGTTCTTCATCGGCGCGCTCATCGACAAGATCGAGAACATGCCGCCGGTCGAGAAAGACATGCGCGTCGCGTGCACGAACCAGGTCGGCACGACCGACGACCCCCTGGCGCCCGACGACGCCTCGACCTACCTGCAGCCGTACCACATGGGGCGCTCGGCTTACCTCGAGTACGACATGTACACGAACCAGGCCGACAAGGACGACCTGATACGCATCATGATGGGGTACGGTCGCGCGACCGGGGGAGCGATGAGCAAGGGAATGGTGTTCGCCGCGGGGCTCACCGCTCTGATCAAAGGCATCCCCGGCGCCGAGCTCGCGCTGTCGGTGGCCAGGCCGAACATCATTCCGCTCCTGAACGCCTTCACACAGTTCAAGATGACCCTCGATCCCAACAACATCTCGAACAGGCGCTGGGAGTACGACACCGGCGCGATGAAAAAGCTCAGCCTCTTCTAGCGTCGTTCACTTCTTCTGCTACTTCACCATCTCGAGGAGGGCCTGAACGCGGGTCGCGATCTGGCCGCTGTCGTCGCCGTAGTCTGTCTCGACGTACAGCATCGGGACGCCGGCCTTCTCGAGCGCCTTCTGGACCTTGTAAGCCTCGATCGTGTAAGGGTCGCACGCCGTCAGCGCGTGATACAGGACCGCGTCGACCTTGTAGTCATCCACCAGTCCGAGGATGTTGTCGATGCGCTCGGTGTTGGGCGTGAAGACCGCGCAGTCTATCTCGAGATAGCGGTCGGCTATCGCGTCCAGCATGCCTTCGAGGTCCGACGGCGTCTCGTCGACCAGGTTGCGATACAGACGAGCGCCCGTGCACATCTCCTCGGCTACGATGACCGCGCCGGAGGTCTCCACGACCTGCGGGACCTTCCAGTTCGGCAGCGCCATCGGGCAGCCCGAGATCATTATCCTCGGCCGCGCCGGGCCGCCGATAGCCTTGCCCTGGCTGACCCTCTTGTCCAGCTCGTCGCACAGCTCGTTGACCTTCACGGTGAACCGCCTCGGGTCGTCGTTGAACGCGATCTGGGTGATGAGCAGCGCGTCCCTGCCCGAGATGACCGGTGGGTCCGACTTGCGAAGCTCGGCCAGCCTCTGAAGCGCGCGGCGCTTATCGTTTGCCACCTTGATGGCTTCTTTCAGGCTCGCCGCATCGATCTTTTTCCCCGAGACTTCCTCGAGCCTCGCCGCGAGCGCGCGGACCTCGGCCTTCCACATGTCGCGGTCCGTGTCGCCTTTCTTCTGAGGTAGCTCCATGACATGGACAGGCTGCATGTCCCCGAGGATCTCGTAGAACTTCTTCTTGCCGTCGCACGTCGTCTCGCCCACGAGCAGGTCGCAGGACTCGATGTACGGGCACACGCCCGCGAGCTTGAACCCGAGGGAAGATTTGATGAGGGGGCACAGGTTCCCAGGCAGGAATTCCATCGCTGCTTCGGGAGCGACTTCCGCCCCGGCGCAAAGGCCTACGCTGATGCCGTTGGCCGCCATGATAAGTTCTTCGGGCGCGTACGTGCAGTACGTCCCCACGACTATCCCGCCGTTCTTCTTGTGCGTGACTAGCTCGTGGATGCGCAGCCCGTGCACTTCGGAGAAGACGTAGTCGAAGTAGCTCATGCGAGCCGGGCGGCCCTCCTGCGACTGAAAAACGTCCGCGAACAGGGGAGGAAGTACCTCGAGCAAGCCGTCGTGGTTCTCCAGGTTCATCCCAAGATCTTTCCACATCTGCCTGTAGTCATCGCTCATGCGACCATCTCCTGTCATTAGTAAACCTAATCAAATTGATTAGCCGCGATTATATTGATTGTGGCGGCAACAGGCAAGATGCAGGGACGAGCCCCGGCCTATTGAAATGGTCAAGGCGCAGACGAATGAATCGGAGGCTATTGACTTGGAAGCACTTAAGAACGGCGAGGCGGGCCTGGCTCCCGCGGGAGACATCGAGATCGCGTACAGGGCGTGGGGCGACGGTCCCCCGCTTCTTCTGATCGTGGGCCTCGGGGGCGTCAAAGAGCTCTGGACCGAAGAGTTCATACGACCCCTGGCGCGCTCGTTCAGGGTCATCGCCTTCGACAACCGCGGGACCGGCGAGACGCCGCGCGGATCGCTGCCTTTCACGATCTCTCAATTCGCCCGGGACGCGGCGCGGCTGCTCGACGCGCTGGAAATCCGGCGGACACACATCCTAGGCTACTCGATGGGCGGTTATATCGCGCAGGAGCTTGCCCTCGAGGAGCCATGGCGCGCGGAGCGGCTCATCCTGGTAGGCACCGAGTGCGGCGGCGCGCGCGGGGTCAGGAACGAACCCGGAATACTTCTGAGCTTCGCGGGCAGCTCGCCCGACAGTGGCGGCGACGGCAAGACCGAAGAGCGGTTCTACCTGTCTTCAGAGTGGCTCGATGAGAACGCGGGCCAGCTCGGCAACCTTTTCGGAGGCTTGCCCGACCAGGTCGCCCCCGGCAGCATCGGGCTCCAGGCGGACGCGATCCGCGACTGGAACGGCACGTGCGAGCGGCTGCCCGAGGTCGACAAGCCCACCCTCGTGGTCACCGGGACCGACGACATCGTCATCCTCCCCGAGAACGCTCGCGTCCTCTCGGAACTCATCCCGGGCTCCGAGCTCGTGGAGGTCGAAGGAGGGCACCACGGCCTCATACTGCAGTACCCTGAGGAGCTGGCCACGATCGTCGCCGGCTTCCTGGCGAAGCACACCTAGGCGGTCTGCGGCACCGACACCGCATCCCGCAGTATCGATGGCACCACTATGATCACGATGGCGATCGCCAGGCACATCGCGGCGGCCACCCCGACCGCAAAAGGCGTGGAGGTCTTGTCCGACAGGTAGCCGAGCAGCAACCCGCCGATGGGTGACATCCCCTGGAAGACCAGGATGTAGTAGCTCATGATCCTTCCGCGCATGTTCCGTTCGACCCGCGACTGCAGGACGGTATTGATCGATGCGCTCGCCATGAGGAATGAGACTCCGATGAGGAAGGTCATGCAGATTGACAGGGCGGCGTTGCGCGATATGGCCAGCACAAAAAGGACGAGGGAGAACGCCAGGAGCGAGCCCTTGATGATGTCGCGCTCGGCGAACCTCCTGTTCAACACGGTCACCAGGGGTGCGCCGACCACGGCGCCCAGCCCGATGCCGCTGACCAGCAAGCCGTAGAGCACGTTCCCGCCGTGGAGGACTGTCTTGCTCAGAGAAGGCAGCAGCACGATCGTCGCGATTCCAAAAAATGCCTCGGCCATGAGGACCGTCAGCAGCTTGATGGCCCACGGGTTGGCCTTGAGGTAGCTGAACCCCTCTCGTATGTGGGCCCGGGTGCTGCCGGCATTCGCGGTGACCGCGACGGGCCTGGCACGTATCAGCAGCAGCGCGCCGATGACGGCGAGAAAGCTCACCGCGTTTATGTAGAAGGCGCCGGCGACGCTCCAGACGCCGAGGATCAGGGCTCCAAGGGCCGGGCCCACGAACCTCGCCATGTTGAACTGGGCCGCGTCCAGGGCGATGCCGTTCAGCAGGTCTTTCTGGGGCACGAGGTCGGGGACCAGCGCACGCCAGGCGGGGAAGTTGAAGACGAACGCCGATCCCATCAAGACGGTCAGTCCCATGATCAGCGGGAGCGAGTGATGGCCGAGGCTGACGCTGACCGCAAGCGCAAGAGCGGCGATCCCCATCACAACCTGCGTCCATATGATGAGCTTCCGCCGGTCGACGCGGTCGGCCAGCGACCCGGCGTAGATGACGAAGATGAGGATGGGGAGGAAGCTCGCCAGGTTCACCGCGCCGACCCAGGAGTTTGAATGGGTCAGAACCCAGACGTACCACAGCAGCGCGGTGGTCTGTATCCATGTGCCGACATTGGAGACGAAGGCTCCTGTCCAGAGCAACCTGAAGTCCCGGTGCCCGAACGCGGACAGGGCCCCGCCGTGGAAAAGCGTCTCTTCGACTTTCGGGACAGGTGCGGTGACGTCCGCTTCGAGGACTTCGAGGGGATCTTTGCCCGCGTCCTCTCCGTTCTCTGAAGGTGGCTCCCTCATCGTTTCAGCGGAATGAGTCCGAAGCTCAGGTCACGTGCTCGAGGGTAACCTGGACGCGGCCGGGGATCGGCTCCATCCAGCTGGTCCGCACGATGCTGCCGGTCCACGCTTCGTAGACACCGGTAACCTTGCCGGCGACAATTCCCGCGTGGAACGGGTTCTCGATCACGAAGTGGACCTTCTTCCCGTCCACCCACGCGGCGACCGGGTTGCCGATGCCCATCCAGGGGAAGTCCCACATGATGTCTTTTACGTTGCTGCCCTGCGGGATCGAGTGGCGCACCGAGGAGGTCTCGCGCATGTACCTCTGCTCGAGGCCTTCCATGAGCGACGGGAGCTCCGCGCCGAACTCGCTTTCGAGCCCTCGGAGGACCGCGTTGAAGCTCTCCGCCGGAAGCGCAACAAAACGCATGCCGGTCTTGGAGTGCCTCAGGATGCCTTTATCGAAATCAAGGTATATGTTGTCCGTAACCGCGCGCGGCACGGCGCACTTCTGGCACTTCTCGAGCTCGATCGTGCCGGGCAGATACTGGGGAGGCGCAAGGTTAAGCTCCTGCTCGGACGGCGGCTCGTCGCTGACCTTCTGGATCGTGATGATGAACTCGTCCGACTTCACGCGCTCCCAGCCGACGCTGACTCCCACCCGCTCGAGGAACTCGAAGACTCCACTTCCGTCCCCGGCGATCAGGGGAACCGAGTGAGGGTTCATGAGCTGCACCCGGGCGCCTTTGCCGCTGGCGTAGTCGAGCATCTGGCCCCTGCCCATTCCAAGGCCGGCCATGTAGTTGAAGATGAACCTGCTGGTCGCCTTGACCATGGCCTCGGGCCGCGCGAGCTTCCCACGCGGGGCCTTGGCGATGAACCCGGGAAGCAGCGTCTTGATGAAGCGCTTTCCGACCTCTTTTTCCGCCCGCGCGATGATCGGGTCGATCGAGAAGTTCATCCACCGCGAGACCCCGTCGTAGAGGCCCCGCAGCTCGTCCACCTCGAGATAGACCAGACGGGTCTTGTTCGAGTCGCGGCCGATGATCGTGCCATCGGTGCTCCACGCCAGGAACTTCCCGTAGGGGACGGGAAATCCGCAACCCTTGCAGTATTTCATCGAGATCACCTTCCGCGAGCTGGCTCCAGGCTTTGTCAAGCGTCAGAGCCCCAGCTCAAAAGAAAAACAACCGGTGCTACATATATATGTCTCGCCCGGGTTTCCGTCAAGTTTGAGATGCCATCCGGAGCCCTGATTTCGCCTGTAAACGGTGATTTCAGGCCCTCGAACTGCTATAATAGGCTAACAGCGGCAGACATCGGCAAAGAGGGGGAATCATGGCAGAAAGCATCTACAAAGTCATCGAACTGGTTGGATCCAGCCCGGACTCGTGGGAGAAGGCTGCGAAGAACGCGGTCGAGATGGCTGGCCAGTCTCTCAAGGAGCTCCGCATCGCGGAGATCTCGGAACTCGACATGAAGATCGAGGACGGCAAGGTCGCGGCCTACCGGGCCAGGGTCAAGGTCTCCTTCAAGTACATGGGCAAAGAATAGAAAAAAAGCACCACTGGGGTCAGGCCCCAGTGGTGCTTTTTTGTGGAAAACAGAAGGCCGGGAGGCTGGAGCTTCCCGGCCTTTGTCGTGCACAAGCGTACAGCACTGACACTAAGCCTTCTTCGCCAGGACGGTCTCGACCGGGAGGCCCCACATCAACGCCCGCTTCTCGCTCTTTACTTCGAAACCGGCTTGTTCCAGTGAGCGCGCGGCGAATATGGGCCTGCAGTCCACCAGCTTCGGCATCTTCCTGTGGGACCAGCCGTACGCCTGCGACATCACACCTTGCTTGCCCAGGTTCGTCATCGACACTATACAGATCCGGCCCGCAGGCGTAAGGACGCGCCGGCACTCACCAAGGACCACCGGAATCTCGGGAGTGTCGATGAGGTCGAGCGAGAAGCTCATGAACACGGCGTCGAACGACGCGTCAGGATAAGGCAGCCGCGCCGCATCGCCCACGTCGAGCTCGACCCGTGACAGCAGGCCGAGCTTGCTCAACCTGGCGCGGGCCACGCGGGTCATCCCCACGGAGATGTCTATCCCGGTTACTTTCCCACCGGGCCCCACAGCCTTCGCGAGCGCCGCCAGGGCGTGACCGGTGCCGAAGCCGATCTCGAGGATGCTCTCAGCTTCCCGCACGCCGAGCAGCGCGAGACCGGCGTCCGTGTGCTTGCGCTCCGCGCCACCCGCGACGACGTCGTAGAACCGGCTCAACCGGTTGTAGCTGGCCTTCGCCTCGTCCTTCGTCCTGGTCACTCTCTGGGTCTCCATGCCTTTAACTCTAATCGGGGCGAGCTCATATTCAAAGAGCGGGCACGGTCCGCGGCGCGCGGCGTGTTTGGCAGTTGCGCGAGGGTATATAATGTCCACGGTTCAGGACAGGTGTCAGAAGCGAGCGACATCTCGGGGGGTCCAGTTGCCGGAGTACATTCACCATCCGCTCAACGAAGAGATACGGAGCATCGGCGGCTACTATAAAGTCCTCGAGGAAGACGTCATCGACTTCGAAGGCAAAAAGTTGCTGGTGACACTCAAGGGCGCGCAGGCTGACACGGCCTGCTGCGGGCCGGGGGGCATGGGCTTTCTTTCGGTCGCGGGCTACGTCTCGTCCTGGAAGTCCAGGAAGACCGATGAAGGCCTGCCTGTGAGCGACATCAAGCACGTCACGGACCGCGAGGCGCGCAAGCGCATCAAGGTGCTTCTCAAGCAGAAATTCGCATACATCGACCTCGTCCAGTTCGACTGACCGTTCCCGCCTGGATGTTGTTGACTATGGCGGGG
>Ga0209747_1001400_pt1 | contig 12823 bp, 12 predicted proteins | sample BarGraNGADG00311_FD_184498 | JGI IMG/M metagenome (GOLD analysis project Ga0209747, IMG submission 184498) | Arctic peat soil microbial communities from Barrow, Alaska - Barrow Graham LP Ref core NGADG0011-311 (SPAdes) (version 2) | ecosystem: Environmental > Terrestrial > Soil > Wetlands > Peat... | reverse complement strand
GCAACAATTACACTTGGAGGTTTGTCGGCAACATACAATGGATTGTCTCAGGCAGCAACTGCCACCACAACGCCAACAGGTTTGACTGTCGATTTAACCTATGATGGCTCGGCCACTATTCCTGTGAATGCAGGATCGTATGCTGTTATAGCAACCATCAACGATATTAACTACCAGGGCACTGCATCAGGAACTCAGGTAATAAGGAAAGCAAACCTTACTTTTACTTCTGATAACAAAACAAGAACATACCAGGCATCAAATCCGACCTTGACATACACTACTATGGGGTTTGTTAATGGAGAGACAAAATCTGTCCTGGATGTTTTACCCTCAATACAGACTACAGCAGTTCAGAATTCTCCGGCAGGTAACTATCCGATAACAATATCAGGAGGAAACGACAACAACTATACCTATATATATGTGTCAGGAATCTTAACAATTACAAAGTTACAGCAAACGATTACCATAACGGGTATCCCTGAGAAGCTTCTTGTAGGTGATACATATACTCTGGCAGCAACATCATCAGCGGGCCTCACAGTTCTGTTTGAAAGCAATAATACATCGCTGGCAACCATAACCGGAGATAATCTTACCGGCGTATCAAAAGGGTTGGTTCAGATACGTGCCTATAATCAGGGCGATCAGAATTATGATGCTGCAGAGGTGTTTGCCACAGTTGAGATCTATTCCACGCACAAAGATATAATGCACCTCTTCACCCCTAATAATGATGGCATAAACGACTACTGGGAGCTGCCCGAATTAGCCATATGGGGTAAATGCGATGTAAAGGTCTATAACCGCTGGGGCAAACTTGTCTTTGCTGATTCCAACTACAACAATCTTTGGGATGGAAGGTCAGGTGGAAATCCGTTGCCGGAAGGGGCTTATTATTTTATAATTAAAACAGAGAATGCAGGCGAGGTGAAGGGGACGGTGAATATTGTAAGATGAGGAAAAGGTAATCGGTATTCGGTAATCGGTAAACGGTGGCTGCTGATTACTGATTACCGATCACCGATTACCGATTACCGATCACCGATTACCGATCACCGAAACATAGATTACCGAAACATAGATTGAAATGAAAAAACTCCTCCTCTTCCTCATAACCATCTTAACGGCAGCAACTGCCTACTCCCAGCAATCCCCCCTCTCCGAGGGCTACTTCATGGATAAATACAGTCTGGCGCCATCTTACGCTGGAAACTATAATCCAAAGTTTCTGTTTGCCGGGTACAGAAGCGACTGGACAGGTATTGATGGCGGACCGAAGACAGTGAGACTTTCTTATAATGATTTGTTTCCCTATATGCAGAATGCAGGGTATGGTGGAAAAATAGTTTATGATAAGGCAGGGATATTCAGTCAGTTATACATTCTGGGTTCCTATTCATACAATCTGAAGATAAATGAATATCATAGAGTAATGTTTGGATTGTCGGCCGGGTTTTACAGGAACAGGCTGAATCTGCTCGACTATTACAATGACCCGAAATATACAATCGACCCATCATTGGTCAGTCAGGATATAAACTCAAAGCTGAAGTTCATGAGCGATTTTTCGGCTGTCTGGGAATGGAAGGGAGTTGAAGCAGGATTTTTGTTCTCAAATATAAGTTTCGGTGATGCCAGTTATAAAGAGGTAGCACTGAAGTACAATCCTGTGACCAATTTTCAGTTTCATGCTACATACTTATATAATTTAAATAAAGATTGGGAAGTATCGCCGATGGTAATTTTAAGGGGAGGAAAATATATCAGGAGTCAGTTTGAATTTGCATCGCAGGTATTATATCTGAAAAAGGTGTGGGGCAGTCTGGTATTTCGCGATCCGGGAGTATTTGGATTTGGTCTTGGAGCTAATATCGGCAAGGGACTGAAAATCGGATATAATTTTAATATAGCAACAAATGTTGCAATGGGAGTGCTGAATAATCATGAGCTGACTCTTGGAATAAATCTATTTGAATACTTACAAAAGACTAATTAGAGTTAAGCTGAAGTTCTCAGAGATTAGGGGAAGAACGAGATTTATTAAATGAGAGTCCGGGAGCGGGCTCTTTTTTTGCATGCTTATTGAACTTACGGTTGTGATTAACGGGTTGCTTCGGCTCCGCCAGCTGGCAGAGACTAAGCAAACCGTATATCCCTTTCCCAACCTTCTGACCGTCATTGCGGGGACGAAGTAATAAGCCTTTGGTAATCTGATAATTTAATGTATTCTTAATTGATAGTTAAGAAAAATAAACTAATTTCGTTGTAAGGTTTTCCGAAATTGCATCTGCCAATCATACAAACAGATACATGATTGAATAAAAAGAAGAAGCCATGAGAAAATTACTGTTAGTTTTTCTGACGATACTCTTTGTTTCCGCTGCGGCTGATGCTCAGCTGTGGAAGATAAGAAGATATGAAGCTACAGCCAGCCTGGGAACAACTCAGTTCTATGGAGATATAGGAGGATATTCGATAGGCGATAATTTACTGGGAATAAGAGATTTCAGCTTAAGACAAACACGGTATAATTTTACCGGCGCTTTTAAGTACAGGATCCTTAATGATGTTTCAGTCCGTCTTAATCTCGCCGTTGGCAGCTTTCACTCAACAGATAAGAAAGGGGCAAATGAGTCGAGAGGGTTTGAGTCGGTAACTTCGTTTTTTGAACCCTCAATTTTAGGAGAATACTACTTTATAAAAAATAAAGGGGAGAATAGCTTTCTGAACATTAAGGGAACCAGACGCGGCTTTAAATCCATATTCCCGGTGCTCGATTTTTATGTTTTTGGCGGCGTAGGAGGTCTTTTATATAAAGTTAAACCGAACGCTAAGCTGGCTCCTTTTGTTACAAATGCAAACGGTTTTACTCCTGTTATCCCGGTAGGTCTTGGTGTCAATATGTTCTACAACAGCAAATATAATTTCGGTGTTGAGTTCAGCGGCAGGTTTACATTTTCGGATAATATAGATGGGTATACTTCAATATATTCCCAATCGAATGACTTGTACCATTTCCTGAATTTCACTTTTACATATAAAATAAACACAGGCGAAAATGGGTTGCCAAAGCTGAGGTCGTATAGCCGGATGATGGGGAGGTGATGGAGAAGAACGAGATTTATTAAAGGAGAGTCCGGGAAGGGCTCTTTTTTGTATTTTAATAGTACTTACGGTAGTGATTAACGGGTTGCTTCGTCTCCGCCAGCTGGCGGAGACGAAGCAATCCTTAGCTTGCATTACAAAACCCACTTTTGTGGAATTTTTTTATTATCCCATAAAATGTTCGCGTTTTCTGTTTTTCTTTTGAAAAACTCTTTTTAAATTTACTATTGGAAAGTGATTTGTCATTGTTAAACAAAAACTGTAATACACATGAAAAGAGTAATTCCCTTGATTATGTTTCCCCTTGTTGTGTGCTTTTTAAGCGGTTGTGCTTCGGTAAACTTCTACACCGGATCTGACCTGACCGGGAAGACCGGATTAAAGTATTATAACGTTAAACCTTATCTGCTGGTTGAGCAAAACGCCACAAAAGATAACAGTGTAAAGACATCAGTAATCTATTTGCCCGATATGGCAAATCCGGGGTACATTGCAATTAAACCCGGTTTCGGATCGAGTGAGCTGAAGGTTGCATTAACAAACGGTTCCTTAAGTTCCGTTGGAATATTGAATGAATCGAAGATTCCTGAATCGATGAATGCCATAGCAGCCTTGTTATCAAAAAGCGGTTATGCTGTTAATCAGTTTAGTCAGCCGGGACCTCCGGCGCAATCTATTGATCAGCCTGATTTTAGATTATTTGAGATTATTGTTGGGAAAGAGGAGACGACGCTGAAGGAGGTAAAGATCAACCCCCCAACCCCCCTAAAGGGGGGCTAAAGCGTCCGTTTATTGGCTTTATTCGCCACCTTGGGGGAGATGCCTCGAAGAGGCAGAGGGGGTTTGATAACCAACGACGACTTAGAACCCCCTTTAGGGGGCAGGGGGCAAAAACCTCGGGGCAGGGGGCAAAAAATAGGGGGCAAAACTGCTTTTTCAATTTAAACCAATTCTAAAACCATATAAAATGAAACTATTAATCGAAAATGAATCCATGATCGTTGGCACCGGCTGGTTGCCACCAATGCCCGATCTTCGCGATTATACAGAATATAATCAGGAGATCGCACTTCTAAACAGTAAACTGGGGATTGTTGAAGGAGAGCAGAAAGTTGTAACTTCTGTCGATCTCCGTAAGTGGTGTTCCGCTATTGAGAACCAGCTCGATATTGGTTCATGTACCGCTAATGCCGGTATGGGAATAGTGGAATATTACCAGAGAAGAGCATTCAACAAACACATTGAAGGGTCGCGGCTGTTCCTGTATAAGGTGACACGGAACCTGATGCAGCAGACCGGCGATACTGGTGCAACAATAAGAGATGTAATGAAAGCCCTTGCCCTTTGCGGTGTTCCCGCTGAAAAGTATTGGCCATATAATGTTGCCGATTTTGACAAGGAGCCCCCTGCATTCATCTATTCAATTGCAGATAATTATGAGGCGTTGAAATATTTTTGTCACGACCCTATGGGATCTGATTTTCCTTCTGCGACAGTACTCGATTCAGTAAAAAAATACCTGGCTGCAGGAATCCCTTCAATGTTTGGATTCTATGGATTCCCCTCCTTCAACGATTCAGATGTAAAGGGAGGTATCCCCTATCCATGTCAGGGCGAAAAGGCCGAATGGGGTCATGCCATTGTAGCGGTTGGATATGATGACGAATTGAAGATCACAAACACAAAATGCAATAAGGAAACTAAAGGGGCACTGCTTATCAGGAATTCATGGGGTACCTCATGGGGTGATAAAGGATATGGCTGGATGCCATACGATTATGTGCTGAGTAAGCTTGCTATGGATTTTTGGTCGCTGCTGAGCATGGAATGGGTTGAGACGGGGATGTTTGGCAACTGATATTTTCTTTCTTTGTTCGCACAAAGAAAGAAAGAAACATAATTATCAGAAATACTAAATTTTCTTTAAAAACGAAACAGGTATGGTTAGAACAAGATTCTGATCAAGTCGATCAATCCTTACTACCACCCTTTTTTTGCCACCGATTTTAATCAGCTCTCCGGTTAGTCCCACCAGAACACCGGCAACCACCTCAACATTATCGCCTTTGTCGAATTGCTCTGAAGAGACTTCTATCTCAGCATCAGAGTTTATCAGCAACCGGAGGTTGTCGATCTGGTTTTGTGGAATGGAAACAGGCTGTCGTTCAAAAGAGACGAACTTAACAACACCATTAATCTTATAAACAACCGGGAAATATTTTGGGATGGTTTTTACAAATATATAAGATGAGAGAAGCGGTTTTATAACCAGTTTCTTCCTGTCGCTCCACATCCTGTAGGTTCTCTGAAGAGGAAGAAATGTTTCTATCTCTGCCTCAACAAGCCTCTCATATACAAGTTTTTCCGCCCGTGGACGGGTATAAACCGCATACCAATTATCTTCAGAACTCTTGTTCTTACTTAATATTTTTTCGTCGGAAGGCTGACTTATCTGATCAGTCATTTTTTTAGGGGTTGTATTGATAGGCAAAGATAGTAAAACAAAATAAAGGGCGCAAGGGGCGTAGGGGGGGCACAAAGGGCACAAGGGGCACAAGGGGCACAAAGGGCGCAAGGGTAATAGGGTTGGGAGAGATAAGAAAATTTATTAAATTTGATGATGACACAAAACAAGTGGAATTGTTTTGTGAGATAGAAAATACTAATCTAAAATCGCTGCATCATGGGAAATTTTCAAAAACTTCGGGTATGGCAACTTGCTAAAGACTTAGCTGTCAAAATTTACAAACTGACTTCAAATTCATCGTTTTCGAAAGACTTTGGTTTAAAAGATCAAGTACAAAGGTCTGCTGTTAGCATATCTTCAAATATTGCGGAGGGGGATGATCTGGAGACTGATAAACAGTCTGTCAGGCATTTTTATATTGCAAAAGGTTCAACTGCAGAATTATTAACTCAAATCATCATTGGTCAGGAAATAGGATATTTTGACATTGAAACACGGGATAGTCTGATTAAAGAATGCAACATCATTTCGGCTATGCTTACCAAGCTAATAAAGGCAAGAAGTAAGTAGTTCCCTTTGCGCCTTGCGCCCTTTGAGCCCCTTGCGCCCCTTTCATATTTATAGTAACTTTATCCGTCATTATGAAAGACCTTCTATTACTTCTCAGCCGTTACCCTTACGATATATCAAACAGGGAGACTCTCTCAGATCTGCTGGGAGAGGTACAGAATTGGCCTAAGCTGGTGGAACTTATAAATGCCCATGGGATAATTGCCCTGGCCGCATATAATATAAAGGAAGCCCGTCTCGAAAAAAAGGTTCCCTTTGATTCAATGGCAATTCTTGAGAATGGCTATTTGCAAAGTGTTGTACGTAACACCTGGCTAACAGAACACTGGAAAGAGGTTAATACTATTCTTGTTAATGCCGGAATAAAACATGTTCTTCTTAAAGGGATGGCACTCGAACATACTATTTATGAATCGGGAGGTCTCCGGCAGATGACGGATAATGATATTTTAGTGAAACCTGAAGATGCCCTTAAATCCTGGACTCTCCTTCAGAGGTATGGCTTCTCGCATGGTCCTGTTAAGTCGGCGCTTCATAAAAAAATTCTGCCCTTTATAGGAAAACACCTGCCAACTCTTTATAAAAACGGTTATGCAATTGAGATACACCACAGGCTTTTTGATAACGAAAATAACCCGGAAACAGGTAATAATGATCCCGTAAACGATGCTGTTGAAATACTTGTGAACGACACAAATGCATGGATCCTCTCCAAAGAAATGCAGCTAAGGCATCTTGTTTCACATTTTAAAAGACATGCGATGGAAGGCAGTGTTCAGATCCGACAATATGCCGATATTTTACTCCTTGATAAGTCCAGCAATGTGGTAATGCCCGATAAATTTATTACTGATCCGCAGCAGAGTAATAATAAGGAATACCGGAAAGCTGCCTATAGAAAAAGCTTCGCATCTGTACCTTCAAAATACCGGGTGCGGTATCTTGCCGGCGACATTTTCCCTTCATTAAGCTGGATGAAAGAACGTTACAAATGCAGCATCCTGAAGGCATTGCTGTATTATCCTCTTAGAATTGGAAAGGTTTTTATGCTCCTTCCCCCGTGGGGGAAGGTTGGGAAGGGGGTCAGGGACAAAGAGTTACTGAGTTGAATATTTCCCCTTTGCGTCCTTTGCGTATTTTCTTTGCGCCCTTTGCGGTTAATGGATTTGCTTCCCAAATAGTTTTATATTTGCTTATTAAATGAGTTGAATGGCTTTTATGAAAAAACTCTTCTTCATATTATTCATTTTCAATATAATATTATTGAATAATGAAATCTTTAGCCAGGAGGCTCCCCAGTCTGTCAATAATAAAGGTATTTATGACTTCCTCGATGAACTTGCAAACATTCAGATTATTTCCATTAACTCCGCCATAAAGCCCTATTCACGCCTGTTCATCTACCAAAAGCTGAAAGAAGCGCAGGAAAAACAAGAACAGCTAAACTCCCGGCAAAGGAAAGAGCTTGAGTTCTATATGTTGGATTTTGGGAAAGAGGAAGAAGGACGCACGACGCACGACGCACGCCGTAAGGATTTGTTTTATTATAAAGATGATTTGTTTTCGTTGACGGTGAATCCGATTTTGGGTGGGGAGATTTTTAGTAACTCTTCTGGAAAAGCAACCTACTGGCGAAACGGGGCTGAGGCCAAAGGTTATATTCAGAAATGGGGATTTTATGCTTCGCTGCGCGATAATCACGAGAATCCTCTTCTGGGAAAACCTGCTTACCTAACCCAGAGAGAAGGAGGACACATAAAAGGAAGTACCGACTGGAGCGAGATGCAGGGAGGTGTTACATATTCCTGGAAATGGGGAAGCGCCGGTCTGGTAAAAGATAAGCTTCAATGGGGAAACAATTATAACGGCGCCAATATTTTCGGAGGAGACAACCCTGCTTTTCTGCAGTTAAAACTACATATCTCTCCTGTTAAATGGTTCGATTTTAACTACTTCCACGGATGGCTTAACTCAATGGTTGTCGATAGTACTAACTCCTATTGGGTAACAAACAGTTATGGCAGCGATTACCGGGAGGTGTATCATAAAAAGTTCATTGCTGCCAACATACTGACTATCACACCGATTAAAAACCTGAATGTCTCCGCAGGAAACAGTATTGTTTACAACGATCAGAATGTGAATCCTGCTTATCTGGTTCCTCTGTTTTTTTACAAATCTGTCGATCATTCCCTTACCTCTGGAATAGACAATATGAATTCTCAGATGTTTTTTGATATCAGTTCACGTCAGATCAAAAAACTTCATCTCTATGGCACCATGTTTATCGATGAGCTTTCGGCAAGCAGGTTTACCATGAAGGATGAGTGGAACTTCTTCAGCTATAAAGCCGGATTCCGGTTAACAGATTTCCCCATTTCAAACCTTTCCTTTACAACCGAGTTCACCTATACCTACCCACTTACCTTTCAGCATTATGTACCGACCCTCACCTTTGAAAACACAGGCTTTAACCTGGGGCATTATCTGAAGGATAATTCGAGAGAGTGGTATCTGGCATTTGATTATCGTCCGTTCAGGACCTTAAGTATCAACCTCTTTTCCATTGACGCTGTTCGTGGTCCCGATTATACCGCCCTTGGAGTCAATCGTCTCGGAAACCCTCCGTTATCTTCAATTGAATGGCACAATACCTCTTATGGAATCAAAGCCTCATACCAGGTTATTAATGACCTCTATACCTGGTTCTCATTCTGCAACAGCAATATACGGGGCAGACAAGACTGGAGCCCTGGTTATTTTTACGGACGGAAAAATACGCTAAATGCAGGAGTTAGTTTTGGATTTTAAAAGTTTTTTTGCCCCTTCTCTTCTTGCCCCCCAACCCCCCTTAGGCGGGGCTAAAACGTCCTTTTATTGGCTTTATTCGCCCCCCTTGGGGGAGATGCCACGGAGTGGCAGAGGGGGTTTAATAACCAACGACGACATAGAACCCCCTTTAGGGGGCAGGGGGTAAAAAAGCGGGTGCAGATGGGCAGGGGGTAAAAAAGCCTTTTATTCCCTGCAACCTTCCTCCAGTTTTTTCAGTCATATATCGACAAAATCTATAACTTTAGGGGCTCTATAAACTAGACTTAACCGGGCCGGAGAACGTGGGATGGAGAAACAAAAGTTCAAGACTATAACTCTGATTGCTGATATTGTCATTCTTACGATATCCTTTCTTGCTGTTATATGGACTAAACCCTCCAGTCTGAAAACCTATCTCCCTTCACATATCTTCTTTTTCCTTGGACTCGCTCTTATATGGTTGCTCGTTTCGTTACTAAATGGAAAGATGCATCGGGGTAAGATCTTAAATTTTACTACTTTATTCACCCGGGTTCTGACCAGTAACCTCATTGCTATATCTGGTACTGCATTGATAATGTACACTTTCAGAGATTATGATTACTCCAGAACTGTAGTTTTGGGTACTGCACTTCTTGCCACTGTTCTGGAGCTGATCCTCGGCTCAATATATATAGCTTATAAGAAGGCTGTTGTTCAGGATTACGAGGGATATGAGGATTATGAAAAATATAAGGCGTATAAGATGCCCAGCGAGTATGACCTTGTAAAAGGGACAAACGGAAATGGCGCCTACACAAGACAATCCGTTGATGTTGACGCAGGAATAATAAAGGCTATTGAGAAGGAGTGCGGTCCGGAGATGGCTGCAGCCGTTGTAAAGATGACATGCAATAACCTTACTGATCATACAGCTGTATTATCGACTACCACTATTTTTAATATAACCAGCCTTATCCATGAAAAATATGACTATATAATCAACCTTCACAAAATCAACGACATAAAAAATCTCGACCATTTTCTGGACGCTGTCAACACCAAACTGGAACCGAAGGGCTTTTTCTTTTGCTGCATTGAGACAAAAGATCAGCGGAAACAGAGGATCTTCAGGAAATTTCCACCTGTGATAAACATTATATACTATTCATTTGACTTCATAATTAAGCGCGTTCTTCCAAAACTTAAGTTCACACGCGGGATCTACTTTTTCCTGACTCGCGGAGAAAATGCGGTAATATCGCGGGCAGAAGCGCTTGGAAGACTATCCAGGGCTGGTTTCAAGATAAAACAGGAATCCTTCATTGAAAATAAACTTTGTATAGAAGCCAGGAAAATCAGCGATCCTGCACCTAACAATGATAATATTTACGGTCCCCTGATAGCGTTGCCAAGGGTTGGCAGGATGGGAAAAATAATAAAGGTGTATAAACTTCGGACCATGCACCCGTATTCAGAATACATTCAGGACTATGTCTATAAACTACACGATCTTCAGGATGGAGGAAAGTTCAAAAACGACTTCAGGATAACATCCTGGGGCGGTATCTGTCGTAAAATATGGCTTGATGAACTGCCTATGTTCATTAACTACTTTAAGGGAGATATGAAGCTTTTTGGCGTGAGACCACTGAGCAAACAATATTTTGAGCTTTATAAGAAAGAGGTTCAGGATCGAAGAATACTATACAAACCCGGACTTATTCCGCCTTTCTATGCTGATATGCCGGCAAATCTTGAGGCGATTCAGGCTTCTGAACTGAATTATCTGAATTCCTACGACAAACACCCCTACCTTACCGATTTTCGCTACTTCTGGAAATCTATGTGGAATATTGTGTTCCATAAGGCGAGAAGCAATTGAGGCGACTCTCATGTTTTTTGCCCGCCACGCCAAGGCAGAGGGGGTTAATAACCAAGGATGAATTAGAAGGAGCTGTTGAAAAAGTGGGTTCCTTTAGATTCTTCCCTTTGTGTTCCTTCGTACTACACTTTGTAAAAATTTGACGAATTTTGATGCTGTTTTTATATTAATAAAAATAAAAGTACCTTTGCACGTTATTAAAATTTTAAGCAAATGGCTGAGAAGACAAGATATTCGGATAGTGAACTGGAGGAGTTCAGAGGGATCATCCTCATGAAGTTGGATAAAGCCAAAAAAGACTACGAAATTCTGAAGTCCAGCATTACTCACGAAGAGAGTAATGATACTATGGATACCTCTCCTACTTTCAAAGTACTGGAAGAGGGTGCGACTACATTATCAAAAGAAGAAGCAGGAAGACTTGCACAACGTCAGCTGAAATTCATACAGCATCTGCAGGCTGCCCTGATAAGGATTGAGAATAAAACTTATGGGATATGTCGTGAAACAGGAAATCTTATCTCGAAAGAAAGACTTAGAGCTGTTCCTCATGCTACCCTTTGTATGGACGCTAAGATGAAGCAAAAGTAGAGACGCGAAGCATCGCGTCTCAGTGAGCTGCTCAAAATTTTGAGCAGCTTTTTTCGTTAATTTTATGGCTAAAACAGAATATGATGAAACCTGTTTCCGGAATCTCTCTTCTAGTTCTGATATTCTGTAGTGCATTAAGCGCTCAGGTTCCTGACTCCCTGAAATACAAGTCGCTTCTCCCCTACGATTTTCACCTGGCTTATCTGAAGGCTGACAAAGCGATCCTTATTGATGTAAGGGAGTTTTTTGAATACAAAAAATCAAGATTGAGGGATGCAGTAAATATACCGTCATCGGGGAATATGGATTTTGCTGCAGATACACTTAATAAAGAGAGTGCTTTGTTTTTTTATTGTACAAGCGGTTTCAGAAGTAAGCGTGTTGCCGTAAAATTTTACGATAAAGGTTTCAGAAAACTATATTCTCTGAATGGTGGGATTACTGCTTTGAAGAAGGACGATATGCCCGTTGATAGGAAACGGCTCAGGAAGCGTACTTTATAGGACTTTGTATGGGGATTGGTGGGTTGCTTCGTCTCCGCCAGCTGGCGGAGACGAAGCAATCCCTAAATCCCATTACGAACTATTAGTAAAATACTTATTTTTACAACTTATAAATTCATAATCCATGTTTTCAGGAATCATAGAAGAAGCCGCTCAGGTTGTTAAACTTGAAAAAGAAAAAGACAACCTTCATATAACAATGAAATGTTCATTTGTCGGTGAATTGAAGATCGATCAGAGTATCTCACATAACGGCGTTTGCCTGACGGTTGTCAGGAAAGAGAAAGATACTTACACCGTTACTGCAATAAGGGAAACTCTTGAAAAGACAAATCTTGGATTGCTTAAACCGGGCGATAAGGTAAACCTTGAACGCAGCACAAAGCTCGATGGCCGTCTCGACGGACACATGGTGCAGGGACATATAGATCAGACAGCAAAATGCCTTAATGTAAAGGATGCAGGAGGAAGCTGGTATTATACTTTTGAGTATGAACCGTTACAGGATGATTATATAACAGTTGAAAAAGGATCCGTTTCCGTTAATGGAGTAAGCCTTACGGTTGTTAATTCAAAGCCTAAATCTTTTGAGGTTGCAATAATCCCATTTACCTGGGAGATGACAAACTTTCATCAGATCAAAAAAGGGACCGTTGTCAATCTGGAGTTTGATATCCTTGGGAAATATATTGCTAAGATTATAAAGCAACAACTTGGGAAATAGGGCACAACGGCGTATTTACGACTGCCACACCAACTTCTTCCCAAACCCCAACCTGTTATCCGTCATCTTAATATGAGTAAGCTTTACGATCCAAAGGTGAGTATCCATAAGCGCTGCCGGAGGAAATCTTTTGAGGTAAGCCCATTTGGCTTTTGATAATACATCACCCTCGGGTTCGGAAA
>Ga0209747_1001395_pt1 | contig 12849 bp, 8 predicted proteins | sample BarGraNGADG00311_FD_184498 | JGI IMG/M metagenome (GOLD analysis project Ga0209747, IMG submission 184498) | Arctic peat soil microbial communities from Barrow, Alaska - Barrow Graham LP Ref core NGADG0011-311 (SPAdes) (version 2) | ecosystem: Environmental > Terrestrial > Soil > Wetlands > Peat ... | reverse complement strand
AAAGATTATTCTTTTATCACCTTAATTGATTTTCGGACATCCTTGTTATAAACTTCGACGATGTAAACACCCTTGGCCATGGTGCTTATGTTGATACTTGTCTGGTAACGGCAATTTGGCAGTTCCATGATTTTCTTGCCCATTGTATTATATATCTGAACATTATAAAAGGCATCATTGCTAAGCGCTACTGTGAATTCCGAGCTGGTAATTGAAGGCCACAGAAAAACTTCAGGTTCGGATTTAAAATTTGTTCTTTTTACATAAACATATATGGAGTCACTTGTCTCAACTCCACATGTGCCTGTAACAGTAGTTCTGTAAATTCCAATATTTGTTGCATTCAGGTTCGGTAATAATAACCGCGAAGTATTGCTATTATCGATAGCAGTACCATCTTTCTGCCATTTATACACGAGGTCATGACCGTCAGCGTTAACTTCCAGGGTAAGATCATTCCCAAACGGGACCTCCGCATTGGGAGAAATGAAGGTTATCTTAGTCAATGGATAGACAGTCAGTTTTAAGATATTGGATACCAGTGTTCCGCAGGAGCCTGTTATCTGGCATTTGTAATCACCTGAATCATTAATTGTGGCAGCTGAAAAACTTAATTTGGATGAAGAGCCCGATTGAACAATCTGATCGTTCTTTAACCATTTGTAACTAAGATTATATCCTTCGGCAATAACATTAAGAGTAACAGGTTGCCCCGCACAGATAACAGTATCACCTGATTGACCAAGTAATTTTGTATTAAAAACTACATTTGCGTTCCGCCCAGACCAATCTGAAACTTTATTATTAATTGTAACTCTGAGTATTATACTTACGGAACCCGTATAACTTATATTCCATAGGACGGAGGCATTTTGAGAATTGCCTGTAATAACACCGGCCGTTGCTGGTAGAAGTCCCCATTCATAAACTGTTGCACCAGTAACCGGAGGCACCGTATATTGGCTCGATTCAGTTCCCTGACAGATTATTGAGTCACCAGCCGGAGAGGGCGGTTTAAAACCTCTAGCTATGCCTGTAGTCGTCCGTATCCACGACTCGAGATCCGAAACGCTGGTATAAGCGCCATAGGTATTGCAGATTGAACTTCCCCAGCTGACTATTCCTGCTAATTTATACTCGCCTAATACCGGAACCACCAATGGTCCACCGCTATCACCATTACAGGCATCTTTATTACCGTTTAGAAAGCCCGCCATCAGATCTGTTGCCGGGATAACGCCCCAGACTGTAGAAGCTTGCGCAATTGAAATAATTGGCAGCTGTACCTTTTGAAGAGCTGTAGGGAGTACATCGGGATTGACATGGGTCAGTCCCCAACCTGTTACCCACGACAAAACCCCCGGGACAGTTGCTCCGGAAGCAGCATCATCGATTGTAACAAGTTTAATTGGTGTCGCGTTTGCAAAATTAATTGTGTCTTTTAATTTTAAGAGTGCTATATCATTTAAAAGAGTCTGACTATCAAACCCTGCATTAACTATTGCCTGACTGACGGCATATGTTTTTCCATCAAGGGAATTGGATGGATTATTTAATCCGACTCTTACAAACATATCTGATGCAAGGATGGAGCTTCCAGTATCATTGAAAGTGCAGTGGGCAGCTGTGACCACCCAGTTATTCGCAATTATAGAACCTCCGCACCTGAAATTCCCTGAAATATAATATACCTGCCATGGAAAATCGGCGATAAGAGCATTCGTACCACCCGTAATTTTCGCGTTTATAGCTCGTACTCCAGTGAAAAAAGGAAATAAATGATCTCCTTTGACTATATCTGATTTGATAAACAGAATTGGTTCACCATTAAGGTTAAGTGTACATAAACTTGTATCCCGAGTAATAATCTCAGAAACAGAGAGCCTGAGAAAATAATACTTATTTGCGTCCAGGCTGAAGATAACAGAATCATTTTGTAAATATTCATCCTCTGAAAAGACAGTTACATTCTGATTATCAATAATTTGCCAGTCCGTTAAACCTGAATTCTTAGTCTGTAATACCTGTATGGTCACCTTTTGTGCCATTACAGTAAATGAAATCAGACATAAAAGGGAAATGAGTAAAAACCTTTTCATGTACAAATATAATATATGACTGAGAAATAATCTGAAACATTTTTTCTGTATGATGGTACCTCAAAATTTTTGGAATACATAAACATAAAACTTATTCTGTTAAACAGATAAAAAGTAGAGTTGTTTTATTCCTGATCAATTTAGATTTAATCAAAATAAACATACCCTGTGATCCGAAGAATTATTTCAAATTTTATCTGTAACAGCAAAAAATTTATCTGATACCGGTATCTATATTAATATTGAGCAATGTTTTCTCCTGTGAAATTATCGAAATTTCGACAGGCAAGTTACTACCACCGATATTATTCTGTGTTTTTTCAAGGATAACAAGGTACTTCCCGGTCGGAAGCTCATTACTGAAAGAGCCATCGAGGGACGGATTTAACTGTACTATTTTTCTCTGTCCGTCAGAGGTGTATACACCAACCGGATAGGCTTTATATGTATCGGCAGTAGGCAGACAGGCAGGATCAGGAGGAATCCTCTCGACCGGACATAATGGTCCGATGGTTATAATACCTTCAAGATATCCTTGTTCCCGCTGTTTCCCCTTGTCACAACCAGGAATCAAAAATATTAGCAGAAAAAATACTATTCCGGTACTATTCTTTAAAACATATTTCATCATGGTAAGTGATATAAATTCTATCTTTTATCCCACAATTATAATGCCAGAGAATCAGTGTTTTTATTTTGCATTTTTCAGCGCTTCATTTACTGATGCCCTGAATATATTATATGACCATGTAGCGCCTGAAATTGCATCAATTTTATTAATATCCTGTGTTTCTGATAGTTTTTTAGGATATGTCTGCGCTCCATTCCAGTCATTCCTGCTTTGTTGAATATACTCGGTATTCCCTCCAAAGTGTTTTTCATATTTCTCATCAAACATTTCATGCAGGTTGGAATCTCTGATTACGAAATTAATATCAGTAAATTGTCCGTTTTTAAATGTGAAATGAACACTCCCCCAGTAAGGTTCATATATATACTTCGCACGTGATATCCCCTCGTATGTACCATCTTTATACCTTACAGAAGAATCCTGTAAGGGCTTATCAGGAATCTTAAGATCCTGAGGAAAGACGGAAGCTGATAATATGACAGTTAGTAAAATAATGAAAATTAAGCATGCAGGTTTTTTCATGATTTAAAAATAATTTAAAAGGATTTGTTTAAGCCAAAATTATTCAATTAACTGATGAATTCCATAAATAAGACCGCAAAAATGGATTAAGACCCTAATTTAGTCACCCTATTTTCAGATATTCCTCTTGCTTGAAGTGGAGATTCCTCATTTCGCTGCGCTTCATTCGGAATGACATTTCATTTATAGTAAACATGCTGATACTGATCTAATAGAAACAGTTATTTAGCGTTACTTTGCCAATGTGAATACCAGATTTTAACAAACTACAAGTATCATATAATGTATGTTTTTTGAATTATTGTCATAATTAAAAGCGAAGAAACAAAGCATTGGCATCTTCCAGTTCCGAGTATCGAGAATTTTTGGTGAGAAATCAGGCTGATTATTAAAAAAAACCGGCCTTTAAGCCGGTTCCGTTTGTTTCAATTCTTAAATTATCAGGATTAATAGCCCCACTTTTTCATTATATCGAGGTCTGTTTGAGCGCAATACATAGGAGTTTTATCTCCATACGATTCCTGTTCAATAATATAACACCTGGTTCCGCCCTTTGTGGTAGCAAGCTCTACCACCTTTTGAGTGTTTACAATACCTTCACCCAGGATTGTACTTTCATATTTTTCAGTACCGCTTTTGGCGGGAATTTCATCTTTCACATGCATAATCTCAAACCTGCCGGGATATTGATTCATAACATCAAGGGCAACTGCACCCCCATTATAGAGGTTACCAATATCCAATTGCAGCGCAACAAGGTTGGGATCAATACTTTTCATAATAATGTCGAATATTTTTTCTTCATTCAGTTTTTGACTGAACTCAAAATCGTGATTGTGATATCCAAATTTCATCTCTGACTTTTTGCATAACTCCCCGCATTTGTTAAAAACGTCCATATATCTCTTGAAATCGTCATAAGTTTTCCTCATACCTTCATCCATAAAAGGACTAATCACCCATTTCTGGCCGAGAATCGCTGCATCTTCAACCGTTTTTTTCCAGCTGTCACTGAAGTCTTTTTTTGCTTCATCCCAATGCTGTTTCTCCATAACTGTATGGCCGCTTATCATTTTTAGACCCAGTCCGTCAAGTATCTTTCTGAATTCCGGAGCTAAAAAGCCATAAAACTTCTTATCAACGTAATTGGCATGTTCTACATAGATATAGCCCATTTTAGCAAGCTGAGCAAGGGATCCTTCTGGATCTTTCGTCATATCATCACGTACAGAATACAACTGTATCCCAACCATACCCTTTTGTACACCAGATGCAAAAGCTGATCGGGGAAGAATCGCTGCGCCAAGGACGACCATGGCACCTGATTTTACGAATGTTCTTCTTGAAGTTTTCATCAAAGTATGTTATTAGTTTTAATAATTCTGAAAATTTTATTAGGATTAATTAAGAATAAAATTATAAAATCAGATCAACAAAATCAAGTAATGCTGTCAATTGCAATCCACCGTTTCAATAATAAGATAGATTTTTTAACACTCCGGCTTTCGTTGCCGGAACTTTCGGTTTGAATAATGCAACAAGTTCTTCCTGATTAAGTACTTGTGACGGATGGAATTTATCTGACGACATGTATCTTAGAATCGAGCTGTACATCTGTCTGCCTTCCGGTTTATTGCGTATAGCTTTCAGTCTGGACATACATACCAGTAATTTTCCCTTTCCGACTGTAAATTCAAAAATTAATCCCAGCTTATGGTTCCTTTCTATATTATCAACCACCTGTACAAGCGGCCGGTAATTTTTCGGAGCATTATCCAGGATAAAAGGCCGACTGTTTTTAACAATGGACCACCATTGCCAGTTTGTATGAAATTCTGTTGGGAAATCAATGAATAAAGGAAGTTCAGGATTTGTGAGGATTGACATTGTACCTGGAGATACCGGCTTATTATTTGATTCTGAGATGTTTTTAAACATCAGCCAATTCCAGTAATCAGGGGTAAACAATCCTCCTACTGAAAGATCTCTTACATCATTGAAATCAGGGAATAACAATACCATACCTCCATCAGCCAGTTTTGAAAGTGTTGCCTTATCCAGATTACCTGATATCAGGATATTATCAGGCACTTTTATATCTACATTAGTAGGGTAAACCCATAGAGGATAGGAGTTTTCATAATGAGTCCCTTTAAGAAAGACAGTAAGAGTCAGTTTTTCAGCACTGGAAAACTTAAGAAGATCAAAATTAAGAGAGCCTATGTTTGTAATTTCTCCTTGTAAAATATCAGCTTTCATCTCACCCTGGAAAATTATTCCGCCTATTCCATTTTTGAGTTCCCAATTTACAGTTTGTGATTTTAATGAAGCCTCGGAATAATTTGCCACCTGGATCTTTCCTCTGAACTGTTCATTGTTCGTCCAGCAATATTTATCCATAATTAACAATGGTACAACCCGGTTACAGAAATGACTGAATTCCTCAGGTGTTATTATTCCTTTACTATCCATAAATGCATCGAGCAGACCGACTAATGCAGTTCCCTGCCCGGGAAAATCCTGAAGATCGAGCAGGTGGAAACCTCCAAAACCCGGTGTTCTTATCGCCATCTCAATATCAGCCCTATAACAGATTGCACTCAATGCTCCTGATGCCCTGAAAAAATCCAAAGCCTGATCACTCAGATTATTTTCCTTAAGTCGTTCCCTGAATACTTCTAAATTCCAGGGCTTCATTACACCTGTATACTTTATTATCTCAGCATAATTGGGATAGATCTGATACTGCCCAACCTCTGTACCGATAGAGGGAACTGTGCATTTTGAAATGGCTCCCGAATAGTTCACGTTGGTTGAGGGATACCGTCCATTGATGTAACCTCCGCCGTTCGCATCGGCAAATGAGAATGATCCACGGATATGAGCGTTGTAAGTTAAATCCGCATCCGCACCTACCCGGCACGCTGCATAATAATCCTCACCCTCTGCCTGACCCCTGAATCCCAGATAATTATTTGATCCATAGGCCATTAAGTGTCTGCTATCAACCGATTTAAAATGACTTAATAATTCTTTCATTACCTCAAAGTCACCTGAAAGTTCATTTCCAAGCGCAAACATTACAAAAGACGGGTGATTTCCATAAGTGTCAAGTATATGGTCTCCTTCCTTGAGTAGAAACGCATTCAAACCGGCATTCTTGCTTTTGCTTAATCCACCCCAGAAAGGCAGTTCCGGTTGAAGATAAATTCCTTCAATATCTGCTGCCTCAAAAGCAGCGGGAGGTGGTGTCCATGAATGGAAGCGATAAAAATTAATATTGTACGATTTTGCAATCCTGAAAACTTTTTGCCAGCCTTCTACCTCCATTGGCGGATGTCCTGTTAGCGGGAAAACACATGCATCGTGCTTTCCCCGAAGGAATGTCTTTGTTCCATTAATAGTAAACTGTGTCCCCTGGACTGAAAACTTACGCATACCGAAATCAAAGGTTGTTTTATCAAGTACTTTTTTGCCTTTCAGAGTAACTGCCAGTTTGTATAAAGAAGGATTAAACTCACTCCAAAAGCGGGTTTTACTTCCCATACTGTAAGTAAGTTCAATTGTGTTTTTACCTTTCTTAAGTGTAACCGGAAAGGACTTCGAAGGGACACTATGTTTTACTTTTGTATTCCATGCATCCGCTTTCAGTATCAGTTTGGCCTTTTCTGCATTTCCTCCCGGATTAGTTATAACAACTCTTACTGTGATTTTCTTCAGGACAATATCGGGATAAACCTGAACTGTTTCAATATGAACCTGATTATAAGCCTCGAGACAGAATTTACCTATTATCCCGTTCCAGTTGCTCTGCGTATGTTCGGTCCAGGCATGTGATTCAGTTACCCCATCAGGGACAGAAGAGTTATTGTTATTCACCAATATGGTCAGAACATGTTGCCCCGGAGTCATATGGTTTGTCAGATCATAATACTGTGCTGTAAGTATATCATTACTGCTCCCAATTAGATAATTGTCTACCCAGACCTGCGTAGGTTTGGTCCTCTCCATCATTAACCTTATATAATGGCCTTTCCACGATTCGGGGATGATGATAACCTTTTTGTACCACGCCATTCCAGCGTACATCCGTTCCCGCGAAAGCCTCATTGTTTCATTGGTATTAGTATTTGGGATGCCCCTCTTGTTTTCGTCGAGTGTCCCCGGTAATTTCAATGAATCGGAAAAAGTCCGGCTATACCACCTTTCAGCAATCCCAACTTTCGCTGTATCTAATGCAAATTCCCATGAACCATTAAGATAAATTGTATCATGGTTAGAAACCAGCGATTTTTTATTACAGGATGAAGCAATAATGACAATGACAATTATGAAATACTTAATTTTTTGATACATGGAAGTTATTTTTGATGCCTGATTTATTGATTGATCTTTTCTTCGGAAATGAGTTCTATAATTTCATTCTATAATGATACTCCCTTTCATCTTCCAATGAAGGGCAAAAATTTCAATCTCTTTTCATTCATACATATTATCAAGGTCTGCACCGGCCAGCTCTATCATAAGATTTCCAATCTTCTTAATAACTTCTTTTATACATTTTTCTCCTTTCGCCTGAGTTGCTTTATAAGGATTGCCAATTCCGGTATCAACCGTGACTTTCGACCATCTCCTTTCTGCCCATGCCCAGTTTTCGTTTAAAGCTTTTATCCTGAATTTTTTACCAACGCCTCTCCCAGCTTCACTTAATGGCAATACTAATTCAGGTACAAGGTATTGCATGATACTGGTTTCCATTTCATCAGCATGACCACCGCTATCTTCAAAAAACTTCGAATTTGCGAAAGACTTATACCAGTTGCAGCCACAGATAAACATTTTGGGATATTTAGGCCCCAGCTCTCTGATCATTTGTTTAAAATCATTACCCCCATGTCCGTTCAGTATCAAAAGTTTATAAATTTCATGCCTGTTAAGGACATCCGTAACATCATTCAGTATTGCAAATTGGGTACTGGGGTTCAGATTAATATCTAATTTAATATCCAACTGACCGGTATTTACTCCAAATGGGATTGTTGGCAGAACAATTACACGGGAGCCATGATCCCAGGCTAACTGAGCTGATTCTGATGCAATATCATCTACCATTATGTTATCTGTGCCAAAAGGTAAATGATAGTTGTGCGCTTCAGTTGCACCCCATGGCAATACTGCCAGATCGAATTTATTGTCTTTTACTGACTTCCAGTTCGTTTCAGATAATATAAATGGCTTCATTCTTTCAGATTATTGGTGTAAATACATAATTCTTTTCCGAATTCCTACCTTAAAATTACCCCCTTTCCTGTTTCCTTGAACGGAAGGTCAGGAAGGGAGTGTTTAACAAATGGACTATCCAACTTAGTTAATAAAATCTCGCTGTAGTAAAGACATTAAAGACTGTTACTATGGCTCACGAAATTAGTAAATCTATTGAATTCTTGAAATAGTGATTATAGTGTGTTATATATTATCTTTTGAATTCAATATTTTATTTTAACTATATTCGGGTCTTAAATCCATTATCCAGGGTTCTTGGTCACCAGGTATCAAGGTCCCAGCACCTGAAACCTGGTATATTATTAATTATGTTCCTAATTATATGAGTATGCAGAATAATATTAATAAACATAAGGACATTAAGACACCATATGAAACTGCCAGAAATTGTCGTCATTATGCTATGTGTAAAATAGATTTTCTGGGTGGTGGTGTATGTGAATCAGGCTTGGAAAAACATTTCGTAAGCTACTATCCCCAGGGAAGGATGATACTTTATGAAGCGCTCTCAGAAAATAAAATTTCAGTAACGGAAAAATGTGTTGAGATTGCAGACAGCTGTAATTTATGCGGTAAATGCGATTACCAGTGTTACTTTCTCAATGAGATGCGTCCAACAAAAGTTATGGAAGCGCTAAAAGATCATGTAGAAACTTTTATTAAAAACGGGGGGAAAGTTAAACCTGCAAAAGATGACAGTTTACTCACTGAAATAAAACAAATTGTGGGTGAAAATTGGGCAACCAATGATGAAGCAATTGCAATAACCTATTCTCATGATCTAAGTCCTATTTCTGAGCCCAAAATTCCTGATTATGTAGTTATGCCAGATACCACTGAAGAAATTGTATCCCTGGTTAAACTATTTAATAAAAATAAAACCACTTATACTATTCGCGGCAATGGTCAGAATCTGCTTGGATTTGCTGTAAATGAAGGTGCTATCATTGACCTTAACAGAATGAAAACAATCGAATTTGATGAGAAGAACTGGCTTGTAAAAGTCGGACCGGGTGTTACAGCTTTTGATCTTCAGAAACAAGCTCAGAAAAGGGGTTACAGGATCAATGCAGCTGAGCCTGCTGCTCTTCTTTGTGCCAATATTATGTGCTCGGGAATAATGTCCACTTTTTCAACTACTTATGGAATAAATGCCGACAACTTTATTAATGCTGAATTTGTTGATCATTCAGGTTCTCTTTTTAACCTGAATGAAACCGCCTCTCCTAATCTTTATTCCTACAAAAATCTACAACATAAGGACTCTCCCGGCATTTGTGTATCTGCAAGTATCCGGCTTCATCCTGTTACTGATGACGAAAGAGGGATCCTTGTACCATTTGAAACTCTTAATAATGCCCTTGATTTTATTAAGGACTGTTCAGTACGCCATATCGGTCTGGCCCTGGGGATTGTCGGTGCTGAATACATCTCCACTTTTCTTTCTCCTACAAAAAAAATGGCTTCAGAAATAAAAAATATTTTCGTTGATAAATTAAACATACCATGGCTTGTAGTTGTAATCGGAGATAAATACGCAATACGATCTGTCAGTGAAATGGGATTTCCCTTCTTTGACCAGAATATGTTTAAATCGCTTTATCTTGGATTGCCATCTCTTAAAACAGCACAATGGCTCAACCTTGTAAAAGAGCTTTCCGATGATGAACCTTATTCATATCTTAAAGTTAAAAGTTTCGCAGAACTTTTTGAAACAGCTCTTTCGCCTTCTCCCAGACTATATTCTCAGGAAGTTGATAAGGAACTAAGTCCTTTTTTTGAAAAACTTTTCTCGCGTAAGGAAATGACTGATCTTGTATGGCTGAATATGTACAGGATAATGAGTACCCGCCTGGGTCGCAAAAAGCCTTTTTTGCCGGCACTTATTTATTTACCTATAGACAAAGATTTAATAACTGAATTCTGTGACAAATTCAGGCTTATTGCTGAAAAACATCATATTGACAATGATTTTGGATTTATCACTCCTATCGATAACGGGAAAAGATGCATTTTTGAATATGATTTCTTCTATGACTACAATGATCCTGAGGAGATACAAAGAATAAGACAGGTAGCGATGGAAGCAAATATGTTAATTGATGATTATTCCGTTAAAACCGGTACTGTGAAAGGACATCCATATGTTTTGTACCAGGGGTTCTGCAGGAAAGAGAATTTACTGTATTCATAAATCTTAACTTGCGGATATGCCTGACAAAAGCAAACCCATAATAGCCCTTACCGGAGCAACTGGCTTTTTGGGCAGCCACCTGATGGCATCCCTGCTTACAAAAGGATATAGTATTATAGTTTTTGGACGTTCGGCCAAAAACGAATCTCTGAAGGAACGAATCTCCAGACTTTTACTATGGTTCGGAATTGATAGTTGTTTAGATCAGGTTACTTGTATTGATTCGGATTTATCGCAGGATAACCTGGGAATATCGAATGGAGAATATTCGAGGCTCTGTTCAGTTGTCGGTTCTGTAATTCATTGTGCATCGGATACCAGCTTTTCCGAAAGCAAACGTGAAAAGGTAATGGCTGCAAATATAAATAACCTGAAGGGAATCCTTGAATTCTCAAAGAATGCCCATGTAAATTTCTTCCATTATATCAGCACTGCATATGTAGCAGGTACCGGGGGAACATATTGCAAAGAAATTCTCTCATCAGCAAAGTCATTTACCAATGTCTATGAGGAGAGTAAAGCCGCTGCTGAAAATATCATTTCCCTCTTTTGCCAGAAGAACTCTATTAATCTTTCAATTATAAGACCATCAATTGTTTACGGTGATTCACAAAGCGGACGGTCACTTAAGTTCAATGCATTGTATTTCCCGATACGATCTGCTCAATCCATAAGGGATATTTATCTGAATGATATTTACAATAACGGAGGTAAAAAGGCGGCAAAAAACGGAATTTATATTGATAAAGACGGTTATTTGTTCCTGCCACTCAAAATATATTTACCCGGAGAAGGAGATTTGAATATTATCCCGGTGGATTATTTTGTAAATGCCACAATTAAAATAATTGAGAATTGTTCCCGGGGTGGCATCTATCACCTTACAAACAATTTTCCTACTACAATGAAAATCGTTGCAAAGTATTACGAACAGCTTATGAAAGTCAGGGGTGTAGAGATTATTTATGGCCCGCAACCCGATAATTTATTACGCAATCCCGCTGAAGAACTGTTCGATCGTTTTATTGAACCCTACCGGCCCTATTTATCTGATATCAGGGTTTTCGACAGAACAAATACCTGCCTGGCAACAGATAATCTGAATCCTCCGGGGTTTACTTATGAAATATTTAAAACCTGCATGGAATATGCTATCGAAGTTAACTGGGGGGCATCGATTTTTGCGTAGTTAAATAAAGAGACTGGAAACGTTGACATTCTTTTTTAAAATAGTTTATGGCTAAGGTTTTACTCATTAACTCAAACAGATTCAAACATCCCTGGCCTGTTATCCCATTCGGACTCTGTTACATAGCTACAGCTCTTGAATTTAACCAAAATCATAAAGTCTTTTTTCTCGATTTATGTTTTTCTTCTGATTGTGAGGCAGATATACAAAAAGCAGTACGAAGTTTTAAGCCTGAAGTTATAGGTATCAGTATAAGGAACATTGACGATACTGGCGGGTATAATGTCCACTTTCTCCTGGAAGATGTTAAAAATGATGTTATCGATTATTGTAAAAAAGAATTCAATGGGCCCATTGTTATAGGGGGACCTTCTGTCGGGATCAGCGGGAGGGAGATGCTTGATTATTTTGACCTTGAGTACGCCATACGCGGTGATGGGGAAGCTGTGATGGCTGAATTTGTAAAACGGATTGAAAATAAAGAGTCTCTGGAGGGGTTAAAAGGTTTGATCATTCGCAGAGAAAAGTCAATTATTCAGGATAATGAGCCTTTCCGTGTTCAGGATCTCGATTTATTGCCTTTCCCAAAGCCACATTTGTATATTGATCTTCAACAATATCGTCGTTTTGGTTCTCCGATTCATATACAGACTAAGCGGGGCTGTGCCCTCAGGTGTTCTTATTGTACTTATAACAAAATTGAAGGCAATAACTATCGCCTGAGGAATCCAGGACTCATAGCTGATGAAATAGAAATTCTTGTCAGGGAAACAGGGATAAATCACATTGAATTTACAGACAGCATTTTTAATATTCCCCTGACACATGCCAAAACAGTTTTAAGGGAGGTGATAAGGAAAAATCTTAATCTCAAAGTGCATACAATGGGACTTTCCCCTGCTGCAGTCGATGAAGAACTGCTGGATCTGAT
>Ga0209747_1001392_pt1 | contig 12871 bp, 11 predicted proteins | sample BarGraNGADG00311_FD_184498 | JGI IMG/M metagenome (GOLD analysis project Ga0209747, IMG submission 184498) | Arctic peat soil microbial communities from Barrow, Alaska - Barrow Graham LP Ref core NGADG0011-311 (SPAdes) (version 2) | ecosystem: Environmental > Terrestrial > Soil > Wetlands > Peat... | reverse complement strand
CCGCGGGCGTCGCGACCTCACCGCTCGGCTGGTGGCGGCGGCCCGGCGGGCGGGGGAGGAGGCCGCCCCCGCGTTGGGCGGACGGACATGGGCGTCGGGTGCGGCGTCGGGCGGACCGGGTTCGGCGCCTCCGGGTGCCCCGTTGTGGACGGGCTCCCTGCACGTGGTGCCGGTGCCGTCCACTCCGGCGGCCCGACGACGTCGCGGGGCGGACCTGGTGCGGCTGCTCGCGGCGGGCGTCACGGAGGGGTTCACGGCCGGCGGCCTGCCGGCACTGACCGCCCCCGTGCTGAGGCGTCGGGCGGCCGCGGACCAGGTGGGTCTCGGAGCGCGCGCCCGGGGCGGCAACACCAGCGGGATCGCCCTGCGTCGGCAGGTGGACGTCTGCGGGCGCTGGCACGTGCTGGTCGATGACGTCGTCACCACCGGATCGACCCTCGCGGCGTGCTGCCGCGCCCTCGAGGCGGCCGGCGGACTGGTGCTGGGCGCCGTCGTGCTGGCTGCCACACCGTCCCCGACGCGGCGGTGACCCCAGCGGCGCCCGGACCCGCGCGAGGGTGGCAGGCTGGCGGGCAACCCAACCAGGAGGTCCCGATGCGCCCCTTCCCGCCGACGTCCCTGTCGCCGGACCCGACGATGGCCCACCGCATCGGTGAGGTGTCGGTCACCGTCCGGGACGGCGATGGCCGGCCGGTCGCCGACCAGGACGTCGTCGTCGCGCAGCGCCGGCACGCCTTCGGCTTCGGCAACATCGGCTTCGGCTTCATCCCGCTGGCCAACGGTGAGACGGCGCTGCGCCCGGGGGAGGTCGAGACGTTCGGCGGCGCATCGGTCGACACGCTCAGCCACCTGGCCGACCTGTGGCTGGACCTGTTCAACACCGCGACCCTGCCGTTCTACTGGGGCCGCTTCGAGCCCGAGCGTGGCAAGCCCGACACCCAGCGGCTGCTGCGCACCGCCGAGTGGTTCACCGAGCGCGGCGTGGCGCTCAAGGGCCACCCCCTGCTGTGGCACACCGTGACGGCGCCCTGGCTGCGGGACCTGCCCACCCGGGAGGTGGAGCAGGTCCAGCGCGAGCGGATCCGACGGGACGTCGCGGACTTCGCGGGCCTGATCGACACCTGGGACGCGATCAACGAGGCCGTGATCATGCCGGTCTTCGACAAGGACGACAACGGGATCACCCGGCTGTGCCGCGACATCGGCCGGATCGCGACGGTGCGCCTGGCCTTCGACGAGGCGCGCGCCACCAACCCGCGGGCCACCCTGCTGCTGAACGACTTCGACATGTCCACCGCCTACGAGTGCCTGATCGAGGGTGTGCTCGAGGCCGGCATCGAGATCGACGTGCTCGGCCTGCAGAGCCACATGCACCAGGGCTACTGGGGGGAGGAGAAGACGCTGGCCGTCCTCGAGCGGTTCTCCCGATACGGCCTGCCGATCCACTTCACCGAGACCACCCTGCTGTCCGGGCACCTGATGCCGCCGGAGATCGAGGACCTGAACGACTACCGGCCACCGGAGTGGCCCTCCACGCCGGAGGGGGAGGAGCGCCAGGCCGACGAGGTGGTCCGGCACTACCGGACCCTCGCGTCCCACCCCGCGGTCCAGGCGGTCACCTACTGGGGCCTGTCCGACGACGGCGCCTGGCTGGGCGCGCCGGGCGGGTTCGTGCGGGCGGACGGCACGCCCAAACCGTCGTACGACGCCCTGCACGGCCTGGTCAAGGGCGACTGGTGGCTCGCGCCGACCACCATGCGCACCGACGACGCCGGCCGCGTCCGGCTGCGCGGATGGTTCGGGGACTACGAGGTGCGCGGGCCGGGAGGGTCGGCCGGGTTCGTTCTCGACCGTGGCACAGGCGATCAACAGGTCCGTCTGGTCGGATAGGTCCCCAGGGCAGGGTGAAGGTTACGGTCGGGTCACAAACCGCCCGCGCCACACCTTCTCTCGACTGGACAGTGGGGTTACCGTCGGTGCATGGAGCTGTGCCTCTGGTGCGGCCGGGTTCTCGACCCGACCGGCACCATGGGTGGCGGTTCCGGCGGGAGGAGGTGGTGCTCGGCATCCCACCTGAGAGTCGACCAGGTCCCCCCGGACGGGCTCCCCGTCCCATCCACTGGAGGTCAGCCATGGAGATCGTCATTGTCGGTCGTCACGCCGAGGTCCCTGAGAGGTTCCGCCGGCATGTCGAGGACAAGCTCGCCAAGGTCGCCCAGCTCGCGCCACGCGCGCAGCGGGTGGACGTCGAGGTCACGCACGAGAAGAACCCGCGACTGTCCGAGATCAGTGAGCGCGTCGAGCTCACCGTTCTGGGCAAGGGTCCCGTCGTGCGCGCCGAGGCCCGGGCGGACGACCCCTATGCGGCCCTGGACATCGCCACCACCAAGCTGATGGAGCGGTTGAGGCGGGCGCGGGACCGGCGCAAGGACCACCACCGGTCGACGACCCTGACGCCGGTGGAGATGCGCGCTGCCGAGTCGGCCGAGGCGCCTGGCAGCGAGGCCGTCACGGTGGCCGAGCGGGCCGACGGCACGCTGGAGAAGGTGCTCGGCGACTCTCCGATCGTCATCCGCGAGAAGATCCACACGGCCCAGCCGATGACCGTTGACGACGCCCTGTACGAGATGGAGATGGTCGGGCACGACTTCTTCCTGTTCATCGACGCCGAGACGGCGCTGCCCTCGGTGGCGTACCGCCGGCGCGGGTGGAGCTACGGGGTGATCCGTCTGGACAGCCCCGTGTCGGTGACCGTTCAGGCGGTCTAGCGGTCGGTTGCCCTCGCGGGCGGCCGGGTCGAAACATGTCGGCACGGGGGGCGAGGATGGCCGGGTGCCGTCCTCGCCCCCCGTGTTGTCACCTGCCGTGCTGTCGGTTCCGTCGTCGCGGGTCGGGCCCCGGCGGCCCGAGGAGCTGAGCCTGGTGCAGGCCAGGCGGATCGCGCTGCGTGCGCAGGGCCTCGACCGGCCACGCCGCGGGCCGACCGGGATGCGTGGGTTGCAGCAGGTGGTCGACCGGCTCGGCCTGTTCCAGATCGACTCGGTCAACGTGCTGGCGCGCGCCCACCTGATGCCGACGTTCTCCCGGATCGGGCCGTACGACGCCGGGCTGCTGGACCGGGCGAGCGGGCGGGCGCCGCGTCGGCTGGTGGAGTGCTGGGCGCACGAGGCGTCGTTGGTCCCGCCGGCCACGTACCGGCTGCTGGGCTGGCGGCAGCGCGCGTCCCGCGAGCACGTGTGGGGTGGGATCGCCGACTCGCCGATGCAGTACGCGGCGATCGTCGGCGGCATCCGCGAGCTGATCCGCGAGCGTGGGCCGGTGACCGCACGCGAGGTGCAGGCCGAGTACGAGGCCGAGCACCCGCGGGCCAGGGGTGGCAAGTGGTGGAACTGGACGGTCGCCAAGCGGGCGCTCGAGTTCCTGTTCTTCACCGGTGAGGTCACCGCCGCCCGGCGCAACCCCGCCTTCGAGCGCTGCTACGACCTCACCGAGCGCGTGCTGCCGCCCGCGGTGCTGGCCATGCCGGAGCCGTCCGAGGACGACGCCGTTCGCGCCCTGGTGGAGATCGGAGCCCGGGCGCACGGGATCGGCACGGCCGGGTGCTTCGGGGACTACTTCCGGCTCAAGGGCCCGCGCGTCGCCCGCGCGGTGGTCGAGCTGGTGGAGGCGGAGGTGCTGGCGCCGGTCCGGGTGCGCGGCTGGGACCGGCCGGTCTTCTTGCACCGGGATGCGACGTTGCCACGCTCGGTGAGCGGGCGGGCGTTGCTCAGCCCGTTCGACCCGTTGGTGTTCGAGCGGCGTCGGCTCGAGGAGCTGTTCGGGATGCGGTACCGGATCGAGATCTACACCCCGGCCCACCAGCGGGTGCACGGGTACTACGTGCTGCCGTTCCTGCTCGGCGACCGGATCGCGGCCCGGGTGGACCTCAAGGCCGACCGCCAGGCCGGCGTGCTCCGCGTCCAGGCCGCTCACCTGGAGCCGGCGGCGCCGGGGGACACCGCCGTGGAGCTGGCCGACGAGCTGTGGCTGTTGGCCGACTGGCTCGGGCTGGACGAGGTGGCCGTGTCCGGCGAGGCACACGGTGACCTGGTGGCCGCGCTCGAGGACGCGATGGCCGCGGGCTGAGCCCGCGAACGGCGCACATCTGTACGCCCTTCGAGCTTCGGTTGTTCGCAGGGCTGACGGATGCGCGCCGTTCGCACATCCGCACGCGAACCCTCCCGGCGCCGCGGGGCCGTGCACCCATCGTGAACGCGCGCCCGGGCCGCCGCCGGCCTCGCCTACGATGGTTCGTGGTCTGCGCTCTGCCGCGCCCTGACGGGCGGGGGCGTCGCAGGCCGGACCCGCCGCCGTCCGGCGCGGGCAGCTGACACGTCTGGAGCAACGCGTGCCGTCGATCCTCGACAGAGTCCTGCGCATCGGCGAGGGCCGGATCCTGAAGAAGCTCGCCAACATCGCCCGCCAGGTCAACGCGCTGGAGGACAGCTTCTCCGCCCTCAGCGACGTCGAGCTGCGGGAGGAGACCGACCGGTTCAGGGCGCGGCTGGCGGACGGCGAGACTCTCGACGACATCCTGCCCGAGGTCTTCGCGGCGGTCCGGGAGGCGGCCCAACGCACGCTGGGCCAGCGGCACTTCGACGTCCAGATCCAAGGTGGGGCTGCGCTGCACCTTGGCAACATCGCCGAGATGAAGACCGGTGAGGGCAAGACCCTTGTCGCCACCCTGCCGGCCTACCTGAACGCCCTGGCCGGCAAGGGTGTGCACGTCGTCACGGTGAACGACTACCTGGCCAGCTACCAGAGCGAGCTGATGGGCCGGGTGTTCCGGTTCCTCGGCCTGACCACCGGCTGCATCGTGACCGGGCAGAAGCCCGAGGAGCGGCGCCGCCAGTACGAGGCCGACGTCACCTACGGCACCAACAACGAGTTCGGCTTCGACTACCTGCGCGACAACATGGCGTGGCGTCCCGAGGAGCTCGTCCAGCGCGGCCACAGCTACGCGATCGTTGACGAGGTCGACTCCATCCTGATCGACGAGGCCCGGACCCCACTGATCATCTCCGGCCCGGCGTCGGGCGATGCGAACAAGTGGTACGCCGAGTTCGCCAAGGTCGTCATGCGGATGAACGCCGAGGTGGACTACGAGGTCGACGAGAAGAAGCACACCGTCGGCGTCCTGGAGCCCGGTATCACCAAGGTCGAGGACTACCTGGGCATCGAGAACCTCTACGAGTCGCTGAACACCCCGCTGATCGGGTTCCTCAACAACGCGATCAAGGCCAAGGAGCTGTACCACCGCGACAAGGACTACGTGGTGATGAGCGGCGAGGTGCTGATCGTCGACGAGCACACCGGCCGCATGCTGCCGGGCCGCCGCTACAACGAGGGCATGCACCAGGCCATCGAGGCAAAGGAGGGTGTTGCCATCAAGGCCGAGAACCAGACCCTCGCCACGATCACCCTGCAGAACTACTTCCGGCTCTACGACAAGCTCTCGGGCATGACCGGCACCGCCCAGACGGAGGCCGCGGAGTTCCAGGGCACCTACGGCCTCGGCGTGGTGCCCATCCCCACCAACATGCCGATGATCCGGATCGACCAGTCCGACCTCGTCTACAAGAACGAGGACGCCAAGTACAAGGCGGTCGTCGAGGACATCGTCGAACGGCACGCCGCGGGCCAGCCGGTGCTGGTCGGCACCATCAGCGTGGAGAAGAGCGAGCGGCTCTCCCAGATGCTCCGGCGCCTTGGCGTCCCGCACGAGGTGCTGAACGCCAAGCAGCACGCTCGTGAGGCATCGATCGTCGCCCAGGCGGGCCGCAAGGGCGCTGTGACGGTCGCGACCAACATGGCCGGCCGTGGTACCGACATCATGCTCGGCGGCAACGCGGAGTTCATGGCCGTCCAGGAGCTCGCCGGGCGAGGCCTTGACCCGGCGGAGAACCCCGAGGAGTACGAGGCCGCCTGGCCGGACGCCCTGGCGAAGAACCAGGCGGCCAGCGCCGCCGAGCACGACGAGGTGGTCGAGCTGGGCGGACTGTACGTGCTGGGCACGGAGCGCCACGAGTCCCGACGGATCGACAACCAGCTGCGCGGCCGGTCAGGCCGTCAGGGCGACCCGGGCGAGTCCCGGTTCTACCTGTCCATGACCGACGACCTGATGCGGCTGTTCAACTCCGGCCTTGCCGAGTCGATGATGAACCGGGCCGCCTTCCCGGACGACCTCCCGCTGGAGTCCAAGCTCGTCTCCCGCGGCATCCAGAGCGCGCAGACGCAGGTGGAGGCGCGCAACTTCGAGATCCGCAAGAACGTCCTGAAGTACGACGACGTGCTCTCCCGCCAGCGCTCCGTGATCTACGACGAGCGTCGGCGCGTGCTGGAGGGCGAGGACCTGGAAGACCAGATCCAGCACTTCATCACCGACGTGACCACCGCCTACGTCGAGGGCGCGACCGCCGAGGGCACCCCGGAGAACTGGGACCTGCCCGCGCTGTGGAACGCGCTCAAGGTGGTCTACCCCATCTCGATCACGCCGGACGAGGTGATCGAAGAGGCGGGGCACGCCACCCGCCTGACCCACGACCTGCTCCTGACGGAGATCCTCTCGGACGCCAAGCACGCCTATGCCCGGCGCGAGGAGGAGCTCGGTGTGGAGAACACGCGCCAGCTCGAGCGGCGCGTGGTGCTCTCCGTGCTGGACCGCAAGTGGCGCGAGCACCTGTACGAGATGGACTACCTCAAGGACGGGATCGGGCTGCGGGCGATGGCCCAGCGCGACCCGCTGGTGGAGTACCAGCGCGAGGGCTTCCAGCTGTTCGCCGCGATGACGGAGTCGATCAAGGAGGAGTCGATCACCTTCCTGTACAACCTCGAGGTCAAGGTGGCGGTGCCGCAGACGCCTGAGGAGGCCGAGGCAGCCGTTGCGGCAGCAGACGCCGCAGCGGCAGCCACAGACGGCGCGGCGGCAGACGGCGCAGCCCCCGCCTCGGACGGCGCTCCGGCCGCTGGGGCACCCGGATCGGCCGGCCAGCAGGCTCCGCCTTCGCGTCGCGGCGCGGGCGGCCGGCGTGCGGCCCAGGCTGCGGCATCGGGCCGGACGGCGTTCGGGGCGGGCGCCAAGGCGCCGACCGCGCCGGTGGCCGGTGGCGACGCCACGCCGCGATCGGCCACGACCCCGACTCTCCTGGCCAAGGGCCTTGACGGGCCGGAGCGACGGACGCCGCTGCAGTACTCGGCGCCGAGCATCGACGGTGAGGCCGGCCGAGGCGGCCAGGTGAGCGGCGGCAGCGGGGGAGTGGCGGCTGCGGAGAAGGACGGCCAGACGTTCCCCGGCACCCCCCGCAACGTCCAGTGCCCGTGCGGGTCGGGCAAGAAGTACAAGCTCTGCCACGGCAAGAACGAGGAGTGAGCGCGGCCCGGCCCGATGGTCGGGCGGATCGCCCGGCCTGACCGAGTCGCCGAGCCCCGGCGCGGTCAGCCGATCGTGAGCACCGTCGCGCGCCAGCTGCCCCGGTGCACCTCGAACCGCACGGCGGCGGCCCGCACCCGCACGCCGTCGTGCAGGACAGCGCTCCCCTCGGCGACGGTCGGGCTGATCCGGCAGACCCGCAGGCCCCGGACGACCGCGCCCCGCTGGACGGAGGCCTCAAGGCTGGGCCGGGCGGCGCGGGCGAGCGACTCGTAGACCTCTGGGCTGACCCACCGCGCGAGCTGGCCCAGCGGACGCGCACTCCGTAGCGCCTCGACCGCCGCCAGCACGACGGCGCCGCACAAGCGGGTGGGATCGGGCAGCTCGGTCGTGGGGTCGCCGCCGATCCGGCGGGACGCCACCGGCCACGCGCCGTCGGTCAGGGGCGAGAGCACCGAGCGGACCTGAGGCACAGCCACCTGAGACGCCGCCGGCGCGGATGGGTCCGGTTCCGTGCACGGTGGCAGGAGCATCCTCGGCGGTCGGGTTCGGGCGGTCGACTGCCCGGACGCGGCGGACTGTGCGAGGGTCCGGCTGCCCGGCCGGGGACCGGCCAGTGCGACGGCGCTCACGCGGACTCCTCGGCAGCGGGGGCGGTGAGCACCTGTCCCGGATGGATCAGCCCGGGTTCCGGACCGACCACATCGCGGTTGGCCGCATACCAGAGGGGCCAGGCGGAGGCCACATCGGCGTCGCTGCTGCCGGCCGGAAGGTGCGCCGCCGCGATCCGCCACAGGCTGTCCCCGGCGAGCACGGTGACAGTGCTGGCCTGGGGTCGGGTCGACGGGATCGCCACGGTGGCCGCCGGCTGCGGAGCGGCCGCCGCCGCGACCTGCTCGACGACGTCCTGCTCCGTCGCAGCCGACTGCACGGCGACCGCGGCTTCTGCCGGGTCGGACTGCTCCTGCGCGGAGCGCTCGGGTCGAGCAGGACTGGCCGCCCCACCGGGGGCCGCGTCGGTGCTCGAGGCAGAGCTCGACGTCGTGACCTGCCAACCGAGGTCCGGCTCCGACGCGGACGCCACTCCGGTCGCGGCGGCAAGCCCCAGCCCGGTGCTCACCGTGACGGCTACCGCTCGGCGCAGCACGGCCGGCGTCAGCCTCCCGGCGAGGGCATCGAGCCCGTCGAGCGACCGGCCAAAGGCCCGGCCGAGGGCCGCGACCGTCAGGAGGCCGCAGCCGACCGCGAGGACCACCGCCGCGGCGGCCCCCAGTCCCAGTGCCGGTGTCGCCACGAGCGCATCGAGGCCGATCGGGCCGGTGCTGCTCGCCGCGGTCTGAGCGGCGGCCGCGCCGAGGGCGAGGGCAAGCGTCCCGCAGAGCAGGGTGGCGGCCGATCCGCGGAGCACGCCCACGCGATGTCCGGGCGCGTGGTTCGGCCTGGGCGGTCGGTGCACGGTGGGTGACGACGTGGGCACGGTTGCCTCCTGAGATCCCTGCGAGCGATATGGCAAGATGGCGATTGACGCTTGATGATGGTGACTGATCTGACCAGATATGTCGACGCTGTGTCCAGGCTGTGGACAAGTCGGGCATCGAGGCGACGGCTGGGCCCTACGGTGTGCGCATGCGCTGGGCCGCCCTGTTCGCCGACATGGAGCTGCAGCTCGACGCCGCCGATGCGCAGGGACGCGACCAGGAGGTGGCCGACCTGACCCGCGCCGAGCGTGCCTCGGTCCTCCTTGCCGATCGGGTCCGGGCGTGCGTCGGGGGAGACCTCCGGCTGGCCCTGCGGGACGGTACGACCGTCGCCGGGACGGTTCGCGACGTCGGGCCGGTATGGCTCCTGCTCGCCGACAACGCCCGCGAGCACCTGGTTCCGCTGGCCTCGGTGGCAACGGTGGCGGGCTTGGGGGAGCTGTCAGCGCCTTCGGAGGGCGCCGTGCTGCGGCGCCTCGGACTGGGTCATGCGCTGCGCGCGGTGGCGCGGGACCGGAGCGTCGTGCGGGCGGTCACCACCGGGGGAACGGTGACCGGCCGGCTCGACGGCGTCGGGGGCGATCACATCGACGTCGCTCTGGTCCACCCGGACTCCGGACGGCCGACCGGTGAGCGTCAGGTGGTCGCGCTGGCTGCGCTAGTGCTCCTGACCAGCCTCTGAGGGGGTCCGGTCGATCCGGGCGCGGGTCTGGGAGTACATCCGGGCGATGTATGCCTCCAGCTGGTCCACCTCGACCCGCCACTGCCCGGCCTTGCCCTGTCCGCCGACCTGGATCGCCGGCAGCTCGCCGCTGCGAACCAGGGCGTAGGCCTGCTGGCTGGAGATGTTCAGGATCTCGGTGACGTCCGCCAGGGTCAGGAAGCGCTGCGGCATGACGGCAGTCTGGCATGTCCGACCGGACGGGGCGCGACTGTGCACAAGTCGTGCAGAACGGGTCGGAGCGGGCATGATGTGGGCGCGACGATCAAGGCGAGGGGACCATGAGCGCACATCAGCCGTCCGGACCATCGAGTCCCCCTGCCGTACGGTTGCGTCGCCCGGGGTGGCGTGACACCCGCTTCCTGGTCGGGCTCGTCCTGGTCGCGCTGTCCGTCGCGATGGGTTCGGCAGCCTTCTCCGCAGCCGCGCGGACGGTTCCGGTGTTCGTTGCGGCCGAGCCGCTGGTGCCCGGAGAGGCCGTCGACGCGGGAGCCGTCGTCGTGCGGCAGGTCCGCCTCGCCGAGAGCCTTGACCGGTACCTCAGGGCGGATGTCGCGCTGCCGGACGGGCTGGTCGCCGTGCGCAGCGTCGCTGCGGGCGAGCTGGTCCCCATCTCCGCCGTCGCGCCATCGGCCGACCTGCAGGTGCGGCCGGTGGCCATCGCGCCCCATGGCTCGCTGTCCAGCGGTGTCGTGGAGGGCTCGGCCGTCGACCTGTGGTTCGTTCCCGAGGCTGCGCAGGACGGCGCCGATCCCGCCGACGCCGAGCCCTACCAGCTGGCGGCCGCCCTGACCGTCGCCGAGGTCGCCGAAGCCGGCGGCGGGTTCTCCGTCGGATCGGGCGTGACGGTGCACGTTCTCGTGCCGGTCGACGAGCTGGCTGCCGTCCTGGCGGCGCTGGCCGCCGACGGCTCGGTCGAGATCGTCCCGGTCGCGGGCTCGCTGCGATGAGCCGACGAGCGGGCGTGCTGTGCGCGCTCCGCGGCCCGGCGGAGCTGGCGGCGGTCCGCGGGATGGGTGGTGACCCCGATCTCGAGGTCGTCCGGCGGTGCGCCGACCTGCCGGAGCTGCTCGCGGGTGCGGCAGCGGGTCTCGGCCAGGTCGCCGTGGTGTCCACCGAGCTGCCGGGACTGGACCGGGACGCCGTCAACAGCCTGCACAGCTGCGGTGTGTGGGTGGTCGCCGTGCTCGACGGTGGGTGGTCACCGGATCGGGCGCGACTGGTCGGGGTGGATCTGGCGGTCCTGTCGGGCGAGGCCGCCAGCACTGTGCCGGCGGCGGTGCGCGACGTGCTCGGCCGTGCCTCGCGAGGGGAGCACCCGGGAGACACGGCGGTGCCGGACGGCGTGGCCGTGCCCGCCGCACCCCCGCCGCCCGAACAGGTGAGCGTCGAGGGGAAGGTCGTCGCCGTCTGGGGACCGACCGGAGCCCCAGGTCGCACGACGGTGGCCGTCAACCTGGCTGCCGAGCTGGCCGGGTCCGCCAGGCGAGCTCCGGAGCACGCAACGCTCCTGGTCGATGCCGACACCTACGGTGGGACGGTTGCCCAGGTGCTCGGGCTGCTGGACGAGGCACCGGGCATCGCCGCCGCGGCTCGCGCGGCCGGCACAGGTCGGCTCGACGTGGCGTGCCTCGCGGCGCTCACCCCGATGCTGGACAACGGGCTGCGCGTCCTGACCGGGATGAGCCGTGCGGACCGGTGGCCGGAGCTGCCGGCCGCCAGCCTGGAGGTCGTGTGGTCCGTCGCGCGGGAGCTGGCGGCGTGGACGGTCGTGGACTGCGGCTTCGCGATCGAGCAGGACGAGGCGCTGAGCTACGACACCCGGGCGCCGCGTCGCAACGCGGCGACCCTGTCCGCACTGAGCGCCGCGGACGTCGTCGTCGTGGTGGGTGCGGGTGACCCGGTGGGGTTGCAGCGGCTGGTCCGCGGTCTTGGCGAGCTCAGCGGTCTGGGTCTGGTGGCCCATCGGTTGGTCGTGGTCAACCGGGTGCGGGCCTCGGCGAGCGGGCCGCGTCCCGCCGAGGCGGTCCGTGCGGCGCTGCGCCGGTACGCCGGTGTGGCCGACGCACGGATCATCGGCGAGGACCAGACTGCCTGCGATGGCGCGACACTGCGGGCGCGCACGCTCGCCGAGCATGCCCCGACCTCGCCGGTGCGCCGCGAGCTCGCCGCGCTCGCCGCCGAGGTGCTGTCACTGGGCGTCCCCGTTGGAGCACACTGAGCGGCATGCGGATCTACCTGCCGTCGACCCTTCTCGAGCTGGACTCCCGGCACGGCTTGGCGCCGCGCCTGGTGCACGCCGTGACCCCCGCCCTGCGCGCCGCCCTGCCCGACGAGGACGAGGAGGGCCTGGAGTACGCCGCCCAGCTGCTCGCCGCCGACGACAGCCTGGAGCTCCTGGAGGGTCAGGCAGGTGCCCGCCGGCGCGTCGTGGTCGCTGCCGACGTCCCGGAGGCCGTCGTGGAGTCCGTCGACGACGCGCACGCGCCGAGCGTCGTGCGGCTCACCAGCACCGTCGGCTGGGACGATGTCGCGTGCGCGCACCTGGACGAGCCGGCCGCCGAGGCGGACGTGCTGGCCGCGATCGGGGGAGACGAGGGCGCGATGGAGCGCCTCGCCGAGCGGGACATGCTCTGGTACGACGCGAGCGAGCTCAGCCGGTTGACTGCCGGGACGTACTGAGCCTCGGCGCAGGTTTCGCTCGGATCGGCTGAGCCCAGCCAGGCGGACCGCCCCGGTCAGTCCTCGTCGAACGGGTCGAGGAACGCCCGGACCTGGTCGTGCAGGTGGCCGTTGGTCACCAGCGCCGAGCCGCCGAACGGTCCCGGCACCCCGCGCACGGACGTGAACATCCCGCCGGCCTCGGTGACGATCGGCACCAGCGCGGCCATGTCGTGCAGGGCGAGCTCGGGTTCGCACGCGATGTCCACCGCGCCCTCGGCGACCAGCACGTAGGACCAGAAGTCCCCGTAGGCCCGGGTGCGCCAGACGCTGCGGGTCAGTTCGAGGAAGCCCTCCAACCGCCCGTGCTCCTCCCAGCCGGTGAGGTTGGAGTACGACAGGGAGGCGTCCTCCAGCTCGGTCACCGACGACACGTGCAGCCGGGTGGCCGCCGACAGGGCCCGCCCGCTCCACGCACCGGAGCCGAGGGCCGCCCACCAGCGCCGGCCAAGGGCCGGGGCGCTGACCAGCCCGAGCACCACCTCGCCGTTGTCGATCAGGCCGATCAGGGTGGCCCACACCGGGACCCCCCGGACGAAGTTC
>Ga0209747_1001388_pt1 | contig 12891 bp, 12 predicted proteins | sample BarGraNGADG00311_FD_184498 | JGI IMG/M metagenome (GOLD analysis project Ga0209747, IMG submission 184498) | Arctic peat soil microbial communities from Barrow, Alaska - Barrow Graham LP Ref core NGADG0011-311 (SPAdes) (version 2) | ecosystem: Environmental > Terrestrial > Soil > Wetlands > Peat... | reverse complement strand
TGTCGGAGCAGGAATCATCAAAGAAAAAGAACCCGAAAAACTTACAAAATAAGGGGATAAATGACTTCGCCAGGTATTCAGGTTTGGCATTTCAGATGATGGGGATTATTCTTGTAACAGTCTGGGGTGGAGTAAAACTTGATAAACTGACTGGTTGGCATACTCCTGTTTTTACTATAGTCCTTTCGCTTCTAGGTGTTTTTGCAGCAATATACACTGCCATTAAAGATTTTATTAAGTGATTCCCATTCTTGAAACCAATTCACAGATACACCTTATTACTGGTATTTTTAAATGTTCTGTTTCTATTAATAGCATATTTACTTATACCGGCAGTTAAACTGAATTTTTCTTTTAAGGATACCTTAATTTTATCGTCTGCCTTTTCGATTATTGCAGTTATAACTATTCTCATTTTTTTAAAGGGACAGAATAAAGAGCCAGACAGCCAGACCCTGTATAGTCTCGTGGCAATAAGCGTGAAATTCCTGCTTGAGATGATATTTGCCCTCCTCTGGTTTTTTGTTGCTAAAAAAACTTCATTGCCCTCTGTTTTAATGTTTTTTGTTTTATATTTAACACTCACTTTGTTTTCTATTTGGATTATACTGAAGACCCTGAAAAACAAAGTATTATAAAACTGACACTGATTTGAAAACAAAAAGTTTAATTAGTTTTTTCTTCTTTCTTCTCCTTGCCGGAACAACTAATACTGCCTTTGGGCAGAAAGTTGAAGAAAAAGGAGAGGGTCCTGTAAAATTCAAAGCCAATACATTTATACTTGAACATATAGCTGATTCCCATGAGTGGTACATTTTTACAAAAAAGAATGGAGAGAGTGTTGCAATTTATTTGCCAGTAATTATCTACAGCAAAGAAAAAGGGATTAATATTTTTTCTTCAAAAAGACTAGCACACGGACAAGAATATAAGGGTTTCAAGCTTGAAGAAGAAGGTGACCTGAAAGGGAAGATTGTTAATGTTAGTGAGGCAGGTCTTGCCGATGAAAAAGATCTTCCTCTTGACTTATCGATGACAAAAACTGTTATAGGAATGCTGTCTGCAGCAATAATTTGTCTTATTTTATTTCTTTCACTTGCCCGTTCATATAAGAAAACCGGAATAAGCTATCCAAAAGGTATTCAAAGTTTTCTTGAGCCTATAATTCTTTTTGTACGCGATGACATCGCAATACCGAATCTTGGACCACATAAATCTGAAAGATACATGCCATACCTGCTATCGGTATTCTTCTTTATACTTATTAATAATTTGATGGGTCTTATTCCGTTTCCTCCCCCTTTCGGGGCCAATGTTACCGGTAACATTGCTATCACTCTTACATTAGCCACCTGTACCTTCGTGATAATACAGTTCAGCGGCAATAAGTTGTATTGGAAACATATTTTTGCTACCCCGGGAGTTCCATTATGGCTTCTCCCGGTAATGATTCCGGTAGAAATAATCGGATTGTTTTCAAAACCATTTGCTTTAATGATACGATTATTTGCAAATATTTTGGCAGGACATATTGTTGTATTGAGTCTGATATGTCTGATATTTATTTTTGATTCACTCGCACTTGCCCCGGTTTCAATATTCTTTGTTGTATTCATGGATTGCCTCGAACTTCTGGTGGCATTCCTTCAGGCATATATATTTACCCTGCTTTCAGCCCTGTTTATAAGTATGGCTGTGCAGGAAGCGCATTAAAACTTTTATTTAACTAAATATTATTATTATGACAGGTACATTAGCAGCAGTAGGAGCAGGTCTCGCAGTTATAGGCGCCGGACTTGGCATTGGAAGAATTGGCGGTTCGGCAATGGATGCAATTGCCAGACAACCGGAAGCATATTCAAAGATCCAGCTTGCCATGATCATTTCAGCTGCCCTTATTGAAGGAGTTGCTTTATTCGCAGTTGTAGTTGCTCTCTTGTAGTAACTAAGAATTATGGAGCCTGCAACGGTTGGTTGCAGGGCTTCCTTTTTATTTATCGTTAAAACAGAACATATGATATTATTAGCAAACAGTCTGACCACCCCGGCAATTGGAACACTTTTCTGGTCAGTTTTGATTTTTGGATTATTCTTTCTTATCCTTACAAAATTTGCATGGAAACCAATACTGAGTGCGGTCAAAGCCAGGGATGAGATGATCAGAGGATCACTTGAATCGGCGGAAAAAGCGAAAGAAGAAATGCTGAAACTTCAAAGCGATAATGAAGCAATCCTTCGAAAAGCAAGAGAAGAACGGGAAAATATCCTGAAGGAAGCAAGAGAAGTACGCGACAGGCTTATATCTGAGGCCAAAGGAAAAGCTACAGAGGAAGCTGAGAAACTTATTGAAAAAGCCAGAGCAGGTATTGAAAACGAGAAACATAAAGCGCTCTCGGATATTCATGAGCAGGTTGCAACTCTTTCATGTGAGATTGCATCTAAATTGCTGGGAAAACAACTAAAGAAGTCGGGAGAACAGGAGAAACTGATTGACAGTTACCTTAAAGAGATTGATTTCAATAAGAATTAGGAACAGGAATCTGTAATGAATGATAGCAAAATATCTGTTAGGTACTCAAGAGCATTGTTTCAGTCAGCTCTCGAAAAGAAGATTCTTGATGAGGTAAATCAGGATATGATTTTTATTTCAGAAATATGTAAGATCCCTGAAACAAAGGAATTCATTAAGAGCCCAATTATTGTTCCTTCAAAGAAGGAAGCCATATTTCACAAAATGCTTGTTGATAATGTGGAAAAGATCACTCTTTCGGTGATCGACCTGATTGTAAAAAACGGAAGAGAAAGCTTTATTCCTGCTATCGCCAGAAACTTTATCCACGAAACAAAGAAATATAAGGGAATCACTGAATCTGTTCTTACCACGGCTGTAAAGGTTGATGATAAAGTCAGAAAGCAGATAACAGATCTTATTTCGGAGGTATTCAAAACAAAAGTTGAACTTAAAGCAAATGTTGATCCTGAAATAGTCGGAGGTTTTATCCTGCAGATTGATGACAACTACATCGATGCCAGCATTAAGAATAAACTACGTAATATAAGAAAAGAACTAAGAGGAAGTGTCATAACTTCCGAATAGCAGAATAATACAATTAAAGACTTTTAAGAAGATATAATATGGCAAATATTAAACCGGCAGAAGTTTCAAAAATTCTGAAACAACAACTCGAAGGAATACAGACCGGGGTTGAATTGGAAGAAGTCGGAACAGTGCTTACGGTTGGTGACGGAATCGCACGTATATACGGACTTTCAAATGCACAATCAAATGAGCTGATTGAATTTGAAAATGGAATTGAAGCTATTGTTCTGAACCTCGAAGAAGATAATATCGGTGCGGTATTACTTGGCCCGACAGAAGAGATAAATGAGGGGGATATAGTTAAAAGAACCGGAAGGATCGCTTCTCTTGGTGTGGGCGAGGGATTATTGGGAAGAGTTATCACACCTACCGGACAACCCCTCGACGGTAAAGGACCGATAAAAGGTGAACTTTTTACTCTGCCCTTCGAAAGAAAAGCTCCGGGGGTTATATTCCGGCAACCGGTAAGACAACCACTCCAGACAGGGATTAAGGCAATTGATGCCATGATTCCGATTGGTCGCGGTCAAAGGGAATTGATTATCGGCGACAGACAAACCGGTAAAACAGCTATTGCCATTGATACGATAATTAATCAACGTGGTAACTTTGAAAAAGGGAAGCCGGTATATTGCATATATGTCGCTATAGGACAAAAAGGTTCAACTGTAGCCAATATTGCAGCGATTCTGGAAGAACATAGTGCACTTGAATATACAGTAATAGTACTCGCTACGGCTTCCGATCCTGCTGCCTCGCAATTCTACGCACCGTTTGCAGGAGCTGCAATCGGAGAATTTTTCCGCGATACGGGTAGGGATGCTCTTATTATTTACGATGACCTCTCAAAACAAGCAGTATCATACAGGGAAGTCTCACTTCTACTGCGTCGCCCGCCAGGACGTGAAGCATACCCCGGAGATGTTTTCTACCTGCACTCAAGACTTCTGGAAAGAGCAGCTAAAATAATTGAATCAGATGAAGTTGCCCAAAAGATGAACGATATTCCAGAATCAATAAGGCACCTTGTAAAAGGGGGAGGATCGCTAACCGCACTGCCAATAATTGAAACTCAGGCCGGTGACGTTTCAGCATATATTCCAACTAACGTGATATCTATCACCGATGGACAGATATTTCTTGAGTCGAGCCTTTTTAACGCCGGAGTCCGTCCGGCAATTAACGTTGGAATTTCAGTATCAAGAGTGGGAGGAAACGCCCAGATCAAGGCGATGAAAAAAATCGCGGGAACCCTGAAAGTTGATCAGGCACAATATCGCGAACTGGAGGCATTTTCAAAGTTTGGATCCGACCTCGACACCTCAACTCTGGCAATTCTGAATAAAGGAGCTAAAAACGTTGAAATACTTAAACAGGGGCAATTTGTACCCGTACCAATCGAAAAACAGGTAGCAATTATATATTGCGGTACAATGGGACTTCTAAAAGATGTCCCTATAAACAAAGTAAAGAGTTTCGAAAATGATTTTATTGAGTTACTTGAGCTTAAACACCGGGATACTCTCGATAGTCTTCGCGATGGTATACTTAATGATGATATCACAAAAATTCTCGAAAAAGTTGCAGCAGATTTAGTAATAAAGTACCGGCCACAGTAATAGGGATAACCTGGAAAAATGAATTTTAGATGGCGAATTTAAAGGCAATAAGGATAAGGATTACATCATTTAAGTCAACAAGACAGATTACATCTGCCATGAAGATGGTATCTGCTGCCAAATTAAGGAAAGCACAGGATAAGATTGTGAGACTGAGACCTTATGCAAGCAAATTATATGAATTACTGGTTGATCTTTCACTAAGCCTTTCGGATTCTGAAGTTGAGAATGTTTATGGCAGGGTTTCCCCGGTTGAAAAGGTTCTCATCATTGTAATCACTTCTAACAGAGGTCTCTGCGGAGCATTCAATACAAATGTTATAAATGAGACAAGAAGGATCATCTCAGAGAAATATGCTGATCAGGTCAAAAATGGTAACCTGAAGCTTCTCCCGATCGGGAAAAAGGGTTTTGATTATTTCAGAAAGCAAAAAATAAATATGCTTCCTGAACAGAATAATCTGTTTAATGTTCTGACATTTGATAATGTTAACATTGTGGCTGAACAGATAATGAAAAGTTTTACATCTCTCGAATTTGACAGGGTTGAGCTGATTTATAATCAGTTTAAAAATGCTGCAGTTCAAAACCTCACAAATGAAGTATTTCTGCCTGTTGAGACTCTTCCGGCAGGAAAAGCTAATGCTGTTCCTACTGATTACATTTATGAACCCGATAAAGAGGAAATCATCAAGGAGTTAATTCCTAAATCATTAAAAACTCAATTTTATAAAGCAATTCTTGATTCATTTGTTGCGGAACATGGCGCCCGAATGACCGCTATGCATAAGGCCACCGACAATGCAACAGTTCTGATCCGCGATCTGACACTTCAGTACAACAAAGCCAGACAAGCCGCTATTACAAATCAGATACTCGAAGTTGTAAGTGGCGCTGAAGCGCTGAGAGGGTAAAATTAATTTATTATCAGGGTGTAAAAAACTAAAAATGTATACTCAGTCCGATCTTAAAAAATTAGTCAATAAGGCTATTCTGAATCTTTCTTATAATGAGGAAGCAGAAAAACTTAATGATCCGGTTAAGTATATTCTTTCAATAGGTGGAAAGAGATTAAGACCTGTATTAGCCTTGATGGCCTGCAACCTTTATAGTAATCAAATTGATGAAGCAGTAATACCGGCAACAGGATTAGAGGTGTTTCATAATTTCACTCTGGTTCACGATGATATCATGGATCATGCACCTGTAAGAAGGAACGTACCTACAGTTCACAGTAAATGGAACCTTAACCAGGCAGTATTGTCAGGTGATGTAATGGCCTTTATAGCAAATGAATGTTTTTTGCAAACACCTCCGCTCCACTTATTAAAAGTTTTCAAAGTTTTTAATAAAGCAGCTATTGAAGTATGTGTTGGTCAGCAACTTGATATAGACTTTGAAAAAGCAGCAATTGTTTCACAGGAGGAATATTTGCGTATGATTGAACTGAAAACCGCAGCGCTGATGGCCGCTTCAACTAAAATTGGTTCTATCATTGGTGGTGCTGATGATAAGGATTCTGACTTGCTTTATGAATTTGGCAGAAATCTGGGTCTTGCGTTCCAGATTCAGGATGATCTTCTTGATATATATGGAGATACAAAAGTCTTTGGGAAAATTATGGGAGGAGACATTATTTCCAATAAAAAAACCTTCATGCTTGTGAAGGCCCTGGAAATAGCCTCAATTGAACAGGCGAAACTACTCCATGAACAATTTGGATTAAAAGAGTTTGATCCCGAAACTAAAGTAAAAATAGTGACTGATATATATGATCAGCTGAACATTAAAAATATTTCCGAAAACCTTGCTAATGACTATATTAGCACAGCTTTCAGTTTGTTGGGAAAGGTTGGTATAGCCGTTGAAAGAAAAACAGAGCTGGTAAATATAGCTAACTCCCTAATTGGAAGAGATAATTGATCAGGGTTAGACCACAAAAATTATTAAATTTGACTCCTCTGAAAAACTTTAATAAATAACTAAGATATATGTCACAGAATACCGGGAAAATCAGCCAGATTATAGGTCCAGTGGTTGATGTTACTTTTGAAAAGCAGGGTTTAGAAATGCCTGATATTTATGATGCACTCGAAATAAAGAGGGACGATGGCACAATTCTGGTTGTGGAATGTCAGCAACATATTGGTGAAAGAACAGTCCGTACGATAGCAATGGATTCTACCGACGGTCTCCGCAGGGGTATGGAAGTTGCAGCAACCGGTTTGCCTATTACAATGCCGATCGGAGAACAGGTCAGGGGCCGACTTATGAATGTGACCGGAGAGGCCATCGATGGTATAGGATATCTCGATAAAAAGGGTGGATACCCTATCCACCGTAAACCGCCAAAATATGAGGACCTTTCAACAGAAAAAGAGGTTTTGTATACTGGAATAAAAGTTATTGACCTTATAGAACCATATTCAAAAGGGGGTAAAATAGGTCTGTTTGGAGGCGCAGGTGTTGGGAAAACAGTTGTTATACTTGAGCTGATCAATAATATTGCAAAAGCATATTCCGGACTATCCGTGTTTGCAGGAGTAGGAGAAAGAACCAGGGAAGGTAACGACCTTCTGCGCGATATGCTTGAAGCGGGCGTAATAACATACGGAGAAAAATTTCTTGAAAATATGAAATCAGGGGGATGGGACCTTTCAACAGTCGATAAGGATGCCATTAAGGAATCAAAACTTGCTCTCGTGTTTGGTCAGATGAACGAACCCCCCGGGGCAAGAGCAAGAGTTGCATTGTCAGGTCTTTCTGTTGCTGAACATTTCAGGGATGGTGATGGAAAAAGCGGAGGAAGGGATATATTGTTTTTTATGGATAACGTCTTCCGTTTTACTCAGGCAGGTTCTGAGGTATCCGCGCTTCTTGGCAGGATGCCTTCAGCGGTTGGATATCAGCCAACGCTTGCTACTGAAATGGGCATAATGCAGGAACGGATTACCTCAACCAAACATGGATCTATCACTTCAGTTCAGGCAGTTTATGTACCTGCTGATGACCTTACTGACCCTGCTCCGGCTACAACATTTGCCCACCTCGATGCCATAACGGTTTTAAGCAGAAAAATATCCGAACTCGGTATTTATCCGGCTGTGGATCCGCTTGATTCAACCTCAAGGATTCTGACTGCAGATATAGTAGGCGAAGCTCACTACAATTGTGCCCAGAGAGTGAAAGAATTGTTACAGAGATATAATGAATTACAGGATATAATAGCAATTCTTGGTATGGACGAACTTTCAGAAGAAGATAAACTGGTTGTCCACCGTGCCAGACGTGTGCAGAGATTTCTCTCACAGCCATTCACTGTTGCAGAATCGTTTACAGGTATCAAAGGTGCGCTTGTTTCAATTGAAGACACAATTAAAGGATTCAATATGATTATGGACGGCAAAGTTGACCAGTATCCTGAATCAGCCTTTATGCTCGTTGGAACTATAGAGGATGCTATTGAAAAAGGCGAAAAGATACTTGCTCAGTCAAAATAATTGAACTATCAGAAAAGTTCTGTTTATTAACAAGTTGTAATGAAAATAGAGATTATTACACCTGACAAAAGAATTTTTGAAGGGGAAATTAAATCGGTTAGGGTTCCTGGTAGAAAAGGATCATTCCAGGTACTGAAGGACCATGCACCAATTATCTCTACCCTTGAAAATGGTTCCGTCAGAATGATCGATCAGTCAGACAAGGAAATAATATTTGAGATCAGCGGAGGGGTGATTGAAGTAAAAGCAAACAAAATAATTCTTCTTGCAGATTCCGTAAGTTAAGGCATAACAAATGACACCTGATGAATTTCGCAAGCATGCCCATTTACTGGTTGAATGGATGGCAGGGTATATGGAAAATGTTGAAAACCTGCCGGTCAAATCATCAGTAAAACCAGGCGAGATTTTTGTTAAGATTCCTGACAAACCTCCACAGCAGCCGGAATCATTCGATTCTCTGATGAGGGATTTCGATGAAATAATAATTCCGGGAATTACCCACTGGCAGAGTCCTAATTTTTTTGCATATTTTCCGGCAAACACAAGTCCGGCATCAATCCTGGCTGAAATGCTTACTGCGACACTTGGAGCCCAGTGTATGATATGGGAGACCTCTCCGGCAGCAGCGGAGCTAGAAGAAAAAATGATGATCTGGCTGAAGGATTTAATCGGCCTGCCTTCAGAATTTGAAGGCGTTATACAGGATTCTGCTTCAACGGCAACACTCACCGCGATACTTACAGCCAGGGAACAAACTACCCAATTTTCGTGCAACACTGAAGGTCTCGAAAAGGCAGGTGTTCTGAAAGTTTATTGTTCAGAGCAGACACATTCTTCAGTTGAAAAGGCTGTTAAAATAAGTGGAATTGGCAGAAAAAATCTTGTTAAAATTCCTGTAAGAGATGATTTTTCGTTGGATCCTGAAAAGCTTGAGGAAGCAATTATCAACGATAAAGATAATGGTGAAACACCTTGTTGTGTGGTTGCTACCTTGGGAACTACAGGGACTACCTCAGTTGATCCTTTAAAAGCAATAGGTGAGATTTGCAATAAATATAAAGTGTGGCTTCATGTTGATGCTGCTATGGCAGGTACAGCCCTTATTCTGCCCGAATTTCAATGGATGCTCGAGGGTAAGGAATATATCAGCAGTTTTGTTTTTAATCCGCACAAATGGATGTTTACAAACTTTGATTGTACAGCGTATTTCGTAAAGGACGCCAGTGCACTTATAAAAACGTTTGAGATACTTCCGGAATATCTGAAAACAAGAACCAGGGGGAAAGTAAATGATTACCGCGATTGGGGTGTGCCTCTGGGAAGAAGATTCAGAGCATTAAAACTATGGAGTGTTATCAGGACTTACGGAGTCGAAGGCCTCCGCGATAAAGTAAGAACTCATATAGAGATTGCGGCAAAACTTTCAGAAATGATCTCAAATGATGGAGATTTTGAAATACTGGCCCCCGTAATTATTTGTGTTGTATGTTTCAGGTATAAACCTGCCGGGTATAATGAAGACCAGATAAATAATTTTAATGAAAAACTGAATCATCAGCTCAATGATTCAGGTAAGTTATATCTGAGTCACACTGTATTAAATGGTAAATATACCCTGAGAATGGTAACTGCACAGACAAATGTAACTATCGCCCATGTTCAAAAAGCCTGGCTTCTTATAAGGGAAACTGCACGGCAACAGGTATCCTGAATGGCTTACATTTGTCTTTTCCCGAAATTAAATCCGAATAAATTAATATTGAATAGTAATTCAATAGAGGGAGGTTCATTCAGGTTCTTCCATGCTGACTGTACTCCTGCAGATATCATGTAAGGGATCCTGAGAACATGAAAATCTGCCAGCAATTCAAGGCCAAATGATTTGAAAGATTCTATCTCTGGAGTTTTGTATAGAGGAATAAGTCCCTTGATAGTGGATTGATAAATTGAATTTCCTGGCCCTGCAGCATAATCATAAAATAGTCCGGTACGAATCCTCTTAAGATAAAGAAGACTTGCAATATTGAAATCGGGGTAAGCAAGAGGCATAACATAATCAACCGATAGAAAATTAATATCCTTTGAAATAATATTTTTATATCCACGCGGGAGAGCAGAAAAATTCTGATACAGATATTTCTCAGGATCCTGTTTTTCAGTTTCAAGCCTTATTCTTATGCCATTATTAGGGAAAAGCCCGGGGAAATAAAATGCGGTTTTTAATGACACCGCCGAACCATAGATCTTCTTATCCCAGGGAGAAAAGCAGTAATTAAAGTCGACTACTTGTGCCCATCTGGGATATATATCACGAAGTGCTGACCGGTAATAATTAGTAAAATAAAGCCTTCCGGTAATTATAGTCTGCCCATAATCATAAGTACCTTGTTCTTTAAGATAAATGTATTGGTTAATATAATTCATCGTAAGAGATGGTCGCAGAAACTCCAGGAATTTGCCTGCCGGGAACTGAAGAGGAAGGGAAAGGGTATTTAAAAAATTTATACCTGGCTCAATACTCGAAGGATTGGCAACAATTTCCCCGAGTTTATGTATGCCCGGAAGAGTACCGTAGTCGAGCTGTGTTTCAAGAACCGGATACCATCCCTGCCAGGTTATGCGTGAATGAATGACATTCCGCTTATCGGCCGAATATTCATAACCTATTGTTGAGGTAAGTGTACTTAAAGTATTCTGAGTCAAAATTGAAACACCTGGCCTTATGGTGGTTGGAGTGGATTGAAACGATGTAATATCCGCATAGAAAGGCATCCAGCTGTGAAATCTGAAAAGATGTTGCCATTTTCTATACGGCTCTGGCGTAAATAAACTACCGTTATTTTCGGCAGCCAAAGATTGTTTGATATCGAATCTGTTGATGAGGAAGGAAGTAGAATTGACACTTTCTTTAACTACTTCCCTGACAATTGGAATAGTTGTACTGCAGATATTATTCCCGAGGTAGGTATAATCACTGAAGAAGATGTTGTTCCCGGTGAGACTTATATCAATTACTCCAAATCTGGAACGTGTCAGCGCCCTGATTTTTTTATCTGGAGTCCTGAGATAAATATTATCTGTTCCCGATGCTGAACTTATGAAGAAAAGGGAATCGTTTCTAAGAAATGCAGACTGAAGATCATTTCTTGCAGCTTTTATAAGCGTCTCCCATACCTGATTCTCAATTTTGAATGACATGATTCCTTCCCCGGCATCTGCCAAGAAAATAGTGCTTATTTTCTTCCCGCTTTCATCCCATTGAGGATGTTGAAGATAGACATTTCCGGGAGTATGGACAGACTGCATTACAGTTCCGGTTCCGGCATTAATAAGGACAAGATTATTGACGTTGTTGGTAGTGTTTTCCACTGCAGCAATTTTGCTTCCGTCGGGTGAAAGAGCTGCTGCAAGATATCTCGATCTCCATGTAAGTTTTACTACCTGGTTGGTTTTTAGATCCATAATCTTAATAACTGAATATTCCCTGTTTTCCCATCGGGGGTCAGTTTGTGTTTCAACCCAAACCAGCTTGCCTTTGGCATAAGAGATATACAAAGGGTATACCCGTCCCGGTATATGAATCCTTTTTTCTGTTTTTTTGACAGGATCTATAAGAACGAATGAGGGGAGGAAGGATAAAGATGTTTTTACAGCAATTATACTGTCGGCGCCTGCAAAAACAGGAGAATAGTAATTAATATATTTCCCATGTTTATCAGGATTTGCCGCCGCATAAATCAAAGGGTTATTTTTGATAACATCTTTTGTCCAGATAGTTTTCAGGGTATCGTAAGTCTGCTCCCAGAGCGTTTTTTTTCTTAAGCCCGAACTTCTTACAAGACTGATGTTTACCGGGTTAAGAGTAAATGGTTGTTCGCCGGTGAACTTAAGAACATTGGTCCATATCTGAGGATCATTCTTACTGAGTGCCCAGGTCACCATCTGGTAACCGGATTCGTAATAATCAGGGACAAAATCTTTATATGAACCATTCAGAATCTTATCATATTTATAGATTTTTTTATTATCAACCAGCAGTGCTTTAATCTGTTTCTGGAATGATGGAGTACGTCCTCTCCCTGATTCTGTCAGAACTGATTCGGCAAAAACAGCATCACCCTCAAGGAACCATGAAGGTAGAAGCGAAGCAACAATTCCTGTGAACTGTTCACCGAAAAACAGTGACATACCTTTAGAAAAGCCCCGGTTTAATGATTCCATTTGCAATACGTGAGTGAGTTCATGAACTGTCAGCTGCTTTTCTGCTGCAAGAGGAATTGTATTCTGATCGGGAGTCGGATATAATTCCATACGTTTTGGAGCCCATGAAACATAGCCATTTGACTGGATGGTAAAATTGTGTATAACAACCGGGATTTTAAACTTTCTTTCAGGGAAAAGGGATATTAGCCTTGAATAGGAATCCTCCAGCGATTTTGCATATATCAATCCGCCGGGACCGTAATTCTCAGGATAAATTACAGTGAATCTGCCTGTTTTTATCTGCATCCATTTCAAAGAAGCAGGATCCTGCCCTGTCTCATAATATTGAGCGGTGACAATCTGAACAGAGAATAGTAAAACTGTAAATAGAAATATTAGCCTATGTTTCATTAAAAGTATTATTGCTCAAAAATAGCAAAATTAGTGAGCTATAACCTGTTAAACA
>Ga0209747_1001387_pt1 | contig 12893 bp, 7 predicted proteins | sample BarGraNGADG00311_FD_184498 | JGI IMG/M metagenome (GOLD analysis project Ga0209747, IMG submission 184498) | Arctic peat soil microbial communities from Barrow, Alaska - Barrow Graham LP Ref core NGADG0011-311 (SPAdes) (version 2) | ecosystem: Environmental > Terrestrial > Soil > Wetlands > Peat ... | reverse complement strand
TCGGTGCCCACGCGACCGAACCCTACCTGCACTTCGTCGGCGATGGCCACGCCGCCGACCGCCCGGACGGCCGCATACGCGCTCGCGAGATAGCCGTCCGGGAGCACGATCTGCCCCCCGCAGCCGAGCAGCGACTCGCAGATGAACGCCGCGACGTTTCGGCCTGAAGCCTCCACCTGCTCCAGCGTGCGCGCCACCTCTCGGCCGTAGCGTACGCCGGCCGACGGGTCAGGCGCCCGGAACGGCCCGCGATAGACATCGGGCATCACCACCTTGTGCACGTGCGGAGGCGCGCCGGCGCCGCCCGGGCCGTCGAACTTGTACGGGCTGATCTCGACGAGCGACGTGGTGTTCCCGTGATAGGCGCCGTCCACGACGACGATGTCGCGGTGCCCCGTGTAGGCGCGAGCCAGGCGAAGGGCCAGCTCGTTCGCCTCGCTGCCGCTGCACACCAGGTAGCAGACGCTCAGCGGATCGGGCATCAGCGCGCACAGGCGTTCCGCGTACGCCACGACCCCGTCGTGCAGGTAGCGCGTGTTGGTGTTGAGGACCGCCATCTGCCGCGCGGCCGCTTCGACCACCCTGGGGTGGCCATGGCCGACGTGCGCGACGTTGTTGACGGCGTCCACGAAGCGGCGTCCGTCCACGTCATACAGGTACTGCCGATAGCCGCGCGCCATCGTGATCGGGCGCCGGTACGAGACGCTGAGGTTAGGTCCGAGCCGACGGCGCCTCGCGACCAGGATCGATTCCGGGTCGGCCGGCCGCGGCGGCATCTTGTCGTCGGGCACGCCGACGACCAGGTTGGCGTCCGGGCAGACACTGAGCCAGATCTCGCGCTCGCCCGGCGACGCCACGCCGGGGAATTCCCCCGCACGGCCCAGCATGTCTGCGATAACCTGGAAGTGCAGGTGCGGCGGCCACCCGCCGTTGACCGACCTTTTCCCGAGCCAGGCGATCCGTTCGCCCTTTCCGACCTGCCGGCCCGGGACCATCCCTTCCAGCGATTCCACGCTGAGGTGGCCGTAGAGGGTGAAGAACCGGACCGTTCCGCCGTTGACGAGGTGCTCGAGGATGATCGTGGGGCCGTAGTCGCCCGGCACCGCGTTGTTCGCCGCACTGTGCACCGTGCCGTCGAGCGGCGCGTACACGGGCGCGCCGGCCGCGCAGAACAGATCGATGCCGAGGTGGACGGTGCGGTTCTCGTCGTGCCAGTTGTTGGGATGGTGGAACAGCTCCGTGACGTAGACAAGGCGCGGCTCGTCGTACCGACCGATGCCGATCCGTGCCATGCTCGCGGCCATCAGGCGATCGACGTGCGCGCAGAACGCTGGGCTCTCCTGCACCGTCTCCGGCCGCGGAATGTCGAGGCTGCCGACGCCGAGGTCGAAGACGACCAGCGGCGTGATGCGCAGGTCGTGGCCCATCACCGGCGCGAAGTCGCCCCGGTGCGCCGAGAGCCATGCGGTGACATCCGGGGAGGCGGGGCAGGGCGGCATGCCGCACGCCCGGCGAAAGACGTACCGCGCCCACGCAGGGTCGAGCTCGTCCAGCCGCTCGAGCAGCGCCCACGCCTGCTGCTGGCTGATCAGCAGGTAGTCGTTGCGGGGCGCTGCCGCCGACTGGCAGGCCGCCATGGTGACGCTGATCGCGAGGCGCGCGCACATCAGGTCGAAGAGCACCTCCCGTTCGGGCTCGGTCAGCGGCAACACCTGGTGGAATCCCCGCACGATCGCTGCAGCGGCGGCCAGTGGATCCGGCTTGCCCAGCATCGCGTAGGCGCAGGCCACTGCCAGGTCCGCCACGACCGGGGAGTGGACCATGTCCCCGAAATCGACGACGCCGATGACGTCGCGGTCGGCGGACCGACCGGGTGCCGCCAAGATGTTGTAGTCGTTCCAGTCATTGTGGATGACCTGCTGGCGCAAGCCGCCCAGCCAGGGAGCCACAGAGGCGGTGAACCTGGAGAGGATCCGCTCGACGATCGATCGCCTGCGCGGCTCTGTGAACCGGCCGAGCTCGGCGCCAATCCAAGCCGTGCGCGCCAGATCCCACTGCAGCGCCCGCCCCATCGCCGGGTGCGAGAACCCTTGGAAGGCGCGGTTGGTTTCGCCGACGCGCCGGCCAAGGCTGACCAGCAGCGCTTCGGTGTGCGGCTTCACACTGGCGAGCACGTCGCCGGGGACCCATGTCAGCAGCCGGACGAGGTGCTGGCGGCCGGAGTGGCCGGGCACCCGGACAATCGCGTCGCCGGACGCCGTTCGGCACACTCTTGGCACGGCCAGCCCCGCGTGGCGGGCCGCCAGGTGATCGAGCGCGGCGTCCTGGAACTCGAGGACCTCCTCGCGCTCGGTCGCGTTGGCGATCTTCAGGACGAACGCGGTCCCGTCGGCGGCGGTGATGCGGAAGTTCTGGTCACGCTCGCTGGCCAGGGCGTCCGCGCGGCCGGCGACACCGAATGCGCGCTGCGCAAGGGCCTCGGCCTCAGAACAGGTGAACTGCGGGGCGTATTGTACGACGACGTCCATGATGGGTCAGCCATGTTACCATCGCGTCTCGAATCGACGCGAAGAGGCGCATGAGCGAGCCGACACGGATACTCCTGACGGGCGGCGGCACGGCCGGGCACGTGAACCCGGCCCTGGCCATCGGCAAAGCTCTGGCCGGCGAGGGCACGCGCTTCCTCTTCGTCGGCGTCCGCGGCCGTGCCGAGGCCAAGGTGGTGCCGCGCGAGGGCATGCCGATCCGCTTCGTGCGCGCCTCGGGCTACCCCGGCACGCGGCCATCGCTCGAACTGGCGTCCTTCCTCGCCAATCTCTCGGTGGGCGTGATCCAGGCGTGCGTGATCCTGCTGACGTTCCGCCCCGACGTGATCGTCGGCACGGGCGGATTCGCGTCGGCGCCGGTGATGGTTGCCGCGGCCATGCTGCGGCGGCTGCGTCTGAGCCACGCGCGCATCTTCGTCCACGAGCAGAACGCGGCACCCGGCAAGCTCAACCAGTTGGTCGGCGGCCTCGCGGACCGCGTCTTCGTCACCTTTCCCGAGACGCTCGGCAGTTTTCCGACCAACGGCATCGTCTCCGGCTACCCGCTGAGGCGGCGGATTGTGACGGTCGGGCGCGATGAGGCTCGCGCGCAGCTCGATTTCGAGGTGCCGCCCGGCCGCCAGGTGGTGTTCGCCTTCGGCGGATCGCAGGGCGCCCGCACCATCAACCGCGCGATCGTGGATGCGCTTGGCGACCTCCTCCCGCTGCGCGACCGGTTGTTCATCATCCACGGCACCGGCCTGTTTCGGCGGGGTTACTATCACGCGGCGCGCGACACCGAGGAGCGGCTCGAGTCGCGCTACACCGAGGCGGAGCGGCGCGAGATCGCCTCGTTCTACGTCAGCCGCCCGTTCTTCTACCAGATCGAGCACGTCTACGCGCTCAGCGACCTGGTCGTGGCGCGCGGGGGAGCCGGCAGCCTCTATGAGCTCGCCTCGCTGCAGCTGCCGGCCATCATCATCCCGAAGGCCAATCTCCCGGGCGACCACCAGGTGATGAACGCGCGCGCGATGGCGCGGTGCGGCGGCGGGACGGTCATCTACGAAGAGGCCACGCTCGTGGACGGGCGGATCGTCGAACAGGTGGACGGACGACGGCTGGCCAGGACCATCGAAGGGCTGCTGGCCGACCCCGTCCGGCTGGCACAGATGGGCCGCTGCAGTCAGGCCTTCACCGAGCGCGACGGGCTCGCGATCATCGAGCGGTGCATCCGGAGCACCGAGGCCGCCACGCCGCCGGCCTCACCGTTGGACGAGTGCCTGGGCGAGGCAGCCGTGGCTCCCGCGGCCGTCGAGGCGCTGCCCTCGAACCAGGCGCTGCTGACACGCCTCGAACGAGCGTCCGCTCAACACGGCGAGTCGTATCGCCCGAACATGGTGGTGGCGTGGGCCGACGACCGCGCGTATTTCATCAGCCGCGCGGCGTCGCTGCTCGTGAGCCGCGACTGGGAGCGCCGGAACCTGGGCGTGAAGCTCGTTGGCCTGCTGCACGCGCGCGACAAAACGCCGCTGCTGCTCGCGCTCCTGAACGACAGGCGGCCGGCCCCGCTGGTCAAGCGGCTGTTCGGCGGCGACTACGTGCAGGTGGGGTTCATCCGCCGCAACATCATGACGGCGCTTGGACGGCTCGGCGAGGTGTCGCCCGAGATCGAAGCGGCGCTCCTGGCCGCGTTGGAAGACCCCTACTTCGAGGTCAGGGCCGAGGCCGCGCGCACAGCGGCGCTGCTGGCCGACCGGCTGTCGGACCGCAGCGGGATGGTGGCGGGACTCCGGCGGCTGTTGCCCGATCGCTGGCTGGAGGTCGCGGCGGCCGCGGCCCACGCCCTCGGGAAGGTGGGGCAGGCCCATGACGCGCTCCCGGCGTTGCTGGCGCTGCGGGACGCCCGGTTCTGGCGGCTGCGCGCCGCGGCGCTCGAGGGACTGCTGGCGCTCGTCGAGCGGGGAGAGGGTGGCGATCCGGCAGCGCTCGTCGGGCCGTTGAACCTGTTCGTCCTGACCTCCACCGACTTCACACCAGAGTTTCAGATCAAACGGCTGTATGGCCGGGTGCTGGACGCCATCGCCGCCCGGGAAGGAGGTGACCAGTGATCTATCTGCTGGGCGCGTTGATCCACTCACGCGTCGGGGTGCTGGGCCTGCTGCGCCTGTCGGAGTATCTGACGGTTCGTGCGATCGGCGCCGCGCTCACGGCCATCATTCTCACGCTCGTCATCACGCCGCGGTTCATCAGGTACCTGCACCGCCGCGGGCTGGTGGACCAGCTCCGCGACACCGGCGTGCCTTCCGCCTTCGACAAGGCCGGGACGCCGGTGATGGGCGGCACCGTGATGGTGGGGTGCATCGTCATCGCCACGCTGCTCTGGTGCAACCTCGCCAGCCGCTACGTGCTCACCGTGCTCGTGGCCCTGCTCTGGTTCGGCGCGATCGGGCTCGTGGACGACGTGGCGAAGTGGAGGGCGCGGTCGGGCAACCGCGGGATGACCGAGGCGATGAAGCTGCTGCTGCAGGGGACGTTCGCCGCGGGGCTCGTCCTGCTGCTGGTCAGCCCGTGGACGCCGCTGCCGGCGCGCGACACGATGACGCTCTACGTGCCGTTCGTCAAGACGGCCATCGCCCACTCGCCCGTCGTCTACCTGCCACTCGTGTTCGTGTTCGTGATGCTCGTCGGGAACGCGGTGAATATCACGGACGGGCTCGACGGGCTGGCGATCGTGCCGTCGGTGTTCGTGATCGGGGTGCTCGGGTTCTTCGCCTACATCATGGGGAACGCGATCTGGGCGAAGTACCTGTTCTATCCGCTGCTGCCGGGTGCCGGCGAGCTGATCGTCTTCTGCGCGGCCTTCGCGGGCGCGGGGATCGGCTTCCTCTGGTACAACGCGTACCCGGCGCAGATCTTCATGGGCGACGCGGGATCGCTGGCCATCGGCGGCTGCGTCGCGACCATCTCGGTGCTGCTGAAACAGGAAGCGCTGTTCCTGATCCTCGGCGGGCTGTTCGTCGTCGAGGCCGTGAGCTCGCAGGTGCAGGACAAGATCGGGATCAAGTGGCTCGGCCGGCGGATCTTCTACCGCGCGCCGTTCCACCACCAGATGCAGCACGCGGGGCTGGCGGAAACGAAGGTGGTGATCCGGCTCTGGATCATCTCGGGCATCCTGGCCCTGGCGGCGCTGGCGACGGTGAAGCTGCGGTAGGTGGGGGCATGGACGAGCGGTCAGCGGTCAGCTGTCAGCTGCAAGCTGCCAGCTGCCTACTAGCACCCAGCACCATGTGCACCCCCACTTACCAGGTTTGCCGCGCGGTCGTGGCGCCCGAGCATCGCGGCGAGTGGGACGGGCCGGCATGGCGCGTCGCGGAGACGATGCGCATCGCCAGCTTTCATCCGCGCAGCAGCGACCACCGGCCTGCGACCGAAGCCGCGCTGTTGTACGACGAGGCGCGCCTGCACGCGCTGTTTCGCGTGTCGGATCGCTACGTGCGGTCGGTCCATACGGCGTATGACAGCGACACCTACCAGGACAGCTGCGTGGAGTTGTTCGTCCAGCCACCCGGCCGTGTCGGATACTTCGCGCTCGAGGTGAACGCCGGCGGCGCTTTCTCGCTCCGGCACATCGAGGACCCGACGCGCACGGCCCACCGGTTTGCGAAGTGGGAGATGGTGACCGCCGACCTTGCCGCGACCATCCGGGTCACTCACTCCATGCCGGATGTGGTCGATCCCGAGCAGGAGGGGCCGACCGACTGGTGGGTGGAAATCTCCTGGCCGTTCAGCGTGATGGAAGCGTATGGCGGCGCGCTCGAGCCGAGAGAGGGGCAGTGCTGGCGGGCCAACGCGTTCAAGTGCGGCGACCAGACCTCGCATCCGCACTGGGCGAGCTGGGCGCCGATCGGCGAGGCCCTCAACTTCCATCAGCCGCAGTACTTTGGCACGCTGGAGTTCCTGGTGTCCTCCCAAGGCTGAAGCATCTGCAGGGGCGGCCGATAAGAAGAGAAGGGTACGGAGCGGTCGGCCCCATATGTCAACACTTGCCGTTGTACGGCCTTCGTACGTGACCGAGGACGCGCTGGCATCGCCTGTCGCCCAGCGTTTTCAGTCGCTCGTCGCATCGCCGCTTCGCGCAGAGTTGCTGCGGTTCCTCCACGCGCACCAGGACGAGACGTTCGAGATCGAGATGCTGATGGGGGCCCTGGGGTGCATGAGGGGCGACGCCGAGCGCTGCCTCGAGACGCTGGTGAGCGCGGGCGTGGCGCGGCGATGGATGACCGGTGCGGCCCGTTACGGGGCGGCCCGTTCTGCCAACCCGGTTGTCGATCGCCTGCTGTCGGAGTTCCTCGAGAGCGCGGCGGCGCATGCGGCGCGTACCGAGCCCGCATCCGTGCGGAGGCTCCTCGAGCTGGTCGGTCGCGACGAGAAGATGCTCCTCGTGCTGGAGTCGATCCGCACCGCGGCGAAGACGGACATCTCGGTGCTGATCCTCGGGCCCACGGGCGCCGGGAAGGAAGGGGCTGCGCGCGCGATTCACGACCTGAGCCGCCGCCAGGCCCGCGCGTTCCAACCCGTCAGCTGCGCCGCCGTGCCCGACTCGCTGTTCGAGGCCGAGGTGTTCGGGCACGAGAAGGGCGCGTTCACCGGCGCGTACCAGCGCCGCATCGGACGCGTGGAACTGGCCAACCGCGGCACGTTGTTCCTCGATGAGATCGGCGACCTCGCCCTGGTGTCACAGGCAAAGCTGCTCCGGGTGCTCGAGGAGCGGCAGGTCGAGCGGTTGGGCGGGCAAACGGGCATCGACGTGGACTTCCGCCTCGTGTCGGCCACCAACCGCCCGCTCGAACTCCTGGTCAACCAGCGGCTGTTTCGCGAAGACCTCTATTACCGGATCAACGCCTTCACGATCCGCCTGCCGGCGCTGAAGGAGCGGCCGGACGATGTCCCGCTGCTCGCGCGGATGTTCCTGTCCAAGCAGTGCGTGGCCGAGGGGCTGCCGCCCGACGCGCGCCGGTTCACCAACGCGGCGCTCGGGCGTCTCGCCGGCCACCATTGGCCGGGGAACATCCGGGAGTTGGTCGCCACCGTGTCGCGCGCGGCCCTGTCGAGCGACGGACCCGTCATCGACGAGCGTCACGTCGGGTTCCTCGCGCTCAACGCCGCGCCCGAGCCGGGGCCCGACAACGGCCACGGCATCCGCCCGCTGGCCGACATCGAGCGCGATCATATCCAGACGGCGCTGTCGGCGACCGGCTGGAACAAGAAGGAAACCGCGCGACTGCTGCAGATCAGCCGGGAAACGCTGTACCGGAAGATCCGGACGTTTCAGCTGACCGACGGCAACGAGTCCCACTCGTGACGAGATTCGGGCGCTGGTACATCGGGGCGGTCGGGCTGACGGGCGTGGCCGCCCTCGCGTTCTCCGTGCACTCGCTCGCCCGGATGCCGTTCGACTACCGGGTGCTCGTGCTCGCCGTCCTGACCTGGGTGAGCGGTTCGTTCGCCGTGCGCGTGCCGGCCGTCCCGGCCACGATCTATGTATCCGAGGCGTTCTTCTTCACGCTGGTGCTGCTCTTCGGCGGTGCGCCCGCCGCCGTGTGCATGGCGATCGACGGCCTGCTGATCTCGATCCGCCGCAAGCACCGCGAGCCGTATCGCATCATCTTCAACATCGCCGAGCCGACGATTTCCGTGCTCGCCGCGTCGAGCGCGTTCTACCTGCTTTACGGCGGGCCGCCGCTCGCTGTCCGGGCCGCGCCAAGCATGGGCTCTGCGCTGCTGCCGGCGGCCGCGATGGCGGCCGTCTATTTCCTGCTGAACAGCGGCCTCAACGCGGTGGCGGTCGCCTCGGAAACCGGCAGTTCGCCGTATCGCGTGTGGCGCGAGCACTTCATCTTGCTCTCGCTGAACTACTTCGGCGGCGCCTCGGTGGCGCTACTGCTCGCGGTCAACTGGCCGAATCTCAGCCCGGGCGCCCTGGGCGTCGTCGTGCCGCTGGTCGTGGTCCTGTGGTTCACGTTCAAGACGTCGATGGATCGCGCGCAAGACGCCAACCAGCATCTGACCGAGCTGAATCGTCTCTACCTGTCCACGGTCGAGACGCTGGCGATGGCCATCGACGCGAAGGACCAGATCACGCACGGCCACATCCGCCGCGTGCAGGGCTACGCGATTGGCCTCGCGAAGGCGATCGGCGTGAGCGACACGCGCGAGATTCGCGCCATCGAGGCGGCCGCGCTGCTCCACGACATGGGCAAGCTCGCGGTGCCCGAGCACATCCTGAACAAGCCCGGGAAGCTCACGGCGTCCGAATACGATCAGGTCAAGCTGCACTCCTCGGTGGGTGCGCAGATTCTCTCCGCGATCGACTTCCCGTACCCGGTCGTGCCGATCGTCAGGCACCACCACGAGAACTGGGACGGCACCGGGTACCCGGACGGCCTGCGGGGCGTGGACATCCCGCTTGGCGCGAGGATCATGGCGGTGGTGGACTGTTACGACGCGCTGACGTCGGACCGGCCGTACCGCCCGGCGCTCTCGGACGAAGAGGCGCTGGCGATCATCGAGGCGCGCAAGGGCGCGATGTACGACCCGATTGTCACCGATGCCTTCGTGAAGGTGCACTCGGAGATCAGCGCGGAGGTGAATGTACCCGGCCGGGACGCGAGCGCCTTCCAGGGCTTGCTGCACGCGCCCGCGCCCCCGCTCCCGCCGGCGGTGATCGTGAGCGCAGGGAGCGCGTCGGCGGAACTCAGCGCGACGCTCCTGGCGCTGTCGGATCTCGCCGCGCAGATTGGCGGCCACACGACGGTCGAAGACCTCGCCGTGGCGCTCGGCTGGCGCATCCGGCAGACCATCCCGTGCGACCTGCTGGTGTTCTACCTGCGCGACCGCGTCTCGGACGACCTGGTGGCCGTCCACGCGTCCGGCACCGACGGCGACGTGGTGAAAGGGCTGCGGCTGCGGACGGGCGAGGGGCTGAGCGGGTGGGTCGCCCTCAACCGCACGACGATCATGAACTCGAGCGGCGCGCTCGACCTGGCCGATCGTCGTCGGCTCATGTCGGCCACGCTCGACAGCGCACTGGCCACGCCGCTGCTCGCGCGCGATCACGTCGTGGGCGTGCTGACGCTCTACGGCACGGCCCGGGACGCCTTCACGAGCGAGCACCAGCAGGTCGTGGAGTTCGCGGCGCGCCAGAGCGGGCCTGCGCTGGAACGAGCGCTCAGCTTCGAGCAGGACCGGATGGCCAGCCTCTTCGACGCGGAGACCGGCCTCCCCAACGAGAAATACCTGGAGCGCGTCCTCGCGTCGGCGGCCTACGTCGGCAGGGCTGACGGACCGAAGCCGGGAATTCTCCTGCTCGTTGACGTCCAGCGCGGCACGGGGATCGACCCCGACGGCGGTGCTGCGCTCGCACCGCGACCGGCGGACGTGCTCCTGCGCCTCGCCGCAACCGCGCGGATGGCCGTGCGCGTGACAGACCTCGTCTTCCGGACAGGCGAACACGAGGTGACGATCCTCATGTCCGACAGCAGCTCAGAGGTGATGGCCACGGTGGCCAGGCGCGTGACCGAGGCGATGTGCGACGCCGCGGTCAGCGGACAGGAAACCTCCATCGAGTCCGCCTTTGCGCTCTTCCCGGAACACGCAGCCGAGCCTGCCGACCTTCCGCGCGCCGTCCGCGCCCGCCGACAGGTGATGCTTTCTCCGGCCAGTTCGTAGGGCCGACCGGCCGGTCGCCCCTACAGTGGCGGTGGCGTTAGAATGGGGCTGCAACCCCGGAGGAGACCATGAGCAGGCCAGAGAAGACGCTTGTGGCGCTGTCACGGCAGATGGGTGCGGGCGGAGCCTACGTCGGGCAGTCCGTTTCTCGCCAGCTCGGCATTCACTACGTTGACCGCGAGATTCTCCAGGAAGCGGCCAGAATCCTCGGGCGCGATGACAGCGAGCTCGAGATCCTCGAGGAACGGGTGACGAGCCTGTGGAGCCGGATGGCCGGCGTCCTGGCATGGGGCGCCCCGGAAGCCGCGTACGTTCCTCCTCCGATGCCGACGCTCGATGGGGAGGACCTGTTCGCGGTGGAAGCGGGGATCATCCGCGAAATCGCGGCCCGCGAGGACGCCCTGTTCGTCGGGCGCGCCGCCACGTGGGTGCTCCGACAGGAGCCGACCCTCATCAGTGTGTTCCTGCACGCCCCCGAGGCCGTGCGGGTGGAACGGGTGATGCGCGACTACCAGATGGCGGACGCCGCCGCGACCCTCGAACTGGTGCGCCGTTCGGACCACGACCGCAGCCGCTTCCTGCAGTCGCTGAGCGGCGGGTCCTGGCTCGACCTGTCTCAGTACCACCTCAGCATTGACACCGGCGCGGTCAGTCTCGACGAGACCGTGGACCTCATCGCCCGCCTGGTGCTCCGGCGCCGCCCGTGACTCGCAAGAAACCCCTGAGATTTGCGCTTTTCGCCGAATCCTGTCAGACTGTCAATCGTACGTTTGGCCTGAAACCACCTTCCAGTTGTTGGATCTTTTGAACCCAGACACAAGTTCGACCAATCCCGCCCGCCGTTTTCGGCGGCATACTCGCCGTTATTCCGCATCGACCTCGGGAAACACTCGCGCTTCGCGGCCGGCCAGCCTCCCCGACGATCTCGAGTCACGTGGCGCGACATTCGAATCGTTCGGGTTTCCGCAGGCGCTGCTCCGCGGCGTCAACGAACGCGGCTTCAAGACCGCGACGCCCATCCAGATCGACGTCATTCCGATCGTCCGGGAAGGTGTGGATCTGATCGCGTGCGCCGAGACCGGGACGGGAAAAACCGCGGCGTTCGTCCTGCCCATCCTCGAGCGCCTGCTGGCGAAACGCACGCCGGCCCAGATCGGTGAGGCGGCTCGAACCGCGGTGCTCATCCTCACGCCCACCCGCGAGTTGGCCGTCCAGATCGAAGACGATATCCAGGGGTTCGCCTACCACACAAGCCTGTCGAGCGTCGCCGTCTACGGCGGCGCCCCGTCGGATCCGCAGGAGCGAGCGCTCCGCGCGGGCGTGGACCTCGTCGTCGCGACACCCGGCCGCCTGATGGACCACATGCGGATGGGCGCCACCGACTTTTCCGGCCTCGACGTGCTCGTGCTCGACGAGGCCGACCGGATGATGGACATGGGCTTCTGGCCCGACATCACCCGGATCTTGTCCGAACTCCCCACCACGCGGCAGACGCTGTTGTTCTCGGCGACGATGCCCAACGAGGTGATGGCGCGTGCCCGGGCGATTACCCGCGACGCAAGGAAGATCGAGAACGGCGCGCGAAACGGTCCCGCGCGGACTATCAACCACAAGGCGGCGATGGTGCCCGGCAGCGAGAAGACGGCGTGGCTCGCCAGATTCCTCCGCCAGGAGCAGGGACCGGTGCTCGTGTTCGTTCGCACGAAGGTGGGCGCGGACCGTCTTGCCTCCCGGCTCATCGCGCAGGGGATCCGGACGACGGCGCTGCACGCGGACCGCACGCAGCAGCAGCGTTCGGCGGCGGTGGCGGGATTGCGATCGGGGAGATTCACCGCGCTCGTCGCCACGGACCTCGCCGCCCGCGGCCTCGACATCGAGGGGATCTCGCACGTCATCAACTACGAGGTGCCGTCCACCCGCGAAGCCTACGTGCACCGGGTCGGACGAACGGGACGGGCCAGGCTCAACGGCACGGCGGTGACGCTCGTGGCCCCCGAAGAGCGACGGGCGCTCAACGCGCTCGTTCGAGAACTCGGAATCTCGATCGGGGAACCCGCGGCGTAGTCCCGGAAGGACGATCTCAGACCTGGAAGATGTCTAGCGGCTCATCCCCTCGTCGTCGGGGTAAAGGCGCTGAGAACAGTCCGGGCAGAGGCCGTGGGTGAATTTCAGATCCAGGTGCGAGTCGAGGTAGGCCTCGATTTGCAGCCAGAGGTGGTCGTCCAGCACCTTCTTGCAGCCCATGCAAATCGGCAAGACGTCGGTCATCGCAAATAGCAGGGTCAGGTCCTCGATGAACAGCAGCGCACACGCCGTGTTCTCGTAGACGATGGGCGAGGCCGTGATGAGGGCCTGCATCTCCTGGACGTTCCCGTCCGACAGATACTCCAGCCGGGCCCGCCGGCGGACTGGTTTCCCCCTGGTCAACGCAAACCCGACGCTGTTCCTGATGACGCAGTCGGGGCACTGCTTCGACTTGCCGCACCCGTCGGTGCTGTTGATGCAGTGGAATACCTCGCCGCCCCGCTGCCGAAGAACCGTCGCCGAGCCGGGCCGCAGGAACCTGACCGCCGCCGGGTTGACTGCGAGCAGCCGGACATCCTCGTCAGTGATGAACGCCGGGAACGGGAGTGCGTCGAA
>Ga0209747_1001386_pt1 | contig 12896 bp, 13 predicted proteins | sample BarGraNGADG00311_FD_184498 | JGI IMG/M metagenome (GOLD analysis project Ga0209747, IMG submission 184498) | Arctic peat soil microbial communities from Barrow, Alaska - Barrow Graham LP Ref core NGADG0011-311 (SPAdes) (version 2) | ecosystem: Environmental > Terrestrial > Soil > Wetlands > Peat... | reverse complement strand
CGCGGGATTTCCAGTAGGGGGCGACCGGCTGGTCGCCCCTACATTACTTTCCCCGCAAGGAGGTCGGCAGCATGTCCTTCATCTGCCGCCAGGTCATCGGACCGAGCATGTCCAGCGCGGCCACCGACGGGGCGGCGTAGAGAACCTCGCCGATCAACGGGGCGAGGCTGGCCTGTCGCGCGAGCGGCGAGGGCAGCGGCGTGGCGCCGAACGCAGTCTGCACCGCGTCACAATTCGGGCAGGGCGCCGAGTACGACAACAACCAGCTGAGTGGCGCTGACGGCCTGAACACCAGCGGTTTCGGCCGCGCTACCACGACAATCGACGCCCGGTCGAACCGCTGGACAATCGGGATCCGTTTCCCGTCGTCTTCGACGAAGGCGGCCCCGGAATACTGCTGCGGAGAGTCGCGCATCAGGGCGAGAACCTGCTCGCGCCGGGCCCTCGACGTCACGGCTGACAGATCGACCGTGATGAGGACTTCGGCGGTGGTGCCGACCACGCGGCGTTCGAGCCGCCGGCCGTCGGTGAGCACGACGACCACTGCCGTGGAAGGCGCGACAGCGGACAGGTCTGCCCACCCCGTTCGTCGGGCGGAGCGCTCGTCTGCGGCGCCCGCGAGGAGCGCGCCGGGGACGGCCGTGGCCAGCAGGAGAAGCGCCGCAACAACGCCCCGGGATCGCGTGCGGTTCATGGACACCTCGCAGTGCAAACAGCAGACAGAAACATCGTAGGGGCGACCGGCTGGTCGCCCGCGGACAGCTCGAGTGGTCAGTCCCGGAACCCATAGTCCTCGATCAACGTCTCGATGATGCTCGCCTGCTTGAGCGACAACCCTTCCGTCTTGAAGCCGACGTCCCAGAAGTCGGGGTTGACGTCGGGCCGGCACCACAGGCTCGTCGCTTCGAACTCCAGCGCCTGATCCTCGCCCGGTTCGCCGGGCAGGGTCAGGCGGAGGGGGAGGGTCTCGCCGGTCTGCATCTCACGTTCCGTCATCAGCATCACCCCGTCGGGGGTGATGTCCACCAGGTGGCCGACCAGGCGTCGGTCCTGTCCGGTCGTGACCTCCAGGTAATAGACAAGATGACGACGTTTCAACCTGCGACGACTCTCCATGGCTGACTCCTCGGGGGGCCGGCCGCTTTCGGTCAGGCTATTCGCGGTAGTTCCCGAACTGCAGTTCGACGCCGAAATCCTGTTCCTTCAGCAACGCCATCACCGACTGCAACTCGTCGCGCGACGGCGACGAGATCCGCAGTTGGTCGCCCTGGATGGCCGGCTGCACTTTCCTGAGCTTCCGGTCCTTGAGAAACTTGGCGATGTCGCGCCCCGCCTCGGTGGGGATCCCCTGCTGCAGGGTGATCAGGCGGCGGACGGTGTCACTCGCCCCGCGCTCGATTTCGCCCCGCTTCACGTTTTTCAGCGGCACCTTCCGGCGGACCATGCGCGTCTCGAGCACTTCCCACAGCGCCTGCAGCTTGAACTCGTCGTCGGCCGTCAGGGTGAGGGTGCCCTCCGGGCGGTCGAAATCGATCGCCGCCTTGGACCCCTTGAAGTCGTACCGCTGCCCCACTTCTTTCCGGGCCTGGTTGACGGCGTTGTCCACTTCCTGGAGATCGACCTTCGAGGTGACGTCGAACGATGGCATGGACGGTATCTTACATCCGATGGCCCGGAATCCGGTTGAACGGTCCAGATACCGGGCGAACGGGCGGAGAGGGAGGTTGAACGGGCAGGGCAGATGAAAAGCGCTCTGAAATCATTGATTCCAGAGAGTTTACGTCCGTCCGTTTGCTTGCGCGAACCGAGGTCGTCTGGTAACATTGCGACGCTATGCGCAAGGTTCCGCTGGGGCAGTCGCTCCGCATCATCCGGCAGGGTTCCCTCAACTGGCGAGCCGAACGCCCCATCGTCGTTTCGTTCGAGGTCACCGACTCGTGCACCTGCTTCTGCAAGCACTGCGATCATGGGGGGCTTCGGGACACGTCGCGGGACATGAAGCCGGCCGATTTCAACCGATACATGCAGGAGCTCAGGCCGGTCGTCGTCCAGGTGTCGGGCGGGGAACCGCTGATGCGCGAGGACCTCGCGGATGTCGTCCGGGCGATCCGGCAGCCGAACGGCCTGCCGTTCATCATCCTGGTGTCGAACTGGTCGCACATGACGCTCGAGCGGTACGTCGGGCTGTGCCAGGCGGGCGTCGATCAGTTCAGCGTGAGCCTCGATTTCCCCGACGAGCGGCACGACGATTTCCGCGGCCACGCCGGACTGTACGACCACCTGAGCGAGGTCGTGCCGGCCGCCGCGAAGCTGGGGTACGACAACATCTGCCTCAATAACTGCATTACCTCGGAGAACGTCGAGCACATCAACGCCGCAGCGGACAAGGCGAAGGAGTGGGGTGTCAACATCAACTACAGCGCCTACACGCCCCGGCGCACGGGGTGTCGCGACTACTTCCTGACGACGCCCGAGCAACTCGAGACGCTCCGCGGCGAGTTCGCCCGCCTCAAGACGCGAATCGACAGCCGCTGGGTGACCAACTCGGTGACGACGATTGATGCCACGCAGCGCTACTTCGAGACCGGCGGCGCGCCGGACTGCAAGGCCGGCCTGCGCTGGCTGGTGGTGACGTGCGACGGCAAGCTGCAGCCGTGCTCGATGCAGTTCAAGCGGTACGACCTGCACGACCAGGCGAAGATGGTGAAGGAGTTCACCTCGCACAACGCGTGCGACGAGTGCTACGTGGCCATCCGGTCGAGCCTCGACAAGCCGTTCCCGCAGTTGCTGGCGGAGAACGTGAGCGGGTTCTTCTCGTTCAGCAACGCTTCGCCGGGGAAGTAGGGGCGACCGCGCTTCGACAATACCCCGACTCATGCTGCACGGCGTTGTCTGTCTACTGACCGCTGTCGCCCTCCTGGCCGGGACCTGCCCGGCGTTCGCGATGAGTGATACAGAGCCCGCCGGCCCGGCCTCACGAATTCTCGGCCGCGTCGTAGATCCCAAGTCCCGGGCAGGCATTGGCTCCGCGCACGTTCTGCTCGATAACGGCGTCGCCGAAGTGACGACGGCGGCGGACGGCGCATTCGAGTTCTCCGACGTTCAACCTGGTCGCCATCGGCTCGTGGTCACGCTGGAGGGGTTCGTGGCGTCCGCGCCGGTGACGGTGACCGTGGAGGAAGGCACGGTTGCGCGGGTGGAACTGGAGTACGGCCTGGGCGTGACGACTGAGGTGAGAGGTTCGACGACGGACTCCCCGGCGGCACCGCCTCCGCCCGCCCTCGGCACCGCCGTCCTCACCGGCTTGCAGGTTGCGTCGGCTGTCGGCGGCCTTGACGATGTCTTCCGGGTCATGCAGTTGCGCCCGGGTATCGCCCCTTCGCAGGACGACCGGAACGATCTGGTGGTTCGTGGCGGCGGCGCGTTCGAGACCGCGGTCCGCATGGACGGGTTCGAACTGCCGTCGGCGAGCCACTTTGCCTGGCCGGGCAGCGCCGGCGGGGGCCTCAGTCTGATTCCCTCCGCAGTCATCGGCCGAGCGTCGATTTCGACGAGCGGCTTCTCCGTGGCGTCCGGTGAGCGCGCGTCAGCCCTGCTCGATGTGAGCACGCGGACGGGCGCGTCGAGCCGCGTAACCGGGCGGGCGGATGTGAGCGCGGGAGGCGTCCTCGGACTCCTGGAGGGGCGGCTCCCGGGGCGGGGCGGCTCGTGGTTGGTCTCTGCCCGCCGGAGCATCCTCGAGATCGCGTTCTCGCACGGGGATTCCCGTGCCACTCCGAGCTACACGGACATGGTGGCGAACGTCGATGTGCCAATCTCGGACATCCATCGTCTGCATGTTCTCGCCGTGGGCGGGTCGGACGGCCTCGACGTGGACTGGACGACCGCATCGAAGAAGGCGATCCGGGGCGAGCAGGAACTGGCCCTTGGCGGGGTCAGCGTGCGGAGCGCCTGGACGCCGCGCACTGAAACGAGCCTCTCGGTCAGCTGGTCGTCGAGCGAGGCGGGGATGAGCGAGGTAGAGGAGACGACGACGAGCTTCTTCGACCACTCGATCGAGCACTTTCTCCGCACGCGCGCCGAGGTCCAGCACACGCTGCTTCGCGGCGTGCGGGTGCTGGGAGGCGTGGCCGTGAAGTGGTCCTCGGTGAGCTACGACGTCCAGGACGGGGGGTATCGGAACCAATGGAACATCATCGTGCCCGCGGTTCACTCGATCTGGCACGACGAGATGACCGATACGGCCGGCTACGCCGATGTGTCCTGGGCAACGGGCCCGCTGGAAGTCGGGCTGGGCGTCCGCGCCGATCGTTCCGGTGTCACCTCGTCCTGGTATGCCAGCCCGCGCGCGCGCGTCGAATACCGGCCGGGCTCCCGCTGGCGCCTGACCGGCGGCTGGGGCGAGTACCGGCAGGACATTCCGAATATCTGGATCGGATCGAACGTGGCGAATCGCCTGCTCGACCCCGTGCGCTGCCTTCTGCTCACCGCGGGAGTCGAGGGGGAGGTGTGGCGCGGCGCTCAGATCACGGTGGAAGGGTTCGCGAAGCGCTACAACGGCTACCCGATCGATCCGAGCGTGCCCTCCCGGGTGCTGATCAGTGCCGGGGCCGATTTCGAGTCGCCGCTGGTCGGCCGGTTGGTGCCGTCAGGGCTGGTGCACGCGAACGGCGTGGATGTTTCTTTCTCCCAGCGCCTGTCACGCGCCCTGACCGTTGCCGTTGGCTATTCCTACTGGGACGTCCAGGAATACAACCTCGAGAATCGGTGGATTCGGGCTGACTACGACATCCGGCACCAGGGCCGCCTCTGGCTCGTCTGGCACGGCTCGCCGCGGTGGAGTGCCTCGGCGCTGTGGCGATACGCGTCGGGCCGTCCCTACACGCCGTATGACGTGAAGGCGTCGATCAAGGCGAACGCGGGTCGCTACGACCGCACCCAGACCAATGCGGCCACCTACGCGCCGTATCACCGTCTCGACCTGCGGGTCGAGCGGGTGTTCACCGTCAAGCGGACGGCGATCACCGGCTTCGTCGAGGTGGACAACGTCTACGATCGCGACAACATCTATCTGTACGACTGGTCGAAGGCGTTGAAGCAGTCGCAGCCGGTCCTGCAATGGGGGCTGACCCCTGTCGCCGGTATTCGCATCGAGTTCTAAGTACTTCGAGTCGCAATTACGGCCACGATCGGCTCTCGGCGCACCTGGCCGGTTGTGCTCGCTCAGCACTTAGTCCTGAGGGCACAAATACGTCGCCGTATTTGTGCATCGAAGGACTAAGTCGTCCATCTCAATTCGCCTTCCTTTCGGGATCCAGCTTCAGGAACCGCCGACGAGTGCCGATAACGATGGAGACGCAACTGAACGAATAGGTAGACGAACCGCATGAAGAAGGTCCCGATTACCGAGGTCGAGCCCGGGCAGGTCGTCGCGCGGCCCGTGGCGGCCAGCAGCGGCATGGTGATGATGCAGCCAGGCGCCGTCCTCACCGCTGAGATTATCGGCCGTCTCTTGAACCTTGGTGTGGATACCATCTGGCTCGAGGGCGCCGCGTCGGACGCGAAATCCATCGAGGTCGTTCTCCAGGAACTCGAGCAGCGGTTCGTCGGGCACGAGCATGACGAGTTGATGATGGAAATCAAGGCGGTGGTTGCCAGTTGCATCCGGCAGGAAGCGACGGACGGCCGTGATTGACAAGTCCGTACTGCGCGCCAAGGTGGAAGGCACCACCAACATCTCCACCCTTCCCGACGTGGTGATCAAGCTGCGTCGGATGATGGACAGCCCCTCGATGTCGGCGGCCGTCGTGGGCAACGAGATTGGGAAGGACCAGGTGCTGGCCGCGAAGGTCCTGCGCCTGGTGAACAGCGGGTTCTACGGAATCAGGACGCCGATCACGACGATTACCCAGGCGATGGTCCTGCTGGGATTCGACGTGGTGAAGACGCTGATCCTGAGCGCGTCGGTACTCGACATCCTCGAGCTGATGAATCGCTACCTTTCTGGACTCTGGGAGCACTCGGTGGCCACTGCGAGGGTGGCCAATGCCCTCGCAGATCGGCTGAAGCTGCCGAACCCGGAGGAAATCGCCGTCTCGGGTCTCCTCCACGACCTGGGCAAGGTCGTGATCGCGCAACGGTTCCCCAACGAGCATCGGGAGATTCGCGCGATCGTCGATGCCCGCAACTGCCTGCAGGTCGAGGCCGAGCTCGAGGTGCTGGGCGTGACGCACTCCAAGATCGGCATGTGGCTGTTGAAGCGCTGGGGGCTTCCGGCCAAGCTCGTATACCCGATCGCCTACCACACCCAGTTTCTCGCGGGCCGCGAATTTGCGGATCGGACGGCGATCATCCATCTCGCGGACGTGATGTGCCGTGCGCGGGGATACGGGTACCCGGGCGACAACCGCGTGCCGGCGATCAACCGCGAGGCGTGGAACCTCGTCCAGATCACGATGACCGACGTCCAGGACGTCTACCTGCAGCTCGACCACGAGCTGGCGGGCACCCTGGCGCTCTGACGGTATGAAGGCGGCTGATGTGATCGTCGAGCAGGACCTGTTGGCGGCGCTGCCCAAGCCGATCGCCATCGTATCGGCCCGGCTCGACGTCTGCTTTGCCAACCAGGCGTTCTCGGAGCTATTCCGCCGCCGCGGAGAGGACTGCGAGGCGTTGACCGAGGCGGTCCGGTCCTCGCCCACGCTGAACAACGCGCTCACGCGCGCCGTGTCGAAGCTCCGCACCGTCGGATGGACGAGCGACTGCCGGTGGTCGCCGGCCGCCGACGATGGACGGGTGTTCGACGTGCACGTGACGCGCGCCCGCCTGGATACCTACGTCGCCGTCTTCGACGAGATCTCCCAGCACCTGAAGATCGAGGAGATCCAGAGCCGTGCCCGAGGGTACCTCGAGGCGGTGCTCAACCACCTGAAGCTCGGCGTCATCGTCCTCGACGCCAATTTCAACACCACCTTCTTCAACAAGGACCAAGCCGCGTTGTTCAAGCGGCTGGGCGTCGAGAAGTCGATCTTCGAGATCATCGGGAACCCGATCAGCGAGACGTACCCGGTCCTCACGCCCGAGGAGTGGGAGAGCATCTACTCGCGCGTGTTGCGAACGGGCGAGATGGTGACCTGTGCGAAGCTGCCGTACCCGCGGTCGAACCCGGTCAGCTACTTCCTGGTCAACTTCGTGCCGCTGGCGGCGGAGGAAGACCGGTTGCCGGGGGCCATCTGTATCACGGACGACGTGACGAGGACGGTCGGCCTCGAGAACGAGTTGATCAAGAAGGAGCGCATGGCCCTGGTGGGCCAGATGACCATCGCGCTCAACCACGAAATCAACAACCCGCTGACCGCGATCCTGGGAATCGCGGAATCGCTCCTCTTCAGCCAGACCCTGACGCGCGACCAGGTGACCCGGGTCGAGACGATCCGCAACAACTCGCTGCGCATCGTGGACGTCACCCGGCGGTTGCGCGAGATCGAGGAGATCCACCTGACCGAGTACATCCAGGGCGGGCCGATGATGGTGGACCTCCACGCCTCGGGGAAGAGCCCCGGCAACGGGGACAGGTAGGGCTGAGTTCCCGCAGTTGCCGACCCCATCGACTCCCACCACGCCGATCACTCTCGCTTCACCGCCGTCATCATGATCTCGACGAGGCCTTCTGGCGAGACCAGGCCGGCCTTGACGGTTGCCCGCGCCGGGAACGACTTCCCGAACACCTCCCGGTAGGCGGTGTTCATCGCGGCGAAGTCCTCGAGGTTCGGCAGGTAGACGATCGCGTCCACCACGTCGCTCCACTCGAATCCGGCAGCCTTCAACGTCCGCCCGAGGCGCGCCAGCGTTTCCCGCGTCTGGCCGGCGGCATCGCCCTTGGTCGCGTCCGTCGCCCCCATCATGCCTGACAGGAACAGCCGGTTTCCTGTTCGGATCGCAGAACTCAGCAGGGGACTCGGCTTGCCCGGGGTGCCGTCCGCGCCCGGCGTCGTCAGGACGTCGCGCTGGCCTCCCTTGACGGCTGTCATCGTGATTTCCACCAGGTACTGCGGCGCTGTCAGCGCGGCCTTGACCGTCGCGCGGACCGGCGGGTTCGCCAAGAATGCCGTCCGATAGACGGCGTTCATCTCCTGGAACATGGTGGTGTCGGTGATGAACACGCGCGACGACACGATGTCCGCCAGGGTCATGTCGGCGGCGGCCAGGATGTCGCGGGCATTCTGCAGCACGGTTTGCGTCTGCGTCTTCATGTCGCCAGGGGCCGCCGTGTTGTCCTTGCCGTTGCGCGAGACCAGACCCGACAGGAACAGCGTGTGTCCCGACTGGATGCCGTAGCTGTACGGGCTGGGCGACCGCAGCCACGATGCCGGGTGGATGACCCGGCGTTCGGCGCCGCTCGGCAGGGCCACCATGCTGATCTCGACGAGGGCCTCGGGTACGACGAGGTCCACGATGACCGTTGTTCTTGTCGGCGGGTCCTTCGGCCAGTATTTGCCGTACACCTCGTTCATCGCGGCGAAGTCCGCCTGGTTCTTCAGGTACACCGTGACCGCGGCCACCTGTTCCATGCGCGAGCCATTCTGCTTCAATAGCGCGGCGAGATTGTCCAGCACGCGCGCCGTCTGCGCGCGCACGTCGCCGGCCACCATTCTGCCGCCCGCATCGGCCGGGAGCATGCCGGCGAGATAGACGAGGTCGCCGGCCGCGACGGCCGGGCTGAACGGCGCAGGCAGGGCAGGCGCCTGCGGCGCGGCCGCCGCCGCCAGGGCCGCAGCGAGCGCCACGACGAGAACGAGAGCAACGTGTCTCATGAGTGCCTCCGATCGGGACCGGGTGCCTGGGAACATCAGGTACAATGCACGGTGACGCCGCGCGAAGGTGCTCGGCGATGTCTACGACCGCGGAGCCTTCGCGTGATGATTGAGCGACGTCGTTCGAAACTCGATGGGTGGGGCGTGTTCGCCACCGAACGCATCCCCAAGAACAAGCGCATTATCCACTACGCCGGCGAGAAGATCACCAACCGCGAGAGCGCGAGGCGGGAACAGGTGTATCTCGATCAGGGCACGATCTGGTGCTTCAAGTTGAACAGCCGATGGGTGATCGACGGGGCGGTCGGCGGCAACGTGGCGCGGTTCGTCAATCACTCGTGCACGTCGAACTGCTACGCGCAGATCGTGGACGGCGTCATCTGGATCCGCGCGGCGAAGACGATTGAAGCGGGTGACGAGCTGACCTACAACTACCAGACCGAGGGCGAGAAGAGCATCCAGTGCCGCTGCCGGCCCGGCTGCAGGACGAGGCTGTAGTGCATCTGTTCTACCTGCACGGCTTTGGCTCGTCACCCGACTCCGGCAAGGCCGCCTACTTGCGCGAGCGGCTCGCGCCGCTCGGGCTGAGGTTGCACGCGCCAGACTTCAATCAGCCGGATTTCTCCACGCTGACCGTGTCGCGCATGATCGGGCAGGTACGGGAGGCGATCGGCCGGCTGGAGCCGGGGCCGGTCGCCCTGATCGGTTCGAGCCTGGGCGGATTCGTGGCGATCCATGTGGCGGCTCGGGATCAGGGAAGCGATGCGGCCCATCAGGTCACCCATCTCGTGCTGCTGGCGCCCGCCGTGGATTTCGCGTCCGGCCGTGACGGGTGGCTGACCGATTCGGAACTGCAGGAGTGGCGGGACACGGGCCGTCGCGACGTCTTCCATCACGCCCACGGCCGCACGTACCCGGTGCATGTTGGCCTCTACGAAGATGGCCATGGCTACGACGCGTTCCAGGCACACCCGGACGTTCCGCTGCTGGTGTTCCAGGGCGTTCGCGATTCAGTGGTGAATCCAGAACGTGTGACGGCCTGGGCCGCCGCCAGGCCGAACGTCAGCCTGCGAACGCTGGACGACGACCACCAGTTGCAGGCGCACATGGATCAGATCTGGTTGGAGAGCGCCCGGTTCCTGGGCCTTGCCGCAGAGTAGCGGACCACGCGATGCGATCGCGATTCGACCCGCCAGAAACTGCCCTGCGCGTGGGAGAGTGTCGTCGCAGCGTCGGCTGGCAGCTGGCCGCCGGCAGCCGTCAGCAGATTCTCAGGACCACCGGCCGTCGCACTGGCTGCGCGGCGCTCGGTGTCTTGCTGTTGGCGTGGCTCCTGGCGACGCCCGGTGCCGTCGGGCCATCAACACAGCCTCCCGCTCCGATCGCCACTCCCGCATACCGCGTCATCGACATCGCGTCGGGCCGGACCCTGGCCTCGAGCCGGGAGGACCTGCTCCGCACGCCCGTTCTGCCGGGGTCGATCCTCAAGATCGCGACGCTTGTCGCGGCGCTCGAGAGCGGCGTGATCCGGCCAGAAACGCGGATGCTGTGCCCGAGGCAGATCGAGATCGAGGGGCGCCGGTATTCCTGTTCGCATCCCGACGTCGGTCGGCCGATCGGGCCAGCCGAAGCCCTCGCCCATTCCTGCAATGGGTACTTCGCCTCCATCGCGACGCGGCTGCGGCGGGAGGCACTGGACCTGGCGCTGACCCAACTCGGCCTGCCTCCGTCGTCGCCGTCGGTGCCCATGGCCGCGGCGGCACTGGGCCTCGAAGGGACACGGATGTCCGCCGAGCAGTTGCTGGCGGCGTTCGTGCGCATCACGACGGAGGCGCCGGCCAGGATGCGCAACGACACCCGCGCGGTGGTGCTCGAGGGACTGCGCGGCGCGGCCGAGTATGGCACGGCGAGCGTGTTTGGGAACCGTGGTCTTTCGGCGCTTGCAAAGACCGGGACCGCGCCGATGCCGGGTGGCGGATACGAGGGCCTCGTCGTCGCGGTGACGCCGGCCGTCCGCCCCACTCGTGGCATCGTGCTGATGGCTCCAGGCGCCGCCGGGTTCGACGCGGCGCGCCTGGCCGCCGATACGCTCGCAGCCCTGCCGCCGGTGAGTGCGGCCGCGGGTCCGCGTCCGCGGGGCGAGACGCCCACCGTGCCGGCCGGCCGCGGGCGCCGGGTGATTCGGGTTGGCACCGCTCGCCGTGACGACGGCTACGACATCGTCACGGTTCCGCTGGAGGAATACGTGGCGCGCGTGGTCAGCGCGGAGGCTTCGCCGTCAGGAGGAGTCGAAGCTCGCAAGGCGCTGGCCATTGTCGTTCGGACCTTTGCGCTGCGGAATCAGGGCAGGCACGGGCGGGACGGGTTCGACCTCTGCGATTTGACGCACTGCCAGGTGATGGGCGCGCGCACGAGGGGGGGCGACGAGGCGGCGCAGGCGACGGTCGGCCAGTCGTTGTTTGCCGCCGGCCAGCTGGCGGATGTCTTCTACACCGCGTCGTGCGGTGGACATTCGGAGCGCCCTTCGTCTGTCTGGCCTGGCGCGGCAGACCCCCCGCACCTCGCGGCTCGCGCCGAGCCCGAGTGTCGCGCCGACAGTTCCTGGCAGAACGAGATACCGGCCGCCGACTTGCAGCGGGCGCTGATGCTGTCGGGCCGCCGAGGACAGGTCCTGCGCAACCTGGCGGTGCTGGCGCGAAGCGGTTCGGGTCGCGTCACCCGGCTTCGCATCGACGGGTTTGAACCGCAGGAGATCGACGGCGAGGATTTCCGCCTTGCCGTGGGCCGCTCACTTGGATGGCAGGTTCTCAAGAGCACGCTGTTCGACGTCGAACGCACGGCTGCGGGCTACCGGTTTAGAGGAAGTGGCCGCGGTCACGGCGTGGGCCTGTGTGTCGTCGGCTCCGCCCGGCTGGCAGCGCGCGGCCAGTCGGCGATGGCCATTCTTGGTGCGTACTTTCCAGGCACCGAGATCCGTGCTGCGGACGAGTCTGGCGCGGTCCTGGTTCCGCGCGCCCGCGTGGACATCGTCGTGCCGGCTGGCGAAGAGCGCGAGCGCGCACGGGTGGAAGGCATCAGCGCGGCGACGCTTCGCGAGTTTTCCGGGAAGACCGGCGTCAGCATTCCTGCGCGGGTGACGCTCGTCTTCCACGCGACGGTGGAATCCTACACGCGAGCCAGCGGTCAGCCTTGGTGGACCGCCGGGGCCACGCGGGGTGCGCTGATCGATTTCATCCCCTTGTCAACGCTTCGGCAACGCGGCCTGCTCGAAGTGACGCTTCGGCACGAGCTGGCACACGTGGTCACGGGCGACCGGGTGAAGGGGCAGTCAATCTGGCTGAGAGAGGCCGTGGCGATGGAGCTGGCCGGCGACCCGAGATCGGCGGAGATGCGCCGGGACGGGAGCACTCGTGAGGGCCCCCTGCCTTGTCCGACCGATGCAGAGTGGCGTGCGATTCGCTCTCCTGACGAGTTGCAGAAGGCCTATCGCCGCGCCGCCGCCTGCTACGCCGCCCGATAGCGGGCGGAGTTCCGACGCAGGCAGGCAGGAGGCAGAAGTCAGAAGGCAGAATTCAGAAGTCAGAAGTCATTCCGGACTATCGTCCGAAGCCTCCGTTCGGCGGCCCTGACCACCTGCTCGCCGATCCCCCCGGCTACTCGTCGGCTTCGGCCAGTCGGGTGGCGGCGCTCCAGCCGTCACCGAGGCCCAGGCTGTGGACCCACTGCTCGATGTAGCTGCGGTCCAGGCGTTCGCCGGAGATCTGAATCATCCCGGCGATGTCCCTCAGATGTTTCTCGATGTCATTCGTGAGGCGCGGTTCCCCGTACACCATCGCCCCGACGGATCCCCCGATCATGTATGGGATCCGGCAGTTCTCGAGGGCCTTCAGCACGGCCACGAAGAACTCTTCCTGGTTCACCGAGGAACCTCCTCATGACCTCGTGGGCGAGTTCGCGGTCGGAGCAGTCCGGGTGCTCCCGGCGCAAAGCCGCCTCGAGCCGCTTCCGGGCGAATGCATGGAGCCCGAACGCGACGCGCAGCCGTTCGGAGGCACTCATGCGGCGATAGATCGTGACTTGCTC
>Ga0209747_1001383_pt1 | contig 12925 bp, 12 predicted proteins | sample BarGraNGADG00311_FD_184498 | JGI IMG/M metagenome (GOLD analysis project Ga0209747, IMG submission 184498) | Arctic peat soil microbial communities from Barrow, Alaska - Barrow Graham LP Ref core NGADG0011-311 (SPAdes) (version 2) | ecosystem: Environmental > Terrestrial > Soil > Wetlands > Peat... | reverse complement strand
TTGGAGGCGGCGTCGTTATAGAACTTCTGCCACTCCGGCCGCCCCTGGCAAAACTCTACCGCCTTCTGATAAGCGGCCTTTGCTTCCGGTACGCGGCCTGCGCGCTCAAGATCACCTGCAAGGTAGTACCACGCGTCGCCCCTGCTCGGATCTGCCGTGATTGCCTGCCCGTAGTCTTCTATGGCCACCGCGAACTCTTCCTTGCGATCGTGGGCGTTTCCCCTGGTCACCAGAACACCGGCAAGCAAGTCGGGCCTGATTCCGGGTATCGCCGCCGCGGCGCCCAGTTGAAATAAAGCCCCCTCAACGTCTCCATCTTCCAGCAGGTATTCCGCCAACTGCTTTCTTGCCGCCGCATCGTTGGGGTTATGTTCCAACCCGCGCTCGAGTTCCTTTATGGCACCGGCACGGTCCCCTTTGGAGTAAATTATTGCCGCCGCCCTGATCCTTGCCCGGGAACTCGAGGGGTCGATCTCCAGCGCTTTCCGGTATGCCTTCAGTGCTTCGCCGTTACGCTTGAGGCTCTCCTGCGCTTCCCCCACCAATATGTTATTCCCGGCATCGCGCGGGGCGATTTTGGCTGCCGCCTTGTACTGATCCAGCGCCTTGGACAGATTACCCTGCCGCTCGTAGCTCTCTCCTAACAGAACGTGCTCTGATGCGGACAGCTTCCGACGCGGCATTAACTCCCGCCCCTTGTCCAGCTCAAGCCGGGCGCCCGCGGCGTCCCCGGTCATATCCAGTGAAAGCCCCAGCACCAGATGCGATATCCAAGCGGAAGGATTTTGAGCAAGCGCCGCCCTGCTCTCAGAGTCGGCGTACTCCAATGCCCCCGCGGACAGATAAGCCCTGGAAAGCCATTCGTGTGGCAACCAGTTATCGGGGTCGGTCGTTGTTACCTGGGAGAACGTGGCGGTAGCGGCGTCTTTCTCATCAAGCAGTAGATGCGCCTGACCCATATCGATCAGCACCTGTTGAACACCAGGCAGCAGGTCGTGCGACTTGACCCAGTTATCTCGCGCGCTCCGCGGGTTACCGTTCAGCTGTTCGCTTGCGGCAAGGTTCTGGTAACCTGCCGCCATCATCGCCTTCTCTTGGGAGCCCACCAGCTGCTTGAAGCAATCCTGCGCCCCACTGGTCATACCCATCCTCATGTAGAGTACGCCAAGCGTGTTACGGGCATGGTAATCGTCCACGTTAACCTCGAGCGCTTTCTTGAGGTACGCCTCGGTGCGATCGAAATCCTTGCGAAGCGAGTATATGATGGCCATGACCTGATACGCTTTGGTGTTTTCTGGTTCATTGCGGGCCGCCCGCTGGAGGTTTTCCATGGCGCCATCCAGGTCGAGGTTCAGCAGGTCGATGATGGCGAGCCCCACCAGCGGATTTGTCCCCTCGGGGTCAAGCGAGAGCGTCTCCTTGTACCACTTCTGGGCTTCCCGCAGGTCGCCTCGCCCCAGTGCGGCCTGTCCCATCCCGAAGACGGCCTCGATCGACTTGGGGTCGGCCCTGCGCGCGCTCGCGTACGCGTCGCTGGCCTCCTTCCACTTACCCTCTAGAAGATCGATTTTGCCCAGCCCCGCAAACGCCTGCGACAGTTGAGGGTCAAGCGACAGCGCCTGCTCGAACTGCGCCCTCGCTTCCGCCAGGTCACCCGCGTCTAGCATTGCCCTCGCAAGGTCGACGTGCGGCCAGGCTTCGTTCGCTGACGTGGAGAGATTCGCCCTTGCCTCTTCCTCCGCAGCCTCACGAGTGGCCTTATTACTGAAATAGGGGTCTTCCTGAAGCTCGACTAAAAACGACAGGCTCATCGCGGTCGGGGTGGTGCCTTCGGAGCCCACCATCACCGGTTTCTCCGGTGCCATGCCCATCGCGCAGGTCGACTTGTTTCCCGCCATTACCGTTGACTTTCCTGCGCTATTCTCCAGCCTCGCGTCACCGGCTGCCGAAATCACCGTCGTCGTTCCGCCCGGCTCCACCCTTACCCCGAGACTCGCGCTTTTAACCCTAACATCCGGTGTGACCGCAGCAGCGGGTGTTCCAACTACGGGTATTTTGTCCCCTGTGCCTTCAACCCATACCTCGCCACGAGCGAGTTCGACCCGTGGCAACCCCCGGCTTCGAGTCGACATTTCGAGGATGGAGTTCTCGGCGACGGCCATCTCGGAACCGTCCACCATCAAGAAGAAAACAGTCGAACCTGGACCGGTCCAGATGGTGTCATCATCAAAGATCGACGTTCCCGCCTCTGCCGCAAGCCAGAAGTCGTTCCCAGCCGGACTCACCCCTGCGTTTCCCTGCGCCTCCACCGCCACTGCTATCACCGGGTAGGCCTTCGTCTGTTTCTTCTTCGGCTTTCCACACGAAACCAGGCATATCGAAACAAAGGCGATCAAGGCCAAGGCCACTACGGATCGCACTGGTCGGCACTGCGCTCCGTATCGCCTTGCGCTCTTCCGCAACACGTTACATGCACTCATAACGACTTATTGTTCTGCTCGCTTGAAGTATGGCCTTTGTGGTTGCCCTGTGGTTCCCCTGCACCCGTACTCCCCAACCCGACGCCCGCGGGGGCCCGCTTGCTCCAGGTCGCGTAAACGACGGTTAAATACTCTGCCAGTTGGTGAAAAGAACGATCAAGCAACGGCGGTGGGAACCTTTTCCCTCCCTGGGAGCCTCGCCGGAACGACCTTTACCAGCACATCGGTCGGGCAGACGTCAATACACTTGCCGCACTGAGTACACTTCTCATAGTCGATGCGAGCGCAGTTATCTATGACCTCTATCGCACCGAACTCGCAAGCCTTTACACACTTCTGGCAGGCGATACAGCACACGGAGCACACTCTCTTGGCCTGCGCCGCCTTGTCCGCACTGTTGCACGCTACCACGACCTGCTGACCTCTGGGCACAATCTCTATAAGACTCCTGGGGCATACCTCCACGCATAGCCCGCATCCGGTGCAGCGGTCCCGGTCGACCCAGCGGACATGGTTCTTGTCGATTGTGATGGCGCTGACCGGGCAGGTGTCCCTGCAGGTCCCCAGCCCAAGGCAACCGTACTTGCAGGCCTTGTACCCTCCCGCTATCTTGTCCGCGGCGGCGCAGGAGTCTATTCCCTGGTAGAAAGCTTTAGGGGCCGACTCTTCAAGGCCTCCCTTACAGTGGACCAGAGCGACGCCCCGCTCTCTAACCGAGGACTCGACGCCCATGATTTTGGCGACTGCCTCGGCGCACTTATGCCCACCCGCGATACAGACGTCCACCGGCGCATCGCCACGCAGTACCGCCTCGCACGCCGGCTCGCAACCCGGATAGCCGCAGGCGCCGCAGTTCGACCCCATCACCGCTTCGAGAAGTTCGTCGAGCCGGGGGTCGGTCTCTACCTTGAAGCGCCCATAGGCAACAGCGAGCAATACGCCGAAGAGGAGTGAAAGTCCCCCCAAAGCTATTGCCGCTTTCCAGACCAGTGACAAATCCAACTGACGTCAACTCCCTCTATAGGCCCAGCAGGTTGGCAAACCCCATGAACGCCAGTGACAGGATCGCGGCGATGATGAACGCCAGCGGCGCTCCCTTGAACGTGTGGGGCACCGGGCTGGTCTCCAGCCTCTCCCGTATGCAGGCGAAGACTATGAGCACGAGCCCAAAACCCAGAGCTACACCTATCGTATAAACCAGAGTCTCCGGCAGTGAGAAATGATATGGAACGTTGAGTTTTAAGAAGCCTGGCTTAACCGATTCGGTCGCGGCAGCAAGGACCGCGCAGTTGGTGGTGATAAGGGGCAGGTATATTCCCATGGCCCTGTACAACGGCGGGCTCACTTTCTTGATTACCATCTCCGTGAACTGCACCAGCGAGGCGATTATGAGAATAAACACCGGAATGTAGAGGAATTCCCCTATGTGGAGCGGTTTGAGCATGTAGTTCCAGGCGATCCAGGAAGCCGTGGACGACATGGTCATGACGAATATCACCGACATCGCCATGCCGATAGAGGTCTCAACCTGGGTGGACACGCCGATAAGCGGGCACAGCGCTATGAACCGTATGAGCAGTATGTTGTAGATGAGCAGCGCGCCCAGAAAGATTAAAAAGTATCGATATGCTTCATTCATTGATCTGCCTCATCTTGTAGCGGTTCAACAGGGCCATCAGGCAAGCGAAGGTCAGGAAAGCGCCCGGGAAAAGAATGAAGATCGCGGGCGGGTTAAACGGCGGTGCGATATTGAAGATCGTCTTGTCGAACAGGACTATCTTGCCTGTGCCCAATGTCTCGCGGATGATACCCATAATCAGCAGGATCATGGTGTAACCCGCACCCATTCCCAGTCCATCGGCAAGGGCGTTCTTGACGGTGGCCTTGTACGCGTAACCCTCTGCACGCGCCAGGATTATGCAGTTGACCACGATGAGCGGTATCCACACGCCGAGACGTTCGTATACCTGCGGGAAGTACGCCTTCAGCGAAAGGTCAACGATGGTCACGAAAGAGGCGATGACCACGATGAATATCGGGATGCGGATCTGATCGGGTGTCCACCTGCGTATCGAGGCGATGATGATGTTGGAGAAGACCAGCACGAACGTTAAGGACAGCCCCATGAATATGCCGTTCTCGACGCGGTTACTGATGGCCAGTGACGAACACAGGCCGACCATGAGGACCATCAGCGGGTTCTCCAGAATGAAACCTTTGGAGAACTCGTGCCAGAACGTGGTCTGTTCGTCCATTAGTTTTCCGCGCCTTTCTACCTCGTTATCTGCCGGTATGCCTGAAGCGCCTTCTTGACCTGCCCGGTGACCGCCTTGGTGGTGATGGTGGCGCCGGTTACCGCCTGTATGTCCTGTCCCACCACGAGCTTGTCATTGGCGGTCTTGCCCATCCACCTCTTGAGGTTCTCGCTCTCCAGCACCTTGCCACCCAGTCCAACGGTTTCCTTGCTTGATACTACCGCTATGCCCACAACCTTCCCGGACAGGTCGACCCCCACCGCCAGCGCCAGCGGGCCGCCATAACCTTTGGTATTCACCTTGAAGATGTAACCTTTGTCCGACTTGAACACCTTCTCGACCCCGTCGACCTCCTGCGCCTTCGCCTCGAGCTGCTGGTCCTCCTTGAGTTCGCTGGAAGACTTCAGGCCCGGCATGGCGGAAAGAGCGGCTTTCGCCTCCACCTGGCGGTCGTAAGCCTCTATCTTGCTCTTGGTCACCGTGTAGGTCAGCCCGAGGCCTACAGCGGCTACCAGGCCCACCACCAGGAGCGTTATACCGAATCTAAGTACCTGTGACTTCATGCCGCCTCTTTCGACTGCTCGGTCTTTCTTGCGAAGAGACCGTTGTGCCCGAACGCGCGCGGCGTTATGTAACGGTCTATGAGGGGCGTGAAACCGTTCATCAGGAGGATCGCGAACATAACCCCCTCCGGAAGCGATGAATAGAAACGCAGGATCGTAGTGACAATCCCGCAGCATATGGCAAAAACCACCTTGCCCCACCCGGTCATAGGGTTCGTCACGTAATCGGTAGCCATGAAACAAGCCCCGAAAAGGAGGCCGCCGGAGAGCATCGCGAACAACGGGTCCATCCCCAAAATCCAAGACAGCATTATTACCGTTCCGACATAAAAAACGGGGATTCGCCAGTCCACCAGGCCCCTCACCAGCAGAATGGCGAGGCCCAGCAGGATCAGAACGGCGGAGACCTCACCTATGCACCCCCAGGGATTTCCAAGCAGTAACGGCTTGTAGTATCGGGAGGCCGAGATTGCAAGCTCGTGTTTGCGCACCAGCCCCTGAGCGGCGAGCGGCGTGGCCTTGGTAACCGTGTTTATGCCCTTCACAGTTGCGTTGCTTACCACGGCGGCTTTCGCGTTGACCAGGTACGAAGTGGTCATGTATTTGGACCACGACACAAAGAGGACGGCTCTACCCACCAGCGCCGGGTTGAAGATGTTGTGACCGAGCCCGCCGAAAACCTGCTTACCGACGGCGATTGCGACCGCGCCGCCGATGAGGGGCATCCACCAGGGCAGCTTGGGCGGGAGCGTGAGACCCAACAGCAGACCGGTGAGAAGGGCGGATAGGTCGTTAACCGTTACCGGAACATGGCGTAGCCGCTCAATAGCCGCCTCTGTCCCCACCGCCCCTATAATGCTCATGGCAACAACGACAAATGCAGAACGTCCGCCTACGTAGATGCCGTAGACGGTGATGGGCAGGAGGGCTATTATGACCCAACCCATGATACTCACGGTGGTATCCTTGTCCCGGATATGAGGTGAGACCCCGATGGTAAAGAGCCCGCGAGTCTTCTCTTCCTTCTCAGCCTCATCTTGCCCGCCGTTGAGAGGGGGACTGCTTTCCGCGCCGGCGTTCTGTTCGCTCTCCGGTTTTTCTCTACTGTCGGGATTTTCCGCCGTCATGCATCACTTCTTCCCGGGAGGCAACCTGTTGCTCTTCCCTATTCTGCTGGAGGGTTTCCATCTTCTTCTTCTTGCGAGCGCAGCCCTCTTTTCCAACTTTTATCAGTTGTACCAGCGGATTCTTGGTGGGGCATATGTAGGCGCAGCATCCGCACTCCACGCAGTCCTCTATATTGAACCTTTCAAGTTCTTCCCACATACCGCAGTCGGAGTAGGAACCCATCAGGTAAGGTACAAGGTCCATCGGGCAATGTTTTACGCACCTGCCGCACCTTATGCACGTAAAGCTGGGTGATTCCCGGCGGAATATGGTCTCCCCTCGCAGGACCAGGATGCCGGTAGTCGCCTTTGTCACCGGAACCGCAGTGGTATATTGTGCCGCGCCCATCATGGGCCCTCCCAGGATGACCTTGCCCGGCTCGCCCACCAATCCACCGCAAAAATCGATAACTTCATGCACCGTCGTCCCTAACTTCACCCTCAAGTTCGCGTGCCTGGCCACACCGTCTCCTGAAACCGTGACCACCCGGTCGACGAGCGGCATACCCGTGTAGAAAAGATCACGTATCGCCGCGCAGGTGCCAACGTTGTCGACAACGGCCCCAACGTCAGAAGGCAGGCCGCCGCTTGGCACCTCGCGACCAAGAATCGTTTTGAGGAGTGTTCTTTCGGACCCCTGCGGATACCGGCGGGGCAGAACGACAACCTCCACCTCGTCAGTCCCTCCCGCTTCCCTCATCGCCCCAATGGCGTTGTCGTCCATGTCTTCCACGGCTACCACAATTCGCTGGGCGCCGACCGCTTTCTTGATTATCCTTGCCCCCATGATTATGTCGGCGCCCCGCTCGAGCATCAGCCGGTGGTCGCCGGTGAGGTAAGGCTCGCACTCCGCGCCGTTGACGACGACAGTTTCCACCGGCTTATCGGAAGGAGGTGCAAGCTTGACGTGGGTTGGGAACACCGCTCCGCCCAGCCCGACGATCCCACCCTCTCTTATTCGGGAGCGTATCTCCTGCGGCTCCAGGTCGGTCGGGTGGTTGACGGGCTCCAGGTTCGGCGCCGGTTGGCTCAAACCGTCTGAGACAATCTGTATTGAGAGAATGTCACGCCCGGACGGGTGCGGGTACTTTATGATCCCCGTCACCTCACCCGACACGCTCGAGTGAATGGGCGCGGATATGTATTCCCTTGAGTCGCCAATCTTCTGCCCCACAAGGACCCGGTCGTTTGTCTCGACCATGGGAACGCACGGCGCCCCCACATGCTGCTCAAGGGGTATGATGACGATCTCCGGGTCGGGACCCGGGGCGATCTCCATCTGCGCGGCCAGTTTGTTTGTGGGAGGGCGCACTCCTCCATTCGTGACAAATGCTCGCTTAATGCTCTGAGTCCACCCCAAGCTCAGTCGTCCCTTCCAACCGATGTTCGAATCTGTCATAAGATAGTACTGCCCGCCGGTAAAGTGCCGCGGACAGAACTTTAGTATAATATCAAACTCATCAATCATGAAGAAGATAAGAAATCTTTCCAGCATAATATTGGTGACCATGCTCGCTGCGGGAACGGTCCTGCTGGTGGTATTCCTGTCGAGCCGGCAGAGCGGGTCCAGTGAGCCGAAGGGCACCTATCACTCCCCTACGCTTTTCGCCATGGACACCACCCTGGACGTGACAATCCAGTCACGGAGTACGGCCCAGGCGAAAGCGGACGTTGACGCCGCGGTGAAACTCGCGAGGGAGATCGAGGCTAATACCAGCAGATTCAAGGCGGAAAGCGACGTATCTAAAATAAACGCGAACGCGGGGGTGGCGGCCGTAACGGTACACGGCGACACGCTTTACCTCGTGCAGACTTCGCTCGACTATGCGCGCGCCACGAACGGCGCTTTTGATATCACCGTGGCGCCGATATCCGAGCTCTGGGGTTTCTACAGCCAGAAGTACAGGGTCCCTTCCTCCGAGGAGATAAAGAACATACTGCCGCTCGTCGACTACACGAAGGTGCAGGTCGATCCGGCAAATAGTACGGTTATGCTGGCGGACAGGGGGATGCAAATCGACCTGGGCGGTATCACCAAGGGCTACGCCGTCCAACAGATGTACAACCTGCTGAAGCGACGCGGGGTCAAGCATGCGCTCATCAACTTCGGCGGAGCGGTAGGGGCGCTAGGTCGTCGCGCCGACGGCAAGGAGTGGGTGGTCGGTATAAAACACCCCCGGGCAGGGGGCGGTGAGCTAGTCGGCGAGCTCCACGTCTCGGACAACTTCGTCTCTTCCTCGGGAGATTACGAACGGTACTTCATTGAGAACGGCAAGCGTTACTGTCATATCTTCAACCCTGCCACGGGCTACCAGCCGCGGGAGGTCATAAGCATTACCGTTGTTGGTCCCGACTCGACTGCCGACGACATACTCTCGACTTCCTTGTTCGTAATGGGTCCGGAAAGCGGGCTCGAGTTCATGAAGAGCCGGAGCGGCACCGATGCCTTGATGATCGGGCGCGCAGGAAAACTGTATTTCACGCCGAACATGAAATCTAAATACGTAATTACTACAGTGGAGCATATCTGATGAAGTGCACCGGAACGGTAATCGAGAGCAAGGGCGACATTGCCAGGGTCTACATCGTGTCGAAGGCATGCGACCACTGCCAGGCCTGCGGCTTCGGCGCCGTGCGGGATAAAAAGGCTATGGAGGTCAACGCGCTCAACAGCGTGGGTGCGCAGGAGGGCGACGAGGTCCACCTGGAAGTGTCGGGGAAGAAGGTGATGGAGGCCTCGGCGATAATCTTCCTAATACCGTTCGCGGGCTTCATCGTGGGGTTCCTGCTGGGCTATTTTGCCATTGGGCCTTTGGTACACGCCAAGACCGCATCTGCAATAATCGTGGGGTTCGCTTTGCTGGCGGCCTCCTACTATCTGGTCTACCTGCTGGGCAATAAGAGCGAGTTCGAGTTCATCATCAAAGGAGTGCTGGTGGGCGATGAGCCGCTTGCACCTCATGAGCGCCCCGTGCCCGGCTATTAGCCACTTCAACGTTGGATCTGCTACATTTTCATATGGCTCACAGAAGTGATAGGGTAATAAATGCAATCAAGTGGCAAGCGGTTTTGAAGGAAGGTGGGTCAGATGCCGGAAGAGGAGATCGGCCGAATCACACACTATTTTAACAAGATCGGCGTGGCGGCCATCGAGCTTACCGGGAACCTGGCCGTGGGCGACACCATCCACGTCAAAGGTCAAACCTCCGACTGGACCCAGAATATCGACTCGATACAGATCGAGCACGCCTCGGTCGACGGCGCGGGCCCCGGTGATTCGGTCGGGATCAAGGTGGAAAGTCACGCCCACGAGCACGACACGGTCTATAAAGTCACCGACTGACCCTGTTGGGGTCAGACACCAATCAACTCTTGCGATGGACCAACGCGGTCCGGTGCTCCCTGAAGAATCCCGCATTGGCAAGCCTGGTTGAACCGTATACGGCCTCGCCCACACGGGGGTGGTGTACGTGCCCGAAGTAATGGTGCGCCGGGGAGTGCTCCTCGATGTAGGCGACCAGGGCGCCGCTGCCCGCCTCGTCCCGGTTGGCTGACGTATCCCAGGTCATTCCCTCAACCGCCGGAGGATAATGGGTGCATAGAACGTCGACAGGTCCCAGTGTCGAGATAAGCCGCTCGTACTCCTCCGTGGCCATCTCCCCGGGCAACCCGATCGTCCAGGGCCCGCGCGGCGACCCGGAAACAAGCCCGAACCTCTGGCCCTGGAGCTCCACCACACCAGCCTCAATTACCTGAATGCCGTCACCGGCAAGCTCCCGCATGATCTGAGGATCATCGGTGTTTCCATATATCATGTAGCACTTGCAGGGGATACTCTGGAAAAACCGTTTGTAGCTGTCAGCGACGAGCTCGCTCAACTTCTCGTACTTCTCCGGGCTTCCCGGCACGGCTTCGCGAATCTGCCCGCGGGCGGAGCCGTCTTTGCCCCGGGCCAGTATGGTAAGGACCTGGATAATCTCTTCTCGCGAATAGACCTCTGACAGTATTCCCTCGAGCGTGCGGAAATCAATGAGGTTTATATAGTCACCCAGGAGGACCGCCGTATCGCCGGCGTCCAGCTCCTGCTCAAGAGCGTCATATTCACCGTGTATGTCTGAAATTATCTTTACTGCCAACCGTATTCCTCCAACAGAGCTCTAGCCTTTTCTTCTACCATCTTGTTAAGTTCCCTGGGGGACTCCACTCTCATTCGATCCCCGAACTTGAGCAAATAGTTAGCGAGCCACGAGAGGTTCCCGGTCCGCAGTTCGATCGTGATGGCTCCACCACGGCCTTCTGTGACCTTCACGGTGGGCCACTCCTCTGCCAGGCGGCGCCCCTCGCCGCCCGTAAACCTGAGTTTCACGTGGTGCGCCTTCTTGTCAGGTTTATACTCCCCCACCAGGTCCGGAACCTCCAACGCCTCCCGCGCCTGGCGATCAACGTTCCTGTCGGTGAGGTAAACGCTCTTTATTCTGTCCATTCGAAAGAGCCTGGTGTCGTTTGCCTCATGGCACCACGCAAACAAATACCAGTGCCCCTTTGACCACAGCAGAGAAAGCGGCTCCACCTCACGCTTGCTCATCTCGCCCCGAGAGAAACTGAAGTACTCTATCAGCAGGTCCTTCTCCTTCTCGAGGCCCTCCTCGATTATCTCCTTCCAACGGTCTCTGTATGCGCTCATCTCCACACGGATGCGCTCAATGACATTCTGGACGTCCTCCTTCTCCTCCTCCGAGAGCAGCCGTCCGACCTTTGCCAGCGCCGAGCCCAGCGCCCCGTCCTCTCGGAAGATATCCGACCTGATCAGTGCATGACCGGCGACGAATATTGCGACGGTTTCCTCTCGGGTGAGGGTAAGGGGCCGCTTAAAGAAATCGGCGAATACCACATGCACACGGTCTCCCTCTATCCAGTAGTCGATGAGGTCGGCGGGGGTGTAGTCCGGGACGCCGCACATGCGCAGGGTATCAAGATCACCGACGAGTTCCTCACGGCTGATGGCGAACTTTTCGCACAGTTCGTCGATGGGAACCCCCTCGTCACCCACGATGAAGGGCACAATAAGCAGTATGCGGTTCAATCGTTCGCTCTTCCTGGTAATCATCCGCAGCGCGTCCTCACTTTGTCGGCGAAGTTCTCAGCACGCCGGTGAGCCGGTCTACCACTAGCTCCCGCAGCCCCGTAGGTGACACGATCCGCGCGTCCAACCCAAAGCCCAGCACCCACTCGATGAACTGCTCGGGGTCCACCACTTCGAAGGTGACCTGGAGGTCTCCGTCTTTCCGACGTTTCTCAGACGCAACCTTTGCCGGACCCGTCCCGCGCGCGAACGCGAGTTTGGAGGAGAATATTACGACCGCCTCGATCTTCCCCTCCTCTCCAGGTGTAGGCCACTTCCAGCAAGCTTCTTCACCGATGTCAAAGGTGTCGGGCACATCGAAGTCCGTGGTGCGCGGTCTGGTCTCATTAACTTCGACCTTCGAGACTATTCGGTCGAGCTTGAAGCACCGGGTCTCCTGCCGGAAATGGCAGCGCCCCACCAGGTACCAGTAACCCTGCCGGTTAAACAGCCCGTAAGGATCGACCTGGCGCTGCTTAGGCTCGCTCGCGTCCAGCGCCCGATAAGAGAAGTTGAGAGTTTTGCGCCGCATGAGGCCGTCGAGAATCGCGCCCAGCGCCTCACGGCCGCCCGATGACTCGACCCAGTGCACGCGCAGCGCATCGTCCGCGGCGCCGCCCTCGAACGCGAGCTTTAAAAGCGCGCTGTGTGCCGGGCCGCTAAAAGGAGTCCCGGAGCCCAGGAACAGGCGCGAGACCATGGTCAACGCGACCCTCTCTTGCGGGTCAAGGTCCAGGTGGGGAAGGTAGTACTTGTCTCGCGGGATGATGTAGCCCTCTTCCCCGGTCTGCTCGATCCTCTGTAGCTCGACGTCGATGCCCATCTCCCGCAACTCTTCCTTGTCCCTCTCAAACATCTTGTGAAGGGCATTCTTCTGAGCTTTCGTTCTTGAGGGCTGGTCGTGGTACACCGTATCGCCCAGCTCCTCGAACGCGACCGGCCGGCGCGTATCCAGCAGAAAGGCGGTAAGGTTTATCAGTCTCTCGATTTTGTCCATCGGTGCTTCCTATGGTCTCCACCCACATGCGATTCCCGGCAGGACCGAGAGGAGTAGGGGCGATCGCATATCCACTGTTGTTTCCCGGTTCTACCCTAGCAACAGTCTCCCTATTATCCAGCGCTGGATCTCGGACGTGCCGCCGCCGATAACGCCCAACTGCGCGTCGCGAATCGAGCGCTCGACCGCGTAATCCTTGGTGTAACCGTAGCCGCCATGTATCTGGATGGCATTATGGGCCGCCTTCATGGCCACCTCTGTAATGTGAAGTTTGGAGAGCGAAGCCATTAGCGGGTCCATGATACCCGCATCCTTGTTCCAGGCTACCTTGTAGAGTATCCA
>Ga0209747_1001381_pt1 | contig 12938 bp, 10 predicted proteins | sample BarGraNGADG00311_FD_184498 | JGI IMG/M metagenome (GOLD analysis project Ga0209747, IMG submission 184498) | Arctic peat soil microbial communities from Barrow, Alaska - Barrow Graham LP Ref core NGADG0011-311 (SPAdes) (version 2) | ecosystem: Environmental > Terrestrial > Soil > Wetlands > Peat... | reverse complement strand
TGCCGCTCGCCCGGAGGCGCCGCCCGCGGTGCCTGACCTCACTGCCGCGCGCTCCAACCCCAAGCTCGCCAACGTCCTCTATCACGACTGGGAGGCGGACAGCTACGACGCCAAGTGGTCGATCTCGTTCGACGAGCGTTGCCGTACCTATGCCCGGGACCGGTTCGAGCTGGCCGCCGGCGCCGCGGGTTGGCCCTACGGTCGAGCGCTGGAGCTCGGCTGCGGCACGGGGTTCTTCCTGCTCAACCTCAAGCAGGCCGGCGTACTCGACGAAGGCCACGTCACCGACATCAGCCCGGGCATGGTCGCCGCGGCCCAGCGCAATGCCAAGGAACTGGGCTTCTCGGTCGAGGGGCGAGTCGCGGACGCCGAGTCGATCCCGTACGACGACGACACGTTCGACCTGGTGGTCGGGCACGCGGTGCTGCACCACATCCCGGACGTGGAGTTGGCGCTGCGGGAGGTGCTGCGGGTGCTCAAGCCCGGCGGCCGGTTCGTCTTTGCCGGCGAGCCGACCCGGCACGGCGACGTGGTGGCGCGGCGACTGTCGCGGGCGACCTGGGAGGTGGCGACCCGGGCTACGAGGCTTCCCGGGTTGCGCGGATGGGGGCGTCCGGCCGACGAGCTGCGGGCTGCCAGCGAGGCGGGCGGGCTGGAGTGGATGGTCGACCTGCACACGTTCGACCCGGGCGGGTTGGCCCGGATGGCGCTGCGGGCCGGGGCGGTCGACGTCTCGGTGCGGACCGAGGAGCTGATGGCGGCGCTGTTCGGCTGGCCGGCCCGGACCTTCGAGTACGCCGTAAACCCCCAGCGCCTCGGTCCCCGCTGGTTCTGGTTCAGCTACCGGACTTGGCAGCGGCTGGCCTGGTTCGACGCGAAGGCGCTTTCACCCGTCGTACCGGCCGGATTGTTCTACAACGCCCTGCTGACCGGGCTGAAGCCGGCTGGGCCGGTCGAGCTGTAGTAGCCGCCTTCGCTGGCGAGTGTGAGGTCACCGCGGGCGAAGGCGGCCCGGATCCGGGCGGCGGTGTGCAGCGGTCGGTCGGTCACGTCGCGCCAGGTGAACCGGACCACCACGAACCCGGCCTGTTCGAGTCGTTCCTGGCGCAGCTTCTCGGCGCGCAGCACGCTGGCTTCGGCGTACTTGCCGAGGCCGTCCGCCTCCCCGACGGTCCGATGGTCGGGCCAGCAGAAGTCGACCCGACCGATGCGTCCGCCCTCGTCGCCGAGCCAGTGCTGGGTCCGGGGCGCCGCGATGCCGTGCGCGGCGAAGAAGACCCGGCTGGCTGACTCCAGTGGGGACTCGGCGGCCGGATCGGCGAACGCCACTGCCCGCGCGGCAGTGCGGACTTCGGGCCAGCCGGCGCAGTCGGCCAGTACGGCGCTGATGGCGCGGACGGTGCAGCGCCGCTGGTGCAGCGCCGCGTCCAGGAGCATGACCGCGTCCCGAAACGGCATCGCTCGGGCCAGGTCGACCAGGGTCCGGGCAACCGTCGTGACCGCAATCCCGTGGCTCACGGTCACGTGGTGCGCTGGCACCGCGGCGACCTGCAGCTCGATTCCGGGGAGCTTCGCCGGGGTGGCCAGGCCAGCCCGGGCTCGGGTGAGGACCACAGCGACCGGCGGTGGGCCCGGCAACGTGAGCCCGTGCAGGATGGCGGCGGACGTGCCGCTGGCTACCGCCGCCGACACGACGCGCAGCGCCGCGAACACCCTCAGGGCGTGGGCGGATGCGGGATTGCCGGCGGCCGCGTCCCACTCCGCCCGTACGACGTACACCCCGGTCCGCACCCGTCGCCAGTCCCCGCGGCGCAGCCGCACCCGGATCGCGCCCGGCGTGTGGCCGGCGGCCAGGGCGTCGGCGCGCGTAAACGGCCCGGACCGCCCGCGGGCGTCGCCGAGCGGCCCGGGCGGCCCGACCCGCCCGCGGGCAGCGCCGGCCGCCGCCGCCTCGGCGGGGGTGGGTTCGGGCATGTGGCCAGGGTGCGGGACTTCGGCTGGCGCCGGGGCGTTGTCCACAGGGTCCGGCCGTGCAGTGCGGGACAGTCAGTGCGGGACAGTCTCGTGGGTGAAGCGGGGAACTGCCGCCTCTTCACCCACGCCATTGCACCATTTCGGCCGAACTGGAGCCCGAAACGCGACAACGGCGTGGGTGAAGCTGAGGAGGTAGGTCAGGGCCGGGGGCTGGGGCGGTAGCGTCGTATCTCGTGAACCGAGGCCACCGTGACCCCCGGCAGGCGCGGTACCTGACCGTGGCCAGCCTGCGCTGGGTGGTCCAGAACAAGGCCTGGACGCCGTGGTACCTCCTCCGCTACTGGCGGTTCTTCGTCTTTCGCCGGCGCAACCCGCACATCGTGACCGAGGGGTTCGTGTTCCTGGGTCGCAACGTCGAGATCTACGCCCGGCCGGGCTACGGCCGGATGGTGATCGGCCGATGGGTGCACATCGGCAACGGCAACGCCATCCGGTGCCACGAGGGCAACCTGCGCATCGGTGACAAGTGCGTCTTCGGCAACGACAACACCGTCAACTGCTACCTCGACATCGAGTTCGGCGCGACCACGATCGTCGCCGACTGGGTCTACATCTGCGACTTCGACCACGTATTCGCCGACGTCACCCGACCGATCAAGGACCAGGGCATCGCCAAGTCGCCGGTGCGCATTGGGCGGGACGTCTGGGTCGGCACCAAGGCAAGCGTCCTTCGCGGTACGACGGTGGGCCAGGGCAGCGTCATCGCTGCGCATTGCGTGGTGAACGCCGACGTCCCGGCGTACAGCGTGGCCGGGGGCGTGCCGGTCCGGGTGCTACGCAACCGGCTGGCGGACTACCAGGCCGAGGCGGACAAGCGGGCGGCGCTGACCGACATCGCCCGCAAGACCGCGGCCGCGGCGGCCGTGGTGGTGTCGGACCGAGGGCACCCGGTGGTGGTGGCGCCCGAGCGAGGGCACCCGGTGGGGATGGCGCCCGAGCGAGGGCAACCGGTGGTGATGGCGCCGGAGCCGGCTCGGCGGGCGGAGCGGACTCAGCCGCCCGGGGTCAGCAGTGCGGCCAGCTCACGCTCGAACTCGTCCACGAGGGAGTCGGGATCGGACAGTATGCCGGCGTCCGAGACGATCCCGAAGAAAACCTGGCCGGCATAGCTGAAGATGCTCACGCCGACCCCGATGTCCCCGGAGGCCGGCACCCAGGGGATGACGCCGGCGACCGGCGTACCGGCCAGGTAGACCGTCTGCCGCGGGCCGGGGACGTTCGTGACGATTATCGTGCCTTTGGTGGCGAGGATGTCGACCAGGGCAGCCCCCACCTGAGTCGGGACTAGTCCGATCGTGTTCAGGATGCCGAAGAACACGGCGCTCTCTGGACTGTGCTTGAGCCCCTCCATCCGACTCCTGAGCTCGGCCAGCCGGTCGAGCCGGTCTGGCAGCCCGACCGGAAGGGCCAGGAACACCAGCCCGAAGCGGTTGCCCAGCTTGCGGGGCAGCGGAGCGCCGGGTCGGCGCAAATTGACCATGACTAATGCGCGGACCTCGTCGACCGGGCTGCCGCGGCGCTCCAGGTAGCTGCGCAGCGAACCGGTCAGTGCGGTCAGCAGGACGTCGTTGACCGTGCCGCCGGTGGCCCGACCGGCGGCCTTGACGTCGCTCAGCGCGATCGGCGTCGACCAGGCAACCCGCTTGGCCACCCCGGTGCTGCCGCGCAGCACACTGTCGCTGTCCGAAGGCAGCAGCAGCACCCTGGTCAGCGCGGACACATCGGCCCGACCGGCCCCAACCAGCTCGCGCAGCCGGTCCGGGTTGGCGAGCACCTCACGGCTCTCGTGCAGCATGGCCCCGGCCGCCCCGCGGGCGCCGGCAACCGCTCCGCCGACGAGGTTGGATGCAGCGGCGGCCGGGGCCGCGACCCGAGCCAGCAGCCCCCGGGACCGGACGGGCGAGGGCTCCCGGTGCACCCGCACGTCGGCGTCCGGGGCGTCGTCGGTGAGCGACAGCATCACCTCAGCCAGGGCGATGCCGTCGGCGATGCAGTGGTGGAAGCGCATCAGGATTGCGCTCCCGACGCCGTACCCGTCGATGAAGTAGGAGTGCCACAGCGGCTTGCCGGCATCGATCGGGGTGGCCATCAGGTCGGCGATCAGTTCCTGCAGCTCCTGCTGGCCGCCGGGCGACGGCAGGGCCAGATGGTGCAGGTGGTTACCGATGTCGAAGGTGTCGTCGTCCGCCCAGTGCGGCGCCCCGAACGGCCCGACCGCTACGCCGGTGTCGACCACCCGCTGGCGGAAGCGCGGGTGGCGCTCCACCACTCGCTCTTCCAAGATCTTGCGGACGAGCGTCCAGTCCGGCGGCTGCTCGAACCACATGACGGCGTTGACGACCATGAGGTTGTTCGGCCGGTCCATGTGCAGCCAGGCGGCGTCGGCTGGCGCCATCCGCTCCCGGTTCGCCATTGCGTCTCCCTCGCTTTCGGTATGTCGCTGTCGGACGTGGATGCGGCAGTCAGTCGGATCGCGGGGGCGATACCGCCGTACCGATCAAGCCGAGCGGCGGGCTGCCCAGCTCCATCAGGGCGGTGTGCAGGCGCAGGTCGGTGTAGTCCGCGCCCCAAAGTCGGCGAGCCTGCGTTCGCAGGTCACGGATGGCGAGTTTGCCCCAGGTGTAGCGGCCATAGGTGGGGTCGAAGGTGCCGCGCATGGCCTCGCTGCGCGCAGCCGGTCCAGCCAGGAACCCGTCGGTGCCGAACCGGGCGGCGGCGTCGTCGACCGTCATGGCGCCGGTGTGGATGCCGATGGCGCAGGCGAACCGGGTGACTCTGATCAACGCCTCCACCGCGACCCCGATGGCGAAGCGCGGGTCGTCGGCATGGAAGCCGTCCTCGACGAACAGCTCCTCGGCGTAGTGCGCCCAGCCTTCGATGAACGTCGCGCCGGCGAGGATGCGCCGGACCGGGGTCGGGGCGACCCGCAGCGAGCGGCAGTGGGTGAAGTGTCCCGGCGCCACCTCGTGCGCGGTGATCACCGGCAGCGTGGTGCGGCTGAAGACCGACAGCCACTCCTCCTGCTCCGCCGCCGGCCAGGACGGGTCGGGCGGGGTGACGTAGTAGTACGACGGCCCGTCCGGCTCCTCCGGTGCGGCCGGGGTGAGCATGGCCATCGCCCAGCGCCGGGATTCCGGCGACGGCTCCACCCGACACTCGCCGTCGGTGTGCGGCACCAAGTGGCGCGCGCGGGTGTAGGCGATCACCTCCGCGGTCAGTGCCCGGGCCTCGTCGAGGACGCCGTCCGGGCCGGGGTGGTCGGCCACCAGCTCGGCCACCAGCTCGGCCGGCGGCCGGCCGGGGGCCAGTCGGTCGCAGGCCTCCGTCAGCATGGCCCGCAGCCGGTCGCGCTCGGCGTCCGCCCGGCGAGCCAGGGCCCCGAGGTCGACCTCCAGCGCCTCCCCGCTGCCGAGCAGCCGGGCGAGCGCGTCCGCGCCCAGGGCGGCGTTCGGGTCGCCGTTTTCGGCGCACCGTCGCACGTGCGCGAGGAACCGGCCCTGCGCCGCCAGCGCCCGCGCCTCTACCTCGCTGCGGTCGGAGTCCAAGCCAGCCGCCAGGCCCCGGACGGCGTCGGTCAGTGCGGCCGCCACCGGCGCGCTCAGCCGGTCCAGTGCGGCCAGGGCGGCATCGACCGCCGCCGGCCACCGGGCCAGATGCCGGGTCCGGGCGGCGGCCCGCTCGGCTGCCGGCGCGTAGTCCTTGTCGTAGCTGGCCAGGTCCAGGTTTGCCAGGTGCGGTAGCACGTTGCGCCGGTGCAGCTCCAGCTCGCCGAGGCCGACCCGGTGCAGCTGCTCGAACGCCGCCAGGTGCGCCTCGTCGTGTGGATGCGCCAGCGGCGGGCCGTTACCGAGGGCGGCCAGGCCGCGGCGTACGCCGTCGGGGGAGAGGTCCTGCACCTGACCGTCGTAGTCGTGCAGGCCGGCGAACTCCCGAGCCTCGGGCACCATGAGGTCGCAGACCGCACGCAGCCGGGCATCCATGCTCCACGACGCTACGACACCGCGCCCGGCTGCGGATGCGAAGTCACGGCCGCCGGACTCACAGCCGACGCGCATCGAGGAAGCCGAACGGGCCGTCGGTGCGCCGGCAAGCCTCCGCCGCGGACCTGGCCGCGGCCTCGTCCCCGCACTCGATCAAGTCGGCGAGGGCGTGAAAGCGCGCGGTGTGCGTGGCCGCGCGGTGGCGGGCGTAGTCAGCTGCCGAGTCCCTGGTCACGCAGAATGCCCAGTCACTGGCCGTGACCAGCAACGCCTCGCGAGCGAGCTGGTCCAGCTCCGGTCGGCGTGCCCGGCCGCGGTCGGCCGGCAGTGCCGCGTCCACCACCGCCAGCAGCCGCGCTTGCACCGCTGCAGCGGTCTCGACCAGGTCGGCCACCTGGTCGCCGGCCCAGACCCGCCAGTCCTTGCCGGACCCCCAGGACCCGGCCGGCAGGTCCACCCGACCGGCCACCGCCCCGCCGGCCACCGCCTGGGCGAGCGTACCGACCCGGACGCCGGCCGATGGCAGCTGGCGCAGCACGGCCTCCAGCCACCACGGCCCCTCGTACCACCAGTGCCCGAACAGCTCGGTGTCGTAGGCCACCACCACCACGCCTGGCCGGCCGCGCGCGGCGGCCACGTCGGCCAGTCGCCGGCGGACGACGTCCACGAAGTCGGCCGCATCGGCGGTCACGGCCGCGCGGGCGGCGGCAGCGTCGTACGGCCGTTTGTCGGCCGGCGCGGTCCGGCGGGAGGTGACCCGGGCCGGGCGGAAGCCGGAGGGGTGGTCGAAAGTGTGGAAGTCGCGGTACCAGCGGCCCCCGGGGTACCCGCTTCGTGGCGCCCAGGCCCGGTAGGTCACGTCCAGGTCGCGGCCGAAGGCGACCACGTCGCTGTCGCCCACCATCCAGGCGTCGGCCGTCGCCATGACGTCGCCGGCCCGGCCGGCGATCAGCGTCGGGCCGTCGACGAGGAAGCGCCGGACGTCGGCCGCGGCGTAGAGCCGCTCCAGCCCGGGCCGGTAGCCGCACTCCGGCGCCCAGATGCCCTCGGTCCGCCGGCCGAGGCGGATCGCGGTGTCGTCCCGGCCGACTTCGAGGGCGAACCGGGCCACCCGCGGGTCGAGCAGTGGCTGGAAGGGGTGCGTCGCCGGGCCGCCCAGCAGCTCCACCACGCCGGCATCGACCAACCGGCGCAGCACGGGCGAGCCGCCGTGCCGCCACCGGGACTCGAAGTCGGCGAGTGCGGCGGTCGCGGTGCGGAACTCCGCGCCCGCGAGTGCCCGCAGGTGCGCCTCCCGGCGGCCGGCCAGCTCCTCGGCCCGCAGCTGCCAACCGCCCAACCAGGCGTGCAGCTCGCGCAGGCAGTATGGGTCGTCCAGCATCGCCGCCAGCACTGGGGTCACGCCGAGGGTGAGCAGGTCGCGGCGGCCCTCGTCGGCGAGCCGCTCGAACATCGCGACCAGCGGGCGGTACGACGCGCTCCACGCCTGGTGCAGCCACTCCTCGCCGACCGGCCAGGCGCTGGCGTGCGCCACCCAGGGCAGGTGGGAGTGCAGCACGAAGCAGCAGGTCCCGACGGGTTCGCTGCCGGGGACGGCGCCGCCACCGGGTCCGCCGAGCTGGCTGCCGGTCACGGTCGGCGGACGGCGACAGCGACCAGGTCCAGACTGCCGTTCACGTCGTCCGGACCGACCAGGAAGTCCGCCGCCCGGACCTGCTCGACCTCGCGGCGCAGCTCTGAGCTCCACCGTGATGGTGGCGCGGCCAGCTGGGCGTCGACGATGCTGCCGTGGCGGCGCTCCCAGCGCGCCAGCCGACGGCCGTGCCGCAGCCCGAGCATTCGCGTGACGGCGAACCGCGGCGCCAGCACGGCCGCCAGCTCGGCGGCCGCGAGCTCACGGGTGTGGAACGGGTTGAGCGGGGTGTCCCGGCCGGGGGAGAACGTCAGCCGGTTCGGCGTCGTGATCAGTAGTGTTCCCGCCGGGCGCAGCACCCGAGCACACTCGCGCAGGAAGCCGGCCTGGTTGTGCAGGTGCTCGATCACCTGCAGGTTCGCCACCACCTCGACCGAACCGGCGGCGACCGGCAGCCGCTGCAAGTCGGCGCGGACGACGTCGTGCGCGGGGTAGCGCGCGCGTACGTGCGCCACGCTGGCCGCGTCATAGTCCAACGCGAGGATGCGCTGTGCGGTTCGGGCGAGCAGGTCCGCGCCGTAGCCCTCGCCGCAGCCGGCCTCGACCAGCAGGCTGCCGCGGACGAAGGGCGCCAGCGCCAGGTACGCCGCTTCGTGCCGCCGGAACCAGTAGTTCTCCACCGGCAGGTCGGGCAGCGTGCGCTCCCCGGTCAGCGGCAGCGGGGCGGCGGGAGCGGTCGGCATCGGTCGTCACGCTACCCAAGCCGGGGTGCGCGTAGGGAGCCAGCCGGGGTGCGCGCCGGGAGCCAGCCGGGCACCCCACCCGCCGCCGCCGCCAGGTAGTCTGCGCCCGCATCGCCGTGCCCAGGTGCCGCCCCGCCGCAGTCGCGTGGGCGGGGTCTGGCACGCTGTGCCCCCGGCGCGGAGCACCGCGCCACCGTTGCCTCGCTTCTGGTGGAGACACCACCGGGCGTACGACGGTCGACAGCACTCGCCGCGGGAGGTCGGCGTCCCACCATGAACATCGTCGTACTGGTGAAGCAGGTGCCCGACACCTGGGCAGAGAAGAAGCTCGACCCGAGCGACAGCACCGTCGACCGAGCCAGCGTCGACGCGGTGATGAACGAGATGGACGAGTACGCCGTGGAGGAGGCGCTCAAGATCAAGGAAGCACACGGCGGCGAGGTCACCGTCCTGACCATGGGCCCGAACCGCGCGGTGGAGATGCTGCGCAAGGCGCTGTCGATGGGCGTCGACAAGGCCGTGCACCTGGTCGACGACGCGCTGGAGGGCTCCTGCGCGATCCAGTCGTCCTACGCCCTGGCGCAGGCGATCGGCACGCTGAGCTACGACTTGGTCCTGCTGAGCGCGGAGTCCAGCGACGCCCGGATGGGCGTGATGCCGGCGCTGCTGGCCGAGCGTCTCGGGGTGCCGCAGCTCTCGGACGCCCGCAAGGTCGATGTCGACGGCTCCAAGGTGGTCATCGAGCGGATGACCGACTACGGCCACGACAAGGTCGAGGCCAGCACGCCGTTGGTGCTCGGCGTAGTGGAGAAGATCAACGAGCCGCGCTACCCCTCGTTCAAGGGAATCATGGCGGCCAAGAAGAAGCCGCTGACGACGCTCACGGCGGCGGACGCCGGCATCGACACCGGTCGGGTGGGGCTCGCCACCGCCACCAGCTCAGTGGAGTCGTTCACCGCGGCCCCCCCACGGGCGGCCGGCCAGGTGGTCAAGGACGAGGGCGACGGCGGCGTCAAGCTTGCCGACTTCTTCGCCGCGCAGAAGCTCATCTGAGAGGGAACGACATACATGGCTGAGATCCTGGTCCTGGTCGAGCACGTCGACGGGACGCCCAAGAAAGTCACCTACGAGCTGCTGACCCTGGCCCGATCCCTCGGCGAGCCGAGCGCGGTTTTCCTCGGTGGCTCCGACAGCTACGCCAACGCCAAGGACGGGTTGGCCGAGTACGGCGCACAGAAGGTCTACGTCGCCGAGAGCGACGACCTCGAGGACTACGTGGTCGCCCCCAAGGCGGAGGTACTCGCCCAGCTGGTTGCGGAGAAGTCGCCGGCAGCCGTGCTGGCGGCCTCCTCCATCGACGGCAAGGAGATCGCCGGTCGGACCGCCGTCAAGACCGGGTCGGGGATCATCACCGACGCGGTGGCAGTCTCGGTCGACCTGGTGGCCACGCAGTCGATCTTCGGTGGCTCCACCATCGTGCAGTCGAAAGTGCAGGCCGGTACGCCGATCTTCACCGTCCGCCCCAACTCAACGGCTCCGGAGCCGTTGAGCGGTCCGGCCACCGCGGAGCAGGTGGCCGTGTCGGTCTCGGACGCGGCCAAGGGCGCCAAGGTGCTGGAGAAGGTCGTCGAGGAGAAGGGTGCTCGTCCGGACCTCGCGGAGGCCAAAGTGGTCGTCTCCGGTGGTCGTGGCCTTGGCGGTCCCGAAGGGTTCGCGCTGGTGGAGGGCCTGGCCGACACCCTGGGCGGTGCTGTTGGCGCCTCCCGGGCAGCTACCGACGCGGGCTGGTACCCGCACCAGAGCCAAGTGGGCCAGACCGGCAAGACCGTCTCCCCGCAGCTCTACGTTGCAGTGGGTATCTCCGGCGCCATCCAGCACCGGGCCGGCATGCAGACGTCCAAGACCATCGTCGCGGTCAACAAGGACCCAGAGGCGCCGATCTTCGAGCTGACCGACTACGGCGTTGTCGGCGACCTGTTCTCGGTCGTGCCGCAGCTCACCGAGGAGATTAAGAAGCGCACGTCGTAGCCAACTCCGGTGGCACGTCGGGCCGGCCCTCGCCGCGGCGAGGGCCGGCTAGGGCCGTTCCTTGGCCGTTCCTTGGCTGGTGCCTCGTTCCGGCGTGGCGGTGGGGTCGCCCGCGAGCGGTTAGGCTCCCAGACGATGGTGTACCTCGACCACGCCGCGTCGACGCCGATGCTGCCCGAGGCCGTAGCGGCCATGGCGGAGCTGCTCGGCCAGGTCGGCAACGCCTCGTCTCTGCACGCGACTGGCCGCCGCGCCCGCCGGATCGTGGAGGAGTCCCGCGAGCGGCTGGCCCAGGCGGTCGGCGCCCGACCGTCCGAAGTGATCTTCACCGGCGGCGGGACCGAAGCCGACAACCTGGCCGTCAAGGGCCTGTTCTGGTCGCGGCGGGCCGCCGACACGCGCCGCCGGCGCGTCGTCGTCAGCGCCGTCGAGCACCACGCCGTCCTGGACTCGGCCGAGTGGCTGTGGGCGCACGAGGGCGCCGAGGTCTCCTGGCTGCCGGTCGACCCGGTGGGCCGAGCCCAGCCCGACACCCTGGCCGCCGAGCTTGACCGGTACGGCGACGAGGTTGCGCTGGTCTCGGTGATGTGGGCCAACAACGAGGTGGGCACCGTCCAGCCGGTGGCCGCGCTGGCCGAGGTGGCGCACGCGCACGGCGTACCGCTGCACACCGACGCGGTGCAGGCAGTCGGCGCCCTGCCGGTCGACTTCGCCGCCAGCGGGGTCGACGCGCTGACCATGACCGGGCACAAGCTGGGCGGCCCGCTCGGGGCCGGTGCCCTGCTGCTGAGCCGCACGGTCGAGCTCACCCCGCTGCTGCACGGCGGCGGCCAGGAACGCGACGTCCGGTCCGGCACCGTGGACGCGCCGGCGATCGCCGCCCTGGCGGTCGCCACCGACCTCGCGGTCACCGGCCAGCCGGAGCGCGCGGCCCGGCTCGCCAGCCTGCGTGACGACCTGGTACGCCGGGTCTGCCGGGTGGTGCCGGACGCGGTGCTCAACGGGGACTATGACCCCCATAACACCAGTGACTTCTCGCCGTCCGCCCGCCTGCCCGGCAACGCACACTTCTCCTTCCCCGGCTGCGAAGGGGACGCCCTGCTGCTGCTGCTCGACGCTCGCGGGATCGAGTGCTCCACCGGGTCGGCCTGCTCGGCCGGGGTGGCGCGGCCCAGCCACGTGCTGCTCGCCATGGGCGCTGCGAACGACCGGGCTCGGTCCTCGCTGCGGTTCTCCCTTGGCCACAACTCCACTGCGACCGACGTCGACGCGCTGGTCGAGGCCATCGGCCCCGTGGTCGAGCGCGCCCGTCGGGTCGGTACGACAACGCCAGCCGCCACCGTGGGGACCGCGTGAGCCGGTCCAGACAGCCGTGAGGGTCCTGGCCGCCATGTCCGGCGGCGTGGACTCCGCCGTGGCCGCGGCGCGCGCGGTCGAGGCCGGGCACGACGTCACCGGCGTACACCTGGCCTTGGCCAGTGCGCCGGCGTCGCTGCGCACCGGCGCCCGCGGCTGCTGCACGCTCGAGGACGCCCGGGACGCCCGGCGCGCCGCCGACGTGATCGGCATCCCGTTCTACGTCTGGGACCTGGCCGAGCGGTTCCGGGTCGACGTGGTGGAGGAGTTCGTCGCCGAGTACGCCGCTGGGCGCACGCCCAACCCGTGTTTGCGTTGCAACGAGAAGATCAAGTTCGCCGTTGTGCTCGACCGGGGGTTGGCGCTGGGCTTCGACGCGTTGTGCACTGGTCACCACGCCCGGCTGGTGGACGCCCCAGACGGGACTCGCAGCCTGCGGCGCAGCGTGGATGCCGCCAAGGACCAGTCCTACGTGCTCGGAGTTCTGACCGCGGACCAGCTGGCCGCCGCGATGTTCCCGCTGGGGGACAGCACCAAGGAGCAGGTCCGGGCCGAGGCCACCGCCCGGGGACTGGCGGTCGCCGACAAGCCGGACAGCTACGACGTCTGCTTCATCGCCGACGGCGACACCGGCAGGTTCCTGCGCGACCGGCTGGGGTCGGCACCCGGTCCCGTCGTGGACGCCGCCACCGGCGACGTGCTCGGCGCCCACGACGGCGCCTACGCGTACACCGTCGGCCAGCGCCGTGGGCTCGGGTTGAGCCGGCCGGCCGCGGACGGCCGGCCGCGGTTCGTGCTCGGCATCTCCCCGGTGAGCCGGACGGTCACAGTGGGGTCTGCGGCGGAGCTGGCCGTCAGTGAGCTGGTCGGGGTGCGGCCGCGGTGGGGCGGCTCGGTGCCGGCCGGTCCGCTGCGCTGCGCCGCCCAGGTCCGCGCCCATGGCTCGGTCACCGGCTGTGTGGCCGAGCTGGTCGGCGACCGGCTGCAGGTGCGGCTCGAGGTGCCGGTCCGGGGGGTCGCGCCAGGGCAGGCCGTGGTGCTCTACGACGGCGACCGGGTGGTCGGCTCGGCGACGATCGAGTTCACCGTGCACCACCCCGTTCCGGCGTGACGGCCACCTCGCCGGCTGAACCACCCTCGCCGGCTGAACCACCCTCGCCGGCT
>Ga0209747_1001380_pt1 | contig 12938 bp, 9 predicted proteins | sample BarGraNGADG00311_FD_184498 | JGI IMG/M metagenome (GOLD analysis project Ga0209747, IMG submission 184498) | Arctic peat soil microbial communities from Barrow, Alaska - Barrow Graham LP Ref core NGADG0011-311 (SPAdes) (version 2) | ecosystem: Environmental > Terrestrial > Soil > Wetlands > Peat ... | reverse complement strand
GTTGATCGAGAAACCACCACGCCGATCCGTATTGCATCTTCCCTGGCACGCTGCCGTCCTGGAAGTTGCCGACCATCGTCGCCACGAGCGCGTTGTCCCTGGGGTTGAGGTTGTAGAGGATCGTCTTGGCGAGCTGGTTCGTCTCGTCGAGCCGGTCGAGGAACCGCGAGAGCGGCCGCGCCACCTCGAAGTCACCGATCGAGTCGAAGCCGGTGTCCGGGCCGAGGGCGCGCCGCAGGCGCGTGTTGTTGTTGCGGAGCGCCCCGAGGTGGAACTGCTGCACCCATCCGCGCGCGTGGTCGAGCAGAGCCAGCCGGTGGGCGAGCGCCGACTTGAGGCGCAGTGCGGCGCCAGCGTCCAGCGCCTTCCCCGCGCGCACGCGCTCGAACGAGGCCGCGACTTCCCCATCCGACCATGGCTCGGCGAACATCGTTTCGAGACCGTGGTCCGACGCCCGGCACCCCATGTCGTGGAAGAACATGTGACGCGCCTCCAGGGCGGAAAGAAACGCGTCGAGGCTCGCGCCGATCGCCGTGCCGGAGGCCTGCTCCAGCCTGGCCACCCACGCGTTGAACGCCTCTGGGTCCTCCACCGCGAATGCGCGGTCCGGCCGCCACGTCGGATAGACGCGCGTCTCCGGGTTCGCACGCTGCGCGAGCCGGCGATGGGCGTCGAGCGAATCGACCGGGTCGTCGGTGGTGCAGACGGCCGCCACCTTGAAGCCGCGAAGCAGACCGAGCGCCGTGAAGCCGTCCTCGCGGAGACACTCGTTGCACCCTTCGAACACCGCACGCGCGTTGGCCGGCGACAGCAGGGCGTCGATCCCGAACGGCCGCCGCAGTTCCATGTGCGTCCAGTGGTAGAGCGGGCTTCGCATCGCGTCTGGGACGGTGCGGGCCCAGGCCTCGAACTTCTCCCAGTCGGACGCGTCGCCGGTGCACAAGCGCTCCGGCACGCCGTCGGATCGCATGGCCCGCCACTTGTAGTGATCGCCGTCGAGCCAGATCTCGGTGATCGATCGGAAGCGATGGTCGTTCGCCATCTGATCGGGCGAGAGGTGGCAGTGGTAATCGATGATCGGGAGGTCCTTGGCGAAGCGGTGGTACAGGTCAGACGCCACGTCACTCTCGAGCAGGAAGTCATCGTCCATGAACTGTCGCATGGAAAGATCTCCGTGATCGGGCGGGCACGAGGCCCGCCCCTGCGGTGTCGGCTGTTCGGGCGACCAGCCGGTCGCCCCTACTTCAGAATCTCGAATCGTTCCTTCAGCCGGATGTCCGTCGAGGAACTGCCCAGACGCGCCTCGAAGACCCCGGGCTCGACAACCCACTTCATCTGTGCGCTCAGCAGTTGCATCGCCTCGGCGTCGAGGTGAAGGTCAGCGTCCGCGTCTCGCCCGGCGCGAGCTTGATTCGCTGCCCTTCATGAAGGCGGCTCTGAACGGCGCCAGCAGGATGTTCTCCACCTCGCGCGGACTCTCGTGCGGGTCGGTGCGAGCTTCGCCGTCGCGCCCGCCCTTCGGCACGCTGTAGACGGCGAAGTGCTTGACGGTGGACGTGACGTCCTGCTCCTGCAGCCCCTTCACCATCTCGACGCCCAGCACCGACGCGAGGTACGGGTCCTCACCGTAGGTCTCCACCACCCGGCCCCAGCGCGGGTCGCGCGCGAGGTCGAGAATCGGCGAGTAGATGTTGGTGAACCCCACCGCGCGTGCCTCCTGGCCCTCCACGCGCCCGATCTGCCGCACCAGGTCGGGATCCCACGCGCAGCCCTGTCCGATCTGCGCCGGGAACGACGTGGCGCCCCAGTGGCAGAGGCCGCGGATGCCTTCGTTCGTGAAGTCGGCCGGGATCCCCAGCCGCGTCTCCTCGATGAAGAAACGCTGCACGCTGTTCATGACCTCGGCGTGCCGCGATGGAGGCAGGGCGCAGTCCTTGCCCGCGCCGCGAACGCCGTTGCAGTGCTCGTCGATGTTGCCGATGCCGTCCTTCCACACCTCGGTCTTCCACTCGGGCGTCGGCAGCGTGTCCTTGAGCACCCGGTTGTAGCCGTAGAGCGTGGCCAGCTGGCAGGTCTTCTCGTCGATGGTCATGTGCGCCAGCAGGTTGTCAATCCGCCTCTCCGTCTCCGCCGCGGGATCCTCGAAGACATCCTTCTTCCCGTTCTTGTTGAGGTCGATCCAGCCGTCGCGGTAGATCGCCGCGCTCAACGTGGCCGGCTTCGCGGGTGTCGTCTGCTCGGTCGAGACCGTGGCCGCCGTCAACAGCGCCAGGGCCCCGAACGCCAAGTCGCGTCGTGTCGTCATCGTGTCATCCTCATCGTACCGCCGGGTCATAGATGCCCTCACCAGCGCCACGCTCCTTCGCGCGTCTTGCCCGTCGCACCGCGGGGATCGGCCGGTCCGGATGACCTCGAGGACCTCAGCCCCTGCCGGCCGCCCCAGTGTCGAGCGACAGCGGTTCGAGTGTCGGCGACAGCAGGTGGTGAATCGAGAACGAGACGAGGTAGGCCGACGCGCAAATCCCGAACAGGATCGAGTAGCCGCCCGTCACGTTGCCGATCGCGTGGAAGTGATCGAGCAGCTTGCCGCTGAACCACGGGAACAGCACGCCGCCAAACGCCCCGGCCATGCCGCCGAGGCCGACGATCGTGCCCACGTCCTTCTTCGCGAAGACGTCGGAGGCCGTCGTGAAGAGGTTGGCCGACCAGGCCTGGTGCGCCGCTCCCGCGAGGCCAATCAGCACCACGGCGGGCCAGTCACCGACCCGGGTCACAAAGAGAATCGGCAGCACACAAAGGGCGAACCCGAACATCCCCGTCTTCCGCGCCCGCGTCACGCTCCATCCCCGCTTCTGCAGGTTGCCGGTCAGCCAACCCCCGGCAATGCTCAGCACGGTGACGATCGCGTAGATCGTGACGATGTGAATCCAGCTGTGCTTGATGTCGAGGCCGCGCGAGGCCTTGAAATAGTCGGGCAGCCACGTGAGGAAGAACCACCACACGGGGTCGGTCATGAACTTGGCGACGATGAACCCCCACGCCTGCCGGTGGGTCATCGCGAGTCTCCACCCGAGGGGCGTGCCGCCGGCGTCGTCGGTCCCCTTGTCGCTGTTGATGTAGGCGAGTTCCCCGGCCGAGAGCCGCCGCTGTTTCTCGGGCACCTCGTAGAACGGGAACCAGAGGAACAGCCACAGGAAGCCAGCGATCCCGGCGAAGACGAACGCCGCGCGCCACCCGAGGGCCAGCGCGATCGCCGGCACGAGGGCCGGGGCGATGATCGCCCCCACGTTAGTGCCCGAGTTGAAGATGGCCGTCGCGAACGCGCGCTCGCGCTTCGGGAACCAGAGCGCCACCGCCTTGATCGCCGCCGGGAAGTTGCCGCCCTCGCTGGCGCCCAGGAAGATGCGGGCGCCAAAGAACCCGGCGACCGACCCGACGAGCGCGTGCGACAGCGCCGCCACGCTCCAGAGCGCGATCGAGACGGCGTAGCCAATCTTCGTGCCGTACCGGTCGATGAACCAGCCGAAGGCGAACAGGCCGACCGCGTAGGCGCCCTGGAATGCGGAGTTGACGAGCCCGAACTGCTCGTTCGTCCAGCCCAGCTCCTTGTCCAGGAACTCCTTGATGAGCGCCAGGATCTGCCGGTCGACATAGTTGACCGTCGTGGCAAGGAAGAGCAGCGAGCAGATGACCCACCGGTAGCGCCCAATCGGCCCGAAGCTCTCGGCAGTCCGCTCGTCAGCCGCCTGGCGGTTCGCGTTCACAGTCACTTGGTCTCCTCCTGGCCGGCCGCCTCAGCGGACGTCCCGTCGGTCCCGGCATCTTCCTGGGCCTGGGTCAGCGCGGCACGACGCAGGTGGTCGCCCATCGCCTTTCGCGCCCGGTCGGCATCACGGGCGCGGATGGCCTGGTATATGGCCCGGTGCTCATCGGCCGCCACTCTCAAGTCGCGCGCGACGCCGATTTTGCCTCGCCGCAGCTCGTAGAACACCTTCGCGACCATCTCGACGACCGACGCGAGAATCGGGTTGTCCGAGGCTGCCGCCACGGCCTGGTGAAAACGGATGTCATGCTCGAGGAAGATCGCTGGCGACTCGAGCGAGGCAAACATCCCCGTCGTCTCGTCGCTGATGACGATAACGCGACCGGGAGCGGCGCGCTCGGCGGCAAGGCCCGCCACCGCCACCTCGAGCACGAGCCGCGCCTCGAACATCTGATCGCGCGAGAACCCATGCAGCGCCGCCAGGAAGCTCAGCGGCTCGCTGCCGAGCACCGGGGGGCCGCCGGTGATGAAGGTCCCCGCACCCTGGCGAATCTGCACGACGCCCATCGCCGCAAGGCTCTTGAATCCCGAGCGCACGCTCGGCCGGCTCACGCCCAGCTGCTGCGCCAGTTCTCGCTCGGGCGGCAGGCGGTCGCCCGATCGCACCTCACCGCTCTCGATCATCCGGCGTACCTGGCGGACGACAAGTTCCACTGCGGTCACTTTTTTTTCAGGTTTGGAAAGCATTGAGGTAATACCACTCTGGACAACATGAATACCCATAGCGGATGAGAAATATCATCGCGCGCCGGCGGCTGTCAATAAGGATATTTCTAATTTCGACACCCTCCATCCGGCCGAACCGAGGGACCGCTTCTCCATTCTGTCAAACGCACCAGGGACGCCTCAGGTCTGCTGATTGAAAGACTATGATCTCTCCATGGTAAGACCACTCAGGCTGGGTCTGGCGAATCACCGGCAACCACGATCTCTTTTCCCGTCGACGAACGCTTCGCAACTATGGGACCAAAGGTGTTGCCAGCCGGGCCGAGATGGAGTACAAGCGTGCCGCGGATGTCGTGCAACCGGTGACAAGGAGACTCAGGACAATGAAGAATCGACGCCACCCCCTGTGGACGCCACGCCTCGGCCTCGCGCTGCTGGCGGCTCTCGGCACGCTCGCAGCCACGATCGGCGCGCAGGACCGTCTCAAGACGATGCCCGGCTACGAGCAGTTCCAGAAGATGAGCAAGGAGGTGTCGGGCGCCGTCAAGCCGGGCACGCTCTCGGTCACCTGGAAGGACGTGGGCGCCGCCCTCGAGTATCAGAAAGGCAACACGATCTACCGGTACGACATCGCGAAGAAGGCGACGACCGAGGTGGGACCGGCGCCGGAGAATCCGGCCGGCCAGGGACAGCGGGGCCAGGGGCAGAGGCCGGCGGCCGCCCAGGGTGGAGCGCCCGAACGCGGCCGGCAGGTGGCGTCCACTACCTCGCCCGACGGGAAGCTCAAGGCCTTCCACCGAGATCGCAACCTCTGGCTCAGCGACGCCGCCGGCGGCGACGAGGTGGCGCTCACGACCGACGGGAACGAGAAGGACCGGATCAAATACGGCACGGCCAGCTGGGTGTACGGCGAGGAACTGGGCCAGACCACCGCGATGTGGTGGTCGCCCGGCAGCAACAAGGTGGCCTATTTCCGATTCGACGAAAAGCTGGTGGACGACTACTACCTGCAGTTGGACCAGACCAAGCTGTATGGCCGGATCGACACCGAGGCCTATCCAAAAGCAGGCCGCCCCAACCCGATCGTGGACCTGTTCGTGTACGACCCGGCGGCGAAGAAGTCGATCAAGGTTGACGTCAGGGACGGCAAGCCGTTCGACAACGCGGTGGTCGGCCACTATGTCTATCGCGTCGCCTGGTCGCCTGACGGATCGGAACTCCTCTTCAACCGGACGAACCGGCGCCAGAACATCCTGGAACTCGTCGCCGCCAATCCCTCGACGGGCGCATGCCGCGTCGTGATCCGCGAGGAATGGCCAACGGGCTGGATCGAGAACAGCCCCGGCATGGTGTTCCTGAAGGACGGCAAGCGGTTCATCTGGGAATCGGAGCGCAACGGCTGGAAGAACTTCTACGTCTACGACCTCGCGGGCAAGCTGCTCTCCCCGCTGACCGCGCACTCGACGTTCGAGGTCGGATCGCTCATCAAGGTGGATGAGGAGGCGAAAGTCGTGTTCTACACGGCGCGCGACGGCGACAACTACCTGAAGATGCAACTGCACCGCGTGGGTCTCGACGGCAAGGGGGACGTGCGCCTGACCGACCCCGCCTTCACTCACACGATCGGCAGTTGCATGCCGCGGCCAGCAGGCGGAGGACGCGGCGGTCCTGGCGGCGCTGGCGCCGGCTCGTGCGGGATTGCCCCGGACAACAAGCATTTCGTGGACGTCTCTCAGGCGCACAACATCCCGCCGGCCACGCGGTTGATGGACACGGCGGGCAAGGTCGTGGCCGACCTGGCCTCCAGCGACATGACGCGCTACGATGAGCTTGGCTTGAAGAAAGCCGAGATGTTCACCTACAAGGCGGCGGACGGCAAGACCACGTTGCGCGGGCTCATCAGCTTCCCCTCGAATTTCGACCCGGCGAAGAAGTACCCGGCGCTCGTGGCGGTCTACGGCGGACCCGCGTCGGCGAGCAACACCGCACGCGAGACGTTCGTCTCGCCCAACACCCTGACGGAGTACGGCTTCCTGGTGCTGAATTTGGACACCCGCGCGGCGCCCGGGATGGGCAAGCGGACGCTCGACTCGATCTACCTGAAGCTCGGGCAGGTCGAGATGGACGACATGGCCGAAGGAGTAAAGGCGCTGTGGAGCCGGCCCTACTTCGACAAGGAGCGGGTTGGGATCTACGGCACATCTTATGGCGGCTACTCGTCGCTGATGTGCGTGCTGAGGCACCCCGAGGCGTTCCGCGCCGGGTCGGCCTCGTCGCCGCCTACCGCCTGGTACCACTACGACACCATCTACACCGAGCGGTACATGTGGATCCCGGACGAGAACAAGGACGGCTACGAGGCGGGCAGCGCGATGACGTACGCGGAGAAGCTGAACGGACGGCTCCTCATCTACTACGGCACGGCGGACAACAACGTGCACCCGACCAACTCGATGCAGCTGATCGCGGCGTTGCGCAAGGCGGGCAAGAGCTTCGAGGTGCAGGTCGGACCCGATGCCCAACACTCCGGCGTCTCGACTGATCGGATGATGGAGTTCTTCATCGAAAACATGGTGATCAACAAGCCGGCGCCGGTTGCCGAGACGAAACACTGACCCCACCTGGTCGGAGACGCGTGATGCACAATTCAGTGACCGGACTTATTCGCCCCGCTCTTCTTCTCGCCCTGTTGACGGCTGGCGCCGGGCTGTACTCCGGCGCCGTGATGGCGCCCACCCAGGCGCCAGCCCGGCCCGCCAATGCCGAACTGGCCACGTTTCCGTCCGAGTGGACGTATCAGCCAGGCGCCAAGGCGCCGACGGCCGATCACGGGATGGTCGTGTCGAACTGCGCACTCGCCACCGAGGCAGGCGTCGAGATCCTGAAGGCGGGCGGGAACGCGGTGGACGCGGCCGTTGCGATCGGCTTCGCGCTTGCGGTCGCGTACCCGGAAGCCGGCAACATCGGCGGTGGCGGGTACGCCGTCGTCCGGCTGGTCAACAAACAGACGACCGCGATCGATTTCCGCGAGATGGCCCCGGCCAGCGCGTCGCGCAACATGTTCGTGAACGCGAACGGCAAGGTGACCGACCAGAGCCTGATCGGCCACCGGGCGTCGGGGGTGCCGGGCAGCGTGGCCGGGCTGCTCGCGCTTCTCGACAAGCATGGGACGCTGCCCCGCGCGAAGGTGATAGCGCCTGCCATCCGGCTGGCCCGCGACGGCTTCCCCGTCGATGCCATCTTCCGCGCCTCGATCGCGCAGAACGCCGATCTCATCAAGAAGTTTGCCGGGCGCACGCTGTTCCTGCCCGACGGCCGGCCGCCGGCCATCGGCAGCCCGTTCGTGCAGGCCGACCTCGCCCGTACCCTTCAGCGGATCGCGGACCAGGGGCCAGACGGCTTCTACCGTGGACCGGTGGCCGACGCCGTTGTGGCCGAGATGCAGCAGGGCGGCGGCACGATCACGGCGACGGATCTCGCGTCGTACGCACCGGCGTGGCGCACGCCGCTTGTCGGCAGCTACCGCGGCCACCAGTTGGTCGCGATGCCCCCCTCCTCGTCGGGCGGCATCACCGTGCTCGAGACGCTCAACATCCTCGAGGCCTGGCACGACCTGCCACCGTGGAACAGCCCCCGCGCGCTGCACCGGCTCGCCAGCGCGTTCCAGCGCGCCTTCGTCGATCGGAATGGCACGCTCGGCGACCCGGCCTTCGTCCAGATGCCGCTCGATCGGTTGATGAGCAAGGAATACGCACGGTCACTGCAGGCACAGATCGTGGACGGAAAGGCGGCGCCCACCTCGACTCTGCGGCCGGCGGCCCGCGAAGGCACCGACACCACTCACTACTGTGTCGTCGATCGCGCGGGGAACGCGGTCGCGATCACGACGACGGACAACAGCCTCTACGGCTCCGGCGTCTGGGTGCCGGGCGCGGGCTTCTTCCTCAACAACGAGATGGACGATTTCGCGGTGCAGCCGGGCACGCCAAACCAGTTCGGCCTCGTCCAGGGAGAAGCCAACGCGGTGGCGGCCGGCAAGCGGATGCTGTCGGCCATGGCGCCGACCATCGTGCTCGACCCGGCTGGCAAGGTCCTGATGGTGATCGGGGGCCGCGGCGGGCCACGGATCATCACGGCCGTCGTCCAGGCCATCGTGAACGTGATCGACTACCGCATGCCGCTGGCCGACGCGGTTGGTGCGCCCCGCATCCACGAGCAGGCGATTCCTGATCTGCTCGAGTACGAAAAGGGCGGCGTGCCAGCCGACGTCGTCGCAGCTCTCGGCGCCATGGGATACAAGATGCAGCCCGGGGCAACCGGTTCGCTCACCGCGCTCAAACGCACCGCGACCGGCTGGGAAGGACTGTTCGACCCGCGCAAGCACGGGCTGGCCGCAGGCTACTGACCGCGAACACGCTGCTGATCCGAAGGACTGCCGCATGCCCCGAACCCCATCGTCGCGCGACCAGTGCCCCACGACCGGACGCCGCTCGTTCCTGAAGACGATTCCAACCGCGCTGGCGGCCGGCCTGGCCGGCTCGCGGCTCGACGCGCAGGCGCCGTCGCCTCCCATCGCCGCGATCGACATCGCTGCCCTCAAGGGCGCCGAGCAGGTGGTGGGCGTGCAGTTTCCCGACGCCGAAGAGGCACAGGCCCTGCCCAACGTCCGCACGAACCGCGGCCACATCGAGGCACTTCGCAACGTCCCCATCGGGACCGATGTCGAGCCTGCCTTCAGCTTCCGCCCGACGCGACCGAAGCTGGACGAGAGAACGACCGTGCGCGCTTCGCGCGGCATCCCGCGCACCCCTCGGGGAGCGCTGCCATCCTCGCCCGACGAACTGGCCTACCTCCCCGCTGTCGAACTCGCGGCGTTCATCCGAACCGGGAAACTCACCTCGGTGGATCTGACCCGGGTCTACCTCGATCGTCTGAAGCGGTTCGGACCGAAGCTGGAGTGCGTCATCACGCTCACCGAGGACCTGGCGCTGAAGCAGGCAGACGAGGCCGACCGAGAGATCAAGGCTGGCCGATATCGCGGGCCGCTCCACGGGATGCCGTGGGGCGTCAAAGATCTGTTTGCCACCAGGGGCATCCGAACCACGTGGGGCGCCAAGCCATACGCACAACAGGTATTCGATTTCGACGCGACCGCGGTGGAGCGGATGCACACGGCGGGTGCGGTGCTCGTGGCCAAGCTGACCACCGGCGAGTTGGCGATTGACGACGTGTGGTTCGGAGGCCAGACGCGAAACCCCTGGAATCTCGCGCGCGGCTCCGGTGGTTCGTCTGCGGGCCCGGCATCGGCAGCAGCGGCCGGTCTGGTGGGCGTCGCGGTTGGCACTGAAACGGGTGGGTCGATCATGGACCCGGCCAGCAAGTGCGGCGTCGTCGGACTTCGGCCTACCTACGGGCGCATCAGCCGCCACGGGGCGATGACGCTGCGCTGGACGATGGACAAGGTGGGCGCGATCTGCCGGACGGTTGAGGACTGCGCGGTCGTGTTCGACGCGCTGCGCGGCCCGGATGGCAAGGACGACACCGTGGTGGACGCACCCCACGTGCTCGACGAGCACGCGGGACTCGCCGGCATGCGCGTCGGCTATATCGAGCGCGAGTTCCGCCAGACGTCCGAAGACGCGAGCGCGGACGAGAAGAAGCAGTGGCCGGCGTATCAGCGCCTGCTGGACGATGCGCTGGATCTCTTTCGCAAGGCCGGCGTGGTCCTCCAGCCGATCGCCCTGCCGGACCTGCCGGCCCGGTCCATCTACGCCCTGCTCAACGCCGAAGCCGGCGCGGCATTCGACGACCTCGTGCGCGCGGGCGGCCACAACGACCTGGCCGGGAAGCACCCGGGCGGGCGCGCCAACCAGTTGCGGGCGACCCGGTTCATTCCCGCCGTCGACTACATCCGCGCGCAACGAGTCCGGACGCTCCTCGCGCAACAGATGAACGCGCTGATGGCGACCTGCGACGTGTTTCTCGCGCCATCCGACAGCGCGAGTGTCGCGGTGACCAACCTCACCGGCCACCCGGCGCTCACGCTGAATGCCGGGTTCGTCGAGGGGATGCCGCGCGGGCTGATGATCACCGGGCGCCTCTACGATGAGGCCACGGTGTTGCGCGTGGGGATGGCGTACCAGCGCGCGACAACCTGGCACGCGATGCACCCGCCGCTGGCCTGACCAGGCACCCACCGACATGTCGCACCGCGGTCGGGCCGAGCCGGGCGGCGGCCGGCGTGCCGGCCCGGCTGACGCCCGTCCCCTGCCAACCTCCGCCGACCGAAGTCAGGCGTCACATCCGAGGGCGAACGCAAGAGCCTGACACACCTCCCGCATCCGATGCGAGTCGAGGCGTGCGACGCGGCGACCGAGGGCGTCGAGGGATACGGTCACGACATTGTGCAGATTCACCGCGCACGGCTGCTTCATGCCCGCCTCGACACCCAGCACCACTTCAGACGGCACGCCCCGGATGGTCGAGGTGAGCGGCGCCACCGTCACCCGCGAGAGGTAGCCCAGCGCGGAGGAGCGCGTCAGCACGAGAACCGGGCGCTGCTTGTCGGGCGCAGGAAACCGGTGGAGCCTGACGTCTCCACGTTCTACTCTTCCGGCCACGCGGCCACCCCCTCCCACGGGGCGACATCGTCGCGGCCGTCCGGGCGGCGTCGATAGCCGTCGCGATCACGCGCCTCCCTCTCGAGCAGGTCGAGCCGCTTCAGGTGCTGCTCGAGTGCGGCACGCACGAGCGCTGAACGGTTGATCTCGAGACGCCGGGCGGCACGGTCGGCGGCCCGCAGCAGCGGCGCGCCGAGCACGACCTGGATGGTTTCCATGGTGTTGAATGTAGTCCACAGTCTGTTCGACAGTCAAGGTGGTCCCCGTGGCGTCGTCCGGCAGGCGGTTTCAACCGCCGCAGACCGTTCCGCCACCCGAACTCCGGGGGTCGCTCCGTGGGCTTTGTGCCCTCCGTGGTGGTCTGTCGTGGACAGGACCGGCGGGGCGGACGTGAGATACACTGCGGGCATGAGCTCATCACGCCGCCTCCTCGCCCTCACAGCCGTCATCCTCCTGTTCGCCGGGTTCACGCCGCTCGCGCAACAGGCACCGGTGCGCGGCGCGGCTCCGAAGGACCTGATGTCGGCCTGCTGCGGCGAACTGCACTACCGGATGATCGGACCGTTCCGGGGCGGACGCACCAAGGCGGCATCAGGCGTGCCGGACCAGCCGAACGTGTTCTACGTCGGCGTCTGCAACGGCGGCGTGTGGAAGACGACGGACTACGGTCGCGTCTGGACGCCGGTCTTCGACGACCAGCCGACCGGCTCGATTGGCGCGATTGCCGTCGCGCCGTCCGACGCGAATATCATCTACGTCGGCAGTGGCGAAGGGCTGCAGCGCCCGGACCTCTCCACCGGCGACGGCATCTACAAATCGACCGATGCCGGCACGACATGGACCCATCTCGGCCTTCGGGACGGCCAGCAGATCCCGCAGATTGCCATCGATCCGAAAAACCCGAACCGCCTGTGGGTTGCCGTGCTCGGACACCCGTACGGTCCGAATGACGAGCGCGGCATCTTCCGGTCCCTCGATGGCGGCGTCACGTTCCAGAAGGTCCTCTTCAAGGACGAGAACACGGGCGGCATCGACGTCGTCGTGGATCCGACGAATGCCGATATCGTCTATGCCGTGCTCTGGGAGGCCAGGCAGGCGCCGTGGGAGAACGGTGAGTTCAGCGGCCCGGGCAGCGGCCTCTACAAGTCCACCGACGGCGGCAGCACCTGGCGCGGCATCACGACAGGCCTTCCGACGTTCGAGAAGGACAACCTCGGGCGCATCGGCCTGGCCGTCGCCCCAAGCAACCCCCGGCGGGTGTTCGCCACGGTCCAGGCGGACCGCAACGGCGGCCTCTATCGGTCGGACGATGCCGGAGAGACGTGGGCGCGAGTGAACGATGACCCGTTCGTCACCGAGCGCGGTGACGACTTCGCCGAGGTCAAGGTCGATCCGAAGAACCCGGACATCGTCTACACCGCGAGCATCGTGACCTGGAAGTCGGTGGACGGCGGGAAGACATTCTTGGCGCTGCGAGGCGCTCCGGGCGGCGACGACTATCACCGGCTCTGGATCAACCCGAACCACCCCGACGTCATCCTGCTCGCGTCCGATCAGGGCGTGGTCATCACGGTCAACGGCGGCACAACCTGGAGTTCCTGGTACAACCAGCCGACCGCGCAGTTCTACCACGTCAGCACCGACAATGCGTTTCCGTATCGGGTCTGCGGCGGGCAGCAAGAGAGCGGCTCGGCGTGCGTGTCGAGCCGTGGAGACGACGGGCGGATCACGTTCCGCGACTGGCACCCGGTGGGTGTCGAAGAGTACGGATACGTGGCGCCTGACCCGCTGGACCCGGACATCGTCTACGGCGGGAAGATCACCCGCTA
>Ga0209747_1001379_pt1 | contig 12947 bp, 7 predicted proteins | sample BarGraNGADG00311_FD_184498 | JGI IMG/M metagenome (GOLD analysis project Ga0209747, IMG submission 184498) | Arctic peat soil microbial communities from Barrow, Alaska - Barrow Graham LP Ref core NGADG0011-311 (SPAdes) (version 2) | ecosystem: Environmental > Terrestrial > Soil > Wetlands > Peat ... | reverse complement strand
GGCCGCCACTTCCCCACCGCGGGCCACCAGGTGGTCGAGTGGCTCACCCCCCTCGCCCGGTTCCGGGACCGCCCGCTCCTCCACGAGGCCGTCGGACACGACACCCGGTGCCGCCCTGGGGTGCTCACCGCGGTCGACTGGCTGGTCGGCGCGGTGCTGCTGACGCGGAGCTTCGTCGCGCTGATGCGGGCCGACCGGGGTTACGACCCAGCGAACGTTCTCACGGCACGGCTCTTGCTGCCCGACTCATCCTACTCGGCGCAACGGCGCTCCGAATTGGTCGAGGGCACCATCGAACGTCTGAAGCAGCTGCCAGGCGTCAGGGCCGCGGCTGTTGCTTCACGCCTGCCTCTGGCTGGCGCCGAAATCCTGAGCGCCTTCCCCGTGCCGGGTCGTCGCGGCGGCCGCGAGGTGTCGGCGCACGCGGCTCTTCGTCAGGTGAGCCCGGGCTATTTCGCCGCGCTCGGCCTGCGCATCATCAAGGGCCGCGGATTCGCCGAAACGGATACGGCCGCCTCTCAGCAGGTCGTCATCGTCAACCGCACGTTCGCAGCACAATATCTGGACGACCCGCCGATTGGCGTCCGATTCGCTTTCGACCGCGAGGTCGTCGGGGTTGTCGACGACGTGCGCTACGGAGGCGTTGGGGACCCGGTGCAGCCGGAGATGTACCTGCTGTCGCGCCAACTGAAGTCGGGGTTCACGGTGGAGGAGCCGATGGTGCTGGTCCGCACGGCGGGCAACCCGTTACTCCTCGCCTCCACCCTGCGGTCGATCGTCCGCCAGATGGCTCCCTTGGCGGCGGTCGAATCGGTGATGACGATGGAGGATCGGGTGTGGACGAGCCTGGCGCGTCCGCGGTTGTATGCGGTACTGCTGGGCGGGTTCGCGGCGTTCGCGCTCGCGGTAGCGGGAGTCGGCCTGTTCGGCGTGCTGAGCTACAGCGTGTCGCTGCGAGCGCGCGAGATTGGCGTGCGCACGTCGCTCGGGGCCACGCCGTGGAGCATCATCGGCCTGGTGGTCCGGCAGGCGTCAGTGGTCACTGCCGCCGGTCTCATCGTCGGCCTCGGGGCCGCGGCGATGCTGGCGCGGTCGCTGTCAAGCCTGCTCTATGGCGTCGCCCCGTCAGACCCGATCACGTTCGTCGCGGTTGCCGCACTGCTGGCCGTCGTGGCCGTCGTGGCCTGCGTGGTGCCGGCACGCCGCGCCGCGCGGGTGGATCCCGTGCGCGTACTCCGCTGAGAGGACGACGGAACACCCGGCCTGCGGCTCGAGGCCAGCAAGGCTGCAGGTCGCGAGCCGGGAAACGGCTGCCTACTGGTCGGGCATGCCGACGGCCTTCAGTGGCAGCGCCTCCAGTTGGTGCAGGTCGAACACGGTCATCAAGGTCGAACGGTGGAAGGCGCTGCGCGAACAGCGCGCCGTCGTCCGGTTGACCGAGTTCAGGACGGGCACTGGCCGGCGGGTCCCCGTGTCGGTGTCGTCGAACTACGAGGCTCGGGCTGGCGACGGCCTACGGGATCGTCCCTGCCCGCCCCCTGTCCTGAACCGGTTACTTCGTTGGCGGAGCCGGGGTTCCCCCGTCCAGCGTGCCCGCCACCCAGTCGAGAGTGACGCGGGCGACCCGGTAGTCGCGCTGGGCGCGGGCCAGGTTCGCGCGCGACGCGGCCACGTTCAGTTCCGCGTCCTGCACCTCCAGACGCGTCTTCACGCCCAGCTCGAACCCCTTCTCGGCCAGGAACAGCAGGCGCTCAGCCTGCGTCACCGTGCCGCTGAGCGCCGCGACGATCTCGGACGCCTCGCGCACGGCGTCGAGCGCGGCGTGCACTTCGAGGGCGATCGCGTCGCGCAGCTTCAGCTCGTCGAGGCTGATGCGGCTCAGGTCGCTCTGGGCCTGCGCCACCCGCCCCTTGGTGCGCCAGCCATCGAAGAGCGGCACGGAGCCGAAGACGCCGGCGTTCCACATGTAGCCGCTGGAGGAGATCGACGGCAGCCCGACGCGGCCAAGGCCCCATCCCGCGGAGAAGTCCACGCGCGGCTTGCTGGCGGCCTTCGCGATGGTGACGAGTTCGCCGTAGATCCCGCGGGTGTTCGCAAGCTCACCGAGCTCGGGACGGTTGGCGAGCGCCTTGGCGAGCACCGACTCGTACGCCGGAACCGAGTCGATCGGCATCCCGAGCGTGCCGGTGACGTCGATCTCGTCCGTCTCCGCGAGCAGGTAGCCGAGCTGCATGCGCGCCACCCGCACCGCGTTCTGGCTGCGGATGACCGCCGGCCTCGCGTTCTCGACCGCCACTTGGGCCGCCAGCACGTCGTATTCGGTGGCCGTGCCCGCGGACTGGCGCTTGGTCGATTCGTCGAGGTGCCGCTGCTTCTGCGCCAGGTCCTCCGACGCAATCGTCGCGAGCTCCCGCGCGGCCAGCACGTCGCAGTATGCGGTGGTCACGTCCCTCGCGACCGCCTGGCGGAACCGTCGCAGCTGCTGGTCGGCCACGCCGAAGCCCAGCTTCGCGGCGCGGATGGCTGCACCCACCTGGCCCCACGTGAAGATCACCTGCGTCACTTTGAACTGCCCGGTCAGTGCGTCCTGGCGGCCGCTGAAGATTTCCCCGATGTCGACGCTGCCACCCCCGCTGGACGACCCGCCCGTAGAGAACATCTTGAACAGGTCCTGCTGGCGATTATCGAAGTTGCGGACGAACGAGCCGGAGAAGGAGGCCTGCGGCAGAGCATACGCCCGCTCCTCCAGGTACTTGCCCTGGACCCACTTCTGATACTCGATCGCCTTCTGGATATCACGGTTCTTCGCCGCCGCGATCGACAGCGCCTCGTCCAGCGTCAGGAGCTTGGCCCCGCCCTGGGATGCGGCCTGTTGCGCCGCCTGCCCGATGATCACCGACAGCGAACCAGGGGCGCCTCCGGCAGCCGGCTGCACCGACTGGGCCGACACCGGCACCGATCCGCCGGCCACCAGCGCCAGGATGACGAGGCTGATGGCCGCGGCCTTCGCGTGCCGTGCGCCCTTCCTGAACATCCACGACGAGAGGTCGTCGAGAATCGCGTAGACCACGGGTACGACGATCAGCGTCAGCAGCGTCGAGGTGATCAGGCCGCCGACGACGGCGCGGGCCATCGGGGCGCGCATCTCCGCACCCTCGCCAATCGCAAAAAACAGGGGCAGCATGCCGAAGATCATCGCCGACGTGGTCATCATGATCGGTCGAAGCCGCGTCCGGCCAGCGGTGATCAGCGCCGTTCGCCGGTCCATGCCCCGCCCTCGCAGCACCTTGGTGTAGTCCACCAGCAGGATCGCGTTCTTCGTCACGAGGCCCATCAGCATGATCAGGCCGATGAGCGACATGATGTTGATGGTGTCGCCAGTCAGCACGAGCGTGCCGGCCATCCCGACGATCGACAGCGGCAGCGACAGCATGATCGACAGCGGGTCGATGAACGACTCGAACTGCGCCGCGAGGATCAGGTAGACGAAGAGAATCGCCAGCAGCAGCGCCTCGCCCATGTAGCCGAACGACTCGATCATCATCTCGGTGTCACCACCCTGCACCAGCTTGTAGCCCGGAGCCAGGTTCAGTGTCTCCCCGGCTTTCATCGCGAGGTTGCTGGCGGTTCCAAGCGGCAGGTTGTCGAGGTTCGCGCTCACCGTGACCTGCCTCGAGAGGTCCTTTCGGTTGATCTCGGCGGGCGACGTGGCGCGGGTGAACGTCACCAGATCGGCCAGCGGCACGAGCGTCGTGCCCTGCGCCCCCGGGACCGTCACCTTCAAGTCGCGAATCTGCGACACGTCGGCGCGCAGCGCCTGCTGCAGGCGCACGCGCACGTTCACGGCCTCCCCTTCCTCGTCCTCGTAGGTCGAGACCGCCTGGCCGCCCACGAGCAGGGCGACGGTGTTCGCCACCGCGCCGCTCCCGAGGCCCGACGCGGCCGCGCGCTCGCGGTTCACCACCAGGCGATACTCCGGCAGGTCCTGCTCCATCGTCGCCTCGATGTCCACGATGCCGGGGATCTTGTACATCTCCTCCTTCAGCCGCGCCGCGTACTGCTTCAGCGTGGCGATGTCGTCTCCCTGGACGGCCACGGTCAGCGGCCTCTGGAACGAGGAAGGATCATCGAGGAAGTTGAGCACGACCCCAGGGATCTTTTCGAGCCGGTGCCGCGCGTCGTGCACGAACGCCTTCACGCCGCGCCCACCCTCCTTCTTCGGCACCAGCTTCACGAACACCATCCCGTCGCGGACGGTCTCGGCGTCGCCCGACCCGATCGAGGCGTACGTGTACTGCAGGTCCTTGAACTCGGACAGGGCCTTCAGCACCTCCGCCAGCCTGCCGCGGGTCTCGGCGATCGACGACCCGGGCGCGCTCTTGAACTTCAGCGCGAACTCACCCTGGTCCATCGTCGGCTGGAACTCGGTCTGGAGGATGCCGAACACCGCGAGGCCGCCGACGAATGCGGCGATGGCCGCGCCCACCACCACCAGGCGATGGTCCAGCGCCCACCCGATGACGCCCTTGTACCGCTCGGCCATCCACTCGAACCCGTCGTTGAACCGGTCGAGCGCCCGCTGGATGAGGTTCCGCTTGCCTTTCCGCTCGATGTCCGGGTCGTGCCAACGCGACGACAACATCGGGTCGAGCGTGAACGACACGAACAACGACACCAGCACGGCGAAGGCGACCGTCAGGCCGAACTGGTAGAAGAACCGGCCGATGATGCCCTTCATGAACGCCACCGGTACGAACACCGCGATGATCGACATCGAGGTGGCCAGGACGGCGAGGCCGATCTCGGCCGTCCCCTGGCGGGCCGCTTCGAAGTGATCCTCCCCCCGCTCGAGGTGGCGAACGATGTTCTCCCGCACGACGATCGCGTCGTCGATCAGGAGACCGATGGCCAGCGACAGCGCCATCAGCGTCAGCGTGTTGATCGTCATGTTCAGGAAGTACATGACGATGAACGACGAGATGACCGAGATGGGCAGCGTGAGCCCGGTGATGACCGTCGAGCGCCAGGAGTTGAGGAAGAGGAAGACGATGACGATGGTCAGAAAGCCGCCCAGCAACAGCGTGTTGTACACGTCGGCCACCGACTCGCGGATGAAGCCGGACGTGTCGCGGACCACCTGAATCTCGGTGCCCGGCGGCATCTCCTTCTGCAGCGTGCCCACGGCCGCGAGCACCGCGTCCACCACCTCCACGGTGTTCGCCTTCGTCTGCTTGGTGATGTCGATCGCCACCGCCGGCTTGCCGTTGATCAGCGCCAGCGAGCGCTGCTCCTCGACGCCGTCATCGATCGTGGCCACATCGCCCAGCGTAATCGGCTGCCCGGCCCGGCGGGTGATGACCATCTGGCGGTACTCCGCGGCATCCCGCGGCTTCCCGCTGATGCGCAGCGGTATCTCGGTGACGCCCTGCGTCAGCCGGCCGAGCGGCGTGTTGACGTTCTCGGACGCGAGGCCGCCCACGACCTCGTCGACACCCATGCCGAGTGCCGCCAGGCGCGCGGGGTCCAGGTTGACCGCGATTTCGCGCTTGGACGACCCGATCAGCTTGGCCTTCGCCACGCCCTGGATGCTCTCCAGGCGGCGCTTGATCTTCCGGTCGGCCAGCGTCGTCAGCTCCCGAGGCGGCATGGTCTTGGATTGCACCGCGAGCGAGATGACCGGCATCGCATTGAAGTCGAACTTCTGGATGACCGGTTCCTTCATCCCCTCGGGCAGCTCACGACGCACGGCGTTGATCTTCGCCCGCGCCTCCTGCGACACGTCGTTGACCTTCACCTCGAGGTTGAACTCGACGATGACGGACGAGAGCCCTTCACGGGAAATCGAGTTGACGTGCTTCACGCCCGCGATCGGGTTCACTGCCTCCTCGATCTTCTTGCTCACCTCGCGCTCGACCGTCTCGGGCGACGCGCCGGGGTACTCGGTGATGATCGACAGCACGGGAATCTCGACGTCCGGCATCATGTCGATCGGCAGGCGCCGGAACGAGAAGACGCCGAGGGTCACCAGCGTGAGGATCATCACGGTGGCGACGACCGGCCGCTTGATGGAGAGGTTCGAGAGGAACATGGCTACGCCCCTTCCCCCTTGGACACGACGACGCGGTCACCGTCACGGAGCGCGAAGCCGCCGCGCGTGACCACCTGGTCGCCGGGCCGCACGCCGGACAACACCTCGATTGACGGTCCGTTGGCCGTGCCCGTCGTGATGGCGCGTCTCTGCGCCTTGTCGCCGCTCACCACGAACACCTCGGCTTTCCCGGTGTCGAGGCTCCAGTTGAGAAGGGCTTCCTTGCGGACCTGCAGCACGCCGGTGCGCTGGCCGACGATGATGCGCCCCTTCACGAAGGCGCCGCCCCTGAGGACGCCATCGCGGTTCGACACCTCGGCGATCACTTTCGTCGACCGGCTGGCCGGGTCGATCGCCGGGTTGATGAACATCACCTTGCCCGTGAACGCTCGGCCGGGCTGGGTCTCGGCGGAGAACTCCAGCGGCTGGCCGACGCGCACCGAGGCGAGGCGCGAAGACGGCACGGACACCGTCAGGTCGAGCGCACGGTTGTCGACGATGCGGAACATCGGCGTGTTGCCGCCCATGTTCTCGACCCGATCGCCGACGCTGACGCCCCGGAACGCCACCACGCCGTCCATGGGCGCGGTGATGAAGGACTTGGTCATGCGCGTCTCGGCCGTCTTGATCTGGGCACGGGCCGCCACCATCGCCGCCTCCGCCGCCTCCACCGCGGTCTTCGCGTCGTCGAGCGCCTGCGGCGTGATGAGGCCGTACTGCTTCAACTGCAGCGCGCGCTCGTGCTCGCGACGCGCACGGTTCTCGCCCACCTTGGCCTGCGCCTCGGCGGCTTTCAGCGTCTCGATCCCGGCCTCGGTTTCGCGCGTGTCGAGCCGCGCCAGGCGCGCGCCGCGCTTCACGGGAACCCACTCGGTGACGTAGACGTCGGTCACGACTCCGGTCACCTCGGACTTCACCTCGGCGGAGAACTTCGCCTCCAGCGTACCGACCACTTCCACGCTCTCCTGCAGGTCGGCGGGCGTGACCGCGTCGACAGTGACGGCTACCGGGGGCCGCCCGGCTTCCATCGACTGCGAGTCAGCCTGCTTTGAACATGCGGCCGCCGTCGAGATGGCGATGCCGAGCATGATGATTCCGGTTGATCGTGCGATGCGTGTCATTGCCGTCGTTCTCCTTGCTGCCCCTGCTCTCGAAGGACGCCATCGAATATCAGTCCGATGACGCGCCGCATGGTATCGAGTCCAATCGGTTCGAAGCTGTAGTGAATCTGCCGTACCGCAAACACGCCGATGACGCCCATGATCACCAGCGACACGTCGGCCGCTGAGGCGGCCGTGGCGATTTCGCCGGCCGCCTGCCCCTCCTCGACGATTCGCCGGACTGCGGCCTCGAGCCGGCGGTCGAAGAGCGTGAAGTCGAACGGTGGCGCACCTTCGACCGGGCCGAAGAAGGTGGCATGAGCCACGCGAACCACCGGCACGTGCTCCTGGAAGAGGCCGTGGAGGTCCTCGCAGAGGGCTTCCAACCGCTGGCGCGCCGTGCCCTTCCGGGCGACCGCTCGTTCCATGGCCGCCGTGAACTCGCGACACGCCTCGTCGAGCACCGTCGTCAGCAGCCGCTCCTTGCTGCCAAAGTGGTAGTAGAGCGCGGGCTTTGTGACGCCAGCGATCTCGACGATTTCCCGGACCGACGCGGCGGCGTAGCCCTTTCGGTCGAAAATACAGACCGCGGCACGGAGCAGGCGGCTGCGCGTCCGTTCGTCCGTTTCTGCCGGCGCTACGTCTGCCGTCGCGCCTGGTTCGATTGTTCCCATCAAGTTCCTCATGGACGCCCAGTCGGCATACCTACCGTTCGGTAGCACCAAAGATCGGGATACGGGCGAGGCAGGCGGGAAGTTCCAGTCTGGGGTTTACTGGAGCAGGAACGAATACCTACCGGTCGGTAGTATAGCAGGGATCGGGGATCTGGGGGTCGGGAAGTCGGGGAAGTCAGGGAAGTCAGGGAAGTCAGGGAAGTCGGGAGCCGGGGAGTCGGGGAGTCCTGACATCACGGGTCAGATGAGGTGATACAAGGGATCCGCCACCTGCCATCCGGCGCCAGCGAGGTGCTGGTAGAGCAGGACACCGTCGACATCGTAGAGGGGCCGGTAGGCATCGCCGCGCCTCAGCAGGTCGCCGATCGCCCGCAGGTCTCCACGAGGCACCCACGGATCGTCTGCGTTCAAGTCCAGCAGCACGAACTTCGGTTTCAGGCGCCCGGCCAGAAACTCGCCGCGGTCCCACAGCGTCAGGTACATCAGCCGTCGCTGCGGGATTGCGCAGAAGGTGTAGAACTGTGCGAGGACGCTCCCCTCGTCGGCTGTCAGGTAGTGCGCGATCAGTGACCGCACGACCCGGACGCTCACGCCCGGACCCTTTCCGAATACCGTGTGCGGATCGATGAGCGACCGGATTGGCTCCGGCCCGTACCCGGGCAGGTGCATGACGAGGCTGGCGGTCAGCACGGCCCCCATCGCAAGTCCAACCGCCCAGGCGGCACAGCGCCGCGGCTCCAGGCAAGTCGCCAAGCGCGCGCACGCCGTCCGCAGGGTCACCAGCGCGAACGGCAGCACGACGAACGAGACCGTGAGGGCGGCGTGATAGGTCTGATAGACCACCGGCGGCACGATGACGAGGGCAGCCGCGAGGATCGCGACGGCCGCCCACGGCCACGTGCGGTGCGGGTGATCGCCGGCAGCTCCTGATCCGCTGTCAGTGCCCGGCGTGGTCATCCTTCACTCCTCCGCCGGTGTTCCCGCCCATGTCGAAGGTCTTGAAGCGTCCGAGCCCCCACTTGCTCAAGCGAAACTGCACGGCGGTCGCGAGGCAACCCAGCCCGTACTTCACGCTTCGGGGGAAGTTGATCGACGACGCTTCAGGAAAGTACTTCGCCGGGCAGGTGAGCTCGCCGACCCGGAACCCGGCATAGAGAATCTGCGACAGCATCTGGGCGTCGAAGACGAAATTGTCCGAGTCTGGCCCGGCGGGACCGCCTCCAGCACCGCGCGGGTGAACGCGCGTCGAATTCCCCGGACCCCAGGAGATACGCCATGGCCGGAATGAGTCTTGGCGTGTATTGGTAGTCGGCATGCAGCATCACGACGATGTCCGCCCCGCGTTCGAGTGCTGCCCGATAGCACGTCTTCTGGTTGGCGCCGTAGCCGAGGTTCCGCTCGTGAACGATGGTCGTGATGCCCAGTCGCCGCGAGAGGGCCACCGTCTGGTCCGCGCTCGCGTCATCAATCAGGATCACGTCGTCAACGACGTCGAACGGGATCTCGCGATACGTCTGTTCCAGCGTGCGCTCGGCGTTGTACGCCGGAAGCACCACCACGACTCGCTTGTTCCCGATCATCTCTGCGGACTCCGATCTGGCGAAGGGGGTGGCTACTCACACCTGAGCGCCGTCAGTGGGTCAACACTCGCCGCGCGGCGATCCGGGAGATCGCGACGAGACGACCACCACGGCTCAGGAGTCCTCAATGGCACGCGAGTATGGCACACGGGCCCCGAATCGAGAACCTCGGTCCTTTGGAATCAGCAGCACACGCGGAGGCACGCGTGAACCGAGCCGTCGTGATGTCACAAAGAGATGATCGCGGAAGACAGGTGGTTGTGTTGTTGAGGTATACTCTTGCGGTTGCCGCTGCTTTGCGTGTGGCAGCCGCAACGCCAACGCCGTCGGAGCCTGTTGACCCGATTGCCGAGGTGTGTTGGATATGCGTCATCTCCGGCTCGCCGTCGCCGCCACGGTGCTAACCGCACTTTCCGGTTGTGCAGGTTCGTCGTCCAGCCCGCCAGCCCCGTCCAGCCCGTCAGCGCCGTCTTCTACGGTCGCACCCACCACCGCGGTCGTGAAGATCATCGTTGCTGGAACTCCGCCGCCGCTGGGGACGTCTTCTCAATTCACCGCGATCGCGGTCCTGAACGATGGCTCCAGCCAGACAGTCACGTCACTGGCCTCGTGGCTGTCGTCGACCACCTCCGTGGCAACGGTAAGCGGCAGCGGACTGGTCGCTGCGAGGAGCAATGGCTCGGTCGTGGTCACCGCGACGTATTCAGGTACACAAGGCGCTCTGGCGTTCGCGGTGGCACCACCGGCGACCTTTACGTTGAACGGGACGATTACTGACGCCACTTCCGGCGGCGGCGTGGCGGCCAGCGTGACCGTGAAGGAGGCGCTCGGCGGCATCAAATCAACGGTGGCAGACGGCACCGGCCGCTACTCGATCCTCTCCGTGGCAGGCGGGGCAGTCGATGTGACCGCGGGGGCGTCCAACTACGTGGCGGTCAAGAAATCGATCGTGATGTTCGGCGACACGACGCTCAACTTCGCGCTGGCGCGCGTGTCCCCCTGTCCGCTGATCGGTTTTGACGATGTGGGCTCTCAGGGAGCCCCGTTCACGACCTACACGAGGTGCGGCTTCACTGTCGCGGCCGCGACGTCAAATTGGACGGTGTCGACCGGTTATGGACGCCCGGCTCCGTTCATCCAGTTCGCTTCCCCCGGCGGCACCACGACGATTGGCGAGGTCATCGTGACGGCTGCCGGCGGGAAGTTCACATTCCAGTCGGTGGACCTGTATTCGAGCACGACACCAATCCCGTACGTCATCACTGGCATCGCGAACTCGACCACCGTGTTCAGCATCCAGAAGACGCAAGGCAACACGTTCGGGAACTTCGCGACGGTCGTGAACCCAAACCCAACAACCCTGATCGACGCGCTGCTGATTCGACTCTCGAACCCAGCGGCCCCGTGTTGCTCGAATCCCATGGGGCTCGACAACATCGTGGTCTTGTACTAAACCGAACGCCTGACCGACTCTCCGCCTCGAGCAGAACGACGTTCGGTCTCGAGGGAAGACGTCAGTGTGTGTGTCGGCGGATTGCGTCTGGCAGCCACCAATTGTCGATATTTGCGTTGTCTCCAGCGGTCATGGCACGCGAAAGAGCACGCGCGCGGCGGAATCGAGGAACGCCGATCTCCCACGTCAAAGCGTCCAGCGAAGGAGCCATTCTCTTGAGACGTCATCATCGGCTCGGCTTCGCGAAATCGCGCAGGCCGAGGGGCGGGTTAACCCGAATGATGCTGATCCGACGGATGATGTGGTAGCCAGGTGCCCGCTCGTCGAGTCGAAACGGAAAGCGCAACTCTCCGACGTTCCGGTAGTCTTCGAGCCTCCTCACGACCTGCACGACTCGCTCACCGCTCCCGTCCATCCGTCGGGCCGTCGTCACAACCGCGACCGGCATGTGCCGGGCGGAGTCGAACACCACTTTCGGGCCATGACCGGTCGGCCCGATGAACTCGACCGTTGGTCCCTCGATGCCATCGGTCTTGGTGACGCCAAGGTACCTGGGCTGCCAACGAAGCCACGGCGGGGTCCTCAGGAGGAACGCCAACGTGAGATACGCCGCATTAAGCTCAGTGCTCCGCCGGGCCGTCGCCTCGATGTCAGGACTGACCGGTACTGGAGTTCCGCCGGTTTGCTCGAGCCAGAATGCTGGGCCATTCAGCGTATGGGTAAAGCTGGGCCGGGTGAACTGAAAGCGATCGGGCCAACGCATTCTGAAGCGAAACGGTTCGGGACGAACCTCGTACACCGTTGCGCCCGCCGGAACGGGACCGTCGGCCTGGCGTTCCTCGACTGCCTGAATCTCGAGGGTCGTGACCGACTCGAGGGCCTTTGAGCCTCCCAGACTCGCACGAGCCTGATTGAGAACCGATTCGGCATCGCCCGTCGAGTTGCCCGCCGAGAGCGGCCCCGTCACGTCCCCCGGCACCGGACGCGACGACGCGGCTGGTGAAAGGGAATAGACAGCCAGGAGAGTAGCCGCGACCATGACGAGACGGTGGTGAGACACCATTCACTCTTGGCGCAGCGCCTGAGCCGGCTGAATGCGAGCGGCGCGACGGGCCGGCATCGCAGCGGCGGCGAGCGCAACGACCGTCGCGACGGCGGTGACGGAACTGGCCGTCATCCAATCAGTCGTCGGCACGTTGAAGAGGAGGTCAGACATCAAGCGGGCGGCAACGCCCCCCGCCGCCAGACCGGTCGCCACACCAGCGAGCACGAGCTTCAGGCTCAACGCTGCGATACTGCGCTGGATGCCTCCAGGCGCTGCTCCCAACGCCATTCGGATTGCGTATTCGCGGGTGCGCTGACGAACCACGAACATCACGCCGCCGTACAGGCCGACAGTGGCCAGCAAGATGCCGGTGGTTGCCAGGACGAGCAGCAATTGCATCCGCATGCGGTAGGGGGCCGCGGCCCGTTCCGCATCCACTGCCACGTCCATGACATCAGGCGGCCGCGTGTTCCAGAATCGTCCAACGGTGTGGCGAACCCGTCCCAGAAGAGCGGCGTCGGTTGCGTCAACGCGGACGAGCAGCCAGTAAGGGGCCACCCACTGCGCACTGGAGCAATAGACCACCGGCTTTGGTAGCTCGTCGGGTCGAACCATTCTCATGTCGCGCGCAATGCCCACCACGGCGTACGGAAGCCCATCGATCAGGATCTCGCGACCGAGTAGCGAGCCATCGGTGTCGATCAGTCGCACGGCCGTCTCGTTGAGAATCGTCACCAGTCCAGCGCCGCGACCATCGCGGTCGTCGAATTCACGGCCGGCCACGAGGCGCCCGCCGACGGTGGCGAGATACCCAGGCGCAACAATGGCCCGCGTAACGGCGACCGCATTGTCTAGGCGCACGTCACGTCGCGAAGCTCGAGAGAGCACCGCCCCGCGTGCAAAGGGCCGGAACATCGTCCCGGACGCAGACCTCACTCCGGGCAGATCACGGACCGTGGCGACCGTGTCGCGAAAGCGCTGCCAGGTCACGTCGGGCGGCTCATCCG
>Ga0209747_1001378_pt1 | contig 12955 bp, 17 predicted proteins | sample BarGraNGADG00311_FD_184498 | JGI IMG/M metagenome (GOLD analysis project Ga0209747, IMG submission 184498) | Arctic peat soil microbial communities from Barrow, Alaska - Barrow Graham LP Ref core NGADG0011-311 (SPAdes) (version 2) | ecosystem: Environmental > Terrestrial > Soil > Wetlands > Peat... | reverse complement strand
GTCGATTTGACCGAGATCTTGAAGTCGCGGAAGTCGAGCCGTTCGAGCAGCTCCACCTCCTCGAGCGCCGCGTCCACCAGCGCCTGGGCCTGATCGTCGTGCGCGAGGACGCGCAGATGCGCGGGCAGCGAGCCGGAGTTGGCGCCGATGCGAATCGGGGTTCCGGCCGCCTTGGCCGCCGCGACCACCTCGGCGACCTTGTCGGGGCCGCCGATGTTGCCGGGGTTGATCCGCACCGCCGCCACACCGGCTTCGATCGCCTTGCAGGCGAGCGAGGCGTTGAAGTGAATGTCGGCGATCACCGGCAGCGGAGAGCGGCGAACTATCTCGGGCAGCGCCTCGGCGTCGGACAGCCCCGGGACGGCGCAGCGAACGATCTCGCAGCCGGCAGCGGCCAGCGCCTCGACCTGAGCGAGCGTGGCCTCGATATCGGCCGCCCGCGGAGTGGTCATCGACTGGACGGCGACCGGGGCACCGCCACCGACCTTGACGCCGCCGATGGAGATCTGACGAGCGCTGCTCACACGATCGATTCTAGAGACGCGCTGCTCTGCCACGTTGCCGCTTCGGACCTTCCGCCTGGCTCGACGCGCCCTTGCCCGTCCAAATCGAGTTAACCGATCCGACCGATGTCGTTCGTGACCCCGAGCGCGAACAGAAGCACGACGAGCGCGATTCCGACCGCCGACGCGCGCTCGTAGATCTCACGCGAGACCGCCCGCCCCCGCGCCCGCTCGATCAGCGAGAAAGCCATGTGCCCGCCGTCGAGCGGAAGCAGCGGCAACAGATTCAGCACACCGAGCGAGAGGCTGATCAGCCCCACGATGAAGAGGTAGTCCGAGAACCCGTGACGGTAGGCATCCGAAGAGGTCTTGACTATCCCGATCGGGCTCGAGACCTGGCTTCCCCCCTTGCCGATGAAGAGCCGCCCGATTCCCTTGACAACGATCTGGTCGATGATCCGGCCGGTCAGGCGAACCGAGCTGACGAACGCCTGGGGCAGCGAGTCGGCCTCGTTCATCGGCCTGACGGCGCGCAGCTGCACGATCTTCCCGGCGCGCCGGACGGTGAGGCTGATCGGATGCCCGCCCGAGCCGCCGATCCGCTTGGTCAGGGTCGAGCCGCTGACCCGCTGACCGTTCACGGCCGTGACCACGTCGCCCGGGCGGAGCCCGGATTGCTTCGCCGGCGAGCCGGCCAGTACTCGCTGGACGTGGGTTGTCGTCGCGCCGCTCTTCGTCGCCGCCACCTCGAAGCCCAGCCGGTAGAGGTTGAGCGTATAGAGCGAGGCGAAGATCGCGATCGCCACCAGGATGTTGGTGATCGGGCCGGCGCCGATCACGACGAGCCGCTTCCAGGTTGCCTGGCGCCAGTAGGCGTCGGGAGCGAGCGCATCGTCGATCTCCTCGAGGCCGCGCCGGGCGAACCGGGTCGCGCTCGGCGAGAGGGTCGCGCCGGCCAACTCCGCGCGCAGCGGTTCGAGATCGGTCTTCGCCTGCTCGAGATCGCCGCGCTCGAGCGAGGATCTGAGCGTATCGACCGGCCCGGCCAGGCTCTCGTCCTCCTCGGCCGCCTGGCGGAAGTAGATCTCCGGGTCGCGCTTGCCGGGACGGAACATCCCGGGGATCTTGACGTAGCCACCGAGCGGGACCGCGCCGATCCCGTATTCGATCCCCTTGCGCTTCACCTTGGCCAGCGCCGGAGGGAAGCCGATATAGAAGCGCCGCGGCCGCATTCGCGTCGCCAGCGCAACGAAGAAGTGCCCCGCTTCGTGCACCAGCACGAGCAGGGCGAGCCCGATCACGGCCAGCGCGAAGCTCACGAGTGCGCGGCCACCTTCCCCAGCTGCTCGCTCGCTATCTGCCGCGCCGCCCGGTCGGCCTCGACCAGCGCATCGAGATCGCTCGGCGAGGAGTTGTCGGCACGCTCCAGCGTTCGCTCGACGACCTTGGCGATGGAGAGGAAGGGGAGCTGCCCCGCTAGGAAGGCGGCGACCGCCACCTCGTTCGCGGCGCTGTAAGCACAGGGGGCGCTGCCGCCGGCCTGCCCCGCCCAGCGAGCCAGCGAAACGAGTGGGAAGGTCTCCTCGTCGAGCGCCTCGAACTCGAGCGTGAGCCCCGAAGCCAGGTCGAGCGGCGGAATCCCCGTCGGCGGGCGCTCGGGATAACCGAGGGCGAACGAGATCGGGACGCGCATATCCGGATAGCCGAGGTGAGCCAGTATCGCCCCGTCGCGAAAGCGAGCCATCGAGTGGACGATCGAGCTCGGCTGCACGATCACCTCGATCTGCTCGTAGGGGAGCCCGAAGAGAAAATGCGCCTCGATCAGCTCGAGCCCCTTGTTGGCTAGCGTCGCGGAGTCGATCGTGATCTTCGGCCCCATCTGCCAGGTTGGATGGGCAAGAGCCTGCTCGGGGGTGACCTGCTCGAGCTCGGAGCTGCTGCGCCCCCGGAAAGGGCCCCCGGAGGCCGTCAGAACGATCGAGACGACCTGGTCGGCACCTCTCCCCTCCAGACACTGAAAGATCGCAGAATGCTCGCTGTCGACCGGAAGGAGCAACCCTTCCCCGCGCCGCTTGGCAGCCAGCGCGAGCTCGCCCGCGGCGACAAGGCTCTCCTTGTTGGCCAGCGCGAGAGTTACTCCGTGCTCGAGCGCCCAGAGGGTCGCCCGGCAACCGGCGAAACCGACGACGGCGTTCAGGACGAGATCGGGCTCGGCGGTCTCGAGCAGGCTGACCAGGTCTCCCCCGCTCTGAAAGTGCTCGACACCGAGCCCCGCGGCGAGCCCCGACAGGTCGGTGCTCCCCGACGCGATCGCGCAGAGGCTGAGATCCGGGTCGGCGTCGATGATCTCGAGTGCCTGACGCCCGACCGAGCCGGTCGCTCCGAGCAGTGCGATCCGCTTCATGATTAGGAGTCTACGGGTGTCACGGGCTCACGCTGCGCCGGTCGGACGGGAGACGCTCCGCCGCCACTCAGACGACGCCGAACGCCACCAGCGCGAAGAATGCCGCCGTCCCGGCAAAGAGCAGCGAGTCGATCCGATCGAGGATGCCGCCGTGCCCGCCGAGCAGGCGACCGGTGTCCTTCACGTGCATGTCGCGCTTGAGCGAGGACTCGAACAGATCGCCGAGCGCCTCGGCGACGGCGATGATCGCTCCGAGCAGAAGCGACTGCCAGACCGCCAGAAAGATGTTGTGGTCGCTGTAGAGGGCGAAGAACGAGACCGTGATCGCCGCCACCACACCCGCGAAGAAGCCCTCCCAGGTCTTCCCCGGCGAGAGCACCGGCGAGAGCTTGTGGCGTCCGAGCAATCGGCCCATCCCGTAGGCAGCGGAATCCGCCGCGAACACCGCCAGTAGCACCGTGTATGCCGCCAGTTGGCCAAGATGGTGGCCACCGTCGGGAATCGCGCGGATGAGCTCGAAGGTCGCCAGGCCGCCGCCGATCCAGGCCACGCCGAGCAGGGTCGAGCCGACGGCGATCGTGGCCGGCTGACGTGTCGTCGAGATGACGTACTGGGCGAAGGCGATCGGGATCGTCGCGTACAGGCCGGCAACCGCCCAGGGAAGGCCGCCGAGCTCGGCACCGAGCAGCGTCAGCGCCATGCCCGCGTACCCCGCCAGAACGAGCGGATGCAACGATCGAATGAGCAGGTAATACTCGTGCAGACCGATCAAAGCCGCCAGCACGAGCAGCGTGAAGAGCCACCAGCCGCCGCCCCAGACGAGGGCGAGAACTATCGGCAACCCGATCGCCGAGACAGCCAGCCGCGAGGCCAACGGGGTCAAGCTAGCGCCCCCCCGTAACCGCCGCGAACTTCACTAGCGCCCCCCGAAGCGTCGGCGGCGGCGCGTGTAGGCCTGCAGCGCCGCCCGAAGATCGGCGGCGCCGAACTCCGGCCAGAGCTTCTCGACGAAGGCAAGCTCGGTGTAGGCGATCTGCCAGAGCAGGAAGTTGGAGATCCGCGACTCGCCGGAGGTCCGGATCAGCAGGTCGGGATCGGGCATCTCGGGGGCGGCGAGGAAGGAGGTGAAGACCTCTTCGTCGAGCTTGGCCGGGTCGACTCCCGCTTCGAGCATTCCGCGTGCCGCTTCGACCAGCTCGGTCCGCCCGCCGTAGTCGAAGGCGATCCAGAGGTCGAGGCGCTTGTTCTGCGCCGTGGCCGCCTCGATCTTCTCCATCGCCTGGCGCAGGTCACTGCCGACGCGGTCGCGCCGGCCGACGAAGCGCGTGCGAACGCCCTGCTCGGCGAGGTCCGGGAGTTCCCGCTCGATCGTCTCGGCCAGGATCGTCATCAGCGCGTCGATCTCGTCCTTCGGGCGCGACCAGTTCTCGGTCGAGAAGGCAAAGACGGCGAGCGAGCGCACATCGAGCTCGATACAGGTCTCGACCGTCCGGCGCAGCGCGCGCGTGCCCGCCCGGTGCCCCGAGGCGACCGGAAGGCCGTGGCGCCTGGCCCAGCGACCGTTGCCGTCCATGATGATGGCGATGGAGCGAGCCGAGGTCGGCAGCTCCTTCTCCCTGACCAGGGAGAGCGTGCGCAGCGCGCGTAGTCTTGTGCGGAGTCCGAGCATCGTGGAATCCCCCTGCCGGGTCATACCTCCATGATCTCGGCTTCTTTGACCTTGAGCAGCTCGTCGATCAGCTTGATGTGCTCGTCGGTCATCTTCTGGGCACGTTCTTCGGCGCGGCGCTCGTCGTCGCTGCCGATCTCGCCCGAGCCGGAGAGTTCCTTCAGGTGATGGTTCAGGTCGCGGCGAACGTTTCGCACCGCGACCCGCCCCTCCTCGGCCATGTGACGGGTCAGCTTGACCAGCTCCTTGCGCCGCTCTTCGGTGAGCTGCGGGATCGGGAGCCGGATCAGGCGCCCGTCGTTGGAGGGAGTCAGACCAAGGTCGGACTCCATGATCGCCTTCTCGATCGCCTTGAGCGAGCTCGGGTCGAAGGGCTGGACCACGAGCAGTCGCGGCTCCGGCGCCGAGATGGTCGCCAGCTGCTGCAGCTGCGTGCGCTGACCGTAGTACTCGACTCCGATTCGATCCAGGAGCCCGGTGGAGGCGCGGCCGGTGCGCACGGTGTTGAACTCCGCACGAATCGTCTCGACTGACTTGTCCATGCGGTGGGTGGCTTTCGCGAGCAAATCGTCTACTGGCATCAGGCCTCCTCGTTGGAGATGATCGTGCCGACTCGCTCACCTTCGGCAACACGCTTGATGTTGCCCTCGGCAAGCTCGAAGACATAGATAGGTAGGCGGTTGTCCATGCAGAGCGAGAGAGCCGTCGTATCCATCACCTTGAGGCCCTTCTCGATCGCTTCGAGGTGCGTCAGGCGTGGCAGGAAGTGCGCATCGGGATTGCTGTTGGGATCGCCGTCGAAGACGCCCTTGACTCCGTTCTTGGCCATCAGGATCGCCTCGGCGCCGATCTCGAGCGAGCGCAGCGCCGCCGCGGTGTCGGTCGTGAAGAACGGGTTGCCCGTCCCCGCGGCGAAGATCACGACGCGCCCCTTTTCGAGGTGGCGAATCGCGCGGCGGCGGATGTATGGCTCCGCCACCTCCGAGGCCGCGATCGCGGACATCAGCCGCGTCTGGGCGCCCGCTCGCTCCAGCGCCTCCTGTAGAGCCATCGAATTGAGCAGCGTGGCGAGCATGCCCATGTAGTCGCCCGTGGCGCGATCCATGCCCTCGGCCGCCGCGGCCATGCCGCGGTAGATGTTTCCGGCGCCGATCACGATCGCCAACTCGAGGCCGTCGTTTTGGACTTCGAGGACTTCTTGCGCGATCCGATCGACCGTGGGCAGGTCGATGCCGTAGCTGCGCTCGCCCATCAGCGCCTCGCCGGAGAGCTTGAGCAGGACGCGGCGGAAGGCGGCCTCGCCCCGTGCCGACCCGCTCGTACTATCCCCGCTGGAGGCGCTCACGCCCTCACTCTGACAGGGCGAAGCGTCGAATTGCAACGACCTTCGCTCCGTGCTCGGCCAGCACCTGCTCTACGGACTTCGCCGCGTCGTGGATCCAGGCCTGGTCGAGCAGCACCTGCTCGGCGAAAAAGCGCTTCTTGAGCATGCCTTCGACGATCTTCTCGCGCACCTGCTCGGGCTTCGAGACGACGTCCGGTTGCTTCAGGTAGACGTCGCGCTCCTCGGCCACCAGCTCGGCCGGCACCTCGTCGCGCGCCAGGTAGCGGGGATTGGCGAAGGAGACGTGCATCGCCAGGAGGCGGCCCAGCTCGGCGTCTCCTCCGGCCAGCTTGACCAGCACGCCGATCTTGTGCGCCGGCGGATGGACGTAGCCCGCAAGCACCTCGCCGCTTGCGGCCTCGAAGCGCTCGGCGCCGCGCACGACAATGTTCTCGCCGATCTTTGCGACGAGCTCGACGCGGGCGCCCTCGCGCGACTCGGCGGCATCGGACCCATCGGCCTTGACGCTCTCCAGCACGCTGCGGGCGAACTGCTTGAAGTCCTTGTTGACCGACACCGGCTCGCTCTCACAACCGACGGCAACCATCGCGGCGATGTCGCCCTCGATGCTCTGCAGAACGACGCCTTCGTTGGTGGCACGCGCTGAACGCTTTCCGGCCTGCGCCATACCCTTCTCGCGCAGGAGCTTGCGTGCCGCGTCGAGGTCTCCCCCGGTTTCCTGCAGCGCTCGCTTGCAGTCCATCATTCCCGCGCCGGTCAGCTCGCGCAGGTCTTTCACCAGACTGGCTGTGATTTCAGTCACTGTGCCGGCTCCTTATCTTCAATCACTGCCTCTGGCGCCGGTTCTTCGGCGACGGGCGGGCTTTCCTCGACTACGGCCGGTTCGGGCGATACGACCGGCTCGGGCGATACAGGCGCCTCGTCAGAAACAGGCGCCTCGACGGCGGCGGACTCCTCCTCCGCGGCTTTCGCCTCCATCTCCTCCACGGTTGCCCGGTTCTTACCGGCCATTATCCCGTCGGCGATCACTCGCACGATCAGGTTGCAGGAGCGGATGGCGTCGTCGTTTCCCGGGACGACGTAATCGGCCTCTTCGGGATCGCAGTTCGTATCGACCAGCGAGATCACGGGCATGCCAAGCCTTTGCGCCTCGCGTACCGCGAGCTGTTCCTTGCGCAGGTCGACGATGAAGATCGCGTCGGGTTGGCGCTTCAGATCGGCCACACCACCGAGGTTTGTCTCCAACTTCTCGAGCTCGGCCAGCATCGCCAGCCGTTCCTTGGCGGGCAGGAGCTCGAGCTGGCCGTCTTGCTTGAGCCGGCGTAGCTCGTGGAGCCGCTCGATACGGCCCGAGATGGTGCGCCAGTTGGTCAACAGACCGCCGAGCCAGCGGTTGCTGACATACGGCATCCCGACCCTGTTGGCCTGCTCGACGATTGCGTCTTGAGCCTGTTTCTTGGTGCCGACGAACAGCACCGTTCCATTCCGCTCGGCGACGTTGCGCACGAACGAGTAAGCCTGCTCGAGCAGCTCTTGCGTCTGCTCCAGATCGATGATGTAGATGCCGCCGCGCTCGGTGAAGATGTAGCGGCGCATCTTGGGGTTCCAGCGTCGAGTCTGGTGCCCGAAGTGGACGCCGGCCTCGAGCAGTTCCCGCATGGAGACGACTGCCACGGGATGTACTCCCTTCTGGTTGGTTTCTCGTTACAGCCGGTGGAGACGGATGGAACCGATCCCAATAGACCGGCACCACCATCCGCCCGACCCACCGGGTCGAAGGACGTTGGTTACCTAAGCTCGCGCATTCTAGCGCTCGCCGGCACGAGCCCGCGCGAGCGCCTGCTCGAGATCGGCCGGGAGCGGAGATCCGACCTCGATCTCCTCGCCCGTGATCGGGTGCCGAAAAGCGAGCCGGCAGGCGTGCAGGAACTGGCGCTCGAGCTCGAGATCGTGCGCCACTCCGTAAACCGCGTCGCCCGCGACGGGAAGGTTTATCGCCGCTAGATGAACGCGAATCTGGTGCGTGCGGCCGGTCTCGAGTCGTACCCCGAGCAGCGCGTGACGGTCGAAAAGCTCGCGCAGCTCGAAGTGGGTGAGCGCCGAATGCGGTTTGTCGGTCTCGAGCGAACGCCTGGTCGGGTGCCGGCGATCGCGGCCGATCGGCGCCTCGATAGTGCCTCTGCGCGAGCGTGGCCGGCCATGCACGAGCGCCAGGTACTCACGCTCGATCTCGTGCCGGCGCACCATCCGGCGCAGGCCGAGGAAGGCCGCCTCGCTGCGGGCGACGACCATCAGCCCCGACGTATCGCGGTCGAGGCGGTGAACGATGCCGGGCCGCTCCGGCGCCTCTCCCCCGCGCGCCCCGTATGTAACCAGCGCATTGGCCAGTGTCCCGCTCGAACGGCCGGCGCCCGGGTGAACAGAGATACCGGCCGGCTTGTCCACGACCAGCAGGTGCTCGTCCTCGTAGACAAGTGCCAGCGGCCGTTCTTCGCGCGCCAGCGGTAGCTGCTCCGGCGGCGGCTCGTACTCGATCGTCTCGCCGCCGCGCAGACGCTCGCTCTTGCGCGCCGCGCGACCGTCCACGAGCACCACGCCGGCGCTGAGCATCCGCACGGCCAGCGCTCGCGAGCCGATCTCGGGCACGCCCGCCAGCACGCGGTCGAGCCGTTCGCCTGCCAGCTCGCTAGCTACCTGGAGCTTTGCGCGGGTCACCGGTCGAACGCGGTAGATACCGATCGGGGGCGATCAAGAAGAAGATGAGGACAGCTACCCCGCAGACTATGAAGGTGTCGGCGAGGTTGAACGACGGCCAGAAGCCGAAATCGACGAAATCGGTCACATACCCGTGTACGACGCGGTCGAACAGGTTCGAGACGCTGCCGCCGACCACCAGCCCGAGCGCCGCCGGTAGCAGCGGATGCCTGGCGCCGGAGTGCGCGAAGAAGAAGACCATCCAGAGAACCACGGTAGAGGTCAGAACGATCACCAGCGAGGTCGCCTGCGAGAAAAACCCGAAGGCGATGCCGGAGTTCTGCACGTGGCTGATCTCGAGCGAGCCCGCTATCGACACACTGGAGCCAAGCGCCAGGCGGCTGGTTACCAGCCACTTGGTCAACTGATCGGCGCCGAACGCGCAGACAACGACCAGAGCGAAGCTGAGCCACTGCCAGAGACCGGCGCCGAGCCGCTTCTCGGCGACCGAGATCGGCGTCAGCGCGTCGGGCGAGGAGCCGACGCGTACCTCGGGAAGCCGGCGTGTTTGCTCGTTCAACCGTTCTCCTCACGACGCTTGCAATCGATACAGAGACCCGCCCACGGTAGCGCCGCGAGGCGCTCGGCGGCAATTGGCCCGCCGCAGGACACGCAGCGACCGAAGCTCCCCTGCTCGATTCGCTCCAGCGCCCTTGCGATCGCGCCAAGCCCTTCCTGCGCAACCTCCTCGAGCGAGTAGTCGATCTCTCTGTCGAACGTTATCGACCCCACCTCGGCGAGATGCTCCTGGAGGCTGTTGAGCTGGAGCGCGTCCTCTTCCTCGGCGCCGGGGTTCTCGGTGTGCAGGTACTCGAGTGCGGCGCTGAGACGCTCCTTCTCTTCCGTAAGCGACTTCCGGTAACCGTTAAGTTCGCTTGCCTTCATTTGCCTCGCCTTCTCCGGCCGAGGCGCTGAGCAAGCGCTCGCTCTCCCCGGCGTCGATTCCCTTTACTTCCACAATCTTGTCACGGGCGCTTGCTCCGGTAACTACCCGAAGCTGCGAACGAGCAACTCCGAGCGTCTTGCCAAGCAGCTCGATCAGCGCTTCGTTGGCCCTCCCGGATTCCGCGGGAGCGGCCACACGTATCTTCCACCTCTCCCCGTAACGACCGACGACGGCGCTCTTCTTGGCGCCGGGTGAGACGCGTAGGGAGAGCCGCGCCTGCGACCCCGACATATCTCTCAGTATAGGAGCCCATCGAGGTAGCCCGACGAGGTCGATTGGCGACACCCGCCGTTACCCGGACCGCCCAGCACTCGCTACCAGGGAAGGACGAGGCGCTGCCCGGGCGTCAGCAGAACGCTTTGGCCGAGATCGTTTCGCTGCTCGAGATCCCAAACGCCCCGGCGCGGATCGCCACCGTAGTTTCGCTGAGCGATCGACCAGAGCGTGTCGCCGGGCTTGACCACATACGTGCCGCTGTGACCGGATGCGCCCGAAGCGTGAGCCAGCCCGCCCCACAGCGCAACTAGAAGCAGAACGACCGTGACCAAGCGAGGGAACATGTGTTCGCAATGCTACAGCGAACACCTGTTCGTGTCAAGGTTGGGCGAGGCCGATTCCTGCGCCTTCGGTCTCTACAGAGAATGGCCAGTTCTTCAAGGCGTGACGAACACCGGCTCGAGCTGCCCGCCATTCGAGACCGTTAGCTCGAGCATCGTCGCTCCCAGGGTCGAGCGCGGAACGGTCGGGCTGCCGGGATTGAGTATCAGGCGGCGACCCAGGCGCTGGATCTCGGGCACGTGAGTGTGCCCGTAGACGACGGCGTCGCAGTCCACGAAAGCCTGTGCCAGACGCCCGCTGCGTCCAAGCGCCGGGCCGGGATCGTGCAGCAGGCCTATCCTCGCCCCTCCGATCTCTGCGATGTCTCGCAGCGGCAGTGTCTCTTTGAGCACCGGCGCGTCCATGTTCCCGCGCACGGCGCTCACCGGTGCCAGCTGCATCAGCTCCTCGAGTAGCGACTGCGCAACCAGATCGCCGGCGTGCAGGATCAGATCGGCCTCGGCGAGGCGGCGAAGGCACCACGCCGGTAGCCCTCCGCGGCGCCGAAGGTGAGTATCCGAGAGACAGACGATCGTCCGCGTCGGCATGCCGCCATCGTCGCAGGTATCGAGAAGGGGACGCTCGTTAGCCGATGGTCTCGCCGATGGTGCCGATCGTGATGACGCTCACGCGTCCGTTCACGAGGCGGAAATCAGTCACAAGCTGCCAGCGCGTCCACTTGCCGACCCAGCAGTGGAGAAGGCCGGAATCCTTCTTGCACGTCTCGCCACGGAGACCGGCGCGAAGCTGCGCCAGCGTAGAACCGACCCCAACCCCGCTCTTCGTCTTCTCGAGCTTGCTCGTGGTCGTCAAGCCGAGCGCCTTGACCCCGCTGTTCAAGGGGAAGACGGAGACGGTAAGGCGCCGGTAGACGAGATCCCAGCCGCGTCCCTTGAAACCCATACGGCCGGAACGAACTCGCAGCGGCTGGCCGAGTTTTTCTCTCACCTGAGCTTCCGTCATCCCGAGCTCGACGCCGGCGATCGAGCGTTGAGGAACAATCGTCGCGCCGGCGGCGGCGCAAACGACCGACGCAAGGAAGACGGCTACGAGAAGAAGCAGAGAAGCCTTCATGGCCGGAAGCTGAACACCTCAGTCGAGCACGTACGCGAGCGCGACCTGGGTCACGCGCGAGTTCTTGAAACGAAAATCGGTGACGGCGCGACCCGGCTCCCAGCGGCCGAGCCAGCAGTGATGAAGGCCGAACTCCCTCTTGCACTGCTCGCCCTGCAGACCGGCGCGAACCCGCGCAAGCGTCGAGCCCACGCAGACACCGCTTGCCGTCTTCTCCAGGGCGCTCCGTGTTGACAGGCTTGTCGCCGTGTTACCGCTCTGAAAAGAGATCGTGACCCGCGCATAGAAGAGCTGGCGCCAATGTCCGAACAGGTTCGAGCCGCTGCGGACGCGGAGTGGAGCGCCAAGCTGCGCCTTCACCTTCGCCTCGCTCATACCCAGCTTGACGCCGGCGATCGAGCGCTGGGGAACGATCGCTGCCGAGCCGGAGGCGGACAGAACGAGCGCCGTCAGGACGAGCACGGAGGAAACGGACAAACGAAGACGGTTCATGGCCGGGAGCATACTCCCGAAGGATTACGAAGCATCCTCGTTTTGGAGTACACGCGCAGCGCGGTTTCGGGGATGGCGTATTCTAGACTTTTGACAAGACTGCGGCTTGATGGCCGCAATCGAGTTCCCCCGAGCGCGGACACAGCCGCAACCTAGCCGCGACTGTGACCGCAGACGCCTGAACGCGCAGGTGACGCGGATGGTGAACGAGCTCCTTCTGCTCGTCGGTAACTCCCGCGAGTTCATTCCGCTCCGCTGCGAGTGCGGAGTTCTGGGCTGTCAGGTGCCGGTCGTCATACCGCGTTCACGGCTGGCCTCGATCCGCGACGAGCCCGGCCTCTTCGTGGTCGCGCCGGGACACTTCGTCGATCCGGAGGGCGAGCTGCTGGCCTCCGATCTCACCTACGCCCTGGTCAGCTACCGCGATACCGAGCCGATCCTGGCGACCGAAGCCGAGCTGGCCGATCTGGTCTATTCCTCGCTGCCGCGAAACGGACGTTCGGAGACTCGCGTCGATACGCCGTTCGCCGCCGCGTCCTGACGGGATCCTTCACATCTCCGCCGAGTTATGAGAGTGTCCCGGCATGCCGTTTCGTGCTTGCTCGCTGCTGATTGCACCGGCGCTCGCGCTACTCCTAAGCGCCTGCGCTAACTCGAAGCCGCAGGCGACGGTCACTACCCGAGCTACGACGACGCCGCTGTTGCCCGCTGAGACGGTTTTCGTGCGCGCCTACTTCATCCGCGACGGAAAGCTGGCGGCGGCCGGACGGACAGGTGCGCACACGCTCGCCGTCGGGCAGGCTTCGATCGGAGCCCTCCTGAGCGGTCCCAACGCAGCCGAAAGGAGAATCGGATTTTCGACTGCTTTGCCCGAGAACGCCGAGCTGAGAAAGATCACCAAGCGCGGCAACCAACTGACGATTGAGCTTTCGACGATCCTCGACAAGACCGCGCGCGCGCAGGTCGTGACGACGCTGACTCAGTTCTCCAGTGTCCGCAACGTCGTCATCGTCACCCCCTCCGGCCCCAGCCAACCGCTCGACCGTGCCAAATTCGAAAACCTCATGCCCGCGGTCCTAGTCGAGAGCCCGCTGCCGTTCGAGCAGGTGAAAAGCCCGCTTCGAGTATCCGGGAGCTCCAACACCTTCGAAGCCACCTCTCAGCTCGAGCT
>Ga0209747_1001377_pt1 | contig 12955 bp, 8 predicted proteins | sample BarGraNGADG00311_FD_184498 | JGI IMG/M metagenome (GOLD analysis project Ga0209747, IMG submission 184498) | Arctic peat soil microbial communities from Barrow, Alaska - Barrow Graham LP Ref core NGADG0011-311 (SPAdes) (version 2) | ecosystem: Environmental > Terrestrial > Soil > Wetlands > Peat ... | reverse complement strand
GCGTGTAACCAGGGGGGCGGTGGCACCCGAAGCGACTACCTGCTGTTCCTGAACCCAGACACCGAGCTGTTCGAGTCTTCAGTGGACAGGCCGGTCGCGTTCATGGAATCCGCCCGCGGTCAGGACATCGGAATCTGCGGCGCGGGGCTGATTGACGTCGAGGGCCGGCCGGGCTTCGTGGGGGGGCGCTTTCCGTCACTGAGCACCTTCGGCGCTGACGCGATCGGTTTGTCGCAGCTCTGGCCCACGCGGTTTCCGCCGCTGCTCGTGCGCCTCGAGGAACCGGACGGCGTTCAGGAGATCGATGCCGTCATGGGCGCCTTCTTCCTGATCCGGACGTCCCTGTTTCTGCGGCTCGGCGGCTTTGATCAGCGCTTCTTCATGTACCTCGAGGATGTCGATCTCTCGCTGCGCGCCAGGGAGCTCGGGTTTCGGTCCGTGTTCCTCGGCGGCGTCGCGGTTCGGCACGTCGGAGGACTGTCGAGCGGCCGCGAGCTCGCGACACGGCTCTTCTACGCGCTCAGGAGCCGCCTGGTCTATGGCTTGAAGCACTTCAACCGGCTCGAAGCACTGCTGCTGATCCTTGTCACCGTTCTCGAGGTTGGTCCACGATTGGTGCGGGCGATATGGCGGCTTTCGTGGTCAGAGTTCACGGCCACGCTCAGCGCGTACGCGCGGCTGGCCTGGATCCTGCCCGGGCTGATTCGGCGAGGCTCGGACCCGCCGGTCTCGATTCCAGGAGGGCGTTGACGCAGACGACGTACAGCGGCACGAGGGCCACGAACCGGAACGACAGCAGCGGCTGGAAGCCGACCTCGAAGGCTGTCGTGACCGCCCACAACCACACCGCGACACCCCGGTTCCTGATATTCGACCAGAAGAACGCGAACAGTCCCCCGTATACGCACGCCACCACCGGTATTCCGCCGCGCAACAGCGTCAGGAGAATCCCGCAATCGCCGAAATAAAGGCGGTCGGAAAAGCCGAATCCGATCGGTGTCAACGGGTTTCGACGGAAGTGCTCGATGTTCTCCTGCATCAAACCGTCGGCGCCGAACCTCACCAGGAAGCCGTGAACCCGATCCCCGACGAACAGTTGCCGAACGACCACGTCAATGCCAACGTCGCTCAGCCACACCCACGCGACCACGCTCGACACGCCAAGGACGACGGCCGCAAGGAGCGGCAACCGCAGGCGGAGATGCTGTCGGCCAAGCTGCCAGCCGGCCTGCGCCAGTCCGAGGCCCAGCAGGATATTCCCCGTCACCGAATGCAGCCCAAACAGCAGGACCAGGTAGAAGCACGCCACGACCCACCAGCCCACCTTGCGTTGGCAGCGAGCGCCGAGCAGGGCGGCATAGCACAGCAGGTAGAAGACGAAGCCGGCAAGCGAGTGCGTGACGAACGTGGCGACCGGCTTGTGCTCGCCGAGCATCTCGAGAATCAGCTCGGGCCGGTAGTAGCTGTACCAGTTGGTGAGGAGATCATTTGCCGCTTCCACTCCGAACAGGGTGCCGAGGCCCAGGGCAATGATCGCGACGTTCAGCGCGACGAAGACCGCGCCACCAGGCGCAGCGGGCCGGACGGTGCGAAGGTCCAGCACCAGCAGCAATGCCAGACCCAGGTAGATGAACACCGCGCCCGGGGAGTACGACGTCGACGGTGTGAAGACAGAGGCCAGGAGGAGCAGGCCCATCATGATGCCGGAATTGACGACCACTGGACGGCGGGCGAGGCCTCCGGGCAGAGCGGCAGCCGTTGCAAACACGGCCACGGTTCCGAGGATCGCCAGGGTATTCAGCATCAGCGAGATGCTGCCGCCAACCGAGGTCGGCCAGAACACGGCAAGAACGGCGGCCGCGACGATCACGCCCCGGCGTGCCTGCAGCGCCCACCCAGGTGTCGGAGCGACGATGCCGATTGGCTCTGATGAGGGACGGCGTCGCGTCAGCCCGAACTTCCAGAAGACAAGAACCGCGGCCAGCCACGCGACCACGGTGACCGTCGGGGCCAGCTCCAGCCTGCGCTTTGCGGCCAGATCGAGTGGACGCGGCGCCACGACTGGCGGTTGTGCCACCCGGCCCGTCCACGGAACGCCTTGATGCGTGCCTCCGCCCGCCCAGTACATGCGAGGCCAGTACACAGAAGCCTCGGCGACGAACGGAACGGGGGTGTCGTCAGCGTCGGCGGGAACCGACTCCACGAACAGTGCACACGGGCGCTTCCAGACAATCGCCCTCGCGACGTCCGGCGAGAACGTAAAGCGGGCCATCGGCGCAATCCGGGCTGGCAGAACAAACCTGGTTCCGGACCCGTCTTCGAGGAGGAAGGTGAGCCGCAGCCACATCCGGCGGGCGGTCGGGTTGCAGACGAGTATGAAATTGTCGAGCTCTTCGCCCGTCGTCACTGAGGGAAACACCCACCGGGTTGCCGGTTCGCGAACCCCGGAAGTCACGGACGCGGCGACCCAATCTGCTGCGGACCAGCCGGATGGGTCGTCGGGTTGTTCTCCCCACTGCATGACCCGCCGGACAACGACGGGCACGCCGTTCCGGCTGGAGACCTTTGTGCTGAACGCCGAGTCCCGCATCACGGCGTTTGCGTTGACTCGAACGACCGCCTGTGCGTGGGGCGCCACCGCAACGGTGTCTTTCACCGGGTCGCCGCGAACCCGGAAATATGTCATCTCGACCTGGGCCTGCCGCGACTCATCCGGGTTCTCGATCACGAAGTCGGTGGCGAAACGCCGGCGGAGGGGACCGACGCCGGTGTAGCCTTCGGCAAAGTACCAGTCGCGCGAGGGCGCAAGGTGGTCATCGGGGAAGCCGGCAGGGGAGACGAAGGGAGAACCGCTCCATGTCCACGGCCAGTATGATGCGCCGTAGCCGTCGGCATCCGGCGGAAGGGGGATGGTGCCACCGCTCAGCGACAACCTGGCGAGGTTGGAGTCGATCCACGTCATGACGGTCCAGGGAGATGGGCCGACCGTCCAGGGGAAAGCCGCCGGCCGCCGGAGCCGCGCGACAGACGCCGGAAGTTGAACCGCGAGGATGTCCTCGTTGTTCGGGCACGCAGTGTGAGACTCCCCGGTCAGGCATTCGACCGACGCGGTGAGCGGTGCGGTTTCGCCGGGTGGTAGCGGGATATCGGCGCCCACGCGAATGGTCCGCTGGCTGGTCGCCGCCAGGCGGAAGACACGGACCGTCTGTCGAGCTCGTGGGGCATCTTCCAACGTGACTCTGGCCTCGAGGGCCCACGCGTTGGGATTGACCAGCACCAGGAGATTGTCGGCCGACGCCGGGTTGGCGAAGACGAACGTGTGCGGCGGAGCAGGTGGCTGCGCCCACGCGAGGCTGGCGACCAGTTGCCAGGCGACGAACAGAACAGCGGCACGAGGGACCCGATCGCCGATCATCAACGAGTACCAGGACGGTTGTGGAACGGCACGCGATGGCCCTGCCCTCGGCTCAGCCTCCCGTCGTTGGAGCGATCGGCCGGTTGGCCCTGCGACGGAGGACCCAGGAAGAAGAACGAAATCAAGGCCGAAAGAATAGCACGGCGGCCCTGCGCTTCACAGTGGGCGCGGCAGGGTGCGGCAGGGCGCCGCGTCCACGGGTGGTAATATCATGCGTCACGAGATGAGGTCGCCACTCTCCACGATGATTGAGAAGCTCGCATGTGCGGCATAGCCGGACTCTGGTGCCGAACCGGTGTCGGCGAAGACGATCTCCGGGAGAGCCTCGAACGGATGACGGCCACGCTGGTCCACCGGGGTCCCGACGATGCCGGGACCTGGTGCGATGCGGCGGCCGGGACGGGCCTGGGATTCAGGCGGCTCTCCATCATCGATCTCAGCCCGACCGGCCACCAGCCGATGGTGTCGAGCGACGGCCGCTACGTCGTCGTTTTCAACGGAGAAATCTACAACTTCGTCGAGCTGAAGTCGGAGCTCACGCAGGCAGGATCGACGTTTCGCGGATCATCTGATACCGAGGTCATCCTCGAGGCGGCGGTGCGCTGGGGGGCCGAGGCGACCATCCCGAGACTCTGGGGGATGTTCGCGATCGCGCTGTGGGACCGAATCGAGCGGCGCCTGCTGCTCGCGCGCGATCGCTTCGGCAAGAAGCCGCTCTACTACGCGACCGACCGTCACAGGTTGGTGTTCGGGTCCGAGCTGAAAGCGCTGCGGGCCGCGGACATCTCCGTGGCCGTCGACCGCCGGGCGCTCGCCGACTACTTCCGATTCGGCTACGTCCCGTCACCCCGCACGATCTACGACGGCGTCGCGAAGCTCCCGCCAGGCAGCCTCGCCATCGTTGAGCGCACCGGCGATGTGAGGGTGCGATCGTACTGGGACGGGCGACGCGTGGCGATCGAAGGCCGACGCGCTCGTCGGGACCCACACGACGAGAGCCTGGTGATCGAGGAGCTCGACTGCCTGCTTCGCGACGCCGTGCGTCGGCGGATGGTTGCCGACGTTCCCCTCGGAGCGTTCCTCTCTGGAGGCGTCGACTCGTCGCTCGTCGTCGCGCTCATGCAGGCGCAATCCAGCCGGCCGGTGCGGACCTTCTCGCTGGGATTCACCGAGGCGGATTACGACGAAGCGCCGGCTGCCCGCGCGGTGGCCGCCCACCTGCGCACCGACCACACCGAGCTGTATGTCACGCCGCAGGATGCGCGCCAGATCATCCCGCGGCTGCCGGACGTCTACGACGAGCCGCTGGGCGACTACTCGCAGATCCCGACAGCCCTGGTGGCATCGCTCGCGCGGTCGTACGTGACCGTGGCGCTTTCGGGCGATGGCGGAGACGAGCTGTTCGGCGGCTACGTCCGCTACGTGTGGGCGGACCGGGTCAGGCAGGCGGTGCATCGATGGCCCGCCGGGTGGCGCCGGCGCATCGGCAGCACGCTTGGCCGCCTGTCGCCGGCGACCGTCGGGCGGCTGTATGGGCTGGTGGAGCGAGGCCTTCCGTCGCGCCTGCGGCAGGTGCACCCTGAGGAGAAGCTCGCAAAGCTCGCGAAGATGCTGGCGGCCGAGAGCGACGACGAGGCGTACGATCTGCTGGTGTCGGTGTGGACGGAACCCCGCCTGGTGGTTGGGCTCGCCGATGGCCCTCGTCCCGGCCCCGACGCGAACCGCGCGGCCGGCATCGACAGTTTCGTCGAGCGAATGATGCTGTCCGATCAACTGCGCTACCTGCCCGACAACATCCTGGTGAAGGTGGACCGCGCGACGATGGCCGCCAGCCTCGAGGCCCGCGCCCCGCTGCTCGATCACCGCCTGGCCGAGTGGGTGTGGCGCCTTCCCCTGCGGTTCAGGTGCCGGGATGGAGTCGGCAAGTGGGTGCTGCGCCAGGTGCTGGCGCGTTATGTGCCTGTCTCACTCTTCGATCGTCCGAAGAGCGGCTTCGGCATTCCAGTCGGCGCCTGGCTGCGCGGACCCCTTCGCGACTGGGCGGAGAGCCTGCTCGACGAGCGGCGGCTCGCGCGCGAAGGTTATCTCCAGCCGCGCGCCGTGCGCGAGGTGTGGGCGGACCATCTGGCGGGCCGGCGTGACGAATACGCGAGGCTCTGGGTGGTCCTGATGTTCCAGGCGTGGCTGGATCGCTGGGGCAAGTAGAACGGCTTGCCACGCCGAAGAGGGAAGGGCGAAGGCGGGAAAAGGCTAACGGGGCCTGGTGGCGGCGGCTTCCTCCAGGACCTGCACGAGCCTGGGCAGCACCACCGCTGTTGAGTATCGCGAAACCACCGTCCGTCGCCCGGCCTCGCCGAGCGATCGTCGCAGATCGGGGCGAGCGCACAGCAGACGCAACGCCTCTTCCCACTCGCGTTCACCGTCGGCCAGCAACCCGTTCACGCCGTGTTCGATGATCTGCCGGTTAGCGCCGACCGGAGATGCAATGACTGCGCGACCGCAGGCCATATACTGTACAACCTTGAACCCGCACTTGCCCCGCTCGAACGGCCGGTCCGGCACCGGCACGATGCCGACGTCAACGGTGTTGAGGTCTTCGACCTCGGTGGCTTCGCGCCAGGGGCGCACCCTCGCCCCCACATCGGTCAGCGTGCCCGCCGGGGCGCCGATCAACGTTACCTCGACCTTGCGCCCCAGCGACATCCGCTGGAAGACGCCGCGGAGCGGCTCGAGGTAGGGCGCGGTGATCGGCGAGCCAATCCACCCGATTCGGCAACCCGGGGCATCGACGGGGCGGAGCGGGCGATGATGCTCCGGGTCCACGGCACTGGGGAGGATCTCGACGCGGCGGGTGCCCGCCGCACGCGCGCGCGCGGCGACATACTCGTTGCCCGCAACCACGATCGCCGCGTGCCGCATGGTTTCGTCGATCTTGCGGCCGAGGAACCGCCGGACGACGCTCGAGCGATGGCTGTCGTAGCGGTGGAAAATCGCATCGTCGTAATCGATGACCGACGGGACGCCGCGGGGTTGTGCCAGGCGCTCCAGCGCGAACGGCCACCAGGGCAGTGCTTCACCCTCGATCCACAGGAGGTCGAAGCGCTGCGACCGCAGGAGCGTCGCGAGCCGCCGGATGCCGGCTGCGACGAGTTTTGGCCACGGCGCGGATCGGCCCGCGTACAGGGAGCTGAGGTACTCGTCGGGAAGCAACGGCGCGACCGTCACCTCGATGCCGTGGGCCCGGAGGGCGGGCAGGTACTGGTAGAAGCGGACGCGGCTGCTGGCGCCGAGCGACGCATATCGACTGAGGAGCAGAACCGTCAAATCCCCTCCGGGCGCGGGCGGGTGGCCGCGCGTGGATCACTGCATCGGCTCGGGTTATGATACGTGATTACGCGCCGTGGTGGGCCAAGCTCGCGGCCAAGCTGGTCTTGGCCCGTCTCCCCGTTCCTTACCGCGTGTGGCGTCGCCTCGGCGTGTTCGTGCACGGGGCGACGCTCGACGTCGAGTTCGCCCGGCGCACGTTCAGCGAACACTTCGGACGTGTTCGGTCGTGGCTGCCGCCGTCGTTCAGCGTGCTCGAACTGGGACCTGGGGATTCTCTGGCTACGGCGGTCATCGCCGCCGAGCAGGGCGCATCCTCCACCTGGCTGGTGGATGCCAGTCCGGACGCCGGGCTCGACCTGGCACATTACCGCGCGCTCCTCGGGGGAACGCCCTGGGCAGCCGAGGGCGGAACGATGCTGGACGTCCTCGCCCGGGTGAACGCACGCTACGAGACGGCCGGACTCGCCAGCCTCCGGCAGGTGCCGGAGGGCAGCGTGGACTTTGTCTTTTCCCAGGCCGTCCTCGAGCATGTCCGGCGCGACGAGTTCGATCGAACCGTGGATGAGTTGTTCCGTCTGCAGGCGCCGGGCGGCGTGGCCTCGCACCACGTCGATCTGCAGGATCACCTCGCCTACAGCCTGAACTCGCTCCGCTTCCCGGCCCGCGTGTGGGAATCGGCCCTGTTCCGGTCGTCGGGCTTCTATACCAATCGCCTGCGGAACAGCGAGATCCTCCGCTCGTTCGAGAAGGCAGGCTACCGCGTCGTCGACGTCGACCGCGATCGGTGGCCGGCGGTCCCGTTGAGCCGACGGCGGCTGCATGCGGACTTCCGGCACTTCACGGACGAGGAGTTGAGGGTTCGCAGAATGGATATCCTGCTCTGCAAAGCGCCATGAACGCACGCATCCTGATGGTCGTCAACATCGAGTGGTACTTCCGGTCCCATCGGCTGGGCCTGGCGAAGGCCCTGGCCGCCCACGGCTTCGATGTGACGGTCGCGGCATCGGTGGAGCGGGGCGAGGCCGAGGCAATCAAGCGCGAAGGCGTCCGCTTCCTGCCGTTGTCGTTGCGGCGTCGTTCGACCAATCCCGTCCGCGAAGTGCTGACGATCGCCGAGTTGGTTCGTCTCTACCGGCGCGAGCGGCCCGACCTCGTCCACCATGTTACGGTCAAACCCATCCTTTACGGGTCGATAGCCGCCCGGCTCGCAGGCACGCCAGCCCAGATCAACGCCATTCCCGGCCTCGGCTACCTGTTCCTCGGGCATGGGTTCCGCGGCCGTGTGCGCCGACGCCTGGCCATGCAGGCGTACAAGTGGGCGCTGGCCGGCCAGCGCAGCCGGACGATCTTCCAGAATGCCGAGGACCGGCGCCTGTTCGTCGCGCACGACGTAGTCCGGGAAGACCAGACGGTGGTGATTCGCGGCGCCGGGGTCAACGTGCAGAAGTTCGTGCCGCGGCCGGAACCGCCCGGCCTCCCGCTGCTGATGCTCGCCTCGCGCCTGCTGTGGGACAAGGGTGTGGGCGATTTCGTGGAAGCCGTCCGCCTGCTGAAGCGGGACGGCGTGCCGTGCCGCGCGATCATCGTGGGGAAGCCAGACACCGAGAACCCGCACGCGCTTCCGGTCGAGGTCCTGCGGCAGTGGGAAGCGGAAGGCATCGTCGAACTCTGGGGGCACCAGACCGACATGCCGAACGTGCTGAGCCAGGCGGCGGTTGTCGTGCTGCCGACGTTCTATCCCGAGGGCCTGCCCAAGATCCTCCTGGAGGCTGCCGCCTCCGCGCGGCCGATCGTCGCCACCGACGTGCCCGGCTGCCGGGAGGTGGTGCGGCACGGTGAAAACGGCCTGCTCGTCCCCCGGCGCGACCCGGGCGCGCTCGCGGGCGCGCTCGGCGAGTTGATCCGCGACCCGCAGCGACGGGCCGCGATGGGGGCAGCGGGGCGTGCGCGCGCGGAGGAGGAATTCTCCGAGGAACGGGTGTTCGCCGAAACCCTCCAGGTGTACCGGGACCTGCTCGGCGGTTGATCTCACCCTTCGCAGCACCGCCTGTGGGAGTACAATCCCTCATTCGGAGGTGTTGAGTCTGCTCCAGGGTGCTCGGTGATGAGGGATACGGCTCTACTGGGTTTCGCTGCCGCCTTTGCGCTGTCCCTCGTGTCCACGCTCGTGGTGAGAACCCTCGCGCGGCGGCTGGGACTGGTCGCGCAGCCGTGCGCGGACCGCTGGCATCGGCGTCCAACCCCCGTGCTTGGTGGCATTGCCATCGCCGTCGGGTTCTCCGTGCCGGTCCTCGCGCTGGGTTCCCTGCACGAGGTCGGTCCCGTTGTGGCGCTTGCGTTGCTTGTCACCGGGATTGGTCTCGCCGACGATTTGCGGCGTCTCAATCCGGCTGCCAAGCTGGTGTTCCAGGCGATTGTCGCAGCCGGCGCCCTGTTCGTCGGGTACCGGTTGGGGTGGACTGGCTCGCTCACCATCGATTCGCTGCTCACCCTGCTCTGGCTCGTCGGTCTCGCCAACGCGTTCAACCTGCTCGATAACATGGACGGGCTGGCCGCCGGGGTTGCGGGCATTGGCGCGTCGGCATACCTGGTGCTCGCGCTCATGCACGGCACGGCCGCGGACGTCCTCATGCTGGCCGCCTACACGGGCGCCACCTGCGGGTTCCTGGTCTTCAACTTCCAGCCGGCCAGCATCTTCATGGGTGACGCGGGCAGCTTCTTCCTGGGATTCACGCTTGCCCTCCTCGCGGTGCGGTCTGGAGCCGACCTGGGTGCTGCCGGCACATCGGCCATCGTGATTCCCCTGGCTATCCTCTCTGTGCCGATCTTCGACACCACATTTGTCACCTTCGTGCGCAGCCTGGCCGGACGTCGTGTCTCGGTCGGCGGTCGCGATCATTCGTCCCATCGACTCGTGGCGCTCGGGCTGCCCGAACGCCGGGCGGTACTGGTGCTCTACGGCTTCGCCGGATTGGCGGGGGCTGCGGGGCTGTCGGCCTACTACCTCGACCTCAGCCACGCCAACATCCTGGTGGGATTGTTCCTCGCCGGCCTCACGCTGTTTGGCCTGCACCTCGCGCAAGTCCGCGTGTACGAGGGAGATGCGGCGCCGCCCGAACACCGGGGGACGGTGGCCGTCGTTCTGAAGGCCGTCAACTCACGCACGCGGCTGCTGGATGTCCTGCTCGACATCTGCGTGGTGACGCTGGCTTACTACACGGCCTACCGCATCCGGTTTGACGATGTGAAGTTCGTGGAGTTCTTTCCGCTGTTCCTCCGGTCCCTGCCGATCGTCGTGGCCACGACCATCACGTCGTTGTGGTGGACCGGCGCCTATCGCGGGATCTGGCGCTATTTCGGCGCGCAGGACGCCATCGTCCTCCTGAAGGGCACCGCGCTGGCTGCCATCTGCTCGGTCACCGCGATATCCTACTTCTTCCGGTTCGAGGGATACTCGCGCGCGGTGTTCGCGATTTGCGGCGCGCTGACCTTCGCGCTCCTGTCGGCCGGGCGCGCCTCGTTCCGGTTCGTGCACGAGCTGGCCGGCAACTCCCGGGGGGCGCGTCGGCGGGTGGTGATCTACGGCGCCGGGGACGCGGGCTTGGCGGTGCTGCGCGAGACCCGGGCAGACCGCATCGCGGTCCATGTCGTCGGGTTCGTGGACGACGATCCTGCCACGCAGGCCAGGAGCGTCCAGGGTGTCCGGGTGATCGGTGGGTTGGACGCGCTCCTGGAGTTGCTCAGGCGTCGCGAGGTGGAAGGGGTGCTGGTGAGCAGCGCCGGGATCGGGGCCGACCGTCTCGATGTCCTGAGGCCGGCGTGCCGCGAGAGCGGGGTCTTCCTGCTTCGATTCCGCTGGGGGTTCCAGAACCTGCTGGCCGGAGAGCGCCAGCCAGCGTCGGTGGTCGTCGGGTTCGACGACCAGGACCAGGACGAGGACGAGGTCACGGTGGCGCCCGGCTGGTGACGCGGCCCGGATCTCGAGAGGGTCCTACCCGGCGCCGCGGCCGCCGTGGTCGCGCCACCAGTAAACTGACGTCCCCACGGTACGCGTCCGCTCGGGATCCTCATCCAGGCCGACCATCGGGCCGAGCAGTCCTTGCGGATGTCTCCTCCATGCAGCGACCAGCGCGGTCAGGCATTGCCCGACACATCCGCTGCCGTTGAAGTTGACGATCACGACGCCGACGCGCGGCAGGGCAGGGGCGCTGGCGTCAGGCAGCGACGCGTGATCCGCGGGACTATAGATCGGACCGATCACGGCGGGTGATGAGCTGGACCGCGAGCTTCGCGACCATCCGGCCGAACACCAGTGCGCCCGCGACGGGCAGCGAGATCGGCCGGAACCGCCCGGCTCGGTGCTTGGCGAAGTACAAGTAGGCGCTGCGGTGAAAGGCGCGGACCGACAGGGTCCGCGCATGACGCCGGCTCCGGCCCACGTCGTGGACGACGACGGCCGACGGCAGATAGACCGTGCGCCAGCCCGCCTCTTTCAGGCGCTTGCAGAGGTCAGCGTCCTCCCAATACAGGAAGAACTGTTCGTCCATGCCGCCGACCTGTGCGAAGGCGTCGGCCTTGACCGCCATGCACGACCCCGCCACCCAGTCCACCTCGCGCGGCGCGGCCGTCGAGGCATCGGCCAGCAGATCCCGGCGGGACAACGGGTTGTCGGGCCACATCCGCGTGAACAGCGACGTGCGCCCGGCAAGGCCGGTGAGCATCGTCGGGAAGCGCCGCGCCGAGCGCTGCACCGTGCCGCTGGGATTCTGCACCCTCGCACCCACGACCGCGGTGTCCGGGTGCGTGTCGAGGTAGTCGACCATCGCCTCAACGGCGCCTAGTTCCACGCGGGTATCGGGGTTGAGGATCAGGAGGTGGCGTCCGGCGGCGAGGCGTGCGCCGGTGTTGACCCCGGCCGAGAATCCCGGGTTGCGCTCCACCGGGAACACGCGGGTGACCGGGTAGCGCGCCTGGACGCGGGCAAGCTCCAGCGCAGAAGAATTGTGGTCGACGACGATGACCTCTCGACCTGGCGGCCCCGCGCTCTCGAGGGACGCGAGGCACGCGTCCAGTTCCTCGTACGACTTGTAGTTGACGATCACCACCGACACCGGGCACGTCCGGGCCGCGGACGCAGACGTCGTCCGCGTCCCCTCGCCCCCGTGCCGACCCAGTGACCCGCCGGTAGCGTTCATAGGTCTCTTGGGTTCCCCAGTCCCCCGAGATGCGCGTCTTGCGCGCTACCGCGCCGTCCGGCTCTGCATCACGTTTGTCGCCGACCGTCTCGAGACGGTGTCATCGTCGCATGATACTGGAGTCCCGCGTTCGGCCACAACCGGCCGCGACACGGCGCGTGCGTGCGACGAGTGTCGGCCTCCCCTATAATGGCGGGCGCAGGGACTTCCCGTGGAGCACACCTCTCTCGTCAGTGTCGTCATCCCCGTCTACAACTGCGGGCGGACCGTCGCCAGGGCGATCGAGTCGGTGCTCCACCAGCAGTATCCGGCGGTCGAGGTCGTCGTCGTGGACGACGGCTCGACCGACGACACGCGGGAGGCAGTCGCGCGCTTCGCCCCGCAGGTCCGCCTCGTGGCTCAGCCGAATCGCGGGGCGGCGGCGGCGCGGAACCGCGGCATCAGCGAGTCTCGCGGCAGATTCGTGGCGTTCCTCGACGCCGACGACGAATGGCTGCCGGGCAGGATCGAGAAAGGCGTGGCGCCTATGCTCGACGACCCGCCTGTTGGCGCCACGTTCTGCCGTCTGCACCGTGTCTACGCCGACGGGGACCACGACATCTACGGCGAGGCCTACAAGAAGTGCCGGACGTTTCCCGAGTACCTGTGGCCGTCGAGTTATGTGCAGACCTCTGGCGCCACGTGCAGGCGGAGCGCCCTCGAACGCGTCGGGCCGCTCGACGAGTCGCTCCAGTCGCACGATGAACTCGATCTCTGGATCCGAATCGGCGAGTCGTTTCGCATCGTCGAGATCGCTGAACCCCTCGCGGTGTTTCACGATACGCCGGGAAGTTATTCCAAGCGATGGGACGGTGCACGGTCGGAAGACGACTACTACCGGGTGATCGGGCGTGCGCTGGCGCGCTGCCCGGATCGCTACGCGCCCCATCGCGACGTCATCATGGCGGACGCGCACCTGCATTGGGGAATCCTCCACCTGGTGCGCGGCAACCATCGGCGGGCGCGCCTGTTCCTTCGA
>Ga0209747_1001373_pt1 | contig 12983 bp, 13 predicted proteins | sample BarGraNGADG00311_FD_184498 | JGI IMG/M metagenome (GOLD analysis project Ga0209747, IMG submission 184498) | Arctic peat soil microbial communities from Barrow, Alaska - Barrow Graham LP Ref core NGADG0011-311 (SPAdes) (version 2) | ecosystem: Environmental > Terrestrial > Soil > Wetlands > Peat... | reverse complement strand
TGATGCTCGAGAAGATCGCCGAGTTCTACGACCAAGAGGTCGAGGCGACGACGGACGCATTGACCGCACTGATCGAGCCGTTGATGATCACGGTCCTGGGCACGGTCATCGGCGCCATGATCGTTGCGCTCTACATGCCGATCTTCTCCATCTTCAACCTCATCAACTGAGCGGCTGTCCCGTGCCCTACAAGACGACCGAAATGGCCCGACGCATGCACGCCAGGTCCCCCCGAAAGACCGCCCCTGCGCGGGAGTCAGGATTCACGCTGGTCGAGCTGCTCGTTGTGATCCTCATCATCGGGATGCTGGCGGCGATCGCGATCCCGGTGTTCCTGAACCAGCGGCGTAAGGCCGTGGATGCGACCATCAAGAGCGACCTGCGCACCGTCGCGATCGGCCTCGAGACCGTCAAGGTCGACAAGTCGAGCTACCCGACGCTAGCGAGCGACCTGTCCGGCGACGTCAAGGTCTCGCCGGGAACCAGCGTCGCCGTCTATCGCACCCCGGACACCTACTGCCTCGTGGGTACCAGGGCGGCGGCAGTCCAGCCCACCCATGCCTGGGTGTACGACAGCACTGCCGGCGGCCTCTAGGACAGCACGGTGACTACCTGCGCAGGGGCCAGCACCTTCACCCTGCCGTGATCCCTTCGATCGGCCCGGGAGCCTACGTTGCGTGGGCCGTCCGAGTGAAGCCAGCGCATTCGGGTGAATCTGCCAAAGAAGTTCCGCGTGAGCCCTCAAGATCCGCGGATGCTCACCCGATGTTCTCGATGTACCACCGGACCCAGCACGTTGGGGACGGCTCACTGCACCTGACAACGACGTTGAAATGAGGACGAGCATGATCGCTCGCGTTCGCAAGTCCATGGACGAGAAGGACAAGGGCTTCACCCTGATCGAACTTCTCGTCGTCATCATCATCATCGGCATCCTCGCGGCGATCGCGATCCCGGTGTTCCTGAACCAGCGCAAGAAGGCCGTCGACGCCTCGCTCAAGTCCGACCTGCGCACCGTCGCGAACAACCTCGAGACGGTCTACACCGACTTGCAGAGCTACTACCCCGTCACCACCAACGCCTCATCCCTCGCGAGCATCGGCGCAACGGTGCCGGTCACCTTCCAGCTGACGAACGGGAACTCCGTAGTTTCGATTGCGACAGCCGCAGCGGTTGCCAAGGGTGGCTACTGCCTCCAGGGAAGCGCGTTAGACGCGACCAGGGCCTCGCAGACCTGGGTCTACGACAGCATCAAGGGCGGGCTCCAGCCTCTCGGCACGATCGCCTGCACCTGATCCTGATCGCCGTCTCGTCTGACGGCTTTCACGAGCACGACGGGAGGGAGGGGCCACAAGCCTCTCCCTCCCGTCGTCACACCGCCTGACCGGCGGCCCGCGAGATCACCGCGACCGCCCTCAAGCCGGAACCGTCCGGTGCCGATAGCGCAGGAGCGGGTACCCGCCAGTTTCGAGTAGCGTCCGCGTGCCTCGTCCCCATGAACCCTGGAGGGCTCATGTCCCGACCGTCTTCCGCTCGCGCGGATCACCGACCGTCACCGGACGGCGGGTTCACGCTGATCGAGGTCGTGGTCGCGCTCTTCCTCCTGGGCGTTGTGGCGACGGCGGTCCTGGTGTTCTTCGTCAAGGGTGTCCAGACGAGCGGCAAACTGCAGCGGGACCAGTCGGCGAACGCCGTGGCGATGCAGAGCATGGAGACCGTCCGGTCGATCTCGCCGCAGCTCAAGAACGCCGCCGGTACTCCTGTCCTGATCACCGGCCGGTCAAACACCACCGTCAGTGCATTCTGGGCCGCGGCGGACCTGAATGACATCTCCGGGATGACCAAGCTCTCGGACCCGGCCGCCGCCGTGTGGGATCCGAACGGTGCCACTCCGGACCCGGCGACGGTGCCGAACCGGAAGACCGTGACCCTGGCGAGCAGCAACACGAACGCCACGACGGTCTACACCGTGACGACGTTGATCGGGCAGTGCTTCAGGTTTGCGTCACCCCTGGCGACCGACCAGGCATGCACCAAGGTCGATCCCGGCAGTGGCGTAAAGATGTTCCGCATTGTGGTCGTCGTGACCTGGAAGCCGACGAACAAGGATCAGTGCGGCGGGACCGTGTGCACGTACCGCACGACCGCGCTGATGGATCCGAATGCCGACGCCAGCTGGAACCTCATCGCGAATCCGATCGCCTATGACGACGCGATCCCGGTGGTCACGGGCGGCCCGACGGGTACCTACGAGATCATGGCCAACGATGTCATCGGCGCGGTCACCTCGAACCCCGTCTTCATGACGACCTCGCCGTCGTTCAAGGGCACGGCAAGCATCATCACGTCCGGGGCGCAGATGGGGATGCTGACCTACAAACCACCAGTCGACTCGTCCGGGGTCACCCAGCTCACCTACACGCTGAAGGACGCTGCCGGACGTAATTCGGACCCTGCGACGGTGGTCATCTCCATCACGCCGGACGCCAACGATGATGTCGCGTCGATCTACAAGGGTCAGACGTCGCCGATCCTTGTCGGCGCCAACGATCTCGGTACCTTCGGTGGCACGTCACACATCACGATCGTGTCGCCTCCGACCGCCGGAACCATCACCGGCAGCTCCGGCACGACGGTCACGTACACCGCGCCGGCGGCCGGCACGAGCGATTCCTTCACCTACACCGTGACGGACGCTGCGGGCCTCACCTCCAACCAGGCCACCGTGAACATCTCGCTGCTCACCGCCACGCCGCCGTCCGCGGCTGACATCGCGATCCCCTTGAACGCCAGTGCGACGACCACCGCGACAAACCTGAACATCCTGAGCCTGACGGGCAACGCGGCAACAAGCACGGTGTTCGTCACCGGCGGTCCGACCGCGTCCCCGGCCGTCGGCTGGTCCGCCCCGGGCGCTCTCACGGGTTCAGGGTCGTCAAGCCTTCTCTACGCACCCGTCGGCAACACCGTCGGGGTCTACACGTTCACGTACTACGTGAAGAACGCCGCCGGCACGTCATCGGCGACGAAGACCGTCACACTCACGGTCAACCCGGTGGCAACCGACAACTCGGTCACGATCCGGCCCGGAAACCCAGGAACAACCAACGTCGGGACGAACGACGTGCCCACCACCGGAACAGGGATGACCTACAGCCTCGGAGCACGGAGCTCGTTCTGCTCATCGTTGGCAGTGACGATCAATGCCACGACCGGATTCGTCAGCTTCAGGTCGTCGGCCTACGCTACGGGAACGTGCACCATCCCGTACTCACTGAGCAAGACGGTCGCGCCCACCACGGTCTCTGACACCGCCAACCTGGTCATCCAGGTGAAATGGTGACAGCGCGATGGGGTCGCCGCACAGATACGCACAGTCCCGACGACGCCGGGATGACGCTCATCGAGCTCCTCGTGGCGATGGGGATCTTCGTCACGGTGATCGCCGTGTTCATGTCCGGGGTCGTGCTGATGACCAAGGACGCCGCGCGCGCCGCAGGAGTGTCGGACGCCACCACGACCGCGCGCCGAGTGCTCGACCGGTTCGACAAGCAGGTGCGGTACAGCGTGGGAGTGAACCGGCCCGGCTTCGGCGCGTCCGGTGCGTACTACGTCGAGTTCATGGTTCCATCGCAGACCGCGGGTGCGACGCCGGTCTGCATCCAGTGGCAGTTCAATCCCACCGCAGACACGATCTCGGTGCGCACCTGGACAGACAGCCTCCTCACCCCGACGCCGTCCGTCTGGAACCCGGTCGCCACCAACGTGCGCAACAACGTGACGACGGAGCTTCCGTTCGTGTTCATCGCGGCGGACCTGTCACGGAACGCGGGTCACCAGGAGCTGACGGTGACGCTGGACATCGGCGTCGCGTCGCGCCCGGGGGCGAAGGTGTCTGCGACCTATGCCGCGCGCAACACCGCGCCAGTCATCACTCAGACGAACGCGGAGAATACCCCGCCCGACGGCCAGAGCAAGAACCCGGTGTGCCAGACAGGAGTAGGCCGACCATGAGCACCCACTTCTCGACGAAGGGCACGACGATGCGAGGTGCCGAGATGCGAGCAATCCTGGCCGGACGGCGCAGCGACGACGACGACGAAGGCTTCGCGATGCTGACTGTGATCATGCTGATCATGGTGTGCACCGCGATCAGCGTGCTCATGCTCGGGGTGGTGGTCGCGCAGGTGAAGCCCACTGTCTTCGAGGCGAAGAACACCAGGACGATCAGCGCCGCTGAAGCCGGGATCGACGCATCCCTGAGCATCTTGCGCACCGCTCTCGGTGCGCCGGACGTGATCACCGGGCAGATCTCCGGGAATCCGCGCAAGCTGCCCTGCACGGTCGCCGGTACGGTCGGCGGCACGGGCACGTCGCTGCGGTACAACGTCGCCATCACCTACTTCAAGGCGAACCCCGCGAGCAAGGACGCGGACTGGCGCGACAAAAACAAGCTGACCTGCGTGGTGGGGAGCGGGCTGTCGACGGCTCCGGCCTACGCGATCATCACCTCGACCGGGGGGGACGTCGCGGTCGCGGGCTATGACGCGAGCGTGGGCAATCGGACTCTTGAGTCGCTGTACACCTTCCAGGCGGTGAACGCCACCACGGCCGGTGGCACGATCTACACGTTCGGCGACGGGTACTGCCTGCAGGCCGCCAACCCCCCGCAGGCAGGCTCGACCGTGAGCTACATCCCGGCCACGTCCTGCCGTACCGACGGCCCGCGACTGCTGTGGAGCTACGGCACCGACTACGGCATCCACCTCGCGGTCACCGACCTGAGCGGCACGAAGTTGTGCCTCACCGGCAGCGGCGGCGCGAACGTGATGCTGCAGGCGTGCACCGGCGCCTTTGACCAGCTGTTCAGCTGGGACGCCGGCGCCGTGTGGCGCGGCGAGAACAGCTCGAAGACCAACTACTCGTCCGAGTGCCTCGGCACGGGGGACTCGGCCCTGACCGACCTGACCGACAAGCTGCTCAAGATCACCACCAGCTGCGCCAGCAACGGTGCCTGGGGGTCGTTCGACCCTGATCCCCGGGTCGGTGCCGGCGCCGCGGGGAACACCACCCACCAGATCGTCAACTTCCTCGAGTTCGGGCGTTGCATGGACGTGACAAACGAGCAGGTCTCGTGGACGTTCATGATCTCGTACCCGTGCAAGCAGGACCCCAGTGGCGGCTCCTTGCTGGCGTGGAACCACAAGTGGTCCTACAGCGAACCGACCGGGTCCACGGGAAGCCTTGGCGGCCAGAAGATCCAGGTGAACAACCCCGCGGCCTACTGCCTCACGACTCCAGCGACGTCGGTCAGCCCCGCCTATCCGACCATGACCCCCTGCGGCCCGGACCCCAAGCAGATCTGGACCCGAACCGCGAAGGCCGCTACGTCGTACGCGGACTCCTGGACGTTCACGGACACCTACGGCCGGTGCATCAGCCTGGGCGACAAGATGGACGGCTCGTGGTCCAAGCTGCTCATGGCGACCTGCAACGGTGGCCCGGAGCAGAAGTGGAATGCGCCGGCCACGACGCAAGGCGCCTCACTGGACAACTTCAAGGAGCTGAACTGACCCGCAGAGCGCTCGTGGACGCGGCGATGGCGTCGGACCTCCTCCCGGTCGTGACCCTGTTCGTCGCAGTCTTCGGACTGCTCATCGGCTCGTTCCTCAATGTGGTGATCTGGCGCGTGCCGCGCGGCGAGTCGATCGTCTCGCCGCCGAGCGCGTGCCCACGCTGCGGGCACCGCATCTCGGCCCGTGACAACATCCCGGTGATCTCGTGGCTGCTGCTCCGCCGTCGGTGCCGCGGCTGCCACCAGCCGATCTCCTCGCGATACCCTCTCGTGGAGCTCGGCACGGCTGCGCTCTTCGTCGTCGTGACGCTGCATTTCGGGGTGAGCGCGACGACGCCGGCCTACCTGTACCTGGCGGCGATTGCCGTCGCCCTTGCTCTCATCGACCTCGATGTGCACCGCCTGCCGAACACGATCGTGCTGCCGGCGTACGGGGTCGGCGCAGTCCTGCTCGCCGCCGCGAGCTGGGCGTCGGGGGACTGGTCGGCGCTGCTGCGTGCCGCGATCGGCGCGGCCGTGCTCTTCGGTCTGTACATGCTGATGATGGTGGGATCCGCCTTGCTGCGCGGCGGGACTGGAATGGGGTTCGGTGACGTCAAGCTTGCGGGTGTCCTCGGCCTGTACCTCGGCTGGCTCGGGTGGGGACCGCTCGTCGTGGGCGCCTTCGGGGCGTTTCTGCTCGGCGGCATCTTCTCTATCGCGCTCCTGGCAACCGGCGTCGCCAACCGCAAGACCGGCGTGCCGTTCGGTCCGTGGATGCTGCTCGGAGCGGCGACCGGGATCGGCATCGGGGCACCCCTGTGGACGGCCTACCTGGGCCTGCTCGTCTGACGCGAGGATGCGTCACCAAGTTTCTGACCTCGCGGCATGCGCTCGCCACTCGTGCTCAAGTACGCCCGGCGTTCACCCGATAGAGGGATAGGCGCAGTCAGGCGTCAGCGAAAGGGGATTCCGTGGCCAAGACACGGGTCATTGGACTCGATATCGGCACGACCGCCGTGCGAGCCGCACAGCTCGAGTTCGGCGCTGGCGGCCCGTCCGGCAAGGGACTGGTCAGCCTGACGAAGTACGGCGAGGTCCCGCTGCCGCTCGGTGCTGTGCGCGACGGAGAGGTCGCGGAAATCGGATTCGTCGTCGACGCGCTTCGTGCGCTGTGGGCGCAGCAGAGGTTCGACAGCAAGGACGTGGTGATCGGCGTCGGGAACCAGCGCGTCGTCGTCCGTGAGCTCTCGCTTCCGTGGATGCCCCTGAACCAGCTCAAGTCCACGTTGCCGTTCCACGTCCAGGATCTCTTGCCGATGTCGATCGACGAGGCGCTGCTCGACTTCTACCCCACGTCGGAGTCGGAGGGCGAGCACGGCCGGGAGGTCCACGGCATGCTAGTGGCCGCCGTGCGAGACACCGTGACCACGAACGTGCTGGCTGTCGAGTCAGCCGGACTGCGCCCGGTCATGGTCGACCTCAATGCGTTTGCACTGCATCGCGGCATGACGCGCGGTGACCTGGCGGACCGCACCGTTGCCCTCGTCGACATCGGCGCCCGGGTCACCAACGTGGTGATCTCTGCCCAGGGCATCCCCAGGTTCATCCGGATGCTCCCTACCGGCGGTCAGGACGGGACAGATGCGATCGCACGCGCGATGAGCCTGTCGATCCCCGAAGCCGAGGCTCTCAAACGGCAGATCGGCATCGGCTACGTGGTGGACCCGAAGTACGCCAACGCGGGTGAAGCCCTCCATGCGGTGACGAACAACCTGATCGAGGCCGTCCGGAACACCTTCGTGTACTACTCGGGAAACAACCCGGGCGCCGGAATCGAGATGGCCGTGCTGACCGGCGGGGGGGCGCACCTTCCCGGCCTCGGGCAGTACCTGTCGAGCGCAAGCCGTCTCGCGGTCACCCTTGGTGACCCATTGCAGTCCGTGCAGACCTCACATCTGGCCGGCGGCCGTGCCAGCCTGGTCGGCAAAGAATCCCTGATGGCCATGGCCATCGGGCTCGCGTACGGAGAAGCGGCATGAGTACCACGACACACCCCGGCGCCCGGCCTGCCGGTGCGTTCGCGGCTCGGACTCTCGCGCAGGTCAACCTGTTGCCCCCCGAGGTTCGGGCGGCACGCGGCCTCACCGCTACCAAGCGGGTGCTCGGTCTGGCCCTCGTCGGCACCGTCCTGGTCGCCGGGGTCGGGTACGGCGCCGCACGAGTGACGTCGGCGTCCGCGGCAGACGAGCTCGCGACGGCCCAGGACGCGACGGCCGTCCTGCAGAAGGAAGAGGCCAAGTACGCGGAGGTCCCGCGCGTGGCCAGCCTCCTCAAGCGGACGACCGATGTTCGCACAAGTGGCATGGCCTCCGAGATCCAGTGGAAGGGCTACGTCGACGCGATCAGCGCGGTCCTGCCTCCTAACGTCAGCATCGACAAGCTGAGCGTCGTCCAGGCGACAGTCTCCCTGGCTGCGCCTGCCCCGGCGGACAGCCTCGAGCCGCAAGGCGTCGCGACGATCACGTTCACCTCGCGTTCGACCACCCTGCCGGACGGGTCCGCGTGGATCAAGGCACTGGACTCCGTGCCCAACTTCTACGGTGCGACCTACAGCACCATGACGCTCGGCGAGGTGGGCGGCGTCGTGGGCTATGCCATGAGCTCGACCGTCCAGGTCGATGCCGCTGCCTTCGCGAACCGGTTCGCCGCGACGAGTAAGGGGAATTGAGATGACCACTCCCAAGGCCGGTGGCTGGATCGCCGGGACCGCGGTGGCCGCCCTGGTGATCATCGTGGCTGCCTGGTTCCTTGCCATCTCGCCCACGCTGACGACGGCGTCCGAGACTCGCACGCAGGTGGACACCCAGCTCAGCCAGAACTCCGAGGCTCAGGTCAAGATCGCCAACCTCAAGACGCAGTTCGCGAAGCTCGACGCAACGAAGGCGGAGCTGGCCGCGCTGCAGCTGCAGATCCCGACCTCGGCCGATCTCGCGGTCTACACTCAACAACTTGCCGCGATCGCCGCCGCGCACAGCGTCACCGTGATCGCGATTACCGTCTCGCCTGCCGCGCCCGTCATCCCGTTCGCCCCCGTGGCCGCTCCCGCCGCGACAGCGAGCGGCTCTGCCACAGCAGACCCGGCAGCACCGGCGCCGGTGGCGCATATCGGCATCGCGGGCTTCTACTCGCTGCCCACCACGGTTGACGTCATCGGCACGTACCCGAACGTCCTCGCGTTCTTGCAGGACCTCCAGACCGGGACCCAGCGCCTCTTCGCGGTCAGCAACCTCGCGGGGACCAGCCTGACCAAGGCTGACGCGAACAGCGGCACGCCGGCCATCGCCGCTGGGGACCTGGAGATCGTCGTGACAGGCGCGCTCTACGTGTTTGTGGACACGGCGGCGAAGACCGCTGCACCCGTTGTCCCGGCAACGCCACTCACCCTGCCCGTTCCGAATCCGGCGACGAATCCCTTCAAGCCGCTTGCCTGACCTGTACCGTGCACGACTCTGGGCCGCCGTTTCTCGATGAGAAGCGACGGCCCAGAGTCATAGCGGCATCACACCATCCCAGCGCGACGCCACGCTGCATACACCACGTGGGAAGATGCTCATCATGCTGCGCTGGTTGACCTCAGGTGAGTCGCACGGTCCGGCCCTGGTCGGGATCCTCGAGGGGCTCCCGGCCGGGGTCGAGGTGCGTACGAGCGATGTCCAGGACGCGTTGGCCCGTCGCCGCCTCGGCTACGGCCGCGGCGCCCGCATGGCCTTCGAGCAGGACGCCGTGCGGATCCTCGGCGGCGTGCGGCTCGGCGTCAGCCAAGGCGGCCCCATCGCCGTCGAGATCGCGAACTCGGAGTGGCCCAAGTGGGTGGACGTGATGTCCGCCGACCCGGTCGACGACCCCGGCAAGCTCGACCGTGCCCGCAACGCGCCGCTCACCCGCCCGCGACCCGGCCACGCCGACCTGGTCGGGATGCGCAAGTACGGGTTCGACGACGCCCGTCCGGTGCTGGAGCGGGCCTCGGCGCGGGAGACCGCGATGCGGGTGGCCTTGGGTACCGTCGCTGCCCGGTTCCTCGAGCAGGCAGCCGGCATCCGGCTGGTCTCGCACGTGGTGGCGATCGGTCCGGTGACCGTTCCCGACGGTGCCCCGCTCCCGCTGCCGGACGACCTCGCAGCGCTCGACGCCGACCCGGTGCGTTGCTTCCACCCCGGCTCCTCGTCGGCGATGGTCGCTGAGATCGACGACTGCCACCAAGCCGGTGACACCCTCGGCGGGGTGGTCGAGGTCCTCGCGTACGGCGTGCCCTCGGGGCTCGGGTCCTACGTCCATGCCGACCGCCGCCTGGACGCCCGGCTCGCGGCCGCCCTGATGGGGATCCAGGCGATCAAGGGCGTCGAGGTGGGGGACGGGTTCCGGACTGCCACCCGCCGGGGTTCCCAGGCGCACGACGAGATGGAACGTGATGCGAACGGGATCATCACCCGGCGGAGCAATCGCGCGGGTGGCCTCGAGGGCGGTATGTCCAACGGCGAGATCCTGCGGGTGCGCGCGGCGATGAAGCCCATCTCGACGGTGCCCCGTGCGCTGGCCACGATCGACACGGCCTCCACGACCCCAGCGAAGGCACAGCACCAGCGCTCCGACGTGTGCGCCGTCCCGCCGGCCGCCGTGGTCGCCGAGGCGATGGTCGCGCTCATCCTCGCGGACGCCCTGCTCGAGAAGACCGGTGGCGACTCGCTCGGCGAGGTCCGCCGCAACCTGGCGGCCTACGCGGCGGCAATCCCGGAGCTCCAGCGCTGATCTGGAGTCGTGATCGCCTGGTGCTTGACGCAACCGTCACGCTGCTATAAGTCGGATCGCAACCAATCGGTTGCGATAGGAGAAGATCATGCCCATCCCGAACACGATCACGCGCACCCTCGACCTCGCGCACCCGCAGGAGAAGGTCTGGGCTGCCCTCACCACTCTCGACGGCATCACCGGCTGGTTCGGCAGCCATGCCGACGGGGAGATGACTCCCGGCCACGACGTGCACATGCGCTGGGAGCAGTACGACGACGGAAAGAGAACCCTCGAGATCAAAGTGGTCGACCCGATGTTGGTGTTCGCCTTCTGCTGGGAGATCTCCAGCGCCCCCGAGGGCGACCCCCGGCGGACCTACGTCGAGTTCACCCTCGAACCGACCGCGTCCGGCACCCGGCTCACCGTCACCGAGAGCGGCTTCGCTCAGATCCCGGACGAGTGGCTGGAGCCGAGCTACCAGTGCAACGTCGAGGGTTGGCGCTCGGAGCTCGACGAGCTCGTGGCGTACCTCGATGCCGCCTGATCCCGAGGAGGTGTCGGCCGGCGTCTTCGCGGCGCTGGCCGATCCCACCCGTCGAGCGATTCTCGCCGCGCTGGCCGAGCACGGACCGAGCACGGCAACGGATCTGGCCCGTCGCCTGTCGATCACCCGGCAGGGCATCACCAAGCACCTCGCCCTGCTGGCCGACGCGGGCTTGGTGGCCAGCAACGCCGGCGGCGGGCGGCGCGTGCTCTACCGGCACCGGTCGGAGCCGATCAAGGTCGCGCAGTCCTTCCTGGCCGCGCTCGCCGCCGACTGGGACGGCTCGCTCGACCGGTTGTCGGTCTTCCTGGCCGACCCGCGAGATCCACCTCACTGACGCCGGTCCAGGGCTCGACCATGACCCCGGCCCCAAGGCCGGGTACGGTTCCACCGTGAACCTGTCCGCCCCGCCGCCCCGCGGTCCCCGTATGGTGCTCGTCGGCCCCCCGGGGTCCGGCAAGAGCACGGTGGCTGCCGCGCTCGGCGCCCGGTGGCAGGTTCCGATCCGGGACACCGACGCCGACATCGAAACGCGGGCGGGCAAGCCCGTCCGGGAGATCTTCGTGGACGACGGCGAGCCGGCCTTCCGCGCCCTGGAACGCGAGGCGGTCCTGGACGCGCTCACCGAGCACGCAGGCGTGCTGGCGCTTGGTGGGGGCGCCGTCATGGACGCCCGGACGCAGGAGCTGCTCGCCCAGTACCGGGGGAGCGGCGGGTTCGTGGTCTTCCTGGACGTGAGCCTGACGCACGCCGCGCCGCGGGTGGGGTTCAACACGTCCCGGCCGTTGCTGATGGCGAACCCACGCGCGCAGTGGAAGGCCCTGATGGAGGCGCGGCGACGCGTCTACGAGCAGGTCAGCGACCTGCGCGTGCTGACCGACGCGCTCACACCTCAGGAGATCGCCGAGCAGATCGACGCGGCCGTCACCGAGCTGGGGCCTGCCGCGACGACAACCACGCGGGCCGACGAACCCGTTCACGAGCCAGTTCACGATGCACTGCAGATCGACGGGAGCCAGTCATGAGCGAGGACACCACGCGCGTGGTGCCGGTGCCGGGAGAAGCGCCGTACGACGTCGTCATCGGCAGGCACCTGCTCGGGGAACTACCTGTGATGCTCGGCCCGGCGGTCGCGAAGGTGCTCGTCATCCACCCGGCAGTGCTCGCAACATCGGCAACGGCGATCCGGGAGGACCTGCAGGGGCACGGGTACACGGTCTTCCTCGCCGAGATCCCGGATGCCGAGGCGGCGAAGTCAGCCGAGGTCGCCTCGTTCTGCTGGCAGGTGCTGGGCCAGGCCGATTTCACGCGGTCGGATGCCATCGTCTCGCTCGGCGGTGGCGCCACGACGGACCTGGCCGGGTTCGTCGCCTCCACCTGGCTGCGCGGCGTCCAGGTCGTCCACATCCCGACCACGCTGCTTGCGATGGTCGACGCGGCCATCGGCGGCAAGACCGGGTTCAACACCGCGGAGGGCAAGAACCTCGTCGGCACGTTCCACGCCCCGGCCGGCGTGCTCTGCGACCTGGTCTCCCTGGAGACGCTTCCCCGTTTCGACTTCGCCGCCGGCCTCGGGGAGGTCATCAAGTGCGGGTTCATCGCCGACCCGGCGATCCTGGAACTGGTCGAGCGTGACCCCCTGCCGCTCGCTGACCCGGCGGCCGCCACGACGACCCACGCCGACGTCCTCCAGGAGCTGATCGAACGGTCGATCCGGGTGAAGGCGCGGGTGGTGGGGGAGGACCCGCGGGAGTCCGGCCTGCGCGAGATCCTCAACTACGGCCACACGTTCGCGCACGCGATCGAGCAGGTCGAGCGGTACTCCTGGCGGCACGGCGCCGCGGTCTCGGTCGGGATGGTCTTCGCGGCGGAGCTGGCCCGGCTGGCCGGGCGCCTGTCCGACGACGACGTGGTGCGGCACCGGAGCGTCCTCACATCGGTCGGCCTGCCTGTGGCGTACCGCGGGGACCGCTGGGAGCAGCTGCTAGCGGCCATACGGCGCGACAAGAAGACTCGCGGCGACGTCTTGCGCTTCGTCGTTCTCGACGGGATCGGGCGCCCCAGTCGACTCGAGGGTCCGGACCCGGCGCTGCT
>Ga0209747_1001372_pt1 | contig 12983 bp, 8 predicted proteins | sample BarGraNGADG00311_FD_184498 | JGI IMG/M metagenome (GOLD analysis project Ga0209747, IMG submission 184498) | Arctic peat soil microbial communities from Barrow, Alaska - Barrow Graham LP Ref core NGADG0011-311 (SPAdes) (version 2) | ecosystem: Environmental > Terrestrial > Soil > Wetlands > Peat ... | reverse complement strand
CGAGTTGATGAAAGCCACGCCGCCCATGTTCGCCGCGATGAGCATCTGCTTGCGCGCCTCCATGTCGCTGCCGTCCTTGAACGCCAGAGGCAGGTACTTTGAGATGAGGCGGATGCCGTAGAAACCCAGCCCGTCGCAGATGGGCTCCTGCAGCTCGGAGTGCATCGCCTCGACGCAATGCGTGAGCGCGTCCATCCCGGTAGAGGCGGTGAGGTGCGGGGGAAGAGTCCTTGTCATGACCGGGTCGAGCATCGCCACCGTCGGTGCGAGGTCGGGGCCCTGGAAGATCAGCTTGGCCTTCTCCTCGTGGTCCGCGATGACCGCCATGAAGGTCGCCTCGGAGCCCGTGCCGGCGGTCGTCGGAACGGAGATGTGGGGAGGCATCCGCCCGCTCGCCACGTAGATGGCGCTCTGGAGGTCGACCAGGTCGCCACCCTCGACCATCAGGATGGCAGCGCCCTTGGCGGTGTCGATGGCGCTGCCGCCACCCACGGAGATGATCGAGTCTGCGCCCAGGCCCTTCGCCATGTCGAAGCACGCCTGGACGACCTTGACCTCCGAGTTGGGCGGGACATCGTCGAAGGTGCCGACGATCTCGGCGGTCCCGCTCTCCATCCCGGCGATGACGGCGTCGGCGATCCCGGCCTTCTCCACGCCCTTATCCGTCACCAGCAAGACCTTCGTTCCGCCGACCTTGTCCATCTCCATGCCGACGCTGTCGACGCAGTGCTCCGCGCAGATGACCTTGCCGGGAACCTGGAACTCGAACCACTCCACCATCGCCATAGAGAGCCCCTTTCGGTCGAGCGCACCGGCCCCGCGGTGCGTGCCCATATAATAACCGATTGCCCGATTGAGTTGTCGAGGTTTTGCCTGCCGATGCGGGCGCGGTCAGTCGCCCGGGAGCGCGAAGTTCAGGCCCTCGCCGCAGCAGCCTCAGCGCGCCCGGCGCGCCAGGCGTTGAGCCTCCTGGCTCCCTCAAAGACGAGCCAGGCTACAGAAATCAGGATCAGCGGGACGCTCAGCCAGACGTTGGGTCCGCCGGCACCGTGGCCCGGCGGCTCCGGTATCCGGTAGAAGGCGAAGATGACGGATGCCCCGAGCAATGCCCCGGTGGTGAAATTCCACCCGGTGAACGCCGTGAGCATCAGGCCCATGACGAGGTACCAGGGCAGTACATAGCTGCTGGTCACGAACCAGATCAGGAAGATCGCCGACGCGGCGAGCGCCATCGACCGATAGTTCTTGACCGTGAGCAGAATGAGGATGGTCACCACCGCGAAGATAGCCAGGAACAACAGGTGGACCCTGGCGTTTGCCACGGACTGCGCCTTGATGCGGGTCATGCCCGAGTGGCGCAGTATCTTCTGGTACTGAAAGCTCACCAGCCGCGGGATGGAGGCGGACGAGTAGAGCGTGGACATGTGTTCAGTCGTCTTGAATATCTTGAGGCTCTGCAGGAATGGCAGGTAGAGCAGGATGGGCACTCCGACCACCACCACGGCGGCCCTCCAGAGCCGCTTGAGGGGCACGCCCTGTTTGTCGCGGACGTACATCACGAGCATCGGCGCTACGGCGAGCACAGCCACGATCTTTACCATCGAGGCGACCATCACCACCGCAATGCCGGACAGCAGGTAGCCTTTCCTGTACAGGAGGAAGCCCCCCAGCAGCAGGGCTACCATCAGCGCGTCGTTGTGTCCGCCACCCAGGAGGTGCATGACCATGAGGGGAGACCACCCCGCGATGACCAGCGCCATGTTCTCCCTGCCGGGCGAGACCCTCCTTGCAAGCCAGTACACGATGGGGAGGCACGCGGCGTACGAGATGAACGCAAGCATCTTGAACCCCATGATGTTCGCGGTGATGTTATTGCCAGCGATCCTGGTGATCAGGTAGGCGGGATAGTTGAAGACCGGGCCGTAGACGCTCGCGTTGAACTTCCAGCCGACCAGCGGGTAGATGATGTCGTGCGGCCGCGCATGCGGTATCAGCAGGAACGGGTTCGCGTGGTAGACGGTCATGGACCTGCCGAAGAAGATATAGCTGAACACGTCCCTGGACTGGAACATCGGGCCGAAGACAAAGAGCAGACAGAAGACGGCGAAGGCTCCCGCGATGATGATGGAGATGCTCTTGCGCCGGTCCTTGCGGACGAGGTAGATCGCAACCAGCCACATCGCGTTCAGTACGATGATGAGCCAGAGGAAGATCTGCATCCGCGCCTCGGCGGAGATCCCCGCGAGGTGGAGCAGCCTGGAAGGCCACACCAGCGGGCCGCCGTAGCGGGCGCCCTTGACGTCGTACACGAGGGTAAGCTTCGGGTTGAGGGCTATCGAGACCATCACCCAATAGCAGATCACGCTCAGCAGGGCGAGCAGGCCCAGCAGCCACGCCCTCGTGCGTGGGCTCACGACTCCTGTTGTGCTCGATTCATCCCCCAAGACTCGACCTTTCGACTTTGCATTTAAGGTTCTGCGACATTCTAACAGCACCTTCCCGCGCTTGACATAACACGACCAAAAGGGTAGGTTTAATCTCGAGTTCGAGTTCTTTGAGAATCGATACTTGGAAAGGCTTTGACAGGGAAGAGTAGGGGAGAAGCCAGGCTGAAGCGAGCCGGGACGGTGGGAGCCGGCGCCGAGGAGCCTTCTCGAACATGGCCCTTGAGCCCCCGGAAGAAAGTGTCCGCCCTTACGGAGGGCGCGAGTAGAACCGGGCGGAGGTCCCCGTAACAGGACGCAGGGTATATCCCTCGGCGAGAGGGCCGTACCCGGTGAGGCCCGGGCCGCGAGGCACGGGCGAAGTGGGGTGGTACCACGGAGGCTTTGCCTCTCGTCCCCAGCGGGCGGGAGGTTTTTGTTTTTTGTGCGTCGGAAAGCGCTCTTCAATTACAATGGAGCGAGCGCGAGTGAGGACCTGCAGAGCAGGTGAGGAGGTGAGATTGTGGCCAAGACCTATGAAGAGATCAATGAGAGGATCAGAAAAGGCGAGGCTGTCGTGCTCACGGCTGATGAGATGACAGAGCTCGTGGCGTCCGAGGGTGCCGCCAAAGCCGCCCGGAAAGTGGACGTAGTCACAACAGGGACGTTCGGGCCGATGTGCTCGTCCGGGGCCTTTGTTAACTTCGGCCACAGCGAGCCTCCCATCAAGATGAGCAAGGTCTGGCTCAACGACGTGCCGGTCTGCGCCGACCTCGCGGCGGTCGACGTCTTCATCGGCGCTACCGCCATCTCTGATACGGAGGGGATGAACTACGGCGGGGCGCACGTCATCCAGGACTTCATCGAGGGCAAGCGGATCAAGCTGCGCAGCACGGCGTACGGCACGGACTGCTACCCGCGCAAGGAGATCGAGACCTGGGTGGACAAGGACACGGTCAACCAGGCGTACCTGTTCGACCCGCGCAACGCTTACCAGAACTATGCCTGCGCGACCAACGGCTCGGAGCGGACGATCTACACCTACATGGGAGTGTTGCTGCCCAGGTTCGGCAATGCGACGTACTGCAGCGCCGGGCAGTTGAGCCCGCTTCTGAACGACCCGCTTTACCGCACCATAGGGCTCGGGACGCGGATATTCCTCGGTGGCGCCGCCGGCTTCGTGGCCTGGGAAGGCACCCAGCACAAGCCGACCGTCGAGCGCTCACCGGGAGGGACCCCGGTGGGCCCGGCCGCGAGCCTCGCGCTCATCGGGGACCTCAAGCAGATGGACTCCAGGTTCATCCGCGGTGCGAGGTTCCACCGGTACGGTGTGAGCCTGTACGTGGGCGTGGGCATCCCGATTCCGATACTGGACGAAGAGATGGCGCAATACACCGGTGTCGCGGATGCCGACATCGTGACCTCCGTCTTCGATTACAGCCAGGAGACGAGGTCGAGGGACCCTATGAGACGCGTCAGCTACGGGGAGCTGCGGAGCGGCTCCATCGATATCGACGGCAAGAAGGTGGCGACCGCGCCGCTCTCGAGCTACAAGGTTGCGCGCCAGATCGCCGGGATCCTGAAAGCCTGGATCACGGAGTCGAAGTTCCAGTTGACGGTTCCGGTGCAGCCTCTGGCGTCGGAGGGCACTACGCTGCCCCTCGAGATACGTGAAGAGGAGGGGATCTAGATGGCGAAGAAGAGGCTTGTCCTGACGTTCCCTCCGGAGGTCGTCGAGCGCCCGGTGGTCGCCCTGATGGTCAGGGAGTACGACGTCATCACGAACATATTGAGGGCGGAGATCCACGAGGGCGAGATCGGCCGCATGCTGGTGGAGCTCGAGGGCGAGGGTAAGAAGATCAAGGCCGGGGTCCAGCACCTCAAGGACCAGGGCGTCACTGTCGAAGACGCGATAACCGACATCGAGCTGGAGGAGCCGCTCTGCATCTCGTGCGGCGCCTGCACCGCCGTGTGCCAGCCGCGCGCTCTCAAGGTAGAGGCGCCCGGATGGGAGCTCGCCCTGGACAAAGACAGGTGCATCCTCTGCGGGTTCTGCGTGGACGCGTGCCCGCTCCAGTTGATCAAGGTGAAGTTCTAGGTCGAGCCAGAGGGAACAAGTGACAGAACGGTTCACCTTCACGTCCGAGAGGCCCTCGGGCGCGGCGGAACTCGAAGCGTGCCTCGCGCTGCCCGACAAGAGCGGGCCGGCGCACGGGATACTGCTCTGCCATCCGCACCCTGCGGGTGGAGGCGAGATGGATGTCGGTCTGCTGCAGGTCATCGAGCGCAGGGGCGTTGCCGCCGGATTCGCCGTGATGCGGTTCAACTTCGCCGGAGTCGGAGCAAGCACAGGACTCTTCACAGAAGGCATGGACGAGCCTGCCGACGTCGGCGCCGCTTTCGAGTGGATGAAGTCACGCGATGGCATCGAGGAAGTGAGCGTCGCGGGCTGGTCCTTCGGCGCCTGGATGGCGCTGATGGCTCTCGCGGACGGCGTGCCGGCGGAGGCGTGCGTAGCCATCGCGCCGCCGCTCATGCTCTACGACTGGCGCCCCCAGGTCGGCCGCATCGCCGCATCCGCGACTACTCGACACTATATCGTCGGCAGCAACGACCAGTTCTGCCCGCTTGGTTTCCTGGAGGCCTTCGCGAAAGCGATCTCAGAGGAGGACGAGCGGAACATCATGGCGCTTCCCTCGTCCGACCACTTCCTGAACGGCCGCGAGGACATGGTGGCTGAGCTGGTGCTGGAGTTCGCATAGGGGGGCTCGGGGTGTCTTTTTCATCGGTCTGTCGAAGACTCAAGGCCCGCTGAAAAAGACACCCCTCGCCCTACTTTGTTGTCCTGCCGTCGCCGAATACCGGGTGTGTGTGGTGCCATCTGGAGCTAGCCAGGAGACACCAAAGAATCCACGCACGCGGAAAAAGACACCCCTCGCCCTACTTTGTAGTCCTGTGGTGACTGCTTATCAAGCCTTGTGGTCTGAGCCCGCACGACCGAAGCCTCGCACGTAAAAGGGGCTCCCCGTTGCATGCGCAGGTTAGCGCTCCCGAGTCCAGAGCCGCACTGGACGAGCTCGTGATAGTTCCAGTAATCGAGCGCCTGCAAGGAATGACAACCTGATGTTGTATAGAATTCGCCCGCGGCACGGCGCGGCCAAGTAACGGGTTGAATTAGTTATGTATATTCTGCATAATGTGAGTGTATTGGTAACATTATGAGGAGAGATAGTAACGCATGAGAAGCACAAAGTCGCTTGGCAAGTCAGGCTCAAAACTGCTGATCAGACTTGCAGAGCAGGACAAACATGTATTCAACTACGCTGATGCACACGCAATTCTTGACGTCAGTGATGCGGCGACCCGCAAGCTTCTCAGCGAACTTGTAAACAAGAAGTGGCTTGTTCAACTCACACGTGGGAAATACCTGGTCGTTCCGATGTCCGCGGGGGAAGGAGCAGAGTTCTCTGAGAGTTGGTATGTCGTTGCCAAATACCTGATTGAGCCAAAGCGTTATTTCCTGTCCCACTACTCCGCAATGGAGATCCACAACATGACAACGCACCCGATTTCGACTGTCTTTATCAGCACACCTCACAAGAAACGCAAAATAGAGTCATTGGGGGCCACCTTCCAATTCGTGTACATCGCTGACGCAAAGATGTGGGGCTCGACCGACACCTGGGCGACCCCGACGGAAAAAGTCAGGGTGAGCGACCTCGAGAGGACAATCATCGACTGTCTGAACAATCCGAGGCTGTGCGGCGGCGTAAGTGAAATCGCAAAGGGAATCTTTATCCGACAGTCAGACATAGACAGCGCCAAACTGCTGAAGGATGTTCAGAGTTTCGGCAGCAAGGCGGTTGCCAAGAGGCTCGGCTTTCTTCTGGACATGTATGGCTTCGCCGGTGAGATCGCCAGCGAATTAAAGAAGATTACGGGTTCAAGTTATGTTCCACTCGATCCCTCTCTCCCGTCAGCGGGCAAGTACCTGCGCAGATGGCACCTGCGTCTTAACCTGGACCCAGCCGAACTGAAGAACATCCTCGAGACATAGGCCATCGATGATCACACAACGCGAGGTATCAAGGACTGCATTCAGGACGCGTAAGCAGGACAGGGTCGTCGAGAAGGACTATGTCATCACGTGGTTGCTTCTGGGAATCGCAGGCTCTCCGCTGGCTGGGCTTCTCGCCTTTAAGGGGGGAACCGCACTCAAGAAAATATACTTCGCCGACTACCGTTTCTCTGAAGACCTCGACTTTACCCTCACCGGAGAGGCTGATACTGATGAGATACTCACGCTCCTGATCCAGGTAATCTACGGACTGAGTGACGAAGTAGCGATAACCGCCAGAATCGACGAGAACAAGTTGACGAAAAGACCAACAAGTCTTACCGCTTACGTCGAGTTCGTCGGGCCTCTCCAAGGGACGTTGGGAAGTCGTAACATCAAGATGGATTTCACCCTCAAAGAGGAACTCATCTTTCCACTTGCTTGCAAAGATGTTCTTGTACAGTACAGCGATTGTGATTCCCTGTCTCGGTCACTTCACGTCTACTCTTTGGAAGAGATCTTGACGGAGAAACTCTGCGCGCTCATAGGGCGGACCGAGCCGCGAGATCTCTACGACACGCACTTCCTGTTGGGACTGGGAACCCTTGATTATCAGTCCATTCCCCCGGCGTTCGCCACCAAGGCTGCTAGTAAGGAAGTTGACCCTGATCGGCTCTCTGCTGTATTGGGGGAAAGAGAAGCTACGATTTCACGCCTGTGGAACAGCAGACTTGCGCTTCAAGTCGATTCACTGCCTCCAGTCGAACGGGTGCTGCGTGAGACCAGGCGGTCTTTTCGGAGGCTTGGACTTCCGTGAGATGTTCTGAGCATCCACTCAACTGCCGTGGGCACGGACACAATCGGAAGGTTCTCGGACTGGCGCAACATGGAAGTCCGATACGTTCAGATCTCACACCAGATTGCTCAGTAAAGTCAGGCGAGGGGTGTCTTCTTCCGCGGACCTTGAGTCTTCCAAGTTCCCGGTCAGGTTAGACTGAACCACACACACCCGCACCCTGCGACAGCCGGACAACAAAGCTCAGCGAGGAGTGTCTTCTTCCGCGGACGTTGAGTCCTCGACAGGGAGCGGAAGAAGACACCCCGAGCAGCTCACTTCTTCTTTGGCGGCGCCACGTGTATCGCCTTCCCGTGCGCCGCTTCCGCCGCCTCCATGATCGCCTCAGGCAGAGACGGGTGGGCGTGGATCGTGTTCGCGATGTCCGCCGAGGTCGCGCCCATGTGCATCGCTACCGCCACCTCATGGACCAGGTCCGAGGCGTGCGGCCCCATTATCTGCGCGCCGAGCACCCTGTCCGTCTTCGCGTCGATCACGAGCTGGACGAAGCCGTAGTCTTCGCCCATGGCGAGCGCCTTGCCGAGCGCACCGAAGGAGAACCTGCTGACGTTCACCTCGATGCCCTGCTCGGCTGCCTTGTCCGAGTTGAGGCCGACGCTGCCGATCTCGGGAGTTGTGAATATGCACGCCGGGACGACGTGGTACTGCATCGTGGCGTTGCCACCGGTCGCGTTCTCCGCTGCCACCAGGCCCTCGAAGGTCGCGGTGTGCGCCAGCAGGATCCCTCCCACAACGTCGCCGCAGGCGTAGATGCCGTCCACGCTTGTCTCCATGGCCTGGTCGACCACGATGCGTCCGCGCTCGTCCATCTCGATGCCGACTTCCTCGCACCCGAGGCCCGCCGAGTTGAACTTGCGCCCGATGGACACCAACAGCTTCTCCGCCTCCAGCTCGTCACCGCTGGAGAGCTTGACCTTGATGCCGTCATCGCGGTACTCGAGCACCTCCTCGACGGTCGTCTCGGTCCTGATGTCTATACCCTGCTTGCGGAACGTGCTGCGCATCTGCTTCGCGACGCGGCTGTCCTCGGTCGGCAGCATCCGGTTCATGAGCTCGAGCATGACTATCTCGGTGCCCAGGGTGGAGAAGATGCAGGCGAACTCGCTGCCGATGACCCCGCTGCCGACGATGATGAGGGTCTTGGGGATGTGGTCGAGCGCCAGGGCGTCGGTCGAGGTCATGACCGCCGGCTTGGAGAAGTCGAAGGTGGGCAGCTCGGCCGGGTCCGAACCGGTAGCGATTATGATCTTCGGAGTCTCGAGGATCCGCTCCCCGTCGGCGGTCTTGACGGCGACGTTCTTGTCCTTGTTGATGCAGGCCGCGCCTCCTACGAGCTCGATCCCGTTAGCCTTCAGGAGCTGCAGGATGCCGCCGACCAGCGTGTCGGTCACATTCTGCTTCCTCTCCTGGATGGCGGTCCAGTCGGGCTCGATACCCGTTATCTTGATGCCGAACTTCTCAGCTTCGCGAGCGTGGGCTACCAGCTCGGCGGACGCGAGCAGGGCCTTGGTAGGTATGCAGCCCGAGTTGAGGCAGGTGCCTCCGACCTTCTCCTTCTCGACTATCGCCACTTTCGCGCCGCGCTGCGCGCACCTGATGGCGGCCGGGTACCCTCCCGGGCCGGCGCCGATGACCACGACGTCGAACTTTCCATCCTCTGCCATATTTTCCCCCTTAAGCTCATTCAAAAAGGTTATTCGTTCGCAAAAAAGCGACATAAACTCAATCACATAGGGGTTGGTCAGTCAAACAGATTCCGGTGCCGGCAGACCCTGGCTGAGGGACCCTGTCGGACCGCCAAGGGATGCAAGCAAACGCGGTGTCGGGGCCATCAGAAGGACCCGGCTGGCAGGACCTGCCAGCACGCTTGCCGGGGTGGCCCGCCCGGCCGCGAGGCACCTGGGATAAAGGCGCGGCGCTCGCTTGCAATAAGGTTGACAGATTCTATATAATCCCTGCGTGGGCCTCCATTATGGGAGGCTATATTTATGTCTGTATAAATGAAGACCGCAAACATGTCTTCTGAGGATAAATCCTGAGTCGAAAGGGGTTGATGCGCAGACAGAGCTATGTCGTGTTACGAACACGTTGGATCCGACCCCGTCAAGGGGTCTTTAGTAGAGACGGTACTTAATCGTTAAGGAGGGGCTATGGCAGCAGTTCCGAGTGACCTCGACATCGCGCAAGCGGCTAAGATGCAGCCGATCGTCGAGATTGCAAAGAAGATCGGGCTCCAGGAGGACGACCTCGAGCTCTACGGGAAGTACAAGGCGAAGGTGCACCTCGATGTCATCGAACGGCTGAAGGACAAGCCGAGCGGAAAGTACATCGACGTCACCGCGATCACCCCGACCCCGCTCGGTGAAGGCAAGACGGTCACCGCGATCGGCCTCACCGAGGCAATGAACAAGATCGGGAAGAGCTCCATCATCAACATCCGCGAACCGTCCATGGGCCCCGTGTTCGGGATCAAGGGCGGCGCGGCCGGCGGCGGCTACAGCCAGGTCATCCCGATGGAGGACCTGAACCTGCACTTCACAGGTGATATCCACGCGGTGGGCGCAGCGAACAACCTTTGCGCGGCCTACATCGACACGAGCATCCTGCTAGGCAATAAGCTGAACATCGACCCTATGACAGTGACCTGGCGCCGCGTCGTCGACATCAGCGACCGCGCGCTGCGCGACATCGTCGTGGGCCTCGGCGGGAAGCAGAACGGATATCCACGCCAGACCGGCTTCGACATCACCGTGGCTTCCGAGGTCATGGCCATCCTGGCGCTTGCCGAAAACCTCCAGGACCTCAAGGAGAGGCTCGCGAGGATAGTGGTCGCTTACACGTATGACGGTAAGCCGGTCACCACCACCGACCTCAAGTGCGCAGGCTCGATGGCCGTCCTCCTCAAGGATGCCATGCAGCCGAACCTCATCCAGACCCTCGAGGGGAACGCCTGCTTCATGCACGGAGGACCGTTCGCCAATATCGCCCAGGGCAACAACTCCATCGTCGAGGACCTCATCGCCGTCAAGCTCTGTGACTACGTGTTCACCGAGAGCGGCTTCGGCGCCGACTGCGGCGCGGAGAAGATGATGGACATCAAGGTCCGCATCCTCGAGAAGTACGGGATCACCCCGGACTGCGTGGTCATCACCAGCACCGTCCGCGCGTTCAAGATGCACGGCGGCGCGTTCGAGGCGAAGCCCGGCAAGAAGATCGACGAGAAGCTGCAGGCGGCGGAGAACATGCCGGCTCTCGAGGCAGGCTGCCAGAACCTGGTAAAGCACGTCGAGAACATGAAGCTGTTCGGGCTGCCCGTCGTAGTGACCGTCAACAGGCGCACGAGCGATGCGGACAAGGAAGTCTCGATGGTACAGGACATCGCCCTGAAGGCCGGCGCGGACTTCTGCGAGCCTATAGAGGTCTGGGCCAAGGGCGGCGAGGGCGGCAAGGAAGCGGCCGAGGCGATAGTCAAGGCCTGCGACATGCCCAAGGACTTCAAGTACCTGTACGACCTCGACGCCTCCATCAAGGAGAAGATCGAGACCATAGCGACCAAGATATACGGGGCGGATGGCGTGGACTACACGCCTGTAGCCGAAGCGGCCATCAAGACTTTCACCGAGGCTGGCTTCGACAAGCTCCCGCTCTGCATGGCGAAGACGCACCTGTCGCTGTCTCACGACCCGAACCTGAAGGGCCGCCCGACCGGATGGCGCCTGCCCATCAGGGATATCAGGCCGACGATCGGGGCCGGGTTCCTCTATCCGCTGTGCGGAGAGATGAGGACCATGCCCGGTCTTCCGAGCGAGCCAGCCGGCAACAAGGTGGACCTCGTGGAAGGCGGCAGGATAGTAGGCCTGTTCTAGGCACAAGGAGGATTCCCGTGGAGGCCGGCCGAGCGCCGGCCTCCGGGGGGCCTATGGAAGATAATGGAAAAAGTACGAGTCTGTTTTTACCCGGAGAACCGCTGCATCGAGGTTGACAAGGGAGAGAACCTGCTGCGGGCGGCCATGAAGGCCGACGTCCACATCAACGCTTCGTGCGGCGGTGAGGGCTATTGCGGCAAGTGCCGTGTCATCGTCGAGAAGGGTGAGGTCAAGCAGAAGCTGGTGGTCAAGCTCTCCGAGGAGGAGGTCAAGCGGGGCTACGTTCTTGCCTGCTCGTCCACCATCGAGAGCGACGTCGACGTCCGCGTCCCCATCGAGACCCAACTCGGCGACAAGAGCGCTCTCACCAGGCGCCCGCCGATCCCGCTCCAGGGGTACACGCTCACTGCCGCGGACTGGGCCGAGCGCCTTCCCCAGTGGGAGCTGAACCCTCCGACCACCAAGTTCCACCTCGTGCTGGACAAGCCGACCCTCGAGGACAACCTCTCTGACGCGGAGCGCATCAAGCGAGACCTGTCCCGGCTGGCGAACCTCAAGGACGTCGTCATCGACTACCCGATGCTCCAGGCGCTCCCGAGCCTCATACGCGCCGCGAGCTTCGACGTGACGGTGACGGTGCTCGACCGCGGCCAGGAGTTGCGCGCCGTCCGCATCGAGAAAGGCGACACCTCGCCGAGGCAGGCGGCCCTTGCGGTCGACCTCGGAACGACCACCGTGTCGGTCCAGCTGATCGACCTGCAGACCGGGCAGGTCAACGCCGAGGCATCGGACTACAACGGCCAGATCTCATACGGCGAGGATGTCATAACGAGGATCATCTACTCGACGCGCTCGACGGGCCTCGCGAAGCTTCAGTCCGCTGCCGTGACCACCATCTGGAACCTCATCCAACAGGTGGTCGAGAAGACGAACATGGAGTTCTGCAGCATCACGCACCTGGTCGTCTCGGGCAACACCACCATGATCCACCTCCTCCTGGGGCTCGACCCGCGCTACATCCGGGTGGACCCATACATCCCCGTCGCACAGTTCTTCCCCTGGATAAAGGCGTCCAACATCGGCATCAGGATCGCCTCCGGGGTCTATATGCGGTGCACGCCCTGCGTAGCCTCCTACGTCGGTGGCGACATCGTATCCGGGGTGCTGGCCTCCGGGATGTTCAACTCGGAGAAGATGACCCTCTACATCGACATCGGGACCAACGGTGAGATGGCACTGGGCAATAAGGACTGGCTCCTGGCGTGCTCGTGCTCGGCGGGACCGGCATTCGAAGGCGCCGGCGTAAAGCACGGGATGAGAGCCACCCGCGGGGCTATCGAACAGGTGAGGATCAATGAGGCCACCAAGGAGCCGATGATCATCACTGTCGGCAACAAACGGCCGGTCGGCATCTGCGGTTCGGGGCTCATCGACACTCTGGCCGAGCTGTTCCTTGCCGGCATCATGGACGAGCGTGGCAAGATCAACACTGACCTCGACTCCCCCCGGGTCCGCAAGAACGAGGCCGGCGGCGAGTACGTGCTCGCCTGGGCGGACGAGAGCGGGACAAGCCGCGACGTGGTGATCACCGACGTGGACATCGACAACCTGATGAGGGCCAAGGCGGCGATCTTCGCGGGAATCAACATACTCCTCGAAGAAGTCGGCATGGACATCGACATGGTCGAGGAGATTCTCATCGCGGGCGCCTTCGGGCGCTACCTGGAGATAGACAAGGCGATCATCATCGGGCTGCTGCCCGATGTGCCGACCGAGAAGAT
>Ga0209747_1001371_pt1 | contig 12989 bp, 9 predicted proteins | sample BarGraNGADG00311_FD_184498 | JGI IMG/M metagenome (GOLD analysis project Ga0209747, IMG submission 184498) | Arctic peat soil microbial communities from Barrow, Alaska - Barrow Graham LP Ref core NGADG0011-311 (SPAdes) (version 2) | ecosystem: Environmental > Terrestrial > Soil > Wetlands > Peat ... | reverse complement strand
AATTTCCCCATCTTCTGCTATCTTGATTTCAACACCTTCAATAACCGGTCCGCATGTTCCAAACCCTATTTCGTCTATTCTAAAAGGATTAACAGAAATTACCGGAGATGTCTCCGTCAGTCCGTAGCCCTGAATGACAGGTAGTCCGGCAGCCCAAAAGATTTTTTCGAGTCTCGATTGAAGAGCTGCTCCACCAGAGACCAGCACCTGCAACTCTCCTCCGAGAGCTTCCTTCCACTTGCTGAAGATAAGTTTTCTGGCGATCTTAAGACGAAATTTATAAAATTGCGAATTGCCTTTTAATCTGAACTTAAGTCCAAGGTTGACTGCCCAGAAAAATATCTTCTTTTTAATCCATGGGAGGTTACGACCTTTAGCGATTATATTATCATAGATTTTCTCGAGTAACCGCGGAACAGTATTAAAGAGGTGAGGTTTTATCTCTTTAACTGTCTCCGATATGGTCCCCATGTTTTCAACATAATATATACTTATCCCTTTATACTGGAAGTGATAGTTTACCATTCTTTCATATACGTGGCACAGAGGGAGAAAGCTAATAGCCCTGTGTCCATATCCGAGATGGTGAGCTTTTGAGGTTGTGATTGCATTTTTTACAAGGTTACTATGAGAAAGCATAACACCTTTTGAATTACCAGTGGTGCCTGAGGTATAGATAATTGTTACAAGATCCTCAGGTTTTATGCTCTCTTTTATGCTCTCCAGTTCATCATGGAATTTTTCTGTATTCTTTTTACCTGTCTCTATGATTTCATCAAAAGATTTTACTCCATCAACATGGTCAAATGAGTAGATATCTTTCAGACCATGAATTTTATTGGCAATTGGGCTTACCTTATTATAAATTGTTTTGTTGCCAAGTATAATCATTCTGACATCAGAATGCTGAAGTATATAATCATACTCATCAGTCCCGATAGTCGGATAGATTGGTACATGTATGAGACCGGCCTGGGCAAGGCCCATATCGACAAAATTCCATTCAGGCTTGTTCCCGCTTATAGTAGCAACCTTATCTCCCTTCTTATATCCCAATGCAAGCAGTCCATAGCTCACCCAGTTGACATACTTACTAACTTCTTCTGTAGAGTAGGTTATCCATTCCTTATCTCTTTTACCGCCATACATATCTTTACGCGGATATTTCTCCAGATTCCACTGAACTATGTCAAAAGTCCTTTTTACTTCCATTTATAATATAAATTAATCAGGAAGCAAGTCTAACGATTATTTTCGAACAAATATTAATGAGAATACAAACAAAAATTAGAATGATATATAGACATCATATAATCAATGCATTATAAAAAGTATGTTTCATAATATAATTCGAATTGAAGAATGATTAACATAAATATTGGAGTTAAAAGTATTTTTGCATAAGATCTCTCGTTTTGCATGATATAGTAGAGTTTATGCGGTTCACATAGGGGGAGATTACCTTCGGTGAGCTCGTCCCGCAAAGCAGGACTCGGTTCCTCACATTCGCTCGGAATGATATTGGTTTGATGGGCAAAAAAGGATTAGAGGAGGAATAAGGAATCTCGTCAGGTTCTTCACTATCAAAACAAATCTGATGTTTAACCAGATTAAATCAGAATTATTGATTCTTTGTGCCTAACTCCCAATACTCGTAATACTAAGAAGTAGATATACCAGCTTCAGGATTTTTGAAGGTATTCAGCTGCTTTTGCAAGCGCACGTTGTATTCCTTCCGGATTTTTTCCGCCGGCAGTTGCAAGAAATGGCTGTCCTCCTCCTCCTCCGTTGATTTCACCGGAAATTTCCCTGATAATCGCAACAGCGCTTATATTTCTCAGCTTAACAAGATCGTCACTTACTGTGACCAGAATACTGGCTTTTCCGCCATTCTCTGACCCAACGACCATAACAGTATTGTCTGAAGAGGTTCTTAACTGATAAGCAACATTCTTAAGTACCTCGGCAGAATCGGTTTCGATCTGACCGGAAACGAATCGTATATTATTAATTCTGACAGCCTTGTCAACCAGCTCTTTCAACCTGTTTGTTGCGGACTGGACCTGGAATTTCTCTATGCTCTTTTTAATTGAATTATTTTCTGCCAAAAGTTTTTCAACACTTTCCGTTATACTTCCGGTGCTTTTGAGAAGCGTGCTGATTTCATCAACCGTTTTCAATCTCTCATTAATATATTCCTCAGCTTTTAATGCAGTTACAGCTTCAATTCTTCTGATTCCGGCTGCTATGGCACCTTCTGATACAATTTTTACGATACCGATGCTGCCTGTAGCTTCAACATGCGTTCCTCCGCAGAGTTCAACTGATTTTCCAAATTCAACCACTCTAACCTTATCGCCATATTTTTCTCCAAAAAGTGCCATAGCACCCATCGACTTAGCTTTTTCCATTGAAACTCCATCAGTTATCTTCCTGATATAGTTATCTCTTACCATCTGGTTTACCTGTTCTTCCACTTTTGCTAATTCTTCCTTACTTACCTTACTGTAATGACTAAAGTCAAACCTGAGACGATCGGGAGTTACAAGCGAACCTTTTTGTTCCACATGTTTTCCCAGAACCGAACGTAATGCAAAATGAATCAGGTGAGTAGCTGTATGATTATTTGCAGTCATCAACCGTTTTTCCCGATTTACAGATGCTTTGAAAACCAGAGAAGGATCAGAAGGAAATTTCCCTGTCATATGTATTATCAGATTATTCTCTTTAATCGTATCTGTTATTGGAATATTTTCATTTTCTGATGTTATAGAACCTGTATCTCCTGTTTGACCGCCGGCTTCAGCATAGAATGGAGTTTTGTTAAAAACAAGCTGGAAGGTTTCCTTTCCTTTGACTTTAACGCCCCTGTATTTTGTTATATATACCTCGTCTTCAGTCTTACTGTAGCCCGTGAATTCAGTTCCGTCAATTTCTTTCACCACTTTCCAGTCAGCAGCTTCAACTGTGGCATCTTCGCGCGACCGCTCTTTCTGGTTTTTCATCTCTTCTTCAAAACCTTTAAGATCAAGATGCATATCATTCTCTTTAAGAATAAGCTGTGTAAGATCAACAGGAAAACCGAAAGTATCATACATCTCAAAAGCTATTCTTCCCGGAAGCACATTTTTATCTTCTTTTCTGAGATCGCCGATCATCCTTTCTATCATTTTCAAGCCTTTGCCAAGGGTTTTAAGGAAAGCTGTCTCCTCTTCAAAGATTATTTTCGATATCTGCTCCTTACCTGATTGAAGTTCGGGATACTGTTCACCCATGGTTGCAGCAAGAACAGGAACCAGCCGGAACATAAATGGTTCCTCGATGCCCAGGTTATTATAACCATATCTTACAGCACGGCGGAGTATTCTTCTTATTACATAACCTGCTTTATTATTTGAAGGAAGCTGGCCATCAGCTATTGAGAAGGAAACAGCTCTCAGATGATCGGCAACGACACGGAGTGCAATGTCCCATTTTTCGTTAACACCATATGCTTTTCCAGTAATTGAAGAAATTTCATTTATAACAGATTGGAAAAGATCAGTCTCATAGTTTGATTTTTTACCCTGTGTAATCATGCAAAGTCTCTCGAATCCCATACCGGTATCAACATGTCTGTTAGGGAGTTGTTCCAGAACACCGTCAGTCCTTCGGTTATACTGAATAAACACAAGGTTCCAGATTTCAATTACCTGAGGATGTCCTTTATTGACCAGATCTTTCCCTGGGATTTTCTTTCTCTCTTCATCATCACGTATATCTACATGGATCTCCGAGCATGGACCACATGGGCCGGTTTCTCCCATTTCCCAGAAGTTATCCTTTTTTGATCCTTCAAGAATCCTCCCTTCAGGTTTTGAAAAACATTTTTCCCAATAGGCGAAAGCTTCATCATCACGTGGTACATTATCTTCAGAACTTCCCTCAAATATTGTTGTATATAAACGGTCTTCCGGAATCCCTAATCTCTTTACCAGCAATTCCCATCCCCATTCGATCGCCTCTTTTTTAAAATAGTCGCCGAATGACCAGTTCCCCAGCATTTCAAACATTGTATGGTGGTAGGTATCATGTCCAACCTCATCCAGGTCATTATGTTTTCCTGATACCCTTAAACATTTCTGCGAGTTTGCAACTCTTCTGTTCACTGCAATCCGGTTCCCAAGGAATATATCTTTGAACTGGTTCATTCCTGCATTGGTAAACATAAGGGTAGGATCATTTTTAACTACCATTGGTTCGGAAGGGACTATCAAATGACCTTTAGATTCAAAAAAATCAAAAAACAACTGCCTCAGTTCCTGTGCCTTCATGTTAATTAGGTTTTTCGTCAAAAAAGTATTAGGTTCAAATAATCATTTTGAAAAAAATGTAACATTTTATATCTTATAAACGTATAAATACCTATCAATGTGTTAAATATTCATTCTTAAAAATTAGCTTGTAAAATTAGTTTAATTGCTTTAGATTTGTCATATTGCAAAATAAAATTTAAAAAACCTATAACCTGTTGTTAAGAAATCATAAATACGTGCTCGACTTGTCAGATCTGCAGTATAAGCAGGTCAGGCTACCCTGGAAGAAGAAGCTTTTGCATATTATGCTATGGTTTGCCGGTTCTCTTATTGTAGCAAGTGTTTATTGGACTTTTATAGAAAACATGCTTGGCTCTCCTAAAGAGAGGATTCTTAGGCAGGAGGTTGAAAATCTTAAACTTCAGTATTCATTAGTAGGAAGAGAGTTGGATAATTCAATTGCATCACTTAAAAGTTTAAGGCTCTCTGATGACAAACGATACCGGCCTATACTTGACATGGATTCTGTTCCGGAATCATACAGGAAAGCAGGATTTGGAGGGATTGACAGATACAGTGATCTTCAGGGTTATATGAACTCAGATATGCTTATTTCATATAAATCAAAAATTGATGAGATTAAAAGCAGGGCGACAGTACAGAACGAATCGTTTAAGACAATTGCTGACAGGAGTATTGAATGGAAAAGGGAGATGGATCATTTCCCGGGAATAAGTCCGGTGAGTGTAAAATTCAGACTCGGTGACGGATACAAGTTCAGGACGATTCATCCGGTCCTGGGAACTGCACGCATGCATAACGGACAGGATTTTGAAGTACCATATGGTACAGAGGTTTACGCTACGGGCGATGGTTCTGTTATCGAATCGGGTTGGAATTCGGGCGGATTTGGGAATTGCATCGTAATTGATCATAGCTACGGCTTTCAGACCGTCTACGGTCATCTTAGCGATATTAAAGTTTCAAGGAGTCAGAAAGTCAAAAGAGGCGACCTTATAGGTATCAGTGGAAGCACTGGTTTATCCTCAGGACCACATTTACATTATCAGATTGAACAATTTGGGGCGCATAAGAACCCCGTTAATTTCTTTAATAATGATGTCAGTGCTGATGAATATAATGAAATGATCCAGGCATTTGAATCAAAGTCAACCTTAAAATAATCCCTCCTTAGCTTACTTAATTTCATCTTAATATCCAAATTGGATAGTGAGTTAATTATTTTTTAGAATTGATTATCTTTGCGAATTATGCCACCGACAAAATATAAGTTTAATCCCGATTCCCTGAGTTTTGATAAAATAAGACTTGGTATAAGGGCTTTGTTGCTCAGGTTTCTGGCCTACTTTATCGGATCAGTGTTAGTTGCTTTAATTTACTGGGTTGTTTTTGCATCTTTCTTCGATTCTCCCAAGGAGAAGGCCCTGAAGCGCGAAGTTGAACAGATGACTATCCAGTACGGTCTGATTCACAGAGAGATGGCAACTGTTGAGAGTGTGCTGGAAGATCTTCAGAAAACCGATGATAATCTCTACAGGACCATTTTTGAAGCTGAACCAATCCCGTCAACGCTGAGAGATGGCGGAATAGGAGGGGTAAACAGGTATGAAGCTCTTGAAGGTTTTAATAACTCAAACCTTGTAATTGAAACAGCAAACAGACTCGATAAGATCAGGAAAAAAGTATATGTTCAGTCAAAATCATTCGATGATCTTATTAATATGGCTAAGAACAAGGAAGAAATGCTCCAATCAGTTCCGGCAATTATTCCGGTTTCCAATAAAGATCTTACAAGAACTGCCTCAGGTTATGGCTGGAGGATTCATCCGATTTATAAGATAAGTAAGTTTCATTTCGGAATGGATTTCACTGCTCCTCTGGGAACTGAGGTTTATGCGACAGGTAACGGAACAGTTATAGCCTTATTGTCAGCCCAACGGGGTCTTGGTAAACATATAATAATTGATCACGGATTCGGATATAAAAGTATTTATGCACATCTGAGCAATTTCAATGTAAGGGTAGGGCAGAAAGTGCTGAGAGGTGATATAATAGGTTACGTTGGAAGCACAGGAACATCGGTAGCCAACCATCTTCATTATGAAATCAAACTGAATGGCGTCAATGTTGATCCAGTTAACTACTATTTCGAAGATTTGAATTCTGCTGAATATGAAAGAATGATTGAGATTGCATCTAAAACCGGGCAGTCTTTTGATTAGCAGGTATACGTTTAGATTGGTAATGAAAATCAAGTCACCCGGACTGTTGAAATCTAATATAAATAGCTAGTATGCCATATAGAGAAAAAAAGGTCGAAAAACTCTATTATTCAATTGGGGAAGTAGCTGAAATGCTGGAAGTGCCTGTCTCTACCGTCCGTTTCTGGGAAAATGAGTTCGATATACTCAAACCTATGAAAAACAAGAAGGGCAACAGGCTGTTCACACCGGCAGACATTAAAAATCTCAAGATACTCCATCATCTTGTGAAAGAAGAGGGTATGACTCTTTCTGGCGCTAAAAAGAAACTGTCCGAAAAATGGGATGAAACAGATTATAAGTATGAGATCAACGAATCTCTTCAAAAGATAAAAACCATCCTTCTTGATATAAGAGATAATATATAATTCAGCTCTGTGTTTCTCTGTGAATCCTCTGTGGCCTCATCCCACCTTGCACCATTCTTCCAGGAGAGAAGGGGGTGAAGCTAAATTGTTAATTAATTAAGTCCCTCCCCCCTGGGGGAGGGATTTAGGGAGAGGCAAAAAGGACTTACACAGAGAGCCACTGATGGTTCACAGAGTTACACAGAAAAATCATTATGAAACTAAAAGAACTTTGTTCATATCTCGATTCTGCTGTTCCCCTGTCATTTCAGGAAGGGTATGATAATTCAGGACTGCAGGTCGGCTCCCCTGAAAGAGAGATATTATCAGCCATGATCTCACTTGATGTTACTGAAGAGGTAATAGATGAAGTTATAGCACAAAAATGTGATGTGTTGATTTCACATCATCCTCTTATTTTCCATGGAATTAAGAGTCTGACCGGCAAAACATTCACAGAAAGGATTCTGTATGAGGCTATAAAAAATGATATTGCTGTTTATTCAGCCCACACGAACCTTGATGTATTAAATAATGGAGTCAGCAGGAAGATGGCAGAAAAGATTGGCCTGGAAGAAATAAGAGTATTATCACCTTCTGAAAAGATATTGTTAAAGCTTATTACCTACATTCCTGAATCACATCTTGATATAGTAAGAAATGCCCTGTTTGAAGCAGGAGCAGGGGTGATAGGTAATTATGACAAATGTGGATTTGTGACGCCAGGAACCGGTAGTTTCAGGCCAAATGAAAAGGCAAAACCATTCAGGGGAGAAAAAGGGAAGATCCATTTTGAAAAAGAGATCCGTTTTGAAACTATACTGTATTCCTGTCTTAAAGATAAGGTAGTAAAAGCTCTTATAGAGACTCATCCTTATGAAGAGGTTGCTTATGATCTTTATTCTCTTGAAAATAAAAATGCTGACACAGGTTTAGGTTGTGTTGGAAAACTTCATGATCGGGTTTCAGAAAATGATTTTCTGGAACTTGTATCATCGGTTTTTGATGCAAAGGGGATCAGGTATTCAAAGCCGACAGGAAGACCTGTCAGAAAGGTTGCACTTTGCGGAGGTTCAGGTGCTTCCCTGCTAAATATAGCAATTGATTCGGGAGCTGACGTTTTTGTGACAGCCGACATAAGATATCACGATTTTTTTAAAACAGAGAATAAGATTCTCCTGGTGGATATCGGACATTTTGAAAGTGAAAAATTCTCAAGAGAAATTTTAAAAGACCTAATTATTAAAAAATTCCCTAAATTTGCAGTCCGGTTTTCAGAAACAAATACGAATCCGATAAATTATTTTTAAACATGGAAAAAGCAAAATCACATGAGTCTGAAATTTCTGTAGAAGAGAGATTAAGAGCATTATATGGTTTACAATTAGTTGATTCAGAGATAGATAAAATTAAGACGCTCAGGGGTGAACTACCTCTTGAAGTGCAGGATCTGGAAGACGAGATAGCAGGACTTGAGACAAGGTTAGGGAATTTGAAAGATGAAGTAGGAAACCTTGAAAAGTCGGTTGTTAAGAAGAATAATGAGATTACTGATGCTGAAGCACTGATAAAAAAATACGAAGAGCAGCAAAAAAATGTAAGAAATAACAGGGAATTTGATTCGCTTTCAAAAGAGATTGAGTATCAAAACCTGGAGATTGAATTATTTAATAAAAAAATTAAAGAGTTCAATTTCCTGATTGATGAAAAGAAACTTGTTATTGCCGATTCAGAGGCAACTCTTGCCGACCGTAAGACAGATCTGGAAAACAAAAAATCAGAACTCGATGAGATCATTTCTGATACCCAGAAAGAGGAAGAGGGTCTTTATAAGAAATCTGAAAAAGTTGAGGCAATTATTGAAGAAAGATTGCTTACTGCCTACAAAAGGATAAGAACTAATGCGAGAAACGGTCTTGCAGTAGTTCCGGTTCAGAGAGATGCCTGTGGGGGTTGCTTTAATCAGATACCTCCACAAAGACAACTTGATATAAAATCGAGAAAGAAGATCATCGTATGCGAATATTGCGGACGAATCCTCGTTGATGATGAAATAATAAAAGAAGGTCATCTTTAGATGTCTATGAGATATTAAGAAAGCTGACTTTGAACGGGTCGGCTTTTTTGTTGGATGGACAATTCAAATTATGCATTGCCTGACATCCCCTCGCCCTTCGGGCACTCCCCCAAGGGGGGAGAAATTCTCAGCACAAAAGAGTAATTTATCTTAGATCCACAGATTTTTCTCACCCATCGGGGGAGATGTCGCGAAGCGACAGAGGGGTATAACAGGTGAGGTAAAAATAACTAACTTTGTCTTAAATCAGACAACACGCCTCCATGACCAGCACAGATTTTAAAAGAATGATTGCAGAAGGAATCCCTTCCGAACTTCCTTCTCTTAAATCATATGATCAGAATATTAATCATGCACCCAAAAGGAAAGATATATTGAATAGTATTGAAAAAAAACTTGCCTTAAAAAATGCTCTTAGATATTTTCCTGAAAAATTTCATTCCCAACTTGTAAAAGAATTCGCTGACGAATTAGCAAAGTACGGAAGAATCTATATGCACAGATTCAGACCTGATTATGAGATTAAAGCCCGGCATATTGATGATTTTCCTTATCGTTCACGAAGAGCTGGAGCGATTATGTTTATGATATCGAATAACCTTGATGTCAAAGTCGCACAGCATCCTCATGAACTGATAACCTATGGTGGTAACGGTGCAGTTTTTCAAAACTGGGCGCAGTATCGGTTAACAATGAAATATTTATCTGAGATGACTGATGACCAGACGCTTGTAATTTATTCCGGTCACCCGCTTGGTCTTTTCCCTTCTCCGAAAGATGCTCCATTATTAGTTGTTACCAATGGCATGGTCATTCCTAATTACTCTTCTCAGGATCACTGGGAGAGATTTAACGCACTCGGCGTTTCACAATATGGTCAGATGACTGCAGGCTCATACATGTATATCGGACCGCAGGGTATTGTTCACGGAACCACTATAACGATTTTAAATGCAGCAAGAATGCACAGTCGACCAGGAGATGAGCTCAGAGGTAAACTTTTTGTTTCGTCAGGTCTTGGTGGAATGTCGGGGGCTCAGCCGAAAGCAGCAAATATTGCCGGTATTATTTCGGTAATAGCTGAAGTAAACCCTAAGGCATTAAAAACCAGGTATTCCCAGGGCTGGGTCGATGAAGTCTTTACGGATTTAGCCAAGCTTGTTGAAAGAGTGAGGGAAGCAACATCCTCTAAAAAAGTTATATCTATGGCTTATGAAGGCAATATAGTTGATGTCTGGGAAAAATTTGCAGATGAAAATATTTATGTGGATCTTGGTTCCGACCAGACCTCCCTTCACAATCCATGGTCAGGTGGATATTATCCGGCCGGTTTAAGTCTTGAGGAATCAAACCTGATGATGTCGGAAGATCCTGAAAAGTTCAGGGATAGCGTTCGCAAGTCATTAAGAAGACAGGTGGAAGCAATTAAAAGACACACTGCCAGAGGGACATATTTTTTTGATTATGGAAACGCGTTTCTTCTTGAAGCATCACGAGCCGGGAGTGATGTTCTGAAATCCAATGGTGAATTCCGATATCCTTCTTATGTTCAGGATATTATGGGACCAATGTGCTTTGATTACGGGTTTGGCCCATTCAGATGGGTCTGTTGCTCAAATGATCCTTCGGATCTTGAAGTTACTGACAAAATTGCAATTGAAACGCTCGCGAAATTACTGCCAAAATCACCTGATCAGGTAAAACAACAGATGAATGATAATATCCGCTGGATTGAAAAAGCTGCCAAAAACAGGCTTGTAGTAGGGTCGCAGGCGCGTATCCTTTATGCTGATGCTGAAGGAAGAATGGAAATTGCAGCAGCATTTAACAATGCAATATCAAAAGGTAAAATATCAGCACCGGTTGTAATAGGAAGGGACCATCACGATGTATCAGGTACAGATTCGCCCTACAGGGAGACCTCAGATATCTATGACGGATCAAAATTCACAGCCGATATGGCTGTTCAGAATGTAATTGGTGATTCCTTTCGTGGTGCTACCTGGGTGTCTTTACATAATGGAGGAGGTGTAGGGTGGGGTGAAGTCATTAATGGCGGATTTGGAATGGTGCTTGATGGTACTCCTGAAATTGAGAGCAAATTAAGGATGATGATTCATTGGGATGTAAACAACGGAATTGCCCGTCGAAGCTGGGCACGGAACAAAGAAGCTTTGTTTACCCTTAAAAGAGAGATGGAACGTACACCTGGCCTTAATGTGACGGTACCATATATTGCAGATGATGAGATAATTAACGAAGTTCTTAAAGGGGAGTGAGGTTTGTGGTATCAGATGCGGTTTCTGTAAAACAACAAGCAAGCAGGGAGGTACGACCAACCAGCTGCTAGAATTTGCCGCAGGCGAGCATTACCAACATACAATCGCTGACAACTTCAATGCCTTTTTTGCTTAACATATCAGCAAATTCGCTGTTAGCAGTTCCGGGATTGAATATAATCCTTTTGGGATGGAGAGATATAATATAATTGTAATATTCTTTCTGATTTTCCGCATTCAGATAAAGTGTAACTGTATGAACCGGACCTATATCATCAGGCATATCTTTTCTTATTCTATAGTTATCCATTTCAAATTCTCTTTTTCCAATTGCGATGACCGGAATATTCTTACTCTGCAGAATTTTTACTGCTCTGAATGAATATCTATCAGATTTTGGACTTGCCCCCAGTACCAGAGTGGTTTTTTGCATCCTTGTTTTTTTAATCAGACTGTTGCATTATTTGGCGAGAAGAACAACTGCGATTGCGACAATTCCTTCTTCTCTTCCGGTAAATCCAAGTTTTTCGGTGGTTGTGGCTTTGACTGCAACATCTTCGGGATCCTTATCAATGATAGCTGAAATTGTATTTCTCATTTCCTGAACGAAGGGAGAAATTTTAGGAAGCTCCAGGCATATGGTACAATCGATATTATTCACGTTGTATCCTTTTTGTCTGATGAGGTCATATGTCTCCTTTAACAGTATTTTGCTGTCGATATTTTTATACTTTTTATCAGAGTCAGGAAAATAATAACCGATATCTCTTAATCCTGCTGCCCCAAGAAGGGCATCGCAAATGGCATGAAGGAGAACATCACCGTCTGAATGAGCCACACAACCTCTTTCCGAAGGTATCTTCACACCTCCCAGCCATAAATCTAATCCTTGTTCAAGCCGGTGAAAATCAATTCCCTGCCCTATCCTGATGTTCATCCTTTTGATTTGCTGGCGTTTCTTAACGCATTGAAATCGAAGGCGATGGAAAATCTCAAAGTACGGGCGAGCGGATGATTCTGTGAAAGTGGCATTAGGTAAGAGAAATCAAGTGTAAATCCTTTTAGTCTGAAACCGGCACCTGCAGTGAAGTATTTCCGGTTCCCCTTGGATGGATCTTCATAAAAGAAACCGCCCCTTAGAGCAAACTGATTATTATACCAATATTCAAGTCCTGCAGAATAGGTTATTTCATGCAATTCTTCCTTAAACCCTCCGGGAGCATCAACAAATGATTGAAATATTGCTAAAGGGACAGAAACATTCGGATCTTTTCCCGCTTTAATTTCAGTAATAGCAGAGTGGACAGTATCTCCTCTTGCATCAACTTCTCCGATTTTATAATATTGTGGAGGTGTCGGAACAAGGAGTTTATTGATATCAAGTGTCGCTATAATTTTGTTATAATTGTCCAGGTTAATTGCTAAAGATGAGCCAAGGCGCATATTCATCGGAATAAAATCAGATGTCTGGGAAGTGGAATAACTCATTTTTGATCCTATATTAGAGAAATTGAGTCCAAATGCGAGTTGCCCATCCTTACTTAAAAGACTGATCTTCTTCTGGTAATATCCTGAAATATCTGCAGCAAATGAGATTCCGGGTTTGGTAGCAACTCCTCCGGAATAGGACCCGCCTGTTAAATTGGAGTATATGAATCTGAAAGCGATACCTCCTGAAAGATATTCGGAAAATAACCTCGAATAGGCAG
>Ga0209747_1001369_pt1 | contig 12993 bp, 14 predicted proteins | sample BarGraNGADG00311_FD_184498 | JGI IMG/M metagenome (GOLD analysis project Ga0209747, IMG submission 184498) | Arctic peat soil microbial communities from Barrow, Alaska - Barrow Graham LP Ref core NGADG0011-311 (SPAdes) (version 2) | ecosystem: Environmental > Terrestrial > Soil > Wetlands > Peat... | reverse complement strand
GACGCTCACCAGGCAGTCGGCCCCTGCTTCCTTGGCCAGGGCCGCGGCCTCGTTGATGATGTGGACGCCTGAGTCCTGGATGCACTTGTCGTAGATACCTACATATTTCTTACTAAGCGCCTTCACCACCCGCTCGACCAGGCCGGCCGCGACGACCCCCGGGTCGGTGACGACGAACGCCTTGCTGCAACCGAGCTCCGCGACCTCGATTCCCGTGTCGCTGGCGGTCTTCTCGCCGAAGACTATCTTGGTCGGGTTGCGGTAGATGAAGGCAAGATCTCGATCGTATGCCATGTTGACCTCCTGTTTGCGCGGCTGTCCGTGCGCCTCGTGTGAGCCCGGATGCCGCCAACCCCTGTTATGTTCCGCCCGGCGCCGCGCGCCGTCTCAGCCAGTGTGGCTAGCCCAGCACCTTGGTAAGCGCGTCGATGGCGACCTTGAACTCCGCCTTCTGCTCGTCGTTGAGCTCCGTCGGGAAGAAGCCGCCGACGTCCGCGCTGAGGTCGGTGAGGCGCTGCGACGCCCTGACCGCGCGCACTATCGTCGGGAGGTCGCCCTTCAGCTTGAGCTTCCCCTGCATCATTCCCTTCGTGCTGTCGAGCTCCTTCTTGGCGACCTGCTCCCAGCGCTCCAGCGAGCCGGTGATCACGAAGTCGCCGGCCTCGCCGGCATCCGTCGGGACTATCCTGATAGACCGGCACTCGCCGTGCCAGAGGTCCATGAAGACATAGATGTCGATGTCCAGGCCCCACTCGGGCGCCGCCTCGACGTGGAGGACGACCGTGCCCTCCCATGTCTTGGCCGCTTCCGCGTAATCCGCATCGTTCTGGATCGTCTTCTCGTACAGGGCGGCCCACTCGGGTGTGAAATAGATGTAAGGCGCGGGATTCTTCATCCTGTCCGCCAGCATCGCCTTGTACTCGGCCTCCCATTCGTCCGTTCCGTACTGAGCCATCTCGCTCCCTCCTCATTCGACCGTGGTCACTTCAAGGTGAGACATGAATCCTGTTACCGCTCGGGCAGACCGGACGGCTGTCTCGGACCAACACACCGGTCATGAGAAAAACTAACACTCGCGGGCCGAAAAGCCAATAGTCGGGGGCCAATTGAGCCGCTTTCCCTGGCGCACTACCGGGACCATCCGGCGGTATGGCTGATCGGTCCCATCGCCCTTGGCCTGATGGCGGTGACCATGGGCACGGCGATGAGCCGCAGGCGCCTGCCACAGCTCTGGCGCCGGATACACCAGCTGAACTACGTGATATTCGCGGCGTTATACATCAAGGTCATGTGGATCGGCAGCAACGTGACCGCGCCCACCGCGGCGGGCAACGCGATGAAGGCGCTGCTCAGCCTCGAGCTGCTGGCGGTCGCGCTTGCCACCTACTTGCGAGTGCGGACGCGAGTCCGCGTCTCTTCGAAGGCGCCGGTCGAAGTCGAGGAAGAATAAGCCTGGTCGGAAATTCTCTCCCTGCTTCTCAGTTGCTGATGAATTGCGGGTTCGTGGGTGACTGGAGATACATCACCTGCGGGTTGCCGTAGCTGCTCCTGTAGGAACTGATCACCTTCTGTACGGCGTCGCTGTTCGACTTCGTCTTCTGGTGCACCAGCAGGAGCACTTTTGTCGTCTGCTTCACTATCGCCTTGTCGGTCTTCTGCATCTGGCCGTACGCGTCGAACACGGTGAGCCCTGCGGGAAACGCGGGCGTGACCACCTTGTTGAGGAAGTCGGCGAACTCGGCCTGCGTCACGGTGCCGCCCGCCTGCCTGTCCAGTCCCAGGTAGATCTCGCTCCTGACCCACTGCGGCTGCGAGCTCTTGGCCCCGCTCTTGCCTCCACACCCCGCGCAAGCGACAAGCAAGGCGAGGGCGGCCCCAAGGGTTATCATCAGGACCTTCTTCGAGGATGCGTGCATGACGATCTCCTTTGTTGTTCAGGTCTGGTATGTTATCAAAACGCAAGTTTTGGGGTCAGACCCTTTAACTTGCCTTTTGAGCGCTGGCGGTAGCCGGGAAAGTCAAAGAAATGGCTCAAACTCGGGCTTTGGCGTCTGACCCTTCTACTTGAATTTCCGGCGCCAGAATCAGCTCGTGACATCAGGAAGGCCAAGAACGCAAGTTAAGGGGTCTGACCCCAAAACTTGCGTTTATTTGGTCACTATTGACATCTATTCACTAGTGCAGTATCGTCGTTAAAGACTTTGTATCACTACTAACACAACGGAGGCGACCTAATGAGCGCTGAAGAGAAAAACACCGACTGCGGGTGCGGAGGCCATGAAGGCGGCCATCACCACGGCCCGCCGGGGCGCGGAGACTGCCACATGGGAGCAGTCTCAAACCGGTTCCTGAGGCCCTATATCCTGCTGCTGCTGGCCGAGGAGCCCGTGCACGGCTACGAGCTGCTGGGCCGGCTGGCGGAGTTCGGGGTGGACCAGGCCAGCACCGACCCGTCCATCCTCTACCGGGTGCTGCGGATGATGGAGTCCGAGGGGCTCACCTCCTCGAAGCTCGACCCAAGCGGCTCCGGCCCCGCGCGCAAGGTCTACCACCTCACCGACGAGGGGCGCGAGGTACTGGACATGTGGGCCGCCAAGCTCAAGCAGATGACTTCCTTCTTCGAAGGTTTCGGAAAGCGCTACGCGAAGCTTTCCAAGGTATAGCGGGAGCTGGTGATTAACACGGAAGATTCGATCGTAGTCAGCGAACTCTCGAAACGATTCGGCCAGTTGCTCGCGGTCGACAGCGTCTCGTTCAGCATCCGAGCGGGCGAGATCTTCGGCTTTCTGGGGCCCAACGGGGCCGGCAAGACCACCACACTGCGAATGCTGACCAATCTCACCCGGCCGACGTCCGGCAGCGCTTCGATACTGGGGATGGACACCGTGCGCGACACGCTGAAGGTGAAGGCGGTGATCGGGATCGTGCCGGAGGCCTCCAACGTCTTCAACGAGCTGACCACCACCAGCAACCTGCTGTTCACCGGCTCGCTCTACGGACTGAAGCGTTCGACACGGGCCGGGCGGGCGTCCGAGCTCATCGAGCGGTTCGACCTTACCGACCACCGGGACAAGAAGGCCGTCGAGCTCAGCATGGGCCTCAAGCGGCGCCTCACGATAGCGATGTCGCTCATGCACGATCCCCGAGTGGTCTTCCTGGACGAGCCGACCTCGGGGCTGGACGTCGAGAGCGCGAGGCTCATCAGGGAGATCGTGGGCGAGCTGCACCGCGACGGCGTCACATCATTTATTACCACGCACAACATGGAGGAGGCTAACCAGCTCTGCGAGCGCATCGCCGTGATAAACGACGGCAAGCTGATCGCTGTCGACAGCCCGGAGCGACTCAAGCAGGCGGCGGCCGAATCCCAGGCGATAGACGTCTCCTTCGACAGGCCGGTGAGCGCCGAGGACGAGAAGGGCCTGGCCCTGCTGCCTTGCGTGAGCCACGTGCGCCCCATCGGGGACAAGTACCACCTGGTCACCTCCGACCCGCCTTGCGTGCTGGAGGCGATGTACCCCTTCATGTCCGAGCGCGGGCTCAAGGCCGTTTCGCTCAACACCTTCGGTCCCTCGCTGGAGGACGTGTTCGTCAAGCTTACCAGCGGAGCGGGGGGAGGTGGCGCGGATGAGTGATTCCAGCACGAGCGCGCAGCCAATCCGCGTCCCGGTGTGGGACGGACTGCGCAAGGCATGGGCGATCTCCAGCAAGGACATGAAGATCTATTACTTCCAGCCAGCGGTGTTGATGTTCGGGCTGGTGTTCCCCGTCGCGATATTCTTCGCTTTCATGATCGGTAGAGACGTCAAAGCGGTAACGCTCTTCCCGGGACTGATCGCCCTGACGCTCTTCTTCTCCACCACCACGGTGGCGCCGTTCAGCGTGCCCTGGGAGAAGATGACCAGGACGTTCGAGCGCCTGCTCTTCGCGCCCGTCTCGATGACGGACGCCGTCCTGGGCAAGGTGATGAGCGCCTTCATCTTCGGGGTGGTCGTCTCTCTGTTCCCACTGGCCATAGGGCTGATCTTCGTCGGCTCGACCATCTCCGACTATCCAGCGCTGATCCTCGCGCTCATCCTGGGCAACCTGTGCCTGGCGACGATGGGGATGCTGATCTCCACGGTGAAGGCCGACACGCCGCCCAAGGTGATGATGGTGCTCAACGTGGTACGGCTGCCGCTCATGTTCATCAGCGGTATATTCATAGCGATCGCGTCCCTGCCTCTGTACGGGCGCGTGCTGTCCTGGTTCAGCCCGGTGTCCTACGCGGCCGACCTGCTCTACAAGGGGCTCGGCTTCAAGGACTACTTCGGCGTGCTGATCGACGTGCTGATGCTGCTCGCGTTCACGGCGGCGATGTTCGCGGTCAGCGTCGTGCGGATGCGCGCGTGGAACAAGTAATATTAGGGCAACGGCTGGATAAAGACCGGAAGGTGACCGTAGATGCTGATAGATGATTACGAGATCGAGCTCTCGACGCCGGCCTGCGACCTCGATTCGCCGGTCTACATGGCGAAGGTGAACCTGGAAAGCGACATCAGAGAGGTCCTGCCCTACGTCAACGCGACCGTGGAGAAGGGCGAGTTCGTGCCGGGCATACCGGTACTGGTCTGGCGGGAAGGCGGCCGGAAGTACGCGTTGCGTCCGAGAGAGATCGCCGTCAGCAGCATTACCGATAAAAACGAGGCCAGCGGGCTGGTCTCGGCCCTCGTCGACAGGATAAACGCGATCTGGGAAGACAGGGAAAACCTCGAGCCCAGCTACGCGACGTGGGAGAAGCCGAAGGTGCTCGACCTCCTCAAGCTGCTGCCCGGCACGAACTGCAAAGAGTGCGGGGTGCCCACGTGCATGGCGTACGCGGCGAAGCTCGCCGAGGGGAAGATATCCCTCGAGGACTGCCCTCGGCTGGGAGAAGAAGACTGCGCAGAGCAGCTGACGCGCTTGCGCGACCTGGGTCTCTAGCGGCAGGGTGCGACTCGCCGCGGGTGAATCCACACTGCGCATTGCAGCAAAATGCAACACCGGTGCCTGGCACCAGTGTTGCGTTATCGGTAGAGAAAGGAGAGCAAGGTGAAGAGAGCACTGGGCGCGAGGATGGCGCTTTACCCGATGCCCGTCACGCTGGTCGGGGCCAACGTCGAGGGGAAACCCAACTACATGACTGTGGCCCACGTCGGCATACTGGACCTGGGCAGCGTGAGCCTGGGCCTCAACAAAGTCCACTACACCAACCGCGGGATCAAGGAGAACGGGACCTTCAGCGTCAACCTCCCCACCGAGGGCCTGGTCAAAGAGACCGACTACTGCGGGCTCGTCTCGGGAACCAAGCGGGACAAGTCTTCCCTCTTCGAGACCTTCTACGGCGCGCTCGAGACAGCGCCGATGATCGCGCAGTGCCCGGTGAACATCGAGTGCAGGCTCGCGTCCACCATCGACATGGAGTCGCACGACATCTTCATCGGTAAGATAGTCGAGGTCCACTGCGACGAGGACTGCCTGGACGGCCAATCGATCGACATCACCAGGGTGAAGCCCCTGCTGTTCGCGATGGGCGACCCGGCGAAATTCACCGCGTCCTCGAGCTATTACAGCCTGGGGGAGCGGCTCGCGCCGGCCTGGGAAGTGGGCAAGCCGCTGTTGAAGTAGAGGTCTAAGGCGCTCAGCGGCAGGCTATTCCGCCGCAGAGGACCACGTCGCCGTCGTACATCACGACCGACTGTCCGGGCGCCACCGGCTCCTGCGGCTGGGAGAACTCCAACACCGCGGCATCACCGTCGAGCGGCACCAGCAGCCCCGCGACCTCCGGGCGCCTGTAGCGCGTCTTCGCCAGCACCTCCACAGGAGCATCAGGCCTGCGAATCGACACGTAGTTCATCCGGCGCAGCGCCAGGCGCTCCAGGCGGCGTGAGCGGCTCGCCGGCGCCACGGTGATCGAGTTGCCATCCGCATCGATCTCGATTACGTACACGGGCTCAGCAATCGAGACCCCCAGCCCGTGTCTCTGCCCCACCGTGTAATTGTGGATCCCCCGGTGCAGACCGATCTCGACGCCGGAGTCGTCATAGATAGGGCCCGGGCCGGGCAGCGCAGCGGCGTGCGCGGCGATGAACTCCGCGTAACCGCTCGCGCCCGCGAAACACACGTCCTGGCTCTCCTCCTTGTCGTGGACGGGCAGCCCGGCCTCCCTGGCGATGGCCCGTGTCTGGCTCTTGTCCAGCCCGCCCAGCGGAAAGAGCGCGCTCGCCAGCATCTCCTGGCTGAGCGAGTAGAGGAAGTACGACTGGTCCTTGGCCTCGTCCGCGCCCTTACGCAGCACGCGCCTGCCGCTCGATGCGTCCGTCTGCAGGCGGGCGTAGTGCCCTGTCGCCAGGCGCTCGGCGCCCAGGCGCCCGGCGGCGTCCAGCAGCAGGTCGAACTTCACTATCTCGTTGCAGGGCACGCAGGGGTTGGGAGTCTCACCGGCCAGGTACGAGGCGATGAAGTAGTCGATGACGTGTTCGGAGAACTCGTCGCTGAAGTCGAGCACGTAGAACGGGATATCTACGGCCTCCGCGACGCGCTTAGCGTCCTCCATCTCCGCCGAGCCGCAGCAGCTCTTGCTCGAGCAGCTCCACCCTGGCTCCGAGAACAGGCGCAGGCCGATGCCGATCACGTGGTTGCCTTGCTCCTTCAGGATGGCCGCGGTGGCCGAGGAGTCGACCCCTCCCGACATCGCGACCGCTATCGTCGTGCTCAATTGTGTCCTCTGCTCTCGCTCCATCGCGCGGCACTACCATGTTCGAGTTTCTTCGCGGCACGGTCAACCGGCACAAAACGCAAAAAAGGGGTCTGACCCCTTTTTTGCGTTTTGGCGTGGTCGTGTGTGACTAGCAGGCCCCGGCCTTCTTCATCATCTCTTTCTTACAGGCGGGGTGATGGTGCATGTGCCCGTGGTCCATGTGGTGCGGGTGCATACCCTGCATATGGTGGGGGTGCATGCCGTGCATCATCATCTTCTTCTTCATCATCATCTTCTTGTCCCACGGCCCCATGTGGTGCGGGTGGGCCTGCATCATCTTGTGCTTGATGATGATCAGGCACAGGCACAGCGGCGGCATCATCATCTTCATCAGATGCTCCCAGTCGTGGATGCGCTTGAACTTGACGCACGAGCCCTTGATCTTGATGTACCCCACCGGCTTGACCCCGCCCCTGAAGCCGAAGCGTCCTCCACGGCCTCTCTTGCCTGTCTCGACCGCGCCTTCCTTCTCCTCGTCCTCGACGCTCTCCTCGCAGCCGCCGCCTCCTCCTCCGCCGACCAGCACTTTCGCGACGGGGATGATCGTCACGCGCTCGTTGACCTTGATAGGCTCGCCGAACACCTTCCTGGTGCTGAAACCCTTCCTCATCGTGTGTGCCATTCCGCCGTACATGTCGTCGACTTTCAAGCCATCCACCTCCCGGAACAGGATTTATCTCTGACCGCTTCTGTTAGATTCGCTGCCGCGGCAGGCAGTCCTGTCCGGCGGCGGGGATATACGGCGCGGGTGGGCCGGGTCTAGAGGCCCGCTTCGGGCAGGCAAGCCTCCAGGGCTTCGACGGCGCCCGGCAGGTCCTCCCGGCCGAACCCTACTCTGAAGTGGCTCTGGCCGAAGTCAAACACCGAGGCCGGCAGCAGCAGCACTCCGGCCGCTGAGATCATCGCGCCACAGAACTCGTCCGCGGTCTTCGATGACAGCAGGCGGGGGAAGCCGACCGTGCCGGCGGGCGGCCGGTCCCAGTAAAAGACATCCACGTGGCGGTCGAAGAAATCATCGAGTATGTCCAGGTTCTTCTTTATGCGCTCGAGGTTCTCGGCGATGATGCGGTCCGCGGACTTGAGCGCGATGGTCGCCAGCACCTCGCTGGGGGCGCTGGAGCAGATGGTGGTATAGTCCTTAAGCTGAGCCAGGCGCTCCATCAGCCCCGCGTCACGCGTGGCCAGCCACCCGATGCGCGCTCCCGCCATCCCGAAGGTCTTGGACACGCCGCCAAGGCAGACCGCCTTCTCGTAGACGTCGCAGGCCGACGGCAGCCTCGTGCCGGGGTCCTGCTCCAGGAACATGTACATCTCGTCGGAGAACAGGTAGACCTCGCGCTTGCGCGCTATCTCCACGATCTGCTCGAGGTCGCGCAGGACCGGCAGGCAGCCGGTGGGGTTGTGCGGGAAGTTGATCACTATGAGTCGGGTGTCCGGGCGCACGTGGCGCTCGAGCCACTTCGGGTCGAATCTCCAGCCCTGCTTCTCGTCGGCCTCCCACCTGTCGACCTTGCAGCCAATGGCCCGGGCGACCTCGGAGAGCGCCTGGTACTCGGGGTAGCAGCAGATGACGTGGTCCCCGGGCTTAAGGATGGCGTTCATCGCCAGGAAAATCCCCTCGACCGGCGCGCAGACGAGCAACTGCTCCGGCTCGATGCCCTGGTAGATCCGGGCTATCGCCTGGCGCAGGAACGGGGCGCCGCGCGTCTCGGTGTAGCCGAGCTTCAGCTCCTCCCAGAGCTCCATCTCCGCAACGCCGGCCATGTCGAGCAACTCCGCCTGCGATATCGGCTCGCAGTCGGAGGCCGCGAGGTTGTGCGCGACCGCGAACTCGTGCTCGGCGAAGAACCTCTCGAGCCTGAACGTGTCGATCCTCATCGCCGGTCTCCCTTTCGTACGTCACATGCACAAGTCAGTTTAGCACGCGAGCCCGGCTCTACCGCCGGCCATGTCTGATAACATCGGAGACGGTCAACAAGGAGGAAACATGGCTCTTTACGTTTTCGAAGGCAGGAAGCCGAAGGTCGGCCGGAGCTCGTACGTACACGAGCGCGCGGTGGTTATCGGCAAGGTCACGATAGGCGAGTCTTGCTTCATCGGCGCGGGGGCGGTGCTGCGCGGAGACTGGGGCGAGGTGGTGGTGGGAGACGGCTCCAACGTGCAGGAGAACGCGGTCATCCACGCCGGGCCGGACTCGGTCACGCACCTAAGCGAGAACTCGCACATCGGGCACGGCGCCATCCTCCACGGCTGTTACCTGGAGGAGCACGTCATGGTGGGCATGGGCGCGATCATCAACGACCGCGCGCGCATCGGCGAGAACTCGCTCGTCGCCTCGGGCGCCGTCGTCGCTCCCGATTCTGTGATACCGGCCGGGAGCCTCGCCGTCGGCATCCCCGCGCGGGTGGTCAAAGAGGTGAGCAAGCAGCAACTCGACTTCACCTGGGCCGGGACGCGCCTGTACCAGAGCCTGCCCGAGCGCTACCGGAACACGCTGGAGGAAGTGTCGTTCGAGGAGTGCCAGTGAAACGCACCATGGGGTCAGGCGCCGCGGTGCATTTATGGAGAAATCGCAATTTCAAGTAGAAGAACGCACCGCGGCGCCTGACCCCATGGTGCGTTTCTAGCGCTGGGCGGCGGCCCACTCCATCCAGTCCGCGATCTCCGCCATCGGCATGTGGAAGAGCATGTCGATGTGGCCGCATCCCTTTATCGGCAGGAACAGTGTGTGCTCGGATGACACGGCTCCCAGCACCTTCTCCTTGATGTCGACCGGACGCATGAAGTCCTTCTCGCCCGCCGCGGCCGCGAGCGGAGCGGTGATGTTTCCCATGCCCTCGGCGTAGCTGAGCGTCTCCTGTCCCTCGATCTCGAGCGTGGTGAGCTCGCCCTTACGCACGGTCTGCACCGTCTGGGCGATGTGCACGCAGGTCACGTCGCCGCCGGCCCAGGTGCCGAACAGCCCGCAGGCTTCGAACCCCATCCTCTCGGGCCTCATGTAGATCTTCATGAACGGGCTATACATGACCAGCCTGGCGAGCAGCGGGTGCCGGAACCCGACCCTGAGGGAGAGCCTTCCGATCGCGAGAACCGGGCGGGTCTTGGAGCGCCTGATGAGGTATCGCTCGACCCTGCGCATCAGCGACTGCACCCGCGGGTGCCGCCTCAGCCTCTCCCTCCAGTCCGGGGCGTCGTCGGACATCGCCATGGGGCTTCCCGCCGTGAGCCCGGCTGCGATCTTCTTGTTGCGCTCGCGGGCGACCTCGTCATCGCGTGTCACCGTGATGCTGCCTCTCTCCATCACCGCTCCCTGGAGGTAGGCGTAGAGGGCCATTCCGCCGTACGAGTGCCCGAAGTAGAAGGGAGCCTGGCCGGTCTCCTCGACCACCCGGTCGATGACCGCGGGCAGGTCGAGCGCGCCGAGCTCGTCGCCGGAGTGGCGCCAGCCGCCGTCGTCGCTCCGCCACGGGGCATGACCCCCGCCGCGGAAGTTCACCAGCCAGACCTCGTAGCCGAGGTTGTAGAGCGTCTCGGAGAGCCGGAAGCCCGCCAGCGGCAGGTCGAACTCGTAGCCGCACGAGGCCTGGCCGTGTCCGCACACGAACGCGCGCGCGCCCGGCCGTCGGTACCTGCGGCACCGCAGGACGACCCCGTCCGCTGTCTCTATCTCGACGGTCTCCGGCTGCGGGAGTGATCCGGGCACGGTTCCTCCATCTCTATGTAAGTCGTGGCAAGTTTTGGGGTCAGACCCCTTAACTTGCCTATACCATGCCGGCGGCACGCCGGCGCCGCAAAATGCAACACTGGTGCCTGGCACCGATGTTGCGTTTTCGCTACGGGATCTGCATCACTCCGTTCTCGACCCGCGCGGGCGTGCCCAGCTGCTGGGACATCCCGGCGACCTGCGATATCCAGGCGTTGCCGTCGGCCCCGCCCATCAGCCCCGGGCGCCCGTTGCTGATGTAGACGGGGTAGACCTTCGCCCCCAGGAAACCGCTCGCGTCCATCGAGAGCTCGGTCAGCACTGTGTAGTGGCCCTCGGCGCTGCCGGGGCTGAACACGAAGTTCCCCAGCGAGTTAGCGATCATCTTGCCCTTGTAGAACTGGAAGCCCTGCGCCACGTGCGGGTGCGTCCCAAGGACCAGGTCCGCTCCGTTATCTATCGCCAGGTGCGCCAGCGTGGTCTGCGCCGCGTCCGGCGTGTACTTCTTCTCGGTGCCCCAGTGGAACGCGACAACGACTATGTCGGCGCTCGCCCTGGCGTTCACCACGTCGGCGGCAAGCTGTCCTGTGTCGGTCGCGTCGCAGACGCCCGGGTAGCCCTTGTCCGCGTACCATCCGCCGAAGCCGATATCGTCATAGCCCAGGAAGGCGACGCGCAGGCCCTCGGCGTCCAGGTAGGCCGGCACGTGCGCCGACGCGTAGTCCGCTCCCGCCCCGCAGTGCTTGATGCCGTCCGCGTCGAGGTATCCCAGGCAGTCGAGGAGGGCGGTGGCGCCGAAGTCCCTGGCGTGGTTGTTCGCCTGCGAGACCACGTCGACACCGGCGTCGCGCATCGGGACCAGCGCGCCCGGGTCGCCCCGGAAGGTGAAGGTCTTGCCCTGCACCTGCTCGCCCCGATAGGACATGGTGCACTCCAGGTTCGCGAACGTAAGCGTCGCGGCGCGCAGCTTGTCGCTCACGCCCGTCCAAACGTAGCCGAACCCGTTGGAGGCCAGTATCGGCGACATGTCCCCGCCGAGGTTGGTGTCGCCAACGGCGCACAGCGTCCAGCGCGCGGTGCTGAGGTAGTTGAAGTACATCGGCCTCTCGGCGACTATCTTCGCCGTGCCGGCGGCCGTCACCCTGGCGGAGAAATCGTGAGCGGAGTCGTTGGCCTCGCCCAGCGTGTCTTTCGCGAACACTGTGCTGCGGCTGTTGGCCGCCACGGTAACCTGCTGGCTGCGGGTGGACCCGTCGCCCAGCATGTAGGTGATCGTGACGGGCGCGGCGCCGGCACCCGGGTTCTGTATGCAGATGTAGGAATCGAAGCCGGGACGGCAGGTGCCCTCCGCGAAGTAGAACTCCTTCGCGGGCGCGGCGGCGCCGACCACGTCGTGGCCTCCCGTCCAGCCCTTGTAGCTGAAGTACATCGGCCGCTCGGCGATCACCGCGGTGCCGTCGAGGGTCTGCAGGCTCGCCGAGAAGTCGTGGGCGGTGTCGTCGTACTCACCCAGCACCTGTTTGACCACCACGGTGTAGCGGGAACGCGCCGCGATGAGAAGCGGCTGGACCTTCACCGAGCCGTTGCCCAGCATGTAGGTCACCCTCACCTGCGAGGCCCTGGCGCCAGGGTTCTGCACACAGATGTAGGGGTCGAAGCCGGGACGGCAGCTGCCCTCGGCGAAGTAGAAAGTCTGCTGCGGCGCGAGCGCACCGATGACGTCGTGCCCTCCGGTCCAGGCGCCCTTGTAGTTGAAGTACATCGGGCGCTCGGCCACCACCGCGGCGCCATTGGTCGTCTCGACCTTGGCGGAGAAGTCATGCGCGGCGTCGTCGCCCTCGCCCAGAGCGTGCTTGACCACTACGGTCGAACGCGAGCTGCCCTTGACGGTCAAAGACCCGGTCACCGTCTTGCCGTTGCCGAGCATGTAGGTGATCTTGACGGCCGCGTCCCCGCCCCCCGGGTTCTGGATGCAGATGTAGGGGTCGAAACCCGGCCGGCATGTCCCCTCGGCGAAGTACCAGGTCCGCTCCGGGGCGGTCGCCCCAACTACGTCGTGGCCCCCCGTCCAGGTGCCGTTGTAGCGGAAGTACATCGGGCGCTCGGCGACCACCGGGTCGTCGGCCTCGACCTTCACAGAGACGTCGGTGCCCTTGGGCACCTCGTTGCCGACGTCGACGGTGGTGCGGCTGCCGGGCTTGAGGGCGTAGTCCTTCCGGACAGTCTTGCCGTCGGTCAGCATGAAGGTGAGGTGCGCGCCGGTTGCGCGCCCCGACGGGTTGAGGAGGCATATCCACTCGTTGAAGCCGGAGCGGGTAGTGCCCTCGGCGAAGTACCAGGTCCTCGAGGGAGCCGTGCAGCCCATGACGTCGTGCCCGCCGGTCCATGAGGCGAGCGATACGGCCGGGCAAGCCAGCACGGCAACGAGAGCCAGCAGAACCGATATGACGAGACAGCGCCTTGTAGGCATCACAACCTCCTGTCGCGCGGCGAGATAATTCTAACTCAAGTT
>Ga0209747_1001367_pt1 | contig 12997 bp, 9 predicted proteins | sample BarGraNGADG00311_FD_184498 | JGI IMG/M metagenome (GOLD analysis project Ga0209747, IMG submission 184498) | Arctic peat soil microbial communities from Barrow, Alaska - Barrow Graham LP Ref core NGADG0011-311 (SPAdes) (version 2) | ecosystem: Environmental > Terrestrial > Soil > Wetlands > Peat ... | reverse complement strand
AGCAACCAGCAATATTTCCATAATACTCTTTAATTCCCTTCCGGTAAAATAGGTCCTTGAAAGAGGATAACCCGGGACGTTATCATTTCCTGACCCGAGTGGCACAACCCTGAAAATATCTGGTGCCGCCTGTACTCCGGGAATTATCTTATCAAATAGTACACCTGCAGCAACCATACTGACATCTGTACCTTGCGCGGTATGATTATTGACAGAATAATGGATTGCATCAGCAACGATTGGTCCGAGATTACTATTAATATAGTCACCTCCGTCGTTGCCTTCCAGTACAAAATCCGTTTCAGCCACAGGCTTGAAATAATCCATACCAAGAGGTTTAAGAATTTCAGCTGATATTCTTTCTTTTTGTTCATCAATGAGTTGATTTACATTTTTATCACCCATGATTTTGTCGTCAACAGGAATTAACCTGTATCCATCAACTTTTAGATTTCCATTTGAATATGTCAATGAAAGCCGACCTACAAACTGACCAAATTCACCTGCTTGTACAATAGGAATCCCATTTATAATCAGGGGCTGTTCAAGTTTTGTATGCGAATGCCCTCCAACTATAAGGTTTATTCCCCTTACTGCCCTGGCAAGCTCAACATCTTCCCCTCCCCATTCTCCATTCTTGTCTTTACTTACACCGGCGTGTGATACACAAATTATAAGATCGCATTTTTCGCTCTTAAGTTCTTTTACCATCTTCTTTGCAAAAGAGGTTTGCTTTGCAAAAGTGACTGGTTTAGCTTTAGGAGCAACACGGTCTGCATCTTTGCCAAGGATTGAAAAAATACCGATTTTAATTCCATCCTTTGTCAGTACTAATTTCCTGCTGATAATATTATCCGAGAATAGTTTTTCAAGATCATCATCCCTGTTATCTTTATGATCAAACACTGCATTGCTTGCAAGAAGTGAAGGAATTTCTCCCTTAAAACGGGAAGTATTTATAACGGCAGCCAGCCATTCTGGCCCGAAATCATATTCATGATTGCCAAGGCATATGGCGTCATACCCCATCGTTTTCATTAATCGCAGCTGAAAACCGGTTTCTTTCTCAAGACTGGGAAAGAGTGTGCCCATCAGAAAATCGCCGGCATCCAGGATCAAAGTGGTTCCATTGTTACTTTCTTTTTCTGCTTTCATAATGGAAGCTATCCTGGCAAACCCGCCAACTGTTTTGTCATCGTTAACTTTAAGAGGTGTATAAGCTGATTCAGGGGCGTAACCCATTAGACGCGAATGAAGATCATTTGTATGGAGAATGGTAATCTTCTTTTCTGTTTGGGCTAATAGTGAATTGATTGAAATAAACCATATTAAGAAAACTAATGTCTTTCTCATAATCAGGTATATTGAGTAAATACAAATCTAAATAAATAAATTCCAAATCTGCTCTAAACCACCTCAGCCACAATAAAAGTGCTGCCTCCAATGAATATCATATCCGTCTTTTTTGCGTTTTTTCTTGCCGAGGAAAGAGCAGTCTTAACATCAGGAAAACTCAACCCCTTTAGTCCGTATATTGCAGCTTCCGATTGAAGATTCTCTTCATTAAGTGCCCTTGGGACTGATGCTTTTGTAAAGTAATAATACGCATCTTTTGGGAAGAGTGGCAAGACTGATTTCAGATCTTTATCATTGACAAAACCAAGGATTATATGTAAAGCCGATTTTTGAATATGCCGTATCTGATCAATCACATATTCCAAACCTTCCCTGTTGTGTCCTGTATCACAAATAGTTAATGGAGCTGTACTTAATATTTGCCATCGTCCGTAAAGACCGGTGTTTAAAATGACTTTTCTGATACCATCAGAAATATTCTTTTCTGAAACGTCAAAGACTTCTTTTAAAATATCGAAAGATGCGAAAACTGCCTGAAGGTTTTTTGACTGATAATCCCCTCCGGGTAATATCGTTCCCTGGTATTTGTGACTGGTTGACAAATCAGTCATTAAATATTTTCTTTCTCCATTCTTACTTTGGGATTTTTTAAGATCGCATGAAAAGTTTTTATCAGCAAAACAGATCTGTGAATCTGATTCATTCGCTTTTTTAATAAAAACTTCTTTGGTTTCCGTTTGAGTTTCACTTATTAATACGGGTACCTTCTTTTTTATTATACCTGACTTTTCAACAGCGATCTTTTCAAAAGTATCCCCCAGCAGGTCCATGTGATCGTGGCCGACATTTGTAATTACTGATAAAACAGGATTTATAATGTTTGTTGAATCAAGCCGGCCTCCCAGACCAACCTCAATAACAGCAGCAGATACCCTGCATTCAGCAAAGTAATTAAAAGCCATTGCCACAGTCATTTCAAAAAATGAAGGTTTCATTGACTCAATGATTTCCCTGTGTTTTGTAACAAATGCCACTACATCATTTTCAGCGATCATCTCTCCATTCACTTTTATTCTTTCCCTGAAATCTTTAAGGTGAGGTGAAGTATACAGTCCCGTTTTGTAACCGGCTTCCTGCAAAATGGAAGCAATCATATGTGAAACAGATCCTTTCCCATTTGTTCCCGCGATATGAATTGTAAGGTATTTAAGGTGAGGGTTTTTGAAATAATTGTCGAGGGCATTTGTATTATTAAGATCATTCTTATAGGCAGCCTTTCCTATCCTGTGATAAGCAGGAAGCTGACTGAATAAAAACTCTAGAGTTTGGGAGTATGTCATGATGCAAAATAACAAACTTAACTATTACATAACAATTTATACCTTAAAATAGTTATTTTTGCAGAAAGGAACATGTCTGTATCTTAAGATGTAAACTATTGATATTAAATCATTAACGATGAGAAAGAAACACAACAAGAAACTTTTTATAATAGATACCAACGTTTTACTCCATGATTATAAATGTATTTACAATTTTGAAGAAAATGATATTATAATTCCTATTGTGGTACTGGAGGAGCTAGATAAATTCAAGAGGGGAAATGATCTGATCAACTTTCATGCACGTGAGTTTACCCGGGAGCTTGACAAACTCTCAGGGGATATGCTGCTGACTGCCAACATACCCCTGGGGGATAATCTTGGGAATATGCATATTGAGACAGGCAAAGACTTCTCTGAAAAGGTGAATCAATCCTTTCCTGAAAGAACAGCTGATCACAGGATTCTTGCCATTGCCGAATATGTCTGCAGTGCCAATAAAGATAAAACAGTTGTTCTGATAACAAAAGACATCAATCTCAGGATGAAGGCCAAATCGTTGGGTATTATAGCCCAGGATTACGAAAATGATAAGGTTGCCAATATTGACGATCTCTACAAAGGGATACGGGTACTTGAAGGGGTTAACCAGGAATCAATAAGTAAACTTTATGAAGTTCCTGAAGGAGTCGGTTCAGCAGAATTTAATCTTGAACCGAATCTGACCGGACACCAGTTTTTTATCATGAAAAATAACGGGTCAAGTGCTCTCGCGCATTATAATCCTGTTAACAAAACCCTCAGCAGGGTTATCAAACAAACAACTTACGGTATAGATCCAAGAAATGCTGAACAGACATTTGCTATCGAGGCTTTGTCGAACCCTGATATTCAACTGGTTTCCTTAACCGGCAAAGCCGGAACAGGGAAAACGCTTCTTGCCCTTGCTGCTGCTCTCCAGCAACATAAGAGATACAAACAGATTTTCCTTGCACGTCCGATTGTTCCTCTGGCAAATCGAGATCTGGGTTTTTTACCTGGTGACGTTAAAGAAAAAATGGACCCGTACATGCAACCTCTCTATGATAATCTCACTGTAATCAAACATAAGTTCAGCCATCAGAGTCCTGAATTTCTTCGGATCAATGATATGATGAAAGATGATAAACTTGTAATTACACCCCTGGCTTATATAAGAGGCCGGAGTCTTTCCAGTATCTTCTTTATAGTTGATGAAGCACAGAATCTTACCCCGCACGAGATTAAAACAATAATTACCAGAGCCGGAGAAGGAACAAAAATGGTCTTTACGGGTGATATTGAACAGATAGATTCTCCATATCTTGATACGGCATCAAACGGATTAAGTTATCTTTCTGATAAAATGAAGGATCAGGACATTTTTGCTCATGTGAACCTTGTAAAGGGTGAACGCAGCTTCCTGGCTGAACTTGCCAGTAAATTATTGTAAGATAAAAGACAAAAGTAAAAAGACAAAAGTAAAATGGAAACAAGAAAAATCCGGTTGGTTACATTGCTGATAATTATCCTTTTAGCAATCCAAAATGTTACACCTGCTCAGGTTAAATCAAAAAATAATAAGAAGGCTGAAAAATCAAAAAGCGAAAGCATTCAGCTATTCAACGGAAAAGATCTGTCAAACTGGGTATTTAAGCTAAAGGATCCTGTAATTGATCCTGCTACTGTTTTCACAGTTCGAGACGGAGTTATCCACATTTCAGGTAATCCATTCGGGTATATGCGGACGAAAGATATCTACTCGGATTATAAACTTAATGTTGAATGGCGCTGGCCATCAGAAGCAACCAACAGCGGAGTCTTTGTGCATGCCCAGCAACCGGATACTATCTGGTTAAAATGTATCGAATGTCAGTTAAAGGCCGGAAATGCTGGGGATTTTGTATGCATGAACGGCGCTGATATGATGGAAAGGACAGATAAGTCGAAAGCATCCGTAAAAAAAATAGCTGCTTCTTCAGAAAAACCAGCGGGTGAGTGGAATACAATGGAAGTTGTCTGCAATGAAAACACTATTGAGGTTTATGTTAACGGAATACTTCAGAATAAGGGAACAAATGTATCTGTAAGTAAAGGAAGTATTTGCCTTCAAAGTGAAGGGAAGGATGTTGAGTTCAGAAATGTTTATCTGACCCTGGTGCCTTAGCGCCCTGATGGTAAAAAAAAATGGATCAAGAAAAGAAAAAAGTAGCTTTCCATACACTTGGATGTAAACTCAATTTTGCTGAGACATCAACTATTTCAAGATCATTTCCTGAAGAGAAATTTGAAAGAGTTCCTGCATCCTCAAAAGCTGATATATACGTGATCAATACCTGTTCCGTCACAGATGCAGCTGATAAGAAATGCAGGCAGGCAATAAAGAAATTTATCAACCTTTCACCAGAGGCATTCATCGCTGTGGTTGGCTGTTATGCCCAGCTTAAACCTCAGGAAATATCTGTAATCCCGGGTGTAGATCTTGTTCTTGGTTCGAATGAAAAGTTCGACCTGTCTGATTATTTAGTCAGTTTTGACAAGAAACAAAAGACAGAAATTCATTCGTTCGATCTCACTTCGGCTGATAGTTTTAAGCCTTCATTTTCCATGGGTGACAGAACCAGGTCTTTTATGAAAATCCAGGACGGATGTGATTATGGATGTTCATATTGCACAATCCCACTTGCACGAGGACGAAGCAGAAATCCGGAAATTTCCACAATAATCCTTGAAGCAGAACGTATTGCCGAAACAGGCATAAAAGAGATCGTTTTAACAGGTGTAAATATTGGTGATTTTGGAAGATCTACAGGTGAATCATTTGTTAAACTTCTGAAAGAACTGGTTAAAGTACCGGGAATCGAAAGGTTCAGAATATCTTCTATCGAACCAAACCTGTTAAGCGATGAATTAATTGCTCTGACAGCAAAAAATGAAAAAATCCTTCCTCATTTCCATATTACATTACAAAGTGGATCTGATAAGGTGCTTGGGCTCATGAGAAGAAGATATATCAGGGATGTCTTTTCTTCCAGAATAAAAATGGTTAAAGAAAAGATGCCTTTGGCCGGTATAGGTGCTGATGTAATAGTTGGGTTCCCGGGAGAAACAAATTCCGATTTTGAGGATACTTACTCATTTCTTGAGGACTCTCCACTCTCCTATCTGCACGTCTTCACTTTTTCAGAAAGACCTGGGACAATTGCGGAAAAGTTACCCGGAAAGGTATCATTTAAAGATAAAGAAACAAGGAGTAAAAAGCTTATAGAACTTTCTCACAGGAAAAATCTTATATTTAATAAATTGAATATTGGTAAGGTAACAAATGTACTGTTTGAAAGAACGTACAGTGAAGGATTCATAACGGGCTTTACATCGAATTATATCAGAGTGGAATATCCAGGGGAGTCCAAACTTGCAGGACAAATAAAAAAAGTTAAATTGAATAAAATATCATCAACTGGAAGAATGAGTATTGAATTAACAGAATAAGCTATGATCGATCTTAAAGATATTAGTGCGAAAATTGAAAAAGCTGCACGTGAAACAAGTTATTTTATTCTTAAGGAATCTCAGGGATTTGATATCAACAGGACAGAAAGAAAAGGATTGAATGATTTTGTCAGTTATGTTGATAAGGGATCCGAAAAGATGATTGTAGATAAGTTAAGTTTTCTGCTCCCTGAAGCCGGATTTCTTGCTGAAGAAGGAACCTCAAAAAAAATCGGAGTGAAATACTGCTGGGTAATAGATCCTCTTGATGGCACAACAAATTTCCTGCATGGTCTGCATCCATATGCAATAAGCATAGCGTTGAAGGAATACGATGAGGTTATTGCAGGTGTTGTTTATGAAGTAAGTGGAAATGAATCATTTACTGCCTGGAAAGATGGTGGAGCATGGCTAAACGGTTCACGGATACATGTATCACATGCCGCTAAGCTAGCTGACAGTCTTATTGCCACGGGGTTTCCTTACAGTGATTTCAATCAGCTTGATTCTTATATGAAATGCCTTACTTACTTCTGTAAACACACCCATGGTATCAGAAGACTTGGATCAGCTGCAATCGATCTTGCCTATGTTGCCTGCGGCAGATTCGAAGCATTCTATGAGTATGGTCTGCACCCATGGGATATTGCTGCCGGGATGCTTTTAGTCAGAGAGGCCGGGGGTAGGGTAAGCGATTTTTCAGGTAATGAGAAGAATATTACAGGAGAAGAATTTGTAGCTGCAAACAGCATCGTTTTTACTGAAGTTCTGGAAATTGTCAGTAAATTTATGAAAATTTAAACCCTTTTCCGAAATGGATTCAATCGGATACTACATATTTTACGGAATAAACTGGGTATTATCATTTCTGCCAATATGGATTTTGTATATCCTTTCCGACTTCATCTATATTCTGCTTTATTACTTCCCGTCATACCGCAGGAAAGTTGTTGAAAATAATCTTAAAAACTCATTCCCTGAGAAAACTGCCGAAGAGCTTAAATCCATAGAAAAAAAATTCTACAAACACCTTGCAGATCTTTTGATTGAGACCTTTAAGCTTGCACACATGTCCAGGACTGAGCAGAAGAAACGATTCACCTACAGTAATCTTGGAATTATTGACAAGCTTCGGGAGGAAAAAAGGGATATAATTGCTGTTCTCGGTCATTATAATAACTGGGAATGGCCTACTATGCTTCCAGAATTCCTGAAATACAAAATTGTTATAATCTATAAGCCTTTGCAAAATAAGTACTTCAATAAATTTATTAATGATCAGAGATCAAAATATGGCATAGTTCTTACTCCAACATCACAAATAATAAGGGAAATAATAAACTACCGGAATGATAACATAAATACACTTTCAGTTTTCCTTTCTGACCAGATCCCTGCAAAGGTAGATATCAAATACTGGACAACTTTTCTGAACCAGGATACTGCAGTATTTACAGGGGCTGGAAAAATTGCATCAAAGTACGATATGGCTATAGTTTTTTTCCATATTCAAAAAGTAAAACGTGGTCATTACAATCTTGACATAGAACTTCTTCTTGAACATACCGCCGGACTTCCGGAAAATCTCATAACAGAATCACATGTCAGGCGACTGGAAGAGATCATCAGGGAAAAACCTGAGTACTGGATCTGGAGCCATCGTCGCTGGAAGCACAAAAAGCCTGTTGAAAATGTATAAGACAGCAATTGTAATTCTAAACTGGAATGGACTTGGTTATCTGAAAATGTTCCTGGGAATTGTTATTAAATATTCCATGGACAACGAAACAGTAGTTTGTGTTGCAGATAATGGGTCAACAGATGGGTCACAGGAATGGGTTGCTGAAAATTACAGGGAGGTAAAACTTATATTGTTGGACAAAAACTACGGGTTTGCGGATGGATATAACCGCGCTATCAATCAGATCGATGCCAGATACTTCGTTTTGTTGAATTCTGATATTGAAGTAACCAGTGGTTGGCTTCGGCCCCTTGTAAACTTCATGGATAAGAATCCTGATGTCGCATCCTGTCAGCCGAAAATACGCTCATATTCCCAGAAAGATTATTTCGAGCATGCCGGAGCAGCCGGCTGTTTCATTGATAAATACGGTTATCCCTTCTGCCGTGGACGAATCATCAGCAAAGTTGAAAAAGATAATGGCCAGTACGATTCCCAGGTTAACATATTCTGGTCGAGCGGAGCTTGTATGATTGTACAAAGTTATGCATGGAATAAATGCGGTGGATTTGATGCCGATTTTTTTGCCCATATGGAAGAGATTGATTTGTGCTGGCGTTTTAACAAAGCAGGATATCGTGTTTGCTATTTACCCGACTCAGTGATCTACCATGTAGGTGGAGGTACCCTTCCATATAGTTCCCCTTTTAAAACTTACCTCAACTTCAGAAACAGCCTGTTCCTTCTTTATAAAAACCTTCCGGATGATAAATTACAGTCTGTTTTATTCAAAAGAAGACTTTTAGATGGGGTAGCTGCAATTTTCTTTCTCATGAAAGGCAGTTTCGGAAGTGTAAAGTCCGTCTGGAAAGCTCACATGGATTATTATAAAGCTTTGGATGAACTCAAAGAAAAAAGAAAATCTGTTAAGAGATTAGAGGTGGACCAAACTCCTTCACTTATTTTGAACAAGAGCATTGTTTTTGAGTTTTATGTTAAGGGCAATAAAACTTATGAAAGCCTTTTATCATAAAACTGAATTAAAATGAGAAAATATCAGATGATAGTATTTTTTTCCATAGTACTCATAATTTACTCTCTGGTAAATATTTATATATTTTACAAAGGGTACAATGCACTCCTGTGTCTGCAAAATCACAGGTTGCTTTATTCAATTACCTTTTTTTTATTTTCGGTGATTTTTATAGTTGCAAAGATACTTGAATCACGACATTCTTCAGTTATTACTGATATTCTGAATATTCTGGGGGGATTCTGGCTTGCATTCATGCTCTACGGTTTTTTATTTTTCCTACTATCTGATATCATCTCACTTTTGCTTCGAATTCCCGGAGTAATAAGAGGAGAAAATATCTTTCTTTTCCGGAAATGGTCATTTATAATTATTGCATCTGTCTCTTCTTTGCTTATTATCGGAGGGTTTATCAATGCATTAATCCCGGTTACCAAGGAATATAATATTACAATCAACAAATCTGCCGGGAAAATAAAAACATTGCGCATTGCCGCTGTATCTGACATTCATCTGGGAAGCATTATAAGAGAACGAAGTATTAAAAAGCTATCTTCAATTCTTAAGGATCTGAAACCTGATATGGTTCTGCTACTTGGTGATATTGTTGATGGTGAAATTGGTCCGGTTTTGAGAGGAGACCTGCTTCAGTACTTTACAAGTCCCAGGAGCATTGATGGTCTGTTTGCTATAACCGGTAACCACGAATTTATCGGAGGTGCAAACAAGACTATTCCCTATATCGAAAGCAAAGGGATAAGAGTTTTAAAGGATGAAATTGTAACTCTTGAGGGAGGCATTCAGCTGATAGGAAGAATCGACAGGGATTCATTCCGGTTTTACAGAAAAGAAAGATTACCGCTGGGGGAACTTATGAAACAGGTAGATACTACAAAACCTGTCATTCTGCTTGATCATCAGCCTTTCCATCTTGATGAAACAGCCAAATATGGTATTGACCTTCAGCTTTCAGGACATACACATAACGGACAGATGTGGCCCCTTAATTATGTCACCTCGATGATTTATGAATTAAGTTATGGCTATCTGAAAAAAGGAAACACACATTTCATAGTCTCTTCAGGCTACGGTTTGTGGGGACCAAGAGTCAGATCGGGCAGCAGATCTGAAGTCCTTTTAATCAAAATAAAATTTACAGGAACCGAAGATGGTTTAAAATGAATTATTAAAGCAGGTCATAAACTTTCTCAAGTCTTATTCCTCTTGAACCCTTAATAAGTATAGCCTTCCCGTTAACAGGCTCATGTTTAAGAAAATCAATCAGTTCATCGACATTTTCAAAAGCTTTATAACCCGATTTTGATGAGATCCTTTTAAACACAGGACCAACAAGAAGAGCCTTTTCTATAGTGTATGCCTGAAGATTATTTAATATTTTTATATGTTCTTCTTCGCTTTTTTCACCAAGTTCAAGCATATCACCAAGGATAACGATTTTCCGGTCAGCTTTAATTGATGAAAACGATTCCAGCGCCAGATGCATACTCGTTGGATTGGCATTATATGAATCGCAGATCAGTGTATTGCTTTTTGTTATTTTCACCTGCGACCTGTTATTGGCCGGCTGATATTTTTCAACAGCGTCAACAATATCATTTATCTCTACACCAAGGAAAAGGCCTGACGCTACAGCTGCTCTCACATTTTCCAGATTATATTTACCAAAAAGATTGGTACTTATATTAAAAGTATGATGAAGATATGCTACTGAAATCTTGAGATTAAGATCAGATGAAACACTTTCAACCAAAAGATCAGTACCTGTTGGATCAGAAAAGGGAACAGCCCGGTTTATGATTTTAAAAATCTTTTCAGCAAGCAAAGGATCTTTGTCGTTATAAAGGGCAATCCCGTTCACCTTGCGCAGATATTCATAGAGTTCAATTTTTGACCTTACAACACCATCGATTGATCCAAAACCTTCAATATGTGCAGTACCTATGTTTGTAATTATTCCGTGATCTGGCTTTGCAATAAGACATAAAGTTCTGATTTCTCCGATATGACTGGCTCCCATCTCAATTATCATTAATTCAGTATCAACAGGGGCTGATAAAATTGTAAGCGGGACTCCAATATGATTATTAAGGTTACCTTTTGTAAAATGAACCTTATACTTTTTTGATAAGATTGCAGCAAGCAACTCCTTGGTAGTAGTCTTACCGTTAGTGCCGGTAATGGCAAGTAACGGGACATTCAGCTCCTTCCTGTAATATGCGGCAAGTGCCTGCAGTTCAAACAGACAATCATCTACAAGTATGGTCTTTTCAGTTTCAAAAACAGGATCGTCAATAACAGCCCACGAAGCCCCTTTTTCAAGAGACTCGGAAGCAAATTTATTTCCGTTATACTTGTCTCCCCATAGAGCAAAGAAAATCTGGCCTTTCCCGATTTTCCGGGAATCAGTTGTCACCCCTGTGGATTCCTTAAAAAGGTCGTACAGTTGTTCAGTTTTCATATTCTTAAAAAAATGCCTCATTATGATTGCATAATGAGGCCTATTTTCAGAGAACCGTATTCTTCTAGAGACCGGCAGGGCTTCCAACCCTTATCATGGCGCATCTGAATCCGATATCATCTCTACTGCTTTCCTGATCAAGAAATCTTCTTGTCGATGGATTAAGCCAATAGGCTCTGTCTCTCCATGATCCGCCCTTATATATACGTGCATTATCGTTGATAAGTGTCACAAAATCGTTACTGCCTGCAGTATTATCCTGAGCGTACATCCTGAGGGAACCTTTTTTATTATCCTCTACTGTAAAATCGGTTCCGCCTCCTCCGGGTATTGCCGACTGAAGGTCGCCATCCCTGTAGTTTCTGTAATCGCCTTTCTGATAATTATATCTGTTTGCCACATCCGAATCTTTTACGGTATCGATAAGTAAACGTCCGAGTTTGTCTTTGGCAACTACAGAGCCATTTGCATCGCGTCGCAGATCGGTATATACATTCCCTCTGAAAGGATTAAAGCCATCGACATCTTCTGAAGTGAGGGGACGGTAAACATCCTGTACCCATTCATTAACATTTCCTGCCATGCAGTAAAGTCCGTAGTCGTTTGGCCAGTATGATTTCACGTCAACAGTAATACTTCCATTATCATTCAGACTTCCGGCTACTCCCATGAGGTCACCTCTTCCGCGTACAAAGTTAGCCATCATCTGTCCCCTGTTCTTTTTGTTTGAGTTTCTGACATTATGACCATCCCATGGATAAATTCTTCTTTCATAAACTCTCTCTTCAAAAGTGTTACCTCTGAGTGCATAAGCGGCAAATTCCCATTCTGCCTCTGTAGGCAGCCTGTAACTTGGAAGAAGGACTCCGTCTTCAAAGTTGGTTCTGCGCTCCGTCTGATTTGGATTAAGGCTCGGCCGTAACTGATTTACAACGCCTTCGTATTGTCCTGCAAGATATGCTTCTGTATTAAAGTTCTTTTCATTTGACTGGTTTGGGTCAGGGTTCAGCTCGCCTTCATCAATAAGCAGCTGTTCATTGACCCTGTCTGTTCTCCAAAGGCAAAAATCGTTTGCTTTAATCCAGCTTACACCTACAACCGGATAATTATTATATGATGGGTGCCGGAAATAATATTGAACATAAGGATCATTGAAACCCATCGGAGTTCTCCAGACAAGTGTATCGGGCAGAGCTCTTCTATATACTTCAGGATAATCTTTATATACCCTGCGCAGCCAGAAAAGGTATTCCCGGTAATCAACATTTTTAACCTCCGTTTCATCCATATAAAATGATGATACAGTGACTGTTCTTGGTTTGTTATTCCAGTCGAACATAACATCCTGCGCTACCTGTCCCATTGTAAAACGTCCACCCTCTATAAGCACCAGACCAGGACCTGTTTTCTGGTCAGCTCCAAGAGCAACTTCAAATCCACCATTGTCAGGATTATTATACTCCCAGCCTGTTGAAGTGGAAACATTGTCTTTCCCCTTTTTCTTAAATATGCAGGATGTAAAAAGCAAGACAGTGATTAAAACAATTGGTAAGGCTCTGAATTTATACATAACTCCTTTAGTTTTATGGCACTTAAGAATACCCAAATATAACAAA
>Ga0209747_1001365_pt1 | contig 13004 bp, 11 predicted proteins | sample BarGraNGADG00311_FD_184498 | JGI IMG/M metagenome (GOLD analysis project Ga0209747, IMG submission 184498) | Arctic peat soil microbial communities from Barrow, Alaska - Barrow Graham LP Ref core NGADG0011-311 (SPAdes) (version 2) | ecosystem: Environmental > Terrestrial > Soil > Wetlands > Peat... | reverse complement strand
CTGTCGCGCCATCAGCTCGCTCCCCAGGAGCTTGGCATGGCACGGGTCCTGCAGCGTCACCTTCAGCCCCTTGAGCTTCCCCTTAACGGGGAGCTCGCCGGAAAGGATGCGTCCGGCGAGGATGTCGCCGAAGTACGAGACCTTGAAGTCGAACTTCGCCCCGAAGTACCTGGGGAGTATGTTGCCGAGGACGTTGTAGCAAGCCTGGCAGTACGCCACCAGCTCTGTGATCTCGGTGTCCGCGTAGATGGACGAGAGGTTGGTGGCGATCGAAGCGACCTTATCGAACACGCCCATCCTGTAGTAGACCTCCCCGCAGCACATGTCCTTGCGGCCGAACACGGGAAGGCCGCCAAGCAGTTCAGGGCTGGCCATGAAAGGCATGATCTGAAGGTTGCAGCCGGCAAAGACCGCTTTGCCCGCCAGCTCGGGCCTCTCGAGGTCCGCCCATGTGTCCAGCAGCGATCTTTCTTCGGCGGGGAGGCGGTCCATCACCCGGTGCCACGCATTGCCTTCCTCGAGCGGCATGACCAGGGAAGCCCGCATCGGCAGGCCCTCCGAGCGGACCCTCTCGAACCAGCGGTAGAGGATGAGCCCGTAGGGGTTGGCGCCGGCGTGACATATCGCGCTGCAGGACATGCACGTGCTGCACTTCTTCAGGACGACCGTTGCCCTCTCGGAAGGCGAGCCGGCGATCAGGTCGCGTACGGCGTCGCTCGCTTCGGGCACCGCGTCACCCATCTCCGGACACAGGCGAAGGCAGTCGCCGCAAAGGTCGCAGCCCTGCTCATCGAAAAAGTCTTCTAGCAAGAATTCCTTCAAATGATTACTCCCGGAAGTCTATCTGCCGAGGCAATTGTAGCTTACCACTGTTCAGGTCACTCTTCGTCGAGGAGCCGGGAGGTGTCCGCTTCTACCAGTCGCGCGCCTGACGGCCGGGAGGCGACGGAGATGTCGGGCTTGAGCTTGTAGAGGCAGACCAGGACCCCGAAGATCGGTATCGCGATCGAGCACATCCCGGCGACCCGGCCAGCAAACTGGTTCACGAGCCCCACGAAATAGGGAAGGACCGCACCGCCGGCCGCGCCGGCGGCGACGAAGATGGTGAAGACGGCCGATGAGACGGACGTGGGAAATATCGCGATGTAGCCGATCAGCAGCGGGTATATTCCCGAGTAGAACAGCCCGACGAGCGGGTAGATGATAATTGCCGCTGTTCTCGAGCCGGCAAGCGGCGCCGCAAGTAGAGCGATGCCGGATGCGATCGTGAGAAACGTCAGGATCCTGAACGGGTCGATCCTCTGCGTGAGCCATCCGCATATCCAACGCCCGAATGTCAGGCCGGCCCACAGCCCGGTGAGGACCAGCTCCGCGGCCCTGAGCTGCATTCCTTCCTGCACCTTCAGGAAAGTGATAAGCCACATGGAGACAGCGGCCTCGGCAGCAATATAAAGCAGAAGTGCAAGGAAAAGGCCGTAGAAGAGCCTCCTGTTGAACTGCAGCACCGTATCCATCGTCTTCCGCGAAAGCCTCTCTACGCCCTCGAGGGGCTCGAATGCGGCAAAGAGAAGAGGAATGGAGAGCGGCAGAATCATGATGGCGGGCACCCTGAAGGCCCATCGCCACAGGGCGTGGTGGTTCCCGACTATGAGTGACGTCAGCAAGGGCCCGGCCAGAACCCCCAGTGCAAAGAACGTATAGAGCCTGTTCTGTTCTCTGTGGCTCGTCTCACCGCACGTCCGGGTCACGTACACGCCCGGGAACGCGATGAGTATCCCGTTCGCGAAACCGGCGACCACCAGAAAACCCAGCAGCATCGGATACCACGGCGCGAAAGATGCCGCAAGCAGCGACCCTGAGAGCAGCAGCACCTGCGACAAGGCGATCTGCCTCACCGAGTAACGCTGGATGAGGAACGTGATGGAGAGGATGCCGAAGACGCCGCCGGCGAAATATGCTACCTGAAGCAGGCCGCCCATGCTCTCTCGAAAGCCGTAATACTTCATGATGCTCTCGACAGTGGAGGGCGCAAGAAGCAGGACGATGCCAGGCACGATCATCATCGGATAGAAGGCCTTCAGCGGCCCCGGCGTTCGAATCTTTTCCGGCATGTTCGACTTCTCCGTGTCAGCAGCGTCGTACGCACATGAAGTATAGACGTTGTTCCTGTCGCCCGGGAACGGTGCGGCATGGCCGTTTGTACCGTGCCTGATAACGCCTTACCATTGTGATGTGAAACGCTTTACGGCAATCCTATCGCTGATTTGCGTCTTGCTCGCCTTCTTATTGCTGGTGCCACAGAAGGCGCCGGCAAAAGGCGTGGGCGAAGCGATCAACTACATAAAGGCGCGGCAGACCGCAGATGGTGGCTTCGCGGAGCCGGACGCCTCACCAGACGGCCTGACGACCTGCTGGGCGATGCTTGCGGGTGCGTCAGCGGGGCAGAAGGTGCTCGACTGGAAAAACGGCGGTGTGGGTCCTCAGACGTTCCTGGAGACACAGGCGTCCTCACTTACGAAGCTTTCCGACATCGAGACCTACGCGCTCGCGCTCGCCGAGTCCGGGGCCGACCCCAGGAATCTTGGAGGGAAGAACCTCGTGGCGCTGATCAAGGCTGCGGTGAAGAGTGACGGCCAGATCGGCGGGACCACCGCGGAGCATTGCTGGGGCTTGATCGCTCTGGTCGCTTCGAGCGAGAGCGTTCCGTCCAAGAGTGCAAGCTGGCTCGTAGAGCACCAGAGAGCAGACGGCGGTTGGGGAGAGTCTGACGCGGTAGTGGTGGCAGATACAGGGCTCGCAGTTGAGGCGCTCGTCGGTATGGGACAGGCCGAGACGTCTCTGGTCGACCCCGCGATGAAGTTACTCAGGCAGAAGATGGCCGCGGATGGGGGCTTTGCGGGCGCCATCGGGGGCTCGAACGTCCAGGCGACTGGAGCGGTCATGCGGTCCGTGTACGCCGCGGGGCAAGACCCGGGGTCCAGCACATGGACTTTTAACGGGAACGACCCGGTCTCGTACCTGGACTCGATGCAGGCGGCCGACGGGCACTACCAGTACTCGAAGGGAGTGGAGTCGCAGCCGTCGATGACCACCGCGATCGCCGTGTCAGCCGCCGGGGGCAAGCACTTTCCATTGAATTCAGCGTCCGCATCGAGCGGTCAGGCGGGTGGAATACGCGACCTGGGAGCCACCGGCGCGGCCATGACTCCAGGGGCGCGGAGTGAGACTCCGGTTCAGAGTGGGACACAGCAGGCAGCCATCTCAGGGAGCGCTTCAGGTGACGCGACTGCCAGCGGCGGTTTGGGCGGCCTCTGGCTCTTTCTGATCATGTGCGCGGGTTACCTCATCACACTGGTGGCGGCCGCGCTTATAGTGGCGAAGCTTTACGTGCCGGGAAAAGGAAAAGACCGGCCGCTTGACGCGGGAAATCCCTGGACCCCGGGCCCGGTCTAGGCGGCTTACTGGTCCTTGAAAGCGTCCCTGTTCTTCCAGAGTGTGGCGATGGTCGTAACGCCGAGGCTGATCGTCCAGAGGTGAATGAAGAGCATCTGGCCGCGATCCGGGTTCATCGGCCAGTACTTCTTGTTCTCGAGCGAGTATGTGAGGTCCATACACGCCAGGAAGATCATCGCGCTTCCCGCGGCCGCTCCCGCGAATAACCCTTTCCTGTTCATCTTCATCAGGTTTGGCGCCGCGACGAGAGCGGTCGATATCATCCACGAGTCCGCGACGGGGAAAGCTCTTTCGAAAGCCTCATCCTGTTCGGTCTCGGTCGCCTCGATCTTCTTTGCGAAGAAAAGTATCCAGAAGAGTGCGGTCCCCAGGGCCGTAATTGCCATGAAAACCGATAGTAATGTTATCGCCAGTGGCCTGCCCTGATCTTCACCCATGTCAACCTCCTGCCGTGCCAACAGTTGTCATCCTGAAATATATGACCAAAAGACGTGGTTGGCAAATCCGGTGGGTTGCCCGAAGTCAAAGTAAGGCAGCGGGCCGCTGTGGTATATTTATCGCTGAAAAGTAGCGGAAGCGCCCTGAAATTGGAGGTAATTCCGATGGCTGATACCTGCGCTCTGAAGAGCGAAGAACTCTGGAACCCCGGTGAGCTGACTCCGAGAATAGCAAAGTTGCGCGAAGAGTATGTGAACATACAGGACCGCGACTACTTCCGGAACGAGATCATGCCCTTCACGACCGCCACGCCGTGGGACACAATGTGGTCCCCTGTGCTGTGGGGCGTGGTGCCGGACCTGCTCCCGTTCAACCAGGCGTTCATGGAGACCCTTCCCATGAAAGCCACGAAAGTCGATCTCCCTGCCGATTTCTGGGATAAGCCGCTCGAGATGCGAGCAGCAATCTTCTTCCATGAGGTCGTCTCCAGGTACCTGCCGGTGCAGATACTGGACGACGAGCTCATCGTCGGAGCCCAGTTCAACACCGCCATGTCCCGCGTCCAGACGAAGTCAGAGTCCAAGGAGTGGAAGAAGCGCACTGACAAGTGGGTCAAAGGCATCGACTTGTTGAACTCGCACGGCATGGGCAACGCGGGGGCCACCCCCGGTCACCTGATACCGGACTATCCGCGCGCCCTGGAGCTCGGGCTGCGAGGGATGATCAACTATTTCGAGGAGCTCAAGGCGGAGACGAAGGACCCGGACCACGTCGAATTCCTCGATGCCTTGATCACCTGCTGCGAGGGCGGTAAGGAGCTTGCCCAGAGGTACGCGCACGAGGCCAGGCGCCTCGCTTTCGAGTGCTCCGATGCGACGCGTAAGGCCGAGTTGGAAGAGATCGCGCGTATCTGCGAGAAGGTGCCGTGGAACCCCCCGGAGACTTTCCACGAGGCCTTGCAGGCCCTGTGGTTCGTCCACATGCTCGTGATGGTCCAGGAGTCTTACCCGGGCCCCGGGCTTTCGCCGGGCCGCATCGACCAGTATCTGTTCCCATACTACGAGAAGGACCTGGCGGTTGGTCGTCTCACACGCGAGACGGCCAAAGAGCTGCTGGAGTGCTTCTGGATCAAGCCGAACTACGCTTACGATTTCATATACCGAGTCGGACGGACGCGAGGAATCACCAGCGGCTACGGCCAGCTCATCACCATCGGCGGCATAGGGCCCGACGGGGAGGACGCGTCCAACGACCTGACCTGGCTGATGCTCGATATCATCGAGGAGATGAACCTACTCGAGCCAAAGCCGAACGTCAGGCTTCACAAGAACACTCCCGACGACCTCCTGAAGCGCGTCGCGGGCATGATAGCAAGCGCCCAGGGCGCGCCGTTCCTCTTGAACTTCGACGAGAACTCGATTGCCGCGCTTCGCTGGCAGGGACTCCCCGAGGAGCGCCTGTGGGACTATGCGCCAGTCGGGTGCCTCGAGAACACCCTGCAGGGTGACGACCGCTCGGGGACTGTCGACGTCAACGTGAACCTCGCGAAGGCGGTCGAGCTGACACTCTTCAACGGCAAAGACCAGGAGACTGGCGACAGGCTCGGGCCGAAGACAGGCGACCCCCGGTCATTCAGGTCGTGGGAGGAGTTCAAGACCGCCTTCGAGACACAGCTCAAGGCGCTCCTGCAGAGGTTCATCGACTTCTACAACTTCAGCGACGCGCTCAGGGCCGACTTCGAGCCCACCCCGTACCTGTCGGCGCTGGTCGGAGGATGCGCGGAATCGGGGCGCGACGTAACCGACGCGGGCCCCGAATACAACTTTGTTACGGTAGAAGGCGTGGCTTTTGCCACCGCTGCGGATTCACTCGGCGCGATCAGGAAGCTCGTCTACGAGGATAAGACCGTCTCGATGGACGACCTGATCGAGGCCGTAGATAAGAACTACGAAGGTTTTGAGAAGCTGCGCCAGACCCTTGTCAACAAGGGGCCGAAGTACGGCAACGATGACGACTACGCCGACGGCATAGCGCGCTACCTCTCGAAGCTCTGGACCGAGCAGGTCTTCGAGCACATGACACCGAGCGGCAGGCGGTATCGTGGAGGCTACCTTTCCTGGAACTACTGGATTGCGTATGCGCCAACCACGGCCGCGACACCCGACGGGCGCAAGAGGGGCACTTTCCTTTCCAATGGGATGTGCCCGGTTGACGGCGCCGACCGGAACGGGCCGACCGCTGTGGCGTTGTCCGTAGGGAAGCTGGGACTCGAGAGCGCGCCCAACGGCGACTCGCACACGATCTCCTTCAGCCCCTCGATCCTGAGAGGACAGGAGCACGTGGACAAGCTCGCGTCTTACCTCAGGGCGTACGGTGAGAAGGGTGGTACGGCGCTGCAGATCAACGTGATAGACCCGGAAACCCTTCGCTGCGCCCAGGAGAACCCAGCTGACTATGCTAACCTGCTGGTCAGGGTGACCGGCTATAACGCCTACTTCGTAATGCTGGGCAAGGAGATACAGGATGAGATCATCGCCCGAGAGTCGCACAAGCTCTAGGCGGCGGGCTTCGGCCGGGCCACAGCGGGGCCTGGCGCGCGAGACTTTTCCCGGGCAGGATGGTAACGAAAAAGATATCTCCGGGACGATATTCAACGTCCAGCGCTTTTCGATCGAAGACGGCCCGGGGATAAGGACGACCGTCTTCATGAAAGGCTGTCCGCTGCGGTGCGTCTGGTGTCATAACCCAGAGGGGCTCGAAAAGAAGAAGCAGTTGATGTGGTTCGATGTCCGTTGCATCGGCGCCCGAGATTGCCTCGAGGCCTGTCCGGTGGGCGCGCTCGAGCTCACCCCGAACGGCATGATCATAGACCGAGAGCTGTGCGACGGCTGCGGCCGATGCCAGGAAGCTTGTCCCGCTGCGGCGATCGAGGTCGTCGGCAGGGACGTCACCGTCCGTGAAGTCTTCGACGAGGTAGTGCGTGACGAGGCTTTCTACAGGAACTCCGGGGGAGGCCTGACAGTCTCAGGCGGGGAGCCGACCATGCAGCCGAGGTTCGTCACTGAGCTTTTCTCCCTCGCCCGCACGGCTGGCATACCGACGGCTCTGGATACCTGCGGTTACTGCTCGCACGAGGTGCTGGAGAAGCTGCTTTGCCTGGCAGACATGGCGATGCTGGACCTCAAGCTGATGGATGAGGCGAAACACATCGAGCTGACTGGAGTCGAGCTCGCGCCGGTGCTGGAAAGCGGCCGCGTGATAACGCGCGCCTCTAAGCCACTCTGGGTAAGGACCCCGATAATTCCCGGATGCACCGACTCGGAGGAGAACATAGGCGAGATCGCGGACTTCATCTCAAGAGAGCTCGGCACCGTCGAGAGGTGGGACCTGCTCTCGTTCAACAACACGTGCGGCTCGAAGTATTCCCGCCTCGGCCTGAGGTGGGAGCTCGAGGACGCACCTCTCATCGAAAAGTCAAAGATGGAATCGCTCGCCACGGTGGCGCGGCAATCCGGCTGCAAGGTCGAATGGGCGGGTGTGACCCGGAGCGATTAAGGTCAGGGGAGGAGGCCCAAGTGGAGCTCGTTAAGGATACAGGTGAAACAACAGGGACTGTTGAGCTGCCGCCGTTGGCGCTGGAGGTTTACAAGCAGGAGCAGTGCGCGAAGTTCCTTGCGACTTCCTCGCTCGACGGGGTTCCCAACGTCGCTCTTATCGTGAGCCAGACCCCGGCCGAGCCGGGCAGGGTGGTCTTCGGCGAGTTCATGATGGTCAAGACCCAGGCCAACCTCGCCGCGAACCCGCACGTCGCGAGCATCGCCATAACCGAGAAGCTGGAGATGGCTGGCTTCAAGGGGGACGTGACGGGCTGGACGACCACGGGCAAGTATATAGACATGATCAACAGCATCCCGTTCTTCAGGTATAACGCGTACGCGGGGATACACAACGTGGCCACCACCGAGATACGCAAGCTGCTACCGCTGCCTCCGAAGGTCTCCATGGCAATTGTCGGACAGGAGTTCGTAGCCATGCGTTCGCGCGGCCGGATCGGCCACGGTAAGTCTCTGGGCGGCGTGCAGACTCCAGAGCCGGTCAGGAAGAAGGTCAACGGCATCATGTCGGTCAAGGTACTCGCGTACCAGGACAGCGACGGATACCCCAACGTCGTCCCGACCTTCGGCATCATGTTCAGGACGCCGTCCGAGCTGAGGTTCAAGGTCTCTTCATATAACAGAGCGGTCACTTCGCTGCAGACGCCGGCCACGGTCGCCATCAACGTCCTGACCATGGACCTCATGACGTACCAGGTCAAAGGGACACTCGTCCGCTTCGAAAAAAGGGTTGGCCTCGAGACCGGAGTAGTCAGGATCGAAGAGGTCTACTCGTCGATGCCGCCGCTGTGCGGAGAGAGGCTCCTCTGAGCCGCGACGGGCCGGAAGGCCTGCAGACTTGCTGATGGCGATGGAGGGCTGGGATGGTTCCCTCACTTGAAGATGTCGGCTCTTTTGCCTCCCGCGAAGTGCTGGGTTCGCTCAAAGAAAGATACCGGACGGGTGAATTCTCCCGCGCTCTATGGCGTTCGATGGGGGATATGGGCTTGTTCGGTATCACCGTTCCCGAAGAGATGGGTGGGAGTGGTGGCACGCCGCGCGAGCTCGGGAAGATCCTGAGCCGTTTCGCGCATGACGGATGCGACATGGGTCTTACTCTTTCCTGGATCACACACCTGGCCCTCTGCGTAAAGTCGATCGAGCTCTTCGGGAGCGACGAGCAGAGGAGCAAGTACCTTCCCAGGCTCATATCGGGCGAGTGGGTCGGCGCCGCTGCCGTCTCGGAGCCAAGGGCCGGAGCGCACCCGGCCGGCATCGAGACCGCGGCCAGGCGAGACGGCGCCGGCTTTGTCATGGACGGCAGGAAGCTCTACATCACGGATGGCACGGTTGCCGACCTACTGGTTGTGATCGCGGCCACCGGGCAGACCGCAGACGGCCTGAAGGAGCTCACGGCGTTTCTTGTTCAGACCACGGCCCCGGGACTCACCGCCTCAAAGATGAACCTGAACTTCGTGAAGACCAGCCCGCACGCGGAGCTCGCGTTCGAGGGCCTCAAACTGGGCGCGGACTCTGTCCTGGGCAGGATCGGGGACGGCCACTCACAGGCTAGCAGGTCGGCATTCGCCCGCGAGAGGTCGATGGTCGTGTCCGCTGGCGCGGGGCTGTTCAAAGCCGCGGCCGAAGCCTGCGCCGAGCGCCTCGTACAGAAGAAGGGCTCGTTTGAAGTGGAGCCCAAGGACTCGAGCGCCTGGATACTCCGGATGTCGGCGCTCGAGGCATACTCGCACCTCGCCGCGGACCTCATGGACACGGCTTTCAACGACATCGAGCGATGGCGCGATGCCATGGACCTCTTGATCTATCTGGGAATCTCTTACTCGAAGTGGGGGATATGGCTCGGCGACTTCGTGGTGAAGCAACAGGTCGAGCCTTCGTTCCCGCTCGACCTGATACTGAACGACATGAAGCTGGTCCTCATCGGCGAAAAAGTGCTCTTTAAAGAAGGGCGCAAGCGCTACATACGGCCATACGAGGCGTGAGGTTCTGCTAGACTTCTGATGGCACGTACGATTCATCTGAGACGGGATTCGCGGCTTTTTAGCGCTCAGACGATTGCCCTGTCAGCAAGGAGGACAGCGAGTGAAAACCAGGATCACGATTGACCCCGGACTGGCTGTAACGACCATAGACCGCAGGATCTATGGTCATTTCATAGAGAACATGGCCAGGTGCGTGTACGGGGGCCTGCTGAGAAACCAGCGGCCAGGGGACCCACGGGGTCCCTGGAAGCTTCGCGAGGACATCGTCGCGCTTACAAGAGAGATGAGGCCGCCCGTCGTCCGGTGGCCCGGAGGTCTGTACGCTGACGGCTATAACTGGCGTGACGGGATAGGCCCGGTCGAGGCGAGGCCCCTGAACAGAAACAGGTACTGGTCGCGGTTCGGTCCGTTCACGAGGGTCCTCGATCCGAACGCGTTCGGGACGCACGAGTACATGGCGCTCTTGGACGAACTCGGGGCGGAGCCATACGTGAACGTCAACTTCGGGACCGGCTCAGCCATGGAGGCCGCCCGCTGGGTCGAGTATATGAACAGTTCAGCCGATACCACCGAGGGCACCCGTCGAGCCGGCGACGGACGCGAGAAGCCCTGGGGCGTGAAGACCTGGGGCATCGGCAACGAGATGTACGGCTTCTGGGCGCTGGGCAACATGCCCGCCCGTGACTATGGCAGGAGATACCTCGAGTTTCGTGGGGCCATGGAAGAGGTCGACCCCGGACTCGAGTACGTTGCCGTTGGAGCGGACCATTACTTCAACAAGACTTGGAACCGCGACGTGCTGTCCGTGGCCGGAGGAGGCCTCGACCTGCTGGCGCTGCACGTCTACCTGCCCGGAATGGAGCGCCTCGCCGGCGTCGCGCTGGCGCTGGCCCGCGGCGGTTCGGCGGCCATGTACAAGGCCATCGTCGCGGCTCCGATAGAGTATGAGCGAAGGCTCAGGGAGATGGCGGGCGACATCGAGGCCGTCCTCGGAAAAGAGAGCCAGATCGGCATCGCCTTCGACGAGTGGAACCTGATGTGGAACCCCGACCAGCACCTCTTTCCAAGATGGCGGCTCAGGGACGCCCTGTTCGTGTGCGGAGTATTCCACGCTATGCACAGGCTGGCTGGACGCGTGAAGGTCGCAAACATCGCCCAGCTCGTAAACGTCCTCGGAGTCATCACGACGAGGGGAGACCGGGTCTGCAGGACTGCTCTCTACTACCCGTTCCTGATGTACTCCCGGCTGGCCCAGCCAGTGTCGGTTGCCGCGGAGATCGCCTGTGAGTCATTTGAGAGCCCGCGCTTCGGTGGCATCCCCGCGATGACAAACGTGCCGGTGGTCGACTGCTCAGTAACGGCGAGCGAGGATGGAAAGACGCTCGTTATCTTCGCCATCAACCGTGACCCGCAGGAAGATGTTGACTGCGAGATCGCCCTGTCCGGCTTCTCGCCCAGGGGGAGGGTCGAGGTCAACTGCCTGAGCGCCCCATCCGTGGAATCCGTAAACACCTTCGACGATGACGAGATGGTGACCGTGAGGGTCCGCAAAGCTGACCTGAGTGAAGTGCTGCCACGGCTCAGGCTCCCCGCGCATTCGGCGACCGCGCTCGTCTTGAAGTCCTAGTCAGACCTTCTTGATCTCAATGCTGACGGCAGGCCGTACGTGGGGCAACCCGAGGAAGAACCCCTGGATGCTGTAGAGGCCCTCCGGCGTCGAACCGGTGTTCCAGGCGACCTTGTAGACCTTGCTGTCGCCGGGCGCGAGCGTGACCGCCTCAACCGCCTGGGTGAAGAACATTCCCCTGGACCAGCGCCAGACTTCATCACCGCCCACCGCGAAAGCTATGAACTCGTACTCTTGTCCGGTCGGCAGGTCATATGTCACCGACTTTCCCGAGAGGTTCCGCACCACCAGCGTGAGGGCGAAACTCGACCCAGGAGTCGCTACGGCAGGCTGTGACCGGAGCGTCACGCTTATGCCGTTGACCTTCTGAAAGGCGGACGACATCTGCTTGTTCGCGGGTGGCGTGGGCCCCGGCGGGACAGCCGCGCAACCGGAGGCCAGCGCTGCCGCAGCGGCAAGGGCGACGAACGCCAGGCTGCTCGCCGTCACCTTCCGCCCGAAAGCCGTCTTCACAGGAACTCCTCCAGCAGCTCGTTGACGAGCAGCGGCTGTTCCTGCTGGACCCAGTGGCTGCACTCGGGAATGTACCTGATGGTCAGCTCGTTCTCGAAGTATGGTTCGAGCCCGTAGGTGAGGTCTTTGCCGAGGGCCTTGTCGTTCTCCGCCCAGATGAGCATGGTGGGACTCTTGATCTTTGGAACGTACTTGCGTATCGCTGAGAGGGCTCTGGCGTTCCGGAATATCGCGCGGTAATAGTTCATCCCGCCGGTGAGGGCGCCGGGCCTGTTGGCCGCTTCTGCCAGCAGGTCGAGATCCTCTGCTGAGAATGCCTCCTTGTCGACGGCCCAGTCGGTGAACGACCTCTTGAGCATGTACGAGTGGAACGCCTTCAGCATCAACTCGGGGACTACGGGCACCTGGAAGAAGAACATATACCACGAGCGCAACATCTGGTGGGGGTTGGTCATGATGTTCTTCGCGAAGGCCGCCGGGTGTGGGGCGTTCATGACCACGAGTCTGTCTACGGAATCAGGGTAGGCCATGGCAAAGGACCATGCCACGGCGCCACCCCAGTCGTGCCCGATCACGTGGGCTTTGGAATAGCCGAAGTGTTCGATGAGCCCCTGGACGTCCCCGGTCAGCTTCTCGAGACTGTACTCCTCGACGCCCTTTGGCTTATCGCTGAGGTCGTAGCCCCTCATGTCGGGGGCGACCACCTTGAACCTGCCGGCCAGCTCGGGGATCTGGTAGCGCCATGAGTACCAGAACTCCGGGAATCCGTGAAGCAGCAGGACGAGGGGCCCTTCTCCTTGCGTCACGCAGTGAAGATGGACGCCGTTCACGTCGACAAGCGAGTGCGACCAGGGCTCTTTGACGAACACCTAAAAACCTCCTTGCGCATGACAGGGACTCACCCAGAGTCTAACATCAAAATAGCCTGATCGAGCCAGCGTTTCGCCCGAACCCCCATGCCCCCGACCGCGTTATAAACTGTGGAGGTATTACGATGACAGAGATGATATTCACGGTGTCAGTCATAGCCTTTGCGGTGATCATCTTCGTATTGATAGCCAGGGCGATACTGGCCGATATTCACACTGCCGTACGCCTGAACGCGATCGAACGCGCCAGCACGCTGGGCATGGACCCGGTGCAGAAAGAGCTGCAGAGGACGCTGGTCGTTGGGTTGTGCGCGAGGATGGAACAGGCCAGGAAAGCGGTCGCGCGGGACGAGACGCGGCACACCAGGGCGACCTGATAAAGCCGTACTGGTCCAGATGTAGCAATCCATACTAGTGTCGCGTCAACTCTCAATTGTCGGGTAAAGCCGCGATAGCTTTATCCGGGCATCCTCGGTTGTAAACTGCCAGTTGACCTTGGCGTTCTTGT
>Ga0209747_1001364_pt1 | contig 13007 bp, 6 predicted proteins | sample BarGraNGADG00311_FD_184498 | JGI IMG/M metagenome (GOLD analysis project Ga0209747, IMG submission 184498) | Arctic peat soil microbial communities from Barrow, Alaska - Barrow Graham LP Ref core NGADG0011-311 (SPAdes) (version 2) | ecosystem: Environmental > Terrestrial > Soil > Wetlands > Peat ... | reverse complement strand
GTGGTGGCGCTGTCACCGCCGGCTGGTCGCCGACTTCGTCACGATCGTGCGAGGCGGCACCATGCAGCACCTGCTCGCCGGCCGGCTGCAACCGCACCGGGTGACTGCCGGCGCGCGGCTCGACCCAGCGACCGGCCTGCTGGTCTACGACGCGGTCAGCCCGTGCACGAGATGACCGCAAGTCACTCGGATGATGGTCAAAGTGCGCGGATGCCGCAGATTGCCGGCGAAAGTGAGGTGCCGGCGCGCAACGATCTCGGACTTAGCCCATCAACTCCGGCTCGAATCCGCAGTGCCGCCAGATGGCGCGCTCCTTCGTCACCGTGGCCAAGGACGACGATGACTACCTGACACCAAGGTGGGTTGCCCGAACAGTCACCCAGTGGGTCACCCACCGGGCCACTGTGGCGAGAGCCGCTCAGCGCGCTGAGTCAGTCACGCTCGAAGCCGAACTCGTCGAACTTCAGCGTGCGGGCGTTCTCGTTCACGGTGCGAACGCGGTCGGCCGGAAAGCCGGCCTCGTTCGTCGCCGTGATCTCCACCGACACCTCGAGATGGGTGCCCTCGACTGCGGCGAGGTGTTGGAGAACCTCCTGGGCGATGCGAGTGAAGTCCCGGCCATAACGCTGCGGGTTCACCCTCACGGCACCGAAGAACCGAGTGTCCGGCGGCGCCGGCCTGACCGGCTCGATGGGTGGTCGCACGTCGGGGCCGCGTTCCGGTGGCTTCTTGCCGTTGCTGCCCGATTCACGCCCACCATCGGTTGGTGCTTTCGCGGCTCGCTCTTTCTCCAACTGCTCGGTAGCTATCTTCGGCTGGACAACCAGCACAGCGTCGGTCAACTCGGCGATGGAGCCGGCGTTGTAGCTTGCCAACCCCTGGTAACGGCCGGTGGCGCCGTCGTACGAGCCCGCCAGCGCCAAACCGTCGGACTCCCACATCATGTCGTCGAGCGCCGAGCGGAGCGCTCCCTCCAGCACAGCGCGGTCGCGCAGGCGCGTCAGGTAGGGGTAGCGCCGGTAGTAGGACCACAGGTCACCAACACCGACGTGCCCCCGTTCCCACGCCGACCGCAGCGGGCCGTCGAGATCCATCCGGACGTTCCGAGAGCCGTAGGTGGTCGCGAGCAAGCCTCCTTGACGCAGCTTCGCGCTGACCCGGTCGGCTAGCCCGTCCTGCGACCCCTCGGCTTTGACCACTTGCCAGCCCGCGGGACGGGCCGGTTCTGGCTGCTCGGGCACCAGCGCCCAGATGTACGTCGCCGCCACCCGCAGGCGGACTGTGTCGTCTGCCTGGTCCCGACGGCGGCTCACCTGCACCTTCTGCTGGGCGGTGAGGTTGAGCTCGTCGGTGCGCCCGGCAATGTTGCTCCAGGCCAAATAGTCCCTGGTCGCCTCGGCCAACTCCTCGTACCGGCGCTCGTCGGCAGCGAGAAAGACAACGGTGTTGCGGTTGGCGCGCTGCCCCGAGGCGCGGGTGTCCAGGCACTGTCGAGCGAACCGTAGACCGGTGGAGGCGTCGCTACCTCGGCTGTGCAGGTACCGCGGATGGAGAATTACGAGCTTCGCCTCCTCGGTGTCCGGGACGGCTCCGCTGTCTTCGGGACAGGTGTGCACGGCCGCGAAGTCGCCGCGGATGCGCCGCTGCTCGCTGAGGCGCTGGCACAGCTGCGTCCACACCTCCTCCGGGTGTTCCCGCAGCCGGTCCGCCAAGTCCTGGGCGGTGCGCGTGACGGAGGCCCGGGTGTCGTACCAGTAGCGAGCTCCGTCGACGTACAGATAAGTCGCGCGCTGGGACAGCACCTCCAGCGACGATCCGAAGTTGCCGACCGTGTCGCCGGGTACGGCGGCGCCGAGCCAGACGTGCTGGCGCTCCACGCCCTTGTGCGCGGTGTGCAGCGTCGGCGCCGCGGCGACGAAGATGGTCCGGGCCAGCCGGCGGGTCACCGACCGGGCGCCGAACGTCGGCCGCTCACCGTCGATTTGCGCCGGGGTCGAGCCTTCGCCGTCGACGTCGGCATCCACGATGGGCTTCCAGGCGTCGGGGAGGTACTGCAGCAGCTCGCTACCCACGGTGGACACGTCCAGTGGCACCGAGCCGGCCATGATGAGTGGACCGGCATCGCCCGAGGCCCACAGCGCATGTACGACGGCACTCATCAGCCGAAGGACACCGCGGGTGCGCTGGAAGCGCTCCAGCGTGGACCAGTCCTCGTAGAGCCGGTCAAACAGCTCCGGGTGAATCGGGTACGCCGCCCGGATCCGACCCTCATACGCCGTCTCGCCGCACTCGCGCGGGAACTCACCACGGTGTTCGGCGTAGAACTGCACGAATCGCCGAGCCACGGCGGCGATGTCCCGCTTGGCATCCGCCCCCGGCTCGACGAACAACCGCCGCCGAACGATCTCGAACGACTCGTGCGCCGTCGCTGGCCGCCATTGGTCCGCCATCCGGCGAACGACGTGCTGTAGCCGCGCCAGCGCCTCCCGACCGTTCAGGCCACCGACCTCGAGGTCGCTGCCGACAACCTCGCCGGCGTCGCCAGGCTGACTCGACGCGGGAATTGAGATGACGAGCAGCGCGCCCCGAACTGACTTGACCGCCTCGGTCAGCGTCTGCGCGAAGGTGAACTGGGTGTCGAACGTCCCCGCCGGGAGGTCGTCGTTGCCGTAGAGCTGACGGGCATAGGCGACCCACTCGTCGATGAGAATGAGGCAGGGCGCGTACGCCGTGATCAGTCCGCCGAGCGCTGCCCCGGGATTGGTGGCGGTGCGGTCGGCGTCAGCAACCACGTCGTATGCGGCGCGGCCACCGAGCTGCCAGGCTAGCTCGCCCCACAGCGTCCGCACCGGCGTGCCGTCGTCCTTGATGCTGACCGTGCCGGGCGACAGGTGCGTTCCCACCAGCGTGACCCGACGGATCGGGTTATCGATTGGCAGCGAGACGCCGACCAGCGCCTCCTGCACCTCCTGCGGGTAGTCGGTGAGCGGCCGGCCGGAGCAGACGTGATACAGAGCCAGCATCGAGTGGGTCTTGCCGCCACCGAAGTTGGTCTGCAGGTTGACGATCGGGCTCGCGTTGAGGTCGCCGGAGAGCCGCCGACCGGCCCGAGCGAGAAGGTCCCGCAGGCCTTCGGTGAGATACGTGCGCTGGAAGAAGTGCACCGGGTCGACGTACTCCTGGCTGCCTTCATGCCGCGCGACCATGTGTAGGTCGGCGGCGAACTCGGCCGCGTTGTACTGCCCAGTGGCCACATCAGCATGCGGGGTGACGACCTCGCGCCATGGCTTCACGCCGGTTCCCGGGACCGAGACGGTCGCCGCCGCCTTGACCGCCTTTCGCGTGTCGGCCTCGTAGAGCGCCCGCTGGTGGTCGAGCCGCAGCCGCCGTACCTCCTCGGCTTGCTCGGTGGCACCGGCCGCGGTGAGCAGTCGGTCCATCAGCTCCAGTGCCAGACTGGTGTCCTCGCCGGTGAATGCCTCGTTGTGCGCCCAGCCGTTTCGCGAGTCCCGCAGCACGGAGGCGAACGACGATTCGCTGCGGGACAACGCGTCCTGGAAGACTCGCCGCTCCTCAGTAAGCACCCGCAGCAGCAGGGCGGGATCGGTCTTGCTGAGCTTATTTGCCGAGCCGTGGCGGGTGTTGTCCCGCGCTTCCAGTAGCTCAAGCCAGTCCCGCCCGGCCGGGGCGACGGCCGTCATGGCTCGGTCGACGAAGGGTTCGAGGCCCGCAGCCAGCAGCTCGAAGCCGCGCCCGACCCGGTCCCGGTTGCTGATCGCCATCAGCGGTCCTCTCCCTGTGCCGACAGTTCGTCCAGGGCTGCGCGGACTGGCCCGGCCAACGCGGGCATCTCGGTAGCAGCGGCAACCCAGACGAGATCCAGGTCGATGTCGAAGTAGCCATGGATCACGCGGTTGCGCAAGTCCGCGGCCGCTCGCCACGGGACGGCAGGGTGTCGCGAACGCGTACCGGCCGAGACGCTGGCGCAGGCCTCGCCCACGATTTCGATCAGGCGAACCATTGCCAACTGGGCATCCTCGTCCGCATCGAAGCGCTCTCGACCGCGGACGACCCGCACCGCGATCCGGTCGGTGGCGTCCAGGATGTCCGCCAGACGCTCGCGATCACTTCTCACACCGGCACCGCTTCCGCGATCACTCGGGCGCGGATGCGCTGTTTGAGCCCGTTGACCGTGGCGACCTGAGTCGGTACTCGCAACAGGTCCTCGACTTCGGCTGCGAATGCGCTCAGGGCGAGCAACCCGCGACCCGGCTCTACGCCGACGAGCAGGTCGAGATCGCTGAGCTCGTCGGCATCCCCGCGGGCGACCGAGCCGAACACGCGGATGTCGCTCACGCCGTAACGCTCGGCCAGCGCCGAGATCTCCGCCCGATGTGCCCGTACGTCGTCGAGCGTTGGCGTGCGTCGGGTGGGTGCAGCCATGGTCAGCCCTGTTCCCCGGTGGCGAACTCCAGTGCCGGCTGCGCCGGCGGTGGGGTGCGCGGATCACCAGCGCGGGCGACAGCGGACAGGTCTGACCAGGACGTCCCCAGACCGTTGAAGAGTAGGGCGGTGTCCGTCCACTTCTTCTTCTCGCAGATGGCGAAGAGCAGGTAGGCCAGCTCCTTCGCCGTGTCGAGGTCGACGCGCTGCGCAACGGCACCCATGAGCCGAGCGGCCTCCTCGCCGCCTTGCTGGTCCAGCGTCTTGCCCAGCCGTACGACGGCCTCCCACACACTGATCCGGTCGTCGGTCAGTGGGTTCCAGTCATCACTGAGGTCGTCGGGTGCCAGCAAGCGAGCCCTTCCCGCCCGCGCCCAGAAGACACCACCGCGGACCAAGCCATCGACGGAGGTGTTGGTAGAGCGGGACAGTTGGTCGGCGTGCCCGAAGTCGGTCTCGTCCCAGCCAAATTGCGTGAACCACTTGACGCAAAACCGGGTATCCGCGTCGAAGTCACCCTCCTGCTCGGTGAGCACCTCGTCCAGCGCGTGGTTTATGAGGGCAAGCGCGGTGCGCACGGTCATGGCCGATCCGTCCGCCTCGACCACTGTCCGATACCGAGAGAACACCGCCATGCCGGGTCCTATAGCGGCCTGAGCGAAGTCCACCGGCGCGATCGAGCCCTGCTGCAGGTCCCGAAGAGCACGTGGCAACTCGCTCTTGAGTGCTGCTAAGAACGCCCGCCGGGTCACAGCCTCAGCGGTGGGCGGCCTGGGCCGTAGCGCGAGCACGATTGAGGAAGCGAGCGCGTTGGAGTCAAGACTGCGCGTCCTATTCCCAAGCTCCGTGCGAATAGGCCACGTCGCCGTGACCTGCCAGCCGGAGTGAAGCATCCCTTGAAGCAAAGTCTGCCAGCCGGTCGACGCCGTGCCATCGATGTCGCTTTCGGACTGTTTGAAGGCGTAGAAGACAGTTATGGGCAGGTCAGCAGGAGTCTCGGCTCTGACCTTCGCAAACACGCGCGTGAAGCCGTTCTCGAAGAACCTGCTGGCCTCTTGTACGCCGCCACGACGAAACGGGTCAGCAACCAGCTCATCCTTCTTTGGGGTCAACATGGTACTCAATGCCGATGGCAAAATGGTTCTCAGTGATCGACGCAACCAGACGTAGAAAAAGTCGGAAAGATCAGCATAACCGACGTTGTCGTAGTATGGCGGATCTGTAGAGACGGCCGAGCTTTGACCTGATTGCAAAGCAGACCGCTGGGTTGCCGTGCCGCGACCTTGAGTCGGTGAACGAGCGACGCACTTCCATACCCAATCCAACATAGCGCTGTAACAACCGGTCGCCGTACCTATAGGATTTGCCTCTGCGTAATCCCATACCATGGACAAGGCTTGACGGGAAAAAGTGCTACGAATCATTTCCCGGGTGACGTGCCAACCGCATAGGGACGACCAATAGTCGGCACATCTGTCAACTGTAAATGCGAGGTAAACGGCAACGCTGTCGGCGTAGGCGGCTGCGTCAGTGCCGCCGGCCTCCAGCCGCTCGCCCTCTGCCATGCCGCTGGCGAGGGCGTCGACGTAGGCCTTCCCTCGCGCCTCGCCCACGAGATCGCCGAACGTAGTGAGGGCGGTGAGCTGGCGCGGGGTGAACAGGTCCGCATGCCGCGTCATGCCGTAACCCTGGACGCGGAAGCCGAGTGCAGCTATGGGCAACTCAGTGTCGGGCACGTCGTCCGGCACCGGCACATCCGCTGCCTTCTCATGCTCGGTGGTTGGCGTCAGGTACACGCGCCGCCGGTGGCCCTCGGCGGCGACGGCCATCAGGCGGGCGCCGATCCGCCCGGCCTTACCCTCGACTCGGACGTATGCCAGCGGAACGGCCGTGCCGCAGCCGACGCAGACAGCCCCGGTGCGCCGGACCGTCCCATCGGTCTCCTCTTTCGGCGCATGCGCGACGCCATGCCCGATCCCGAATTCGACCCGGCCGTTCTCGACGCGCGGGACGACGTAGGCCTCCTTGCCCTTCTTCTTTCCGAGCCACCAGGAGCGGACGAGTGGCATCTCGATGCCGCAGGCCGGGTTTGGACAGGTGACCGTGCGCGCCCAGATCCACGCAATCACGCTGGCCTGCGATCCGTCCGGCAGCGTGGCCTTCGGGTATAGGTGCCCGATGCGCTTCTCCGCCTCGTCCCGCATCCACTGCCCGTACCGACGGACGTCCTCGGCGAGTCCGGTCGCGCGCGACCAGTCGAGCCGCGACTCGGCGGCGCCCGGGAACACCGGCGGCCGGCCGGCCCACTTTGGCGGAATCTCGATCAGCGCCTTGGTGATGAGCACTGCTACTGGGTTCAGGTCGCTGGCATGCGCCTCAAGCCCGAGTCGCTGCGCCTCCAATGGGATCGACCCCCCGCCGCAGAACGGGTCCAGGATCGCGGGTGGCTTGCCGTCGAAGCACTTCGCGATCTCGTTGTAGGCCTGCCGGAACAGCGCCTCGTTGCCGCTGTTCTCCCACACGACCAGGCGCTCGATGAGGTCGAACAGCCGCCGCCGTTCAACCGCCTGCGCTTGCTCGGTCGGGAACTTGTCCGGGTGTGCGGACGGGTCATCGACGAGCTGCGCGAACAGGACCGCCCGGCAGGCGGCAAGCGGCCGACGGGCCCACCACAGGTGCAGGGTCGAGGGGTGACCGTGCCGGATCGACTTCTCTCGCGCCGACTCGCGGTTGATCGCCTCCAGCGGCAGCGCGACCTCGATGAGCTTGCGCTTGTAGGTCATCGCCGACGCTCCTTCGAGTCCGCCGGCTTAGCAAGTGGACGTCGGCCACCCGCCGTCTTGGGGAACCGGGGGCCGGCTCCGTAGGTGACGGAGGGTCCGCGCTCGGCCGTCGAGGTCTTCACGAGCACACCTCGCGTTACGAGGTCGCCGAGCACTCGGGAGGCAGGCGCCGTGTCGAGGTCGAGAAGCAGCTTGACCAGGCGCGCGTTGACTTCCCCGACTTCCCGCACCATTGCGACGATCTTCCGGTCATACTCGTCGGTCGTGCGCCGCCGGTAGCTCAGAGCCGGACCCAGAGCCGCGACGACGTGCTCGCGGAGGCGGTAGACGGGCCGGGATCGCCGGGCGGACTCGCGGGTGCGCTCCAAGAGCGCAATGCGCTCGGAGGTCAGCCGGTCGAGCACTGACAGAGCCTCCGGTTCTGGCTTTTGCAGCAAGGGGGCGAGTACTTCTGCGGTCACAGTCCGGTGAGTCAGCAAAGTCAACATCGTCAGCATTGTGTCGGCGTCTTCAGACTCGTCGCTCGGGAGCGTCGCGACGAAACGGGCCAAGTGGGTGTTCGGCGCACCACCGAGCAGCGTGACCTGGACCTGGTCCGCGTCGGCGACGAAGGCAGGCGGCTGATGACCAAGCTTTGCCATCTCGGCGTACATCCGGTCGACACCGGCACCCGCAGTCTCGGCCAGGCCGAGAGTACGGATGGCACCAGCGAGGACCGCATTGCGTGATCGTGACGATGTCGTGAGCACGTTGTGCACAGTCACCCCGCTAACGAACGGTCCAGGCGAGGTAACGATGAGACGGGTGGAAGTGTGTTCAACCTGGACGACACCGGTTCTGCGGTAGTCGCGATGCATAACGGCGTTCACGATCGCCTCGCGCACCGCGGCCGGTGGCAGGTCAGCAAGCTGTAGTTGCTGTCCACCCGGAACGTTGACCGACGTCCGGTCGGACCGGGCCTCGATCAAGTCGAAGCACCGGTGCACAGCCAGCAAGAGGGGGGTGGTCAGGTGCTCGTTCACGACTAAGGCACCCGCCGGCGTACGACGATGAACGTAGGCAATCTGGTCAGCCGGAGTGGGAAGCTGTGACAGGAGCAGCGCGCCCGCGTTCACCAGCCGGCCGCGCGCAGACACGAGGCTCAGGAACCGCAGCAGATCTTCGTCGCTACGGCGTACGTAGGCCCGACGCTGGGGGTCCGGCGACCGTTCCAGCATCGCGCGAGCGACGCCGATCGCGACGGGGTCGATGTCTTTCAGCCTCAGGTCTGAGTCATGCGCCGACCAGTCATCGCCCCGCCGATCGGCCACGACCGTGGCGACTCGGGATGTCGACATCGGCTCGCAAGAGCAGCCGATCCGTTCCGTCGAGCGCCCGCCAACAGCCTGGACGTCCGGACTTGCCGGAACGGTCAGGATCAGTTGGCGCCGACCCGCCCACTGCACCGGGTCGACGGCCGCCGTCAGTCGTGGGTCAGTCAACTCGAAGACGCGGCGCTGCGTTCGTACTGGGTCAAGGGTCGTGCCGCGGAAAGCTGCCTCGGCTACGTCATCGTCCGCTACGCCGACGACCACGGACGCGCCCCTGGAGTTGGCGAAGCAGACGACCGCCTCAGCCAGGTCCTTCAGGGTGTCGGGCACCGACCTGCCCTGGGTCTTGAAGTCAAGCGTCTCTGTTTCCAAGTCGCGAGGTCGGGCCCCGGTCTCGATCGCGCGCAGCACTGCGTCAATCTCTGGCCGGACCGCCGAAGTTTCCCCCAAGTTTCTCGCACCCTGACAGTGTGAGGGCAACGAAAAACTAGGCGTAAACTCGCCTCCCGCAGGCGTGAGCCGACCCCACCCACGCCCCGATCTTCGGTCACGTGTCGGCCTGGTGCCAGTGATACTCAACTCCCACCGGCCAGCGGTTGTGATATTTCCGCGCCCGTGAGTACCACAACGGCCAGAACCTGCTCGATCACTGCGGCGGGCCGCCTCGGACCCACATGGCCGTCCAGTCACCCCGGACGCCGTCGGCGGCGAAGTCGCCGAAGTCAAAGCCCTTGAACGGGTCGATCAGGTACCGCACCTCATCCCGGTTCGGCCCTTCCGGCGACACGCGCACCAGGGCCAGGCGGTAGCGATCGGCGTTCTTGCCGTAGAGCACCTCATTGCGGGTGACGACGAAGTCCTCGGCACCGGCGATCCGGCCCTTGACCTCCAGGAAGACGAGGTGGCCGTCTGGGGTCAGCGATCGCACGTCGTACCCCGGATTGTTGTGCGGCATCTCCTTCGGATCGCGGCCCAGGTAGCGCTCCGCGGCCAGGACGGCGGCCACGGCCCGGCGGTCTACCTCGGCGGTGTCCTTCGCGTAGGTGGCAACCAGCTGATCCCGCCGGCCGGCCAGCCGGTCCAGGGCACCCTGCGGCACGACCAGCGCGCCACCGGCGACGACGGGTGGGAGCGGCCGCAATGCCTCGTCGGCATCCAGGTCCTCAAGCCGTCGGTCGAGCCGGCGCTCCAGGTCGCGGGCGCGCCGCTCCGCGGTCTCCGGCTTCACCTTCAGCTGGCGCCCGGCGGCCTGCTGATCGAGCAGGTCGGCGTGTCGGGCATCCCAATAGTTGATCTCTTGGGTGAGGCGCTGACGGACCTGCGCACGGGTCCGGGCAACCGTCGTCCGGATGCGCTCCGAGACCTCAGCGAGGTGCTCGCTGGCGCCGTGGCTCACTGCCCAGCTGACCGCGACCTGCTCTGGGCCGCTGGCCAGCCATGGCTCGCTCAGCAGCGGGCCAAGCAGGTTCAGCTCGTCCAAGTCCGGCGCTCGGTAGTCGAGGTATGGCGCCGGACCGGCCGAGGAGGCTTGCCCGCTGGGACGAATTTCGACGAAGTCGAAGCGCTTGGAGACCGTTCGGCCCGAGGCGTGCCCGTCGTTGATCGTTTGGGTGAGGGCGACGAGCAGGCGCGGATCCTCGCCGGGATCGTTGCCGTCGACGAGGAATGCACCTTTCTTCAGCAGCGTGCCGTACCGCTCGACCACTAGGTCGACCACCGCATCGAGGAGCGGATGCCCCGGCGCGACCAGGTCAGCCTTCGGCTTGCCCACGGCGCGGAGGTGTTCGCGTTCGAAACAGATCCGTTCGTAGCGGCGCAGCACCGGCGCCCCCAGCCCGATTTGGCGATCTCGGTCGCGCACCTCGGCCGGCACATGGGTGATCTCGAAGCGGCCGGTCTCGCGGGCACTCACCCGGCCGCCCAGCAAGCGGAAGGCCTCGGCGAAGAACGCTTGGACGTAATGTGGTTGGAGCCGCCGCGCCCGGGCCTCCTCCATCCGCAGCCGCAGCTCGCGAACGTCGGCATCGGCCAGGACGTCGTGCAGGGCTCGCTCCTGCATCAGCTTGTCCAGCCCGACGCTCACCTCGGCATCGATCACCTGGTCGAGCCGGGCGCGGACCTCCGGCTGGTCGCCGTACCGGATGGCCTCGATGAGGATGTCTCGCAGCGGTCGACCCTCGAACGCCTCGCCCAGGACGTCGAAGACCTTCCCCTGGTACGCGCGGCGCTGCTCCTCCACCTTGTCGAGCAGCCGCTGGAATACCGCCCCTTCCCGAGTGTCGGCGGCCACCAAGTTCCACAGCCGGCAGACCTCGGTCTGGCCAATCCGGTGGATGCGACCGAACCGCTGCTCGATCCGGTTGGGATTCCAGGGTAGGTCGTAGTTCACCATCAGGTGAGCGCGCTGCAGGTTGAGCCCTTCACCGGCGGCGTCCGTGGCCACCAGGACGAGGGTGTCCTTGTCCTGGGTGAACAGCTCCTGCACCGCCCGACGGGCCTCCCGTGGGACACCGCCGGAGATCGTCACGACCGGCTCGTTGCGGCCGAGCAGCGACCGGATCTGGTCGACCAGGTAGTTCAGGGTGTCGCGGTGTTCGGTAAAGATTATGATCTTGCGACGGGAGCCGTCGGCTTCGTACATCGCCTCCTCTTCCAGAAGGAGACTGCGCAGCTCGGTCCACTTCCGGTCGGTGCCCGAGTGGCGAACCCGCCGGGCCAGCTCCACGAGATCGCCCAGGATCGCGATTTCCTTGTCCAGCTCGGCGAGCGTGCGGGCGGCGGACGCAGCGTCCACGACGCTGTCTTCAGCTTGCTCGCGTTCGTCGCTGGTCAACTCGTCCAAATCGTCTTCGGTGACCTCGACGGTGCGCCCGAGCAGATCGGCCAGCCGACGCTCCAGCGATGACTGGCCGGTGGCGTCCAGACCGAGCGTCTCCTGTCGCTTGCCTTCTAGTCGCCGGCGCCGTCGGTCTAGCGAGCGCAGGATCGCTTCCGGGCTGGATGCGAGGCGGCGTTGCAGCACCGTTAGGGCAAAGCCGACTGTGTTCCCTCTCCTGCCTTCGCCCTCGTGCTTGAGCTGCTCGGCCCGGTTCATCTGCTCGCGGACGTAGTCGGTGACCGCTTCGTACAGCTCGGCTTCAGGAGGCGAGAGGTCGTACATCAGCGTGTTCGCGACCCGCTCCGGGAACAACGGCTTGCCCTCGAAGGTGAGCAGATCCTCCTTGACCATGCGCCGCATCAGCCCTGACGTGTCGATGGAATGGACGGCGTCGCGGTACCGGCCTTCAAAACGGTCGCCATCGAGCAGCGCCAGGAACAGCTGGAAGTCCTCTTCCTTGCCGGCGTGCGGGGTCGCGGTCATGAGCAGCAGGTGCCGCGCGACCCGACCAAGCAGACGGCCGAGGTCGTAGCGCTTTGTCGTCTTCAGCTCTGCGCCGAAGTAGTGGGCGGACATGCGGTGTGCCTCATCGACGACGACGAGATCGTAGTCCGCGTGCTCCAGGGCGCTGCGCAGCTCCTCGGAGCGAGAAAGCTGGTCCATCCGCGCGAGCAGCAACGGGTGGCGTTCGAAGACGTTCTCATCGGGGGTCGAATCGACCAGGGAGCGGGTGAGTAGCTCGAACCGAATCCCAAACTTGTCCAGGAGCTCTTCCTGCCACTGCTCGACCAGGCTGCCCGGAGCGACGATCAGGCACCGGGCGAGGTCACCGCGCAGCATCAGCTCCTTGATGTAGAGCCCCGCCATGATCGTCTTGCCGGCACCAGGGTCGTCCGCGAGCAAGAAGCGCAGCGGTGTGCGCGGGAGCAGCTCGCCGTACACCGCTTTGATCTGGTGCGGCAGCGGCTCCAGGTCGCTGGTGGTCACTGCCAGCATCGGGTCGAACCGCGCGGCCATCCGGATTCGCAGCGCCTCCGCCGCGAGCCGAAAGAGGTTCGGGTCACCGTCGAACGCGTAGGCCCGCGCAGCCTGCTCGACAATGAGTGACGGCTCGACGTCGCGGTAGAGCAGGGCCTGCGCGACGCCTCCGGCATCGTCGCGGTAGGTGAGCGTGATCGCGTTGGACCCGTGCCATTGGGCGCTGATCACCGTGACGGCGGAGCCGACGACCACACCGCGGACGCGAGCGCCCGGGGTGAGCGCCTCCAGGGTCGCCCCGCGGCCGTACACGCCGGCTGCAACCTGGGAGAAGCCGTACTGCGGCTGCATATTCGTCATTCCGAGATCACAGTAGTTCGCGGCGTGTGCGAACGCTATGTACTGACCCAGTTACCCAGGTGCTATGTCGATCTGGCGACGGCAGGCAAGCCCACGGGCACTGATGTCGGCCGCCGCGGCCGGTGCCAAAGGGGCGGCTCAAGTCACGGTCGGATTACGCGAATACTGGCGCCCTGTGGACGCTGCCTGGGACCCGACCGCGGTCGAGCAACTGCTGGCCGACGACCGGGCGCACGTCTGGCACCCATACGCCTC
>Ga0209747_1001360_pt1 | contig 13023 bp, 9 predicted proteins | sample BarGraNGADG00311_FD_184498 | JGI IMG/M metagenome (GOLD analysis project Ga0209747, IMG submission 184498) | Arctic peat soil microbial communities from Barrow, Alaska - Barrow Graham LP Ref core NGADG0011-311 (SPAdes) (version 2) | ecosystem: Environmental > Terrestrial > Soil > Wetlands > Peat ... | reverse complement strand
GCCGAAGGCCGGAGTCGAACCGGCACGGGGGACTACCCCACTGGTTTTTGAGACCAGCGCGTCTACCATTCCGCCACTTCGGCGCACTGCGATATTATAACAAGGTCGGATGCGGCATGGAGAGATTATGTTAGGGCACGTCGTCGCCTATGAGAACAGCGCCCTGAGGCTGTGGCTCCTCAGGCAGTACGCGCGCCACGAGGTCTTCATACTCTCGCTGATGTACAGGATCATGGAAAGCTCCCTGATGCGGTTTGCATCCGTAAGTGAAGCCCTCTTCTACGCGCTCGCGTACCCCGCGGCGAAGTGGGGGATCGCGGGGACGCCCAGGGCGCCGGCGGAGCTGGAGGAGTTCTTCTCCGGAGCCGGGCGCGTCGCGGTCGGACCCTGTCGCTGCAGGACGGCCCACGGGGCATGCGAGCATCCGCTTCGCACCGATATCGTCGTGCGCACCGGGTTCGGCGTCTGGAGTGATGTCTTTCCTGCCGACTTCGAGGAGATAACGGTGCCCGAGGCGCTTTCCATCTGCAGGGATTGCCACCACCAAGGCATGGCGCAGATCTCCTACGCCCACCTGGACCTCGGCACGGGAGGAAGCACGTTCGTGATGTGCAACTGCTGCAAGGACGGCTGCCTGCCCTTGCTGACGCGGAGTCACTACGGCGCGGACCGTTACCCGTTCCACAGGGGCGTGATGCGTACTTACGTCCAGACCGACACCTGCGAAGGTTGCGGCAGGTGCGTCGAGGCATGCGTCTTCGGAGCTCGCGCGCTGGGCCCTGACGGCAAGGCGCGCGTCGAAGGCTGCTACGGTTGCGGCCTGTGCGTCTCACACTGCCCCAGCGGCGCGGCTACGTACGTATGAAGAGGCGCTCGGACCTGATCGGGGCCGGCGGCAAGACGAAAGGCATGGACATTGGCTGAAAAGAGGAAAGTGCTCCTCATCGACGGGCACAGCCTGGCGTACCGGGCGTTCTTCGCCCTTCCACCGACGATGACCACCACCGGCGGACAGCCCACCAACGCGGTCTACGGCTTCACCAGCATGCTGCTCAAGGTACTGGACGAGGAGGAGCCCGACGCGGTCATCGTCGCGCTCGACGGCCCCCGCGCGGCGCTGCTGCGAACGAAAGAGTACCCGGAGTACAAGGCTCACAGGCCGACTATGCCCGAGGACCTGCGGGGACAGATCGAGATGATCGGACACCTGCTCGGCCACATGCGCATCCCGGTGGTCACGGCCGAGGGCCACGAGGCGGATGACGTAATCGGGACCATAGCCACGGCGGTAGCCGCCGCCGGAGAGCAGGCGGTCATAGTCACCGGCGACAGGGACACACTGCAGCTTGTCAGGCCGGGCGTGCGAGTGCTGATGACGGGCAAGGGCATCACCGAGACGGTCTCGTTCGACCGCCAGGCCGTGGTGGAGAAGTACGGCCTGCCGCCCGAGAAGCTTCCCGACGTCGCCGGCCTGAAGGGCGATGCCTCCGACAACATCCCCGGCGTGCCCGGGATCGGCGAAAAGGGAGCCAGGTCGCTCATCTCCCAGTACGGCTCGCTGGAGGGGCTGTATCAGAACCTGGAAGCGGTGACTGGCACCAAGCGCAAGAGCGCGCTGGAGGAGAACCGCGAGATCGCCTTTCTCTCCCGCAAGCTGTCGGTCATCGACACGTCGGTGCCACTGGAGCTGGACCCCATGAGCGTCACCTTCGCCGACTGGGACAAGCACGAGGTCTTTGACTACCTTACCGCGCTGGAGTTCAAGACCCTGGCGCGGCGGTTCATGGACATGTACGGCGAGGGGGTCGCCGCCGAGGCCGGTCAGGCCGGTGAGAAGATCGCCTACGGGCTGGTCAACGCCTCAGACACGGGGGCGCTGAAAGATTTCATCGCCGAGGCGCAAGAGGCCGGAGCAATCAGCATGTCCGCCGCCCTGTCGGGTTCCGGCTACTGCGACGTCGCCCTTCAGGCCGTGACGCTGGCCACCTCCGACAAGGTGCTCCTCGCAAGGCCCGGCACGCCGGAGTTCGAGGCCGCGCGAGGGCTGCTCGAGTCTGTTGAAGTGGAGAAGAGGACGCACGACGCGAAGTCGGCGTGTGAGGCGCTGGACAAGGCGGGGGTCGCGACCCGCGCCGTACGGTTCGACACGGCGCTCGCCGCTTACCTGGAGAACCCGTCACTGGGCAGCTACCGGATAGAGGACATCTGGGAGAGGAACCTGGGCGGGGTGGTGGAGATAGAAGGCCTGGGCGAGCCGGCTGAGCTCGAGGAGCAGCCGTCGCTCCTCTGCGAGGAGGACGAGGGGCACAGCGAGATGGAGGGCCGCGCGGCCAGGGAGGCGGCGATGGCGTTCCACCTGGGGCCGGTGCTGGCCGAGAAGCTGCACGAGCTGGAGATGCGCGCCCTCGCCGACGAGGTGGAACTCCCGCTGATGATGATCCTCAAGGAGATGGAGGAGACCGGGGTGACGCTCGATTCGGAGGCGTTGCGCCGGCTCTCGGCGGAGGCGGCCGAGGTGCTCTCCGGCCTGGAGGGCGAGATATTCGGACTTGCCGGTCACGAGTTCAAGATCGGCTCCACCAGGCAGCTTGCGCAGGTCCTCTTCGAGGAGCTGCGCCTGCCCGCGGTAAAGAAAACCAAGACCGGATACTCGACCGACGTCTCGGTGCTGGAGTCGCTGCGCGCTGAGCACGAGATAGCCGGCAAGGTGATCGAGTACCGCGAGTACTCCAAGCTGAAGTCGACCTACTTCGACGTCCTGCCGCGCCTGGTGTGCCACGAAACGGGCAAGGTCCACTGCCAGTTCAACCAGATGGCGACCACGACCGGGAGGATTTCTTCCAGCAGCCCCAACCTGCAGAACATACCGGTGCGCACCGAGGTGGGACGCAAGATCCGGAGCGCCTTCATCTCCTCGCGCCCGGGATGGCGCATGCTCATCGCGGACTACTCGCAGATCGAGCTGAGGGTGCTGGCGCACATGTCGCGCGACCCTCTGCTGCTGGCGGCTTTTGAACGGGGAGACGACATCCACACGGAGACCGCCTCGCGGGTGTTCGGGGTTCCGCCCCACGAAGTCAACGGCGAGATGAGACGGATGGCCAAGGTGGTGAACTTCGGAGTGGTCTACGGCATGGGCTATTACGGGCTCTCGTCCAGGCTGGGCATAAGCATGGAGGACGCCACCGCCTGGATCGACGCCTATTTTGCGACGTATGTCGGGGTGAGCCGGTACCGGGACCAGTGCATAGAGGATGCCGCGCGCAAGGGTTATGCCAGCACGCTGCTGGGACGCCGCAGGTTCATACCCGAGCTCGCGAGCCCGAACCGCCAGACCAGGGAACTGGGGGAGAGGCTGGCGATTAACACCCCTCTGCAGGGGACCGCCGCCGACGTCATCAAGAAGGCGATGGTGGACGTGCACCGCGCGATGGCGGCTGGAGCGTTCACCTCGGTAATGACGCTGCAGATCCACGACGAGCTCATCTTCGACGTGCCTCCGTCGGAGCTCGACGAGCTGAGGGGGCTGGTCAGCGAGAAGATGTCCGGGGCGGTGGAGCTGGCGGTGCCGCTCACGGTGGAGATTGGTGACTACGACAACTGGGGTGAGGCCAAGCAGTAAAGATGCGGCGCTCGCGAGGTGTCCGGGCGGCGCTCGAGGCGGATATCGACCGGTTCATCGAGCCCGCGCGCGGTTTACTTGCGGCGCTAAAAGGTATGTGTTATTCATATCTCCGTACACCACAACGATTGGAAGGAAAAAACACGATGACTGACGACGAGATGCAAGCCAACGAGGAGCAGGGACCGACGGGGGAGACAGAGACAGAGAAAGAGACCGAGACAGGCACGGAGACGCAAGAGGAAAGCCAACCGACCACGACAGAGTTCGATGAAGATGAAGAGGACCTCCTCACCGGGGCCGGGGCGGCCGAGTCGCTGGCCAGCCTGGGCCTTTCTCCCGAAGAAAGTCAGAAGGTGCCGGACTACGACGGCACCATCAAAATATTCAACGAAGGTGACATCGTCAGCGGCATCGTGGTCCGCGTCGACAAGGAGGAGGTGCTGCTCGACATCGGCTACAAGTCGGAGGGCGTCATCCCCGCCCGGGAGCTCTCCATACGCTACGACGCCAAGCCGGCGGACATAGTCTCGCCCGGCGACGAGCTGGAAGCCCTGGTCCTGCAGAAGGAGGACAAGGAAGGCCGGCTTATCCTGTCCAAAAAGCGCGCGCAGTACGAGCGTTCCTGGGGCAACATCGAGCGCATCAAGGACGAGGACGGGATCGTCGAAGGCGAGGTCATCGAGGTCGTCAAGGGAGGGCTCATCCTCGACATCGGCCTGCGCGGATTCCTGCCCGCGTCGCTGGTCGATATGCGACGGGTGAAGGACCTCAACCAGTTCCTGGGTCGCTCGCTCGAGGCGAAGATAATCGAGCTCGACAAGAACCGCAACAACGTGGTGCTGTCGCGCCGCGCACACCTGGAGACGCAGAAGTCGACGGAGCGAAAGGAGTTCCTGGAGAGCCTGCAGAAGGGCGCCAAGCAGATCGGCAGCGTGTCCAGCATCGTCAACTTCGGGGCGTTCGTGGACCTCGGTGGCGTCGACGGCCTGATACACATATCGGAGCTCTCCTGGAGCCACGTCGATCACCCCTCTGAGGTGCTGGCGGTGGGCGACGAAGTAAGCGTGGAGATACTCGACGTCGACCTCGAGCGCGAGCGCGTTTCGCTGTCGCTCAAGAAGGCGCAGGAGGATCCCTGGGAAAAGCTCGCCAAGGAGCAGCCCGCGGGCTCGACCGTCCATGGCAAGGTGACCAAGCTGGTGCCGTTCGGAGCGTTCGTGGAGATCGCCCCGGGCGTGGAAGGTCTGGTGCACATCTCGGAGCTGGCCTGGGAGCACATCGAGTTCCCCGAAGAGGTCGTCTCGGTCGGTGAGGAAGTAGACGCCAAGATCATCGACATCGACCTCGACCGGCGAAGGATATCGCTGTCCCTGAAGCAGCTGTCCGCCCCCGGTGAAATGGAGTACCGCTACGAGGACGAGTCGCAGGCCGAGCCCGAGCTGGTCGATGCGGTTGAGTACGAAGAGCAGGTGACCGGTGAGTTAGAGACGCCACCCGAGCCTGTCGAGATGGCCGACATCGCCAGCGAGGCCGCGGAGATCGTTGCTTCGGTAGAAGATATCGAGTCGCAGGTCGCACAGGCCGAGATCGAAGCGGCCGCCGAGGTGGTGGCCGAGGCGCTCGAGGAGGCCGTGGAGGAAGCGGTCGAGGAAGCCCTCGAGGAAGCCCTGGAGGAGGCCGTGGAGGAAGCGGTCGAGGCCGAGATAGAGGCTGAAGTCGAGGCCGAGATCGCCGAGGAGATAGAGGAAGAGATCGAAGCCGTCGAGCAGGCTGTCGAGGCCGTAGAGCCGACCGAGGAAGAGGTCGCCGAGGCGGCGGAGGAGCCAGAGCCGGCGGAGGCCGGCGAGATCGAGGCGGCGGAGGAGCTGGCCTCACCCGAAGCCGAGGACGGTTCTCTCGAGTCCATCCTGGCGGAGATGAAGCGCAAGGGCCAGCAGGAGTAGGCTTGGGTCATCCCGAGATATGGGGCCCCGCGGGGGAAAGATTGCTCATAGTCGGCCTGACGGGTGGCATCGCGTCGGGCAAGACGGAGGTCGACCGCCAGCTTGAGAAGATGGGCCTGCTGGTGATCGACGCCGACGAGGTCGCGCGCTGCGTGGTCGAACCCGGAACCGCCACTTACGATACCCTGGTGCGGCAGTTCGGTGATCGCGTGCTGGATCCGCACGGTTGCATCGACCGGGCGGAGCTTGCCTCGATCGTATTCTCCGACGACGAGAAGAGGATGCTGCTGAACAGCATCACCCACCCCGCGATATTCCAGGAGATGATCCGCCGCGTCGCCGAGCGCGCCGAGACCCTGGACCCGGGAGACGTTCCCGCTGTGGTTCTCGACGCGGCCCTCATCGTCGATACCGGCGTATCGGGCGTCTTCGACATCCTGGCGGTGGTGACCGCCGACGAGGAGACGCGCGTGAAGAGGATGGTCCAGGATCGCCGGATGTCGCAGGAGGAAGCACGTACCAGGATCGCCTCGCAGACCCCCGACTCGAAGCGGATAGCGATGGCCGACATCGTCATCGAGAACAACGGGACTATCGACGAGCTGCGCGAGAGCTTGGTCGATGCCTTCCAAGATATCGCGGAGCGCGCGGGTCGAGATTACTCCTGAGGCTTCTCGCCTTCTTCGGAGATGCTGGCGAGGAAGGGGAACATCATGCGAAGCCTGTACTCGATCTCCTTGTCGATCTCGGGCATGTAGACGTCGTAGACCGGGCACCCCATCTGCAGGCAGAGCAGCATGCTCCGCGAGCCACGGGGGTTGGAGACTTCCCAGCACTTCTTCTTCTCGAGATAGGCCTTACAGTTAAGGTATTGGGCCGCCGAGCATTTCTTGATATCCCAGCAGTTATTGTCATCCGTCATGTGACCCAAGGTAGCATTTCTCATTTCTTGGGTCAAACAGCCCCGTGGCAAAGCAACTTCAGTTGAACCAGGGTCAGAGCCGATATCAGTGGTGTATGAAGCTGTCTGAGAGCCACTGACATCCTACTGGAGATGACTTGATTGGCGCGTGCCGCGCGCAAGCCAGGTAGAACTCGAGAGCGGTTGACATCGAATCATCATGCCAGGTGGACGAACACCGTGGCCGTGGTGGCATGCCTGTCGGTCATCCTTTCGATGGTGGCGGGAGGGATCGCGGCGGCACCGGCGGCGGCCGTGAACAGCGCCAGTTGGTACTTCGCCGAAGGCTACACCGGAGCCGGGTTCCAGGAATACATCTGCATCGCCAACCCGGGTGCGACAGCCGCGACAGTCAGTGGAGATTTCCTGTTCAACGGCGGAGGCTCGCTGCAGAGGAGCTTCACGGTGAACCCGCGATCGCGTTTCACTGTCGACGTGAACTCCGTGGTCGGCGTCGGCCGTGAGGTCTCCGCGGTGCTTACATCGGACCACGCCGACCTCGCCATGGAGCGCCCCATCTACTTCAACTACGGCCTCAGCCGCGGCGGCACCTCCACTGGCTCGCACTGCGTCACCGCGGCGCCGGCCCCGGCCAGCGCCTGGTATTTCGCCGAGGGATACACAGGCCGCGACTTCGACGAGTATCTCTGCGTCCTCAACCCGTCGGCGTCGGCGGCCAGGCTCACCTTCAAGTTCCAGACCCCGGCTTCAGAGGAAGTGCGCACTGGGTGGGTGCCCGCCAGGAGCAGACAGACTTTCAAGGTCAACGACCTGCTGGGCGCGGACCGGGAGTCTTCCCTGGCTCTGTACTCCAGCCAGCCGGTGGTGGCGGAGCGCCCGATGTACTTCTCCTACGCGTCCACCTGGGGGGCCATGCTCACGGGCGGGCACTGCGTGATGGGCGCGACCGCGCTGTCCGGGAGCCTCTATTTCGCCGAGGGCACGACGCGCTCGGGATTCGACGAGTGGCTGACACTGCAGAACCCCGGCACCGCATCGATCAGCGTGTCCGCGACCTACCAGGTGGGATCGGGCCAGGGCGCGCCCGTCAAGCGCGAGTACGTGGTCGGTCCGCTCCGTCGTCGGACCGTGAATGTTTCGCTCGAGGTCGGACGGGAGAAGGATGTCAGCGTGCTGCTCTCGTCTCCGGCGCCGTTCCTGGCTGAGCGCCCGATGTACTACGGGTTCTCGCACAGCGGGCTCGATTTCCAGGGCGCGCACTGCGCGCTCGGCAGCCCGACGGCGGAGGCCGACCGTTACTTCGCCGAAGGATACACGGGACAGTTCTTCGAGCAGTGGCTGTGTCTGCAGAACACGTCGGCGACTGATGCGGCCGTCGAGATCACCTACATGACGCAGGAGCGCGGGGCCCTTCCAGCCAGGACCGTTACCATCGCCGCCGGGCAGCGCGCCACCGTCTTTGTGAACAACGACGCCGGGCCCAACCTGCAGGTGTCAACCCGGGTGCGTGTGGTAAAAGGCAGCGGTGTCATGTCCGAGTGCTCGATCTACTTCGACAAGACGCGCTGGTCGATGCCTGGCGCGAACAGCGCGCAGTCGACCACCACCGGGCCCGGATACGCCGGGAGCCTCTACGGCCTCTGCTTCAGCCCTTACCTGGTCGCGGACCCGCGGTCGGAATCGGTGGCGAGCTCCAGCGTGTCGTCGCTGATCACCGGGATGGCGAAGTACAGCGGATGGATACGCACCTTCGGCTCGGAGGGAGAGTGGGGGCTGATGCCGGCCATGGCAAGGTCGGCGGGCATGCACATCGCCGGAGGCTGCGACATCTACACCGACCTTGGCAGGAACGCACGTGAGGTCGCCGCCCTCACCGCCCAGGCGAAAGCCAGGCAGATAGACATGGCGGTGGTAGGCGACGAGGTGCTGCTGGGCAACGCGCTGCCAGAGGACCAGCTGATCGGATACATCAACCAGGTGCGGTCGGCGGGCATCCCCACCGGGACCAGCGACTCCTGGGACGAGTGGCTGAGCCACCCCGCGCTCGTCGCCGCCTGCGACGTCATACTGGTAAACGCCTACCCCTACTGGGAGGGCTGCAGCGTGGAGACCGCCGTGGGGCGGATAGCCGACTACTACCAGCGTGTGAAGGCGGTCGCCGGAAACAAGACCGTGATCGTGGAGACGGGATGGCCGACCGGGGGCGAGACAAAGGGCGACGCCGTGGCGGGCGCCGCCAACGCCGCCAGGTATCTCTCGGAGTTCATGTCTTGGGCGAGCTCCCACGGAGTGCCCTATTTCTACTTCGAGGCTTTCGACGAGCTCTGGAAGGCGAGCCGCGAGGGGGCCTGCGGAAGGTACTGGGGCCTGTGGGACGAGTACTCCCGGCTCAAGCCGGAGATAGCCGCGGTCCTGAAGCCGCGTTGAGACCTGCCAGCTAGCACTAGGGTTCTGCGGTCCAACACCGAAGATTCCACCGAAAGACGAAAGACAGCCGGCCATGGGCCGTGACGGTGTCGTGCCTATGGTGATGCGAGCAACAGCCTGGAGGGTTTAGAGTTGGAGAAAATATTGATAGTCCTGGCGGAAGACGACCACCAGATAGCGAGCCTGGTCAGGTTCAAGCTGGAGAAGGACGGGTACGCGGTGCACGTCGCGGAGAACGGCCGCGACGCCGTGGACCTGATCAGGCAGATGATCCCGGACATCGTGATCCTTGATGTCATGATGCCGGTGATGGACGGCTTCGACGTCCTGCGGCAGATAAAATCCTCCGATGCGACCTCGGGTATCCCGGCGATCATGTTGACCGCCCGCGAGATGGAGGAGGACGTGCTCAAAGGGTTCGACCTCGGCGCCGTCGACTATATGACCAAACCGTTCAGCCCGTCGGAGCTGTCGGCGCGGGTCAGGGTTAATCTCAACGGCAAGCTGAGGTGAGGCGATGGCCGCGACCCTGGCGCTCCCTGCCGCTCACCTGGTGGAGGTACTCTCACTCTCGATCGTGGTGCTGTTCGTGCTGCTCATCGGCGTCTTCGCGTCACTGCTGATCATGCGCCTGGTCCTATCCAGGAGGGAGGCGCGCTTCGAAGCGATCAAGGAAAGTATCAGGCCCCTGATACGCGACCTCCTCACCAGCGAGCCCGACCCCCGGAATGCCGAGTGGAAGGTGGAGCACCTGGTTCCCGCGGCCGACTACCACGAGCTGGAGCAGGTCCTCCTCGAGAACGCGCGCATGGTCAAGGGCCCCGAGTCCGACGTCCTGACCTACATCTTCGAGAAGATGGGCTACGTGGACGAGGACATCCGCAACGTGCGGTACGGCAGGGATTTCAAGAAGGCGGAGTCGGCCTTCCACCTGGGCGTCATGCGCTCGACCAGGTCGGTGCCTTTCCTGCTGCGGATCCTCTCGGAGCCGGACGAGCGGGTGGTCTTCTCGGCGCTGAACGCCCTCGCCCACATCGGCACGCCGGAGGCTGTCGACGGCGTGATGGACTTCATCACCGGGGAGCGCAGGATACAGAGCTCGCGGGTCGGCGAGGTGGTGCTCGAGCAGAAGAAAGCTTTCGCGCCACTGATACGCGGACAACTGGTGGAGGGCACGCTGCCGCCCGAGCGCCTGGGTTTCCTCATCGACCTTTCCGGGGCGATACGTGACGTGCAGGCCGGGCCGGTGCTGCTGGGTTACCTGGCCAGCCCGGATGATGCGCTGCGCTCCAGGGCGGCGAGGTCGCTCGGCTTGAGTGGCGACGTCGGGAGCTGTGAGGCCCTGATGGCCTCCCTGGTGGACCACTCAGCGGATGTTCGAGCCGAGTCCGCCGAGTCGCTGGGCCAGCTATCCTGCACCGATGCCATAGATGGCCTGACGCGAGCCCTCAGCGACCCACAACTGCGGGTGAAGATGAGCGCGGCCGTCGCGCTGACCAAGCTGGGAGACGAGGGCCACCTTGCGCTGACCCGCAGGCTCGCGGCGACAGAGGAGCAGGAGCGCGGAGTGGTGGCCGAGGTCCTGGGCGCCGAGGACGTCAGGATGAAGGGCATGCCGGGGGTGAGCCGGGCATGATGAAGGCCAACGACTACTGGGGCGTGGTGATAATAACCATCAACTTCCTGGTCTTCGGGTACTTTGTGGCCATCAACACCACCTACCTGGCCCTCTTCATCGCCGCGTTCGTCTCCGCCGGGCGCTACGTCGCCCGCAAGAGGCTGGTGGACCTGGATGAGCTGTTCCGCTCCCCGTTGACGCCCAAGGTGTCCGTGATAATACCCGCCTACAACGAGGAGACCGGCATAGTCGAATCCGTGCGGGCGGCACTGATGCTGAAGTACCCCCGCTTCGAGGTGATAGCCGTCAACGACGGGTCGACCGACTCCACCATCGCCGAGCTCGTTCGCGCCTACGACCTGAGGCAGGTGACCAAGGTGGTCGAGCGGCCCGTGCCCTGTGCCGATATCGTGGGCGTCTACATCTCAACCGTCTACGACAACCTTATATTTATAGACAAGGAGCACGGCGGCAAGGCTGACACCTTGAACGCCGGGATAAACGTCTCCACCGGCGACATCATTGTCACGGTCGACGCGGACTCGCTTATAGAGCCCGATGCGCTGCTCAAGATCGCCAGGCCGTTCCTGGAGAAGCCGGAGGAGACCGTGGCCGTGGGGGGCGTGGTGCGGGTGGTGAACGGCTGCACGGTGACGGCGGGGAATGTGACCGACGTCAGGCTGCCTCACGGGTTCTGGGCGAACGTACAGATCGTCGAGTACCTGAGGGCGTTCCTCGGCGCGCGCATGGGATGGTCGACCATGAACGCGCTGCTGGTCGTTCCCGGCGCTTTCGGCGCCTTCGACAGAGATGCCTTGTTAGAGGTTGGGGGTTACCGGCGGGACACGGTGGGGGAGGACATGGAGCTGATCATGCGGATGCACCAGTACTTCCGCAAGACGGGCCGGAAGTACCACATCTGGTTCATTCCCGACCCCGTGTGCTGGACGCAGGTCCCGGTAAAGATCAAGCAGGTCGCCAGCCAGCGCGACAGGTGGCAGCGGGGCATGATCGAGTCGCTGCGCGCCCACGAGACGATGCTCTTCAACCCCGTCTACGGCACGGTGGGGATGCTGTCGATGCCGTTCTACTTCTTCTTCGAGATGCTGGGACCGGTGGTGGAGCTGCTCGGCTACGCCGTTATCGTTCTGGCCCAGGCATTTGGTTTCCTGGGCCTCAAGTTCCTCTGGCTCTTCCTCAGCGTAGCGGTGCTGTACGGAATAATAGTGTCGCTGCTGGGGATAGCGCTCGAAGGCGTGGCGCTGCAGCACTTCCCCAGGGTGCGGTCTCTGGCAAAGATGACCTTCTACGCGGTGCTGGAAAACCTGGGCTACCGGCAGGTGAACACCTGGTGGCGCACCAAGGCCTACGTCACCTACTACACGCGAAAGACCAAGTGGGGTGACATGGAGCGGCAGGCTTACTCAGGGGCCTCGCCCAGTCCTGACAAGGAACCGATCGCCTGACATGGGTACTGTAACGCGCCGGTGGTGCATGGACGTACCACGCACCGCCGGCGTGTTTTTTGATTGCCTAACGGCAAGTGTGGTCAGGCTAAAGCCCGCCCGATGGCGCGGGTGGTATCTGTGTGCTCTTGAAGCTCCCGTATAAGGACCTCATGTAGGCGTAGCTCTGCTTGAGCCTCTCGCTGGTGCGCGGCTGGTCCCATCCCCGCCAGGAGAAGGGGCCGATGGCGTGCCCGAAGGACTTGCCGTCCGACGAGCGCGGGGCGAAGTCTGCCAGGCCGCCGCCGGACGTGGTCGCGGCGAAGAACTCGAACCCGGGAGTCTTGACGGTGCCGAGGCTGTCGGTCACCAGGTCGCGCATGCCCGCGGGACCCGGCGGCAGGTTGCGCGACTCGTCCATTATCAAGCGGTTGGATGAAGGGTCGGTCACGTTGAGCAGCCCCCAGGGCAGGCGGACCACCACGCGCGAACTGGAGGGCTCGACGTACCAGTTGCCCAGCGACCGATAGCGCGGGTCTTTGACGCTGAACACCCCGTAGCGGAGGATGCTCTGGTCGGTTGATATGGTAGGGAAGATCTGGCCGGTGGCCGTGTCGATCTGCGCCCTGTTGGTCACGTAGGTGGTGTGCTCGAACGTCGGGTCGCTGGCGGGGGCCGCCCACAACTTGGAGGTGGCGCGGTTGTAATCGGGACGGCAGAGCAGCAAGGACTGTCCGGGACCGCCCAGCTGCATCAGGAACTCAACGCCGCTGGTCATCGGGGGGAGCCCCGCGATCGGCAGACTGGTGGTGCCATGGTTATTGCCGAGGGTGGAGATGCCAATGGAAAGCTGCATCGCGCCGGCGCCGGATGACGTCAGGCTCGTGGCCCCCACCACGTTCAGGGTCAGGAAGAGGAAGTCCTCGTTCTGGGCGGTATAGACCGCCTGGATCTCGCCCGGCTTGCCGTCCGGGTGGGCCTTCATCCACAGCAGCTTCATCCGGCTGTACGGCTGCTCCCGCGCGTCGAACGCCAGGATCCCA
>Ga0209747_1001358_pt1 | contig 13036 bp, 8 predicted proteins | sample BarGraNGADG00311_FD_184498 | JGI IMG/M metagenome (GOLD analysis project Ga0209747, IMG submission 184498) | Arctic peat soil microbial communities from Barrow, Alaska - Barrow Graham LP Ref core NGADG0011-311 (SPAdes) (version 2) | ecosystem: Environmental > Terrestrial > Soil > Wetlands > Peat ... | reverse complement strand
GTGGTCTATATTAATTAATGGTATAGGATTCCCTAAGAATTAGTGTTCCGCGGGTTTTTCATCCTCATCATCCGGCAAAGCCGTCATGGAGGAGAGATCCGCGATTGAAAACGTTCTGCGCGGGGTAGCCCCCAGGCCAGCGCCCAAGCTTGCGCCCAGACCGCCGCCAAGGCCACCAGTCAGCCCGCCCAAGCCGCTAAAATCCATCTTATCCATCAAATCGGAACCGACGCCAGTCAGGGAGGTCGGGATGCGGGGCATTGAGTTGCGTTCGTCGTCCTTGCCAAACCGCAGCACGTCGCCATCTGCCATGATCGCTTCCACGGACAGACTGAGGGATTGCAATTCTTTCACCAACACACGGAAAGCGGCCGGCATGCCGGGTTCGTTAATCGGTTCACCCTTGACAATGGCTTCGTAGGTCGCAGTGCGGCCAATCACATCATCAGATTTAACCGTGAGCATTTCCTGCAGGGTATGAGCAGCACCGTAAGCTTCAAGTGCCCAAACTTCCATTTCACCGAAGCGCTGGCCGCCGAATTGAGCTTTACCGCCCAGAGGCTGCTGAGTAACCAAACTGTATGGGCCTGTTGAACGCGCGTGCACTTTGTCTTCAACCAGGTGATGCAGCTTGAGGAAGGTCATGTAACCTACCGTTACGGGTTGGTCAAAGTGGTCACCAGTCTGGCCGTCACGCAGCAATTGCTTGCCGATGGTCGGGTCAGGTTGGCCAGTTTCGAGCATGACAGTCTTACCAATCTTGTCCATCTCAATGAAGGTCATATTGGTCGTCCAGAGTTCGCCCTTCTTGGTAGCTGCCTGGCGAGCTTTGAGCATAGCTTCCGTTTCAAATTCTTTGCCGAGAGTCTTGGACCAAAGGGTATAGCAGGCATATAAAGCGCGCAGGTCCTGGTCGTCACGGTCAGGAACGGCAATATTATCTTCAGCGAAGGCGGTAATCGTCTTCGGGTCAAAGCCGTTGTCGTGTAGCCATTCGTTCATGGCAGCACGGCGGGCAAGTGATTGGTTTTCCTTCAGGGCGTACAAATCGTATCCCTTGCCGGCTAATTTCTGTTCAAGGTAAAGCAGACGGACTTCATCGTCGTCTTTGATATCTTCGGGAGAGTGCTCAATATTCTTGAGCCAATCCCAGGCTTCTTCACCTGTTACACGCCAGGCTTCTTCAATCATCCAGGCGCGGGCGAGTTCGGCTTCGATTTCTTCCTCGGTGGCACCATCAAATACAGGGGTGATGGCGCGGAAGCCAAGCTTATTGGCAGCCCAACCAAGGTGGGTTTCAAGCACCTGGCCGATGTTCATACGGCCTGGAATGCCGAGCGGGTTCAAAATGATATCCACCGGGCGACCGTCCTCGAGGTAGGGCATATCCTCTACGGGCAGCACGCGGGAAACGACACCTTTATTACCATGGCGGCCGGCCATCTTATCACCGGCGGTAACTTTGCGGCGCTGTGCCACAGAAACGCGAACCATTTTATCCACACCAGCAGAAAGGTCATTGCTTTCTTCGCGGGTGAAGACTTTTACGTCAACCACGATGCCGCGCTCGCCATGAGGCATGCGCAGGGAAGTGTCTTTGACGTCGCGGGATTTCTCACCAAAGATGGCACGCAACAGGCGTTCTTCAGGGGTCAGTTCTTTTTCACCCTTGGGGGTAATTTTGCCAACCAGAATGTCATTAGGGCCAACTTCGGCACCGATGCGGATGATACCACTCTCATCCAGGTCGCGGATGGTGTCATCGCCCACATTGGGGATTTCACGGGTGATTTCTTCAGGTCCAAGCTTGGTATCGCGGGCTTCCAATTCGTATTTCTCAATGTGGATGCTGGTATAGCGATCTTCCTGGACGAGGCGTTCAGAAATGATGACTGCGTCTTCAAAGTTGTAGCCTTCCCAGGCGACGAAGGCGACCAGGACGTTCTGTCCAAGAGCCAGCTTGCCGTCATCAGTAGAGGAGGAGTCAACAATTACGTCACCCTTATGCACAAGTTGGCCCTTGCTGACAGCGGGGCGCTGGTCGATGCAGGTGCTCTGATTGGAACGTTGGTACTTGCGCAGTTTATAGTAGCGCAGGTCGCCGCTTTTTTGCTTGACTACCAGGGCGTCGCCGGTGACGGAAATCACTTCGCCGTCTTCTTCAGCAATAATCACCTGGCCAGAGTCCGCAACCGCAGCGCCTTCCATCCCGGTAGAAACAATCGGGGCTTCAGGGCGCAAAAGTGGAACAGCCTGGGTCTGCATGTTCGAGCCCATCAGGGCGCGGTTGGCATCATCATGCTCGAGGAAAGGAATGAGCGCGGCTGAAATGCCTACAACCTGGTTGGGGGCTACGTCCATAAAGTCAATTTCTTCGTAGTCCGTAATCAGGAACTCGCCATGCCAGCGGCAGGTATTGCGCTTGATGAACTCTTTGTACTCATTCATCGGGGCATTTGCCTGGGCGATCTTGTACTTGTCCTCGGCATCTGCAGAAAGGTAAATATACTCATCGCTCACAAATGGGCGGATGTCGATGGGTTTGTCCAGATGAAGCTTGGCAATCTTCTTCTGCAGTTCGGGGGTCACCCGGGTTTCAGCCTGCGCAATCACTTCCTCGGTCTTGGGATTTTTTACATCCTGGCGCAGAAGATGGCCAACGATCTTGGGGTCATCGCTTTTCAAAACGCGGTAAACCTTGCGGTAAGGGGTTTCGATGAAGCCCAGCTCATTTACACGGGCATAAGCGGCCAGACGGCCGATCAGGCCAATATTCGGGCCTTCAGGGGTCTCAATCGGGCAGATGCGGCCATAGTGGCTGGTATGCACATCCCGGACGTCAAAGCCGGCGCGTTCACGGCGCAAACCACCAGGGCCCAAAGCTGAAACGGTACGCTTGTGGCGCAGTTCAGAAAGTGGGTTGGTTTCTTCCATAAACTGGGAGAGCTGGCTTGAACCAAAGAACTCACGCAGCGAAGCGACCAATGGCCGAATGTTGACAAGAGAAATTGGGGAAGCGGCAGTACCGGCATCCCGGATGGACATGCGTTCTTTAATAACACGTTCCATGCGGCGCAGGCCTACACGCAATTTGTTTTGGATGAGCTCACCCACGGTCTTGATGCGACGGTTGCCGAGATGATCGATATCATCCGGGCGGGCTCTGCCATTATTGATTTCAATCATGTGGCGGATTAGCCGGATAATATCCCACTTGGTAACCATGCGGTGGTTGCTGGGCACGTAATCGCTCAGGTCCAGTTTCTGGTTGAGCTTGTAACGGCCTACCAGTTCCAGGTCATAATGCCGGGGGTCAAAGAGCTGTTCTTTGATGTTATTGATGGCATTGTCCAGGGTGGGCGGTTCGCCAGGGCGCAAGCGCTTGAAGAATTCAATCATTGCTGCCTGGGCGATTGTGTGATTGGCGTTCTCGCTCAGGTTGGGTTCCTGTTGGAACGAAGACTGAATATAGGAATGATCGGGGTCGTTATCGACATCCGCAAAGAGGCCAAGAATTTCTTCGTTGGTGCCCACTTTGAGGGGGTTATCAAGCATGCCGTCATCTACGCCGGCAAGAGCACGCAGGAAAATGGTGATCGGCACAGTGCGCTTGCGATTGAATTTAAGGATAATGAAATCGTTTCTGCGAGTCTCAAATTCCATCCATGCGCCGCGATCCGGAATCATTTTAGCGGTGGCCATTGATCGGCCGGTTGAGCGGTCAGAATCGGCTTCGAAGTAGACGCCAGGGGAACGGATTAGCTGGGAAACAACCACGCGCTCGGTACCATTGATGACAAAGGTACCTTTTTCGGTCATCTCAGGGAAGTCACCGAGGAAAATATCCTGCTTGACCTTCTCTGCCAGGTCAGAACCTTCCAAAAGGACAGAGACATATAACGGGCAGGAATATGTAAGATCCCGTTCCAAACACTCCTCAATGGAAGTTTTGGGTGTTTCAAACCAATACCTAAGACCGAACTCCCGGGAAAGCGGAGTGTTACTGGGGAAGTGCAACCGTAATTCGTTTTGGTAGGATACGATCGGGGAAATCTCGTTGAAGAGTTCACCCAAGCCATAGTCTTTTAGGCGTTTAAAGGAGTCGAGTTGAACCTGAATAAGGTCAGGAAGTTGGAGTCCCACGGGGATGCGGGCGTAATTCTTTGGGAGCATCAGATCAGTCATTCACTTCTCCTGAACAATGAATAAAACGCACAGGCACAGTAAGGCCAGCGCGTAAGTTTGTGAGTAGAGCGCAAATTTTTAGTATATGCCAAAGTCGATCGAGAGTCAATAGTTTAAATTGATTTTTGTTAGATTTGAACTAATTATTATACTTTATAAAAGCACAATCCACCAGTACCAGATTTTTTGCGGTGCAGTTACTTAAGTAAAGCGCCATAGATCCATTGTCTGAATCCCCATCGGCAGGCAATTTTTACTTTTCATCCTCTTCTATTATTGGCGCAATGAACTGAGGTTTTAAAAAAGACAGGTGATATTTAGGATTTCTTCTTCAAGGGGATAAGCAGGGTCATGGACTGAGCTCGCCTTGGATGCAGCTGGCTTTCATAGCCGTAATATTCCATCTCGTCAAATCGTTCTGACTTTTCGTAAGCAGAATCCGGCAGGAACTTGGAATAAAAAATCTTCCGCACGCGCGCCAGACGCCAGCCCAACAGAAAAGAAGGGTTCTTCTTTACTCTCAGCTGGGCATAGGTGCCAGGCTCAAGTGTGACCAAATTGACACTCTTTTCCTGGGCGGCTTTTTGCACTGCCTCGCCAATAAAATAGTCAAATTCACCAGAAGCATCTTTGGTCCCGGTCAGGGTAACAGTCACTTGCGGTGTGCTGCGATAGCGCAAGCGTGGCTGAATTTTCACAAAATCGTTCGCCAACTCCTGGGCAACCTTAAAATGGTTCTCGGTGGTCGCCTTACGGGATATGCCAGCGAAAAGTTCTGTAGTGGTTATCTCAATCACCTCAAGCCCCAACCCCCGAGCGTTTTGCAGCCTACTGTTCAACATGGTTCACCCAATCTTGATAGCATACCAATAACTCACCACGGCGCATTATCTCAACATCACCAACAAAAATCGTAGGTGAACGCATCACCAGGTCGTAATGACCGGCCGCGTCTTGTTGACCGCCCAATGAAAGGTTGCGTCCATGGCCGATGTGAAATGTCCCATAAGCCGATTCGTCTTCGATGTAGCAATTACCAACCAAGCGGGAAAGTTTGTTCAGCCCAAGGCCAAATTCCGCAGTAACCCGCATGCGCTCATCGTTATAACTTTCTATATAATCTCGCAAGCGCTTGCCTTCAGCACTGTCTTGTATCTCTGTTATCTGGCCGTGTGCATATTCAATTGTAACCGGTTCATTTACCAGGCCGATTTGCCCCATGGATCCATCCAGCACTAAACGACCGTGCGTTTGGTTTTCTTCAACCGGGATGAAAATCTCAAAACTGGCTGAGGCGATTACTCCCAGTTGATCAGCCAGGCCATAAAGCGCAGATGTTTTCCGGCTTTGATAACGGAACCAGATATCAGTGCCTGCTTCCGAGGTCACTCGGATGGAGTCGTTGGCTTCAAAAATCGGTATCAAACATTCTGCTGTTGCCTTGGTATCGTACGGGTCCATCCGAATAAAATCATAAGTCAACATGGATTTCCCGTTCAGCGTCACCAAGGGTAAAGAAAGAAAACGCGTACCTGTACGAGTAGCTTTTATTACATGCCTGGTCGTTATCAGCGAATAATCAGACGCCCCAACTGCTGCGTCAAATTGCATCAAGAAATCTCCAAAGCCCGCTTTCCTGGCTGGATCTGCAACAATCTCTTCCAGTCTTTGCAATGTTGGAATTCCTTCCGCTTCCAAGGCACATATCGCTAAAGCCTCGGCTTCGTTCTGGTATTTCCGATCGAAGAGGACCAACAGTTTTTCGTTTTTACGTATTTTCAACCAAGACCCGACAATAATGCGGGCGCCATCGATCAATTGACTATCCATGATTGGTCCTTCCCTTTGAGGACCAACCTGGAGCCCATTTGCAGGGCTCCAGGCAAAAAGTCACTAACTTACTTGAAGAGAAGCATGTAGACGATCTGGAACGCCAGGATAAACATGGCAGGGATGTATTGGCGTTTGATGACGCCAAAACGGTCCTTCATATCCAGAAGGGCAACAGGCACAATATTGAAGTTGGCAGCCATGGGCGTGCAAAGTGTACCGCAATAGCCGCAGGTTAGCGCCAGCATGCCGATAACAACCGGGTTGGCACCCAGGGCGAGCACAAACGGTGCACCGATACCGACGGTAATCACGGTGATGGCCGCGAATGCATTTCCCATAATCATGGTAAAGAGTGCCATCGCAATAGCGAACACTACGATGCCAATATTGACATTACCTTGTGGAATAATCATGCCAACATACTTGGCAATAACATCACCCACACCAGCTTTGGTGAAGATGGCACCCAGGGAAGCCAGCAGCATTGGTAGCATGCTCAATGGACCAACAATGTCAAGCATACGTCGGGTATCATTAAAGAAGGTTGACACTTTATTGTCATGGTTCATGAGCATAAGCGTGACTATGGCCACGATGACACCAAAACCAATACCTACGAGCGCACCTAACTTTGGCAAGAAAATGGCGAATAACAAGGCGAAGATTCCAATGGAAAGCGCTGGGATGAAGATCGCCATATTGAATTTTTTCGACCAGGCATCACTATAAGCAGGATCGACGGGTTTGGATTGTCCCGGTTTTACCTGGCGCAAGATGGCCGGCAAGGTCATAATCAGCACGAGGATACCGTTAATTAAATTGGGAATCCAACGGCCAAAGGCCAGCACAATACTCAAGGCAATCCAGAAGACGCCCGTGCCAATATTGGCTTTGTTTTCTTTATCGGTCAAATTTTTGATACCGGTGAAGAAACAAACGAAACCCATGAGGATGAATAGAAGCTCAAGCAGCTTCGCGCCTAGGGCAATTTTGGGGTCAGAGAAGAAGAAGGTAATCATCTTATGCCTCCACTTTCGGAGTCTCAGGTTTTTCGCTTGCTGAAACCTGGTCTCCGCCATAATACTTCTTCATCATCTGATGATCTGTGATGAGAGTGTAGACGATGTAGACAAGGGTCGCAAAAATAGCAACAGGGATTTCAACTTTGGCCAGGTCAATCAGATTTACTTCGTAACCCAGATTCTTCAAGGTTGATTGCACCAACAGCGCGCCGCTGCTGCCGATAAAGAGGACCTGTCCAAAGAACCAGGTAACATTTTCCGAGCCTGAGGCAAGACCTTTAATGGCTTCAGTATGCTCAGGATTGGGTTCCAACCCTTTGGCTTTGATTGCGCCAAGCGCCATTGGCATAATGACTGGGCGAACGAACCCGGCCACACCGCCAAAGCTGACGTTGAAGGCTGCAAAGATCACGCGCATCACGGCATAGGTCGAGATGACGTTGCCAGCTGTAGCGGACTTGACCTTGGCAATCAATCGTGCCGCAGATTCACGCAAACCGTTGCGCTCCAATGTACCCACAACAAGCAGGGTGACAATGAAGATACCCATCGACCGGTTAGCCACAAAGCTCTGTCCAAGTGTCTCGAGCAAGCCATTCACGCCCAAGCCACCGGTCAGCGCCGTTACGATCATTGCCAGGACAATGATCAGGATCGAATCCAGCTTAAAAGCAAAGCCGAGGATTACGATCAGGACACCTAAAAGTTTAATAAGCACTTTTACCTCCATAAGAATAAATTGAGTTAATAAACAACGTTCGTAAGGATAATCCTATTTTCGTTTACCTCCTTCTATTTCGTGCCGTTTTTCGGCGGAATCTGCAAACAAAATGGGGCGCTTCCTCTGGTGATTAATGACAGCGGTAGCCCCTCGCCATTTTTGTGAGTTCTCAAAGACCATCCCTGCAGTGCAAAGCCAATCTATAATTGCCAGGTCATGCGTCATATGCGCTCGGGCACACAGCTCCAGATAGTCACCCTGCGCGGTTTCATCCGAAACTTCAGAAACAAAACTCACCGCCGTAATCCAGGGGTAGCGCACAGCCACATAACGATGGGCAGGGCTGTAAGGGGAAGGAATCCAGTACGAAATCATGTCCTCAAAGTAGTCGGCTGGGAAGAGAGCCGGCATCCAGGCATGGGCATACTTTTCGAAACGCTCGCGCCAATCCTGGTTCATGGCTCTGATTTGTGCATCTTTCCTTAGTGATTTAGCCACCACTGCTTCCATGGCTTTGTTCACTGCCACGTTGGCCATGTAGTTTTCGTCCCGCACATGATAGAAGTAGGAATACAGCAAGGCCCGAGGCATCCAGAAGCCTTTGAACCAGGGAGAAGTGTAGCCAGAGAACTGCTGGTCCCACTCGTGGCTGGGCACGCCGTGATCATCTACGATGATATCCGGAAGCCAATTCCGCCAGGTACGGGTGAACGCCATGCACTCTGAATGGATGCTTTGGTCATCAAAATAGCCATAAGCCATTTCCATGCCCAGGGCATTGTAGCGTGCCACGTGCAGCTTCCACTCCGGGTTTTCTTTTTGAAGCTCGTAGTGGATTGCCGCCCCATCCACGTTCTCGTAGGGCACGAATACCAAATTGACCTTCTCGGGCAAATCCCGGTATTTGGGGTCGGTTAATAGTTCACGAAGGGTTCTAAAGCTTGCATTCGTGCTCGAAACTTCGTTTGCATGGTGGCGGCTATTAATGTAGAGCGTGGGATGCTCCGTAATCCACTTTGTACGTGGAAGCCAACCCTTGCACTGAGGAAGCAGCTCAATGGCATGCACCACTCTGCCTTGATAGCTTCTGGCAATCGGGTAAACATTAAGCCCGGGAACCGCTTTCAGTTTTTCAATGATCCCCAAGTAGTCTTCGTAACCGATTACCTGTTTTTCCAGCAAGTCAATTTCGCTGATGGAGATTGGCGCGGTCTGTTCAAGTTTTCCGGCCTCTGGAATCTTCCAGGTTTTGAGCTGTTTACCATTCAACCAGGGCTGGATTTGATGGATACCCAATTCTGGTGTATTTTCCAGCAGGCCTTTGCCAAGCAAACTGCCAAACGCGTTCAGCACCCGGTTTAGTGTCTGCGGGCCCTGAACATCCAATACCAGAGTCTGTCGGCCACCCTCTTCCTTTAATCCAATTGCCTGCAGACGCAATTGTCCATCCGTAATTAAAGAAGTTATCCTGCCTTGTGCGGATAGAATGCAGGGCTCAGTGCCCAGGCGGTCATACAGCGAGGCAGTAAAGCGCGGTTTTCCCTTTGCCTTACGGATACGCGGCAGGATGAGCCCGGGGCAGTCCAACTTTTCCTTGTTCAAGCGCAAGCCCAGGCTCTTAAAGTAATCCAGAGTCACAAAGTAAAGGTCCTCATGCAGGGCATCAAGCGCGGAAATTCGATCAGTTCGGCTGGCCAAGTTAAAATCAGGTTCAGAAAGATTGATATCCAAGACCAGGCTGGAAAATAGTGGCTGATCGCTGTTTTTTGGGTTTCCGCCAGTTTTAGCCATGACGAACTTATGCGTGGCCGGCAGCACTTCTGCCTGGTAGGCATCCCAAACCATTTCAAGATCGGTGTGAATGTCCTCATCCAGAACCTTCTTGCCATTCACTTCGACGCAGATGTGGCCGGTACCTGGATGCACCTTGCCGATCTCGGGGAAGGCGTCCAGATAAGGCCGTTCCGAGGTGTAAGCCTTCATGCTGCGCTGCGATAGCACTGCCCCACTTGCATCCAGCACTTTGACGGCGTAACTGAGGTCTTCGTCACCATCGTAGGTCACAAATTTAACCTGGTCTCGCGTGAGATTCGTCTTGAGGGCAATGGTGTCATCAATAGGGTAAAGCTCCTGCAGCAGACGCACCGGAAGATCAAACCAGAGTTGCGGGTTGTCCTTGCGGTCGGAGGTAATGGTTGGGATGGCTCCATCCTCATCCATCCACTCCGTTTGGCCAGGCCGCAGGAAGGGTCTGAAAGCTATTTCAAGGGTTGCGGCCAGAGGCAGCTTGTTGATTTGTGGGATGATGATCTCGTCAATCCAGCTGTATCCCTGTTTGTAGGCAGATATTAGGGTCAGTTCCGGCTTCGCGCCTGCTGCGCGGCATTGCTTAAGAATTTCTTTTTTGAGCCCGGCCCGTACACCAGCATCTTCAGAGAGGCTGGCAAACAAGTTTACCTGGTCACCAGGGTTTAGTCTGGGATAGAGTTGCTTTTCCAGCAAGTGCCTGAGCGTGTCCACTTCCCAGGGGAGATCGAATTGCTTTTGCCAGACCAAGCTATCATCCTTAAAGGATTGCAGTTTTCCAGGCGGACATAGTTTCTTATTCCAGTTCCAGTTCTTGGCTTCCGGATTAAAAAGACACTGAAAGTGGGCGTTCAGATGGGGCTTGAACGCCTTCAGATAGGCAAATTGCCCGTCACTGGTCTGCATAGCCAGTGATGCCCGCAAATGCTCCAGCCAATCGCTTAGGGTCTGATTGCTCGAAGAAACCCCGGCTTCATTTCTATTCACATAATTGGGCAATGATTTTTGAAGGAGATGGGTGCTGAATGTATTCAGCCCATTACCCGAAAAGAGGATGTTTCCATCGACAAGTTCAACCTTGGCATTTCTGGGGCTGGCCTTGAAGTTGATTTGGTGCGCTCGTCCTTTGGTGAGCAGTGGATATTTGTAAGCCGTGGTTTGCGCCCCAAGCACGGCTGCGATGTTGCATGCCGCGGCCACACAATCCCAGTCCGCGTTGGGAGGAAGGGTGAGGCCCGCCAATACTTCATCGGGGAGGAAGTCATCATTGCGATCCTGCACAAAATTACCCTGCAGCAAAAAGCTATCCACCCCAAGAGGGGCAACAGGCATCTGACTGGGTGCCACGATGTGGTCTGAAGCAAAATTGATATCAGTTTTCAAGTCCGGATGGGAATCTTTTGGCAAGTAGTGCTCGTGCTTTTTAAGGAGAACCCTCAAGAGCTTCTTAGCGGAGCGTAAATCCGTCACCTGCAGGTTCAAACCGTTGGGTTGTTCCTCAATGCCAGCCGTGTCCGCTTTAGCAATGGAGATTACAAAACTGTTGTCATTTGCCTGGGATGTCTGTCGGACAATGGGGAAATCGAGACACAGGGATTGGAAACCTATGAATCCAGCTAATTCTACGGCAAGCACGGCTTCAGCTTTTCCTGGGTTTGGGGATAAAACAATTTGGTAGTTAAGTGTACTTTTCATTCCAACTCCGAGTATCAAAACGCTTACTCACACTTAATCTTGTGTTTAGTAAGCCTGAACCAGAAAAGCCGATAGTCCAAACTTTAACTTCATTGAGTATATTGTTAAGCAATAAAATCAACAAGGTAAATGATATAGGATATTCCAAAATTTTGTCGAAATTTCCTTCAATTTCTAGTAATTCATCGACTCCATGACTTATAATCTACAATAATAGTTATTATGAATATAAATACCAATTGAAAATCGGAGGAAACCTATGAAAATTCTGATTACCGCGTTTGACCCCTTTGGTGGAGATAAAGTAAATCCCGCTCTTGAAGCCGTAAAAAAGATCAACACAGAGCTTTTCGATGCCGAAATCGTCAAACTTGAAATTCCCACCGTTTTTGGCAAATCGATTGAAAAAGTTGCTGCCGCCATTGAAGCAGAAAAACCTGATGTAGTCCTCTGCATTGGCCAGGCTGGCGGCCGTTTTGAGATCACCCCTGAACGGGTTGCCATTAACGTGGATGACGCCCGCATTGTAGACAACGAAGGCAATCAACCCGTCGATGCCCCCATCTTTGCGGATGGCGCTCCGGCTTATTTCTCCATGCTGCCCATTAAAGCCATCGTGCAGAACATCCGTGCTGCTGGCCTCCCAGCCTCAGTCTCCAATACGGCCGGTACTTTCGTCTGCAATCACATCATGTACGGCGTGCTCTACCACATTCACAAGCATTTCCCCGGGGTTAGGGGCGGATTCATACACGTCCCCTTCATTCCTGAGCAGGTCGTGACGCGCGCCAACGCCCCCGCCATGTCCTCACTTGATATCACCCGTGCTCTTGAAGTGGCCGTACAGACCATTATCGACACGCCCGTTGATATTGTGGCCGAGGGTGGTCAGACGCATTAGACTGCTGCCAGGCATGCTTGCTGGCTATACACATGATGAGGTTTTTGCCGACCGATTAATGGTAAACTAAAGAAAACACGGGGAGCCGACATCGGCTGAGAGGGAGCACCACCTGCTCCGACCCGCATAACCTGCTCCAGATAATGCTGGCGAAGGGATGCCTTGGTACTTTCCAACACCCTTCCCAGAGAAGGGTGTTTTGATTATGAGTGATCGCCGCGCGGTACTTTTTGCCAACGGGATCGACCCCAAAAAAGGGAACCTCAAGTTTTCTACTGACGACTACCTGATTGCGGTGGATGCTGGCTTGCACCACCTGTTTTCACGCGGTTTCCTTCCGGACTTGCTGGTGGGTGACCTGGATTCCATTGATCCCAACGACTTCCACAAATGCCTTGAACGGGGCGTGGAAACAATGCGCTTTCCGCCTGAAAAAGATCAAACCGACCTGGAACTTGCGCTTCTTGAAGGAGCCAAACGCGGATTTCATGAAATCTTGATTGCTTTCGGCCTTGGTGGCCGTATAGACCACTCCCTCGGCAACCTGGCGCTTCTCAATCATCCCGCGAGCAAAGACCTCTTCCTGCATTTTGATGACGGACAGACCGAAATATTGCTCTTAAATGAAAAACGTTTTACCTGGGCAACCCGAACCGCGCCCGGCGACTTGATTTCACTCATTCCCTGGCAGGGAGACGTTACAGGTGTGCGCTCCGAAGGCCTGGAATATCCTCTGAACGGAGAAACATTATTCTCTGGGCGAACCAGGGGCATTAGCAATCTTGCCAAGGGAGAATATGTCTCCGTCTCCCGCGAAACGGGGGCACTGCTCTTCATCCGCCATCGCCAGGAACATTAAAAAAAAGGATTAAT
>Ga0209747_1001356_pt1 | contig 13045 bp, 14 predicted proteins | sample BarGraNGADG00311_FD_184498 | JGI IMG/M metagenome (GOLD analysis project Ga0209747, IMG submission 184498) | Arctic peat soil microbial communities from Barrow, Alaska - Barrow Graham LP Ref core NGADG0011-311 (SPAdes) (version 2) | ecosystem: Environmental > Terrestrial > Soil > Wetlands > Peat... | reverse complement strand
GGTGCAGCGAGGCCGCAGGCCGAGCGTCGAGGGGGGATCCGGATCCCCCCTCGGGAGCGGAGCGACCGAGCGTAGCGAGGGAAGAGCAGCGACGCCGTCGGTTCAATTCCGACCACCCCGACCAAGTTACATCTTCAAATTATTCAAAGTCATGTTGCCGTCTTCCGCGGCTACACTCATGCCCCCCAACCAACAAGCCGATAATCTACTTATCCATCGCCCTTCGTTATGGATAGAATACGCGCATGGCGCGTCGCAGCCAGGGAGGCAGGAAGGACGCTCTCCGGCGGACCGGAGTGGAGGTAGCTGACGATGGAAATGAAAAACATGCTTTTCTACGAGGCAGGCCGGATGATACTGGGCCCGATCGCGGACTGGCATTACCATATCAGGAGCGAAGGGGCGGACAACGTGCCCGAGACGGGCGCCGCCCTGATTGTGAGCAACCACCGCTCGCTGCTCGACCCACCGGTCGTCGGCTTCTCCGTCGAGCGCTTCGTGAACTTCGCGGCGGCTTCCTATTCCTTCAAGATGCCCATTGTTAAACAGTTCTACTCCCTTGCGGGCGCTTTCCCGCTGTCCATCTACGGCGGGGCGGAGAGCGACAAGAATATCGACCGCGCCCGCATGCTCCTGGATAACGGGGAGCTGGTCGGGATATTTCCCGAGGGAGTTCAGTCCTTCTTCAACCCGCACCGGGTGACCAAGATCGCAACATTCAAGACCGGCTTTGCGAAGCTGGCCCTGGAGGCGAAGGTCCCGATCATCCCGTGTGCGGTCGTGGCTGACGAGGAGCGCGAGCTCCCGAAGGTCCCGGGGTTCCTGGTCAAGGCCTACGTGACCCTGCCGAACGCGAAAGAAGGCATGCGTTTCATCAGCTACAGGGGGGTCACATGCCGCATCGGGCGCCCTATTGACCTGTCGCCTTTCTACGAGGAGGAGTACACCAAAGCCCTCATAGACAGGGTTGCAGGAAGGATAAGAAGGATTGTCATCAAACTATATGATGGTGAAGATTTAGATAAATACCTCACCGGCGAGAAGCCTTTTGACTTTGTCGATGACCCGGTTTAGCGGGGAGCGGCGGGCAGGGTGACTCGCATTTTACTGTAGGGCTAGAAGGAGGTTTCGACCGTAAGGTCCACATGAGTCAGAAGAAGACAAAGAACGAGTACGACAACGGATACCATTTCGACCGCGATCTCGAAGATGAGATCAACCTAACCGACAAAGCCGAGCGATTTGCGGGGATGGAGCGTTTCCCCATTATCTACGTGCCGGGCTACGGAGCACCCCCATTCCACGGACTGTACCTGCGCAGCCGCCTGGAAGTCGAAGGTTTCGACGTCCTCGAGGTGGGTATGCCGGCTCTCCAGACCGGCGATATCGCCAAGTCGGCCGCGCTGCTTGCCGTTGAGGTGCAGCGCGCGCGGTACAGGTTCGACGCGGAGAAGGTCAACCTGGTCGGGCACAGCCTGGGTGGCATAATCTCCAGGTATTACTTGCAGAAGCTCGGTGGCTGGAAATACGTCCACCGCGCGGTCTACCTCGGCACCCCGCATAAAGGCGTAATCTGGGCGGTGTTCGGGCTGGCTACAAAAGCCGGCAGGCAACTGCTCCCGAACAGCAAATTGCTCGAGGACCTGAACAACGACCCCTCGCGGTGCAGGAACATCAAGTGCCTGTCGATCATCAGCAACTTCGACGAGATGGTCGTGCCCAAGGAGTCGGGGATCCTCGACTGCGGCTACAACAAGGCCGTCAACTGGCCGATCGGCCACTGGGGCATGGTGTTCTCTAACAAGGCGATCGGCTGGATAGTCGATTTCTTCGACGGGTTGTTCGACATCCACGAGGGCTTCGCGAAGCTCTACGAGGACAGGGAAGGCTCCCCGAACGGAGATGCCTGCCGCGAGCACAGGGAGCAGCTCGAGCGCGAGCTAGCCCAGAAAGTCATGTAGGTCCGCGCAGCACTTATCCTCAAACTGCCATAGGAAGCCGTGGCCTGCGCCCTCATACTCTAGCAGCTTCGCACCGGGCACCTGGCCCGCGATGTTGCGCGAGTTCACGGGGGGGATGAGGACGTCGTCGGCCCCGCATGCGACCAGCGTCGGCTTGTCGATGCCGGGCAGGCGGTCGCAGGCGTCGAAGGTCAGGGTCGCCATGAACTGCCTCGCGGCGTTGTGGTCGGCCGTGGGCGCGATGAGGTATCGCTGCTTGAGCTCATCGACGCGGGGCCTGTTGGCCTTCATCCACGCGCGGTCGAACATCAGGGTAAGCGCCCTCTCGGCGAGCTCGTCGGGGGTGCCGCTACGGTCCGCCAGTTTCATCAGTACGTCGGGCGTCGCAGGCACTGTGGTCTTGCCGCCGGGGTATGTGGCGCAAAGGACCAGCCTGTTCACTTTTTCCGGGTGACGCAGAGCCATTTCCTGGGCGATCATCCCTCCCATCGAGAACCCGAGAATCTCGGCACGCTCAATCTCCAGCGCGTCCATGAGCCCCGCTGTGTCGTCGGCGAACTGCTCGACGGAGAACTTGCCCTCCGGAGCTTCCGTGCGCCCGGCGCCGCGATTGTCGAAGACGAGGACGCTGAACCTCTCGGAAAGCGAATCGATCAGCGACGGGTCCCACCAGTCGAGCGTGGCGGTCAACCCCATTATCATCACCAGGTCCGGGCCTTTGCCGGTGCGTCGGTATGCGACCTCTATGTCACCGACCTTGATCTTCTCCACAGGTTCCTCCTCTGGTCCGCGGGCAAGAGAATCATAGCAGGTGATGGGCGCTATCGTGGGGAGGATGCTCTTCCATCGGGTCTCCGTTCCCGGCCATGCGGTTCAAGCGCGTGCGACCGCGATGAGCCGCGGGCTCCTGGTGGGGGAGAAGTTCGAGAGGAAAGAGTCGCCGTAGAACCGGACGGAGCCCGCGCCCGCGCGGCTCAACATCGCCTCGAACTTGGACCTGGTCAGAAGGTTCATCCTGAACTCGCTATAGGAGACGTCACCTTGCCGTTCCCCCCTGGTGAGGAGGTAGAAGATCTTGTAGATGACGGTGGGCTCCTCGTAGTCGAACACAAAGAGCACGTACCCGTCGTCGGCTTCGTTCAGCACCGCCTCAGGCTTGTCGTGGACCATCCTGTCGAAGTTCCTGTTCTGGACCACGAGAAGGCCGCCTTCGTTGAGCATCGCGACCATGCCTGTCACCGCTGCTTCGACGTCATCGTCGGACCCGGCCAGGGGCAGCGAGTTGCCGATGCAGATGACGGAGTCGAATCGCTCGGGGATCATCTGCGGCAGCTCGTGCCACATCGATTGAACGAGCCGCACGCCCAGGCCGTCGCGCCGGACCTTGTCGCGGGCGCGCTCGAGCATGGCGTCCGAAGCGTCGGACCCGGTCACCTCGTAACCTCTGCTGGCGAGCATCTGGAGGTGCATGCCCGTCCCGCACGCGCAGTCGAGCACCGTGCGGACCTTGTTACGCTCCAGCATCGGCAGGAGCATGCGGCCGTCCTCGACGAGGTCGCGCGGGAACATGTCGTCGTAGTCTTCGGCGATCTCCGCGAAAGAGTTCTCCAAGCTGCCCCCTTGGTACGCTTACATCCTGCAGATATATACCAAATCGAGCTCTGGATTCCTTTGTTTCGGGTTGCACTCAAGAACTTCTTGAGCCGCGTCTCTCAGGCGCGGTGTCCTGGCGGATTGATACAATGAAGTCATTCGAAACGATCGACGCGGCGACCTGAGGAAGCAGATTTATGACTGAGCGGAGGGAACTCCCTCGATGCGGCAGGTGCCACAAGCACCTGGGCCCGCGCGACGTCGTGTGCGGTCATTGTGGTTATGCCGACCTGGAGCGGATCAAAGAACGCGCCGATGCGCTGGACCTTGCCTTTAGCTGCGGCCACCACTATTTCGTCGAGAGTTCGATGGGACCTCGATGCGTTGTGTGCGGCAAGTCAGCTCGCATGGACGAGAACCGCATCGCAGCTCCTCTGAAGACACGGTCACGGCGCGTCTGCCTGTGCTGCGGCTCGCGACTCGACGGAACGCAATACTGCACGACCTGCGGAGCCTCCGTCCGCAGGCGCTCGCTGTTCAAAGCACTGAAGGCGGCCCCGATCGAGCTGAGCAGGCCGTTACCGAGGGACAAGCACTTGTTCTGGCTCATGGGCCAGCACGCGAACCACATGGAGCGGCTGGACCCCCACTTCCAGTTCCGCATCTACTCACCGCACTGGCAGCAGGTGCTGCTGCAGGTCCTGGTCTACCTGGCCATCGTGGCCGTGGTATTGATCCCCGTATATATGAGCAATTACTATGCGGGCTGGAAGCAGAAGGCGCTCCACCAGTCGGACATGACAAATCCGATAACTCCCACGGCGTCCGCGGTCGCCGCGCTCGACGCCTACGTCCGGTCAGGTTATGACGACGGGGTCATCCCGGATTCGGTGCTGCGCCAACAACTCAAGGCGGCGGAAGACGCCAGGGCGGAGGAGATCCTGAGCGGCAAGGGCAATACAGCCTGGGGCTTGTCGGCTGAATCGTACCAGAAAATCCTCGCCGCTTATAACGGTCGAACAACGTACCAGTCTCTCAGGTTTTCTTTTCCGGCCGCGTTCGATTACATCGTCCGGCAGCCCGTCGACCAGGTGCTGCACATGCGCAACGCGCCCTACCTGGCGGACCAGCAGGTCCACGCCAGCAACAAGCAGCGCCACGACATCATGTGGTCGAAGATGTGGCCTTTTTACCTGAGCATTCCCATCGCCCTACTGCTGGCCGCGATCGCTCTCACAGTGCTCAGGAAGGGGCCGGACGCCCTCTATGCCCTCAGCGGGAAGAAGAAGGACCACAAGCTTTCGACCGTCAGAGACAAATATGGCGAACACCCCTGGTTGCAACCGCGCAGGGCGCGCGTGCTGGGGACGGTGAGCATGGTGGTCGCGGTCGAGATCGGTTTCTACGCTTTGTGCTATGTCGCGTACCCGTTAATGATCCCATCATTCCTGCATTGGCCGCCGTTCCGGTTCGGAGTGTATTTCTACAAAGAACAGATTCCCTTCTTTGTGATCGCGATCGCGCTCGCGGTTGTGACAGCCTTGCTGATCAGGCATGCAGTCAAGCGATACGCGGCCCAACCCACGCGTGAGGAGTTGGTGCGGCCTTGAAACTCGAACCTTGAGTCCTCAGAGCAATAAGTGCCAGGAAGAGAAAGATCGCTGTCCAGCGTCTGCTCATCTTTGTCCTGATCGGGGTTACAGGCCTGACTGCTCTGGGCGTTGTCGTGTGGGCGGTCGCGGTCAGCCGGCAGCCAGGCGCTGATGTGAATAGTGGGTTCGCCATCGATGCGATCGTCGTCGCGCTCTTCCTGGACGTCGCATTGGTAATTAGTTTCTGGAGCAGGAAGAGTGTTCGGGACTGTTTCGAGCACAAGTTTCTGCCGCCCGACAGGATCGCGAAGCTTGGCAAATTTCGGGACGGAGTCGAGGGAGTGTGCATAGCGGTCGACGTGGATCCACCGCACGGGAGCGTATTCGAGATCCCGGGAGCCAGTTATGTCGTGTTCGAGGACGATGACGGCAAAGCGGCGATAGCGGTGAGCGATGCTGCGCTCGACGCCGACCTCTCAGTGGAGGAAGCCGACGCGATCATGGCTCAAGCCGTATCGCACATTCTGATCGGCGACATCCTCAAGCCGGTACGGAGAGAAGGCCCGCTTGCGCTATTCCTGGCGGTCGCAGCCGAGTGCGGGTTGATCACATTCACAGTGATGATCATGGCGTGGGCGGGGAAGGGATGGGGCTGGAACGCACTATTAGGGCTTGTTTCCACCGGTGTGTGGTACGGCTCCATATTTGTCGTGGTGTTAGTCGCCATGAAGCTTGCGAAAATAGAGGAACAAAACCTCTTCCTTGCCGATTCGATAGCCGCAAAGATCACAAGCAATCCAGGCGCCCTCAAAAGCGCGATGATGAAACTGCAGGACAAGGACTTGTCGGGATACGTCAACCAGACCGACGGCGATGTCAACATCGGCAAGGGGAAGCGGTTCACGCTGAAGCGGCTCGACCTGAAAGCGCTGGAATCCCGGATCGATAACCTGACGGCCATCGAAGCTGGACATTGGGTCGACTTCGAATAACCCTGTCGCTGCCCCGGCGCAAGATGAGGGGCACGAGTCGATTTGGTAGAATGTAACCAAGCGGGAGTAGCTCAGTTGGTAGAGCGAGAGCCTTCCAAGCTCTAGGTCGCCGGTTCGAGACCGGTCTCCCGCTCCACCAAAGATATGTACTCTTCCTGTTCCGGTCTCGAACCGGCGGCCACTCGTGTGCAGCTGAATCCGTACCTGGCAACAATTCAAGGGCTATTCGATGCCGTGGTGCTTTCTGACAAGGTGGAAGACCTCGTTGATACGTTTGCCCACGGCAATGGGATCGTCCACGTATTCCCTGTTGACCTCGGCAAGTGTTTCCGGTGAGAGCTCTCCGCGCTCGACCACCTCGCGCCCCGCGCGCTCAGTCGCTGCGAGGTTGGGCGCCACGAGCTCGGGCTCGCTGGCGATGAGGGACGCCGCGGGGAAGAGGAGCTCGCCAAGCCACGGGACCCGCATGTTCTCGCATATGCGCTTGAAATGCAGCGAGATCACCTGGAAGTGCTCCCGCTCGGGGAAACCGCACGTCGAGATGACCAGGATGCCGCCCTCGTCGGGGTTCTCCTTCGGGTGGTACGTGCGCTCTCCGACTTGCTCGAAGAACGGTGGCGTATAGGCTACCATGCGGTCGAACATGGCCTTCATCTGCGCGTTCATGCCGTCGACGTACACGGGGCTCGCCAGGACCACCAGGTCGGCCGTCGGCAGCTTGGCCATGAGCGCAGGCATGTCGTCCTTGTGCCGGCACACGCCGGGGGTCTCGAACCAGCAGCGCAGGCAGCCGATACAGGGCGCTATCTTCATCTTCGCGGGATAGACGACCTCGGTCGCAGCGCCCGCGGCTTCGGCGCCCGCCAGGAACCTCTTGACGATGACGTCGGTCATGCCCTCGGATGCCCTTGGGCTCCCGTTGATCGCAAGCACCTTGTTGATCTTTCTCACTTTGATTTCCCTTCAGGTGTCGGCCGGCCGCGCGGGCCCGGTCTATTTCGCGTAGTCCGCGAGCGCAAAGTCGAAGCAGGCGCCGCCGTCGTTGGTGGCTTGTATCCAGCCCCCGTAGACCTTCACTATCTTCTCGACGATGGACAGCCCGATGCCCGTCCCGCCTGACTCTCCCTTGGTGAACGGCACGAAGATCGTGCCGATGACGTCGACGGCGATGCCCGGGCCGTTGTCCCTGACCCGGTAGAGGTGCCGCTCGTACTCGTCCAGCCCGCCGCTCGTGATCTCGATAACGGGCGAGGGGTTGTCGTTGTGCTTGATGGCGTTGCTAACGAGGTTCAGGAACACCTGGTAGATATGGGTGGGGTTGGCGCCCACGGTGCCGAGGCCTTCTCCGACCTCGACCTTCACACCCGCGTCCGACAGGTCGCCTGCGAGGTCCGCCAGCACGGCGTCAACGATCTCGCGGATGTCCACGTCCTGAAGCTCGGTCGGCGTCTGGCCGGCCTCCGCGAGCTTCAGCAGATCGGCGATCAGCGCGCTGGCCTTGTCCACGTTGTTGGTCATTATCTGCAGGAGCTTCTCCAGGTTATCCCGCAAGGTTGCGTCTTCGGGCAACCGCAATATCTTCTCGATGGTCTCGCTCGAGACCTTGATGGCTGTCAGCGGGCCCTTGAGGTCGTGGGACACGGTGTGCGCGAAGCCGTCGATCTCGACCAGCATCCTGTTGCGCTCGATCGCGTAGCGTATCGCCCTCACGAGCAGGTTGGCATCGACCATCCCTTTGACGAGGTAGTCCTGCGCGCCTTCCTGAACCGCCTTGAGCGCCACTGTCTCGTCGGACAGCCCGGACAGGACGATGATCGGCTTCTTGCGCGCCTTGTCGCGCACGGCGAAGAACGTCTCGAGTCCCTGGCTGTCCGGCAGCGAGAGGTCGCAGAGCACAATGTCGATGTCTTTCTCCGCGAGGAGCTCGAGCGCGGAGGAAAGCAGGGTGGCTGTCACTATCTCGAACTGCTGCTCGTCGACGTCGGACAGCATATCTTCGATCAGGTCGGAGTCAGCCGGGTTGTCTTCTATCAGAAGGATCTTGATGTGCTCGCTCATGTCACTCCGATGGCGGCAGCTTCACGATCGAGAACCAGAAGTCCTCGATCCCCTTGACCACCTCGACGAACCGGGAGAAGTTCACCGGCTTGGTGATGTAGCAGTTCGCGTGGAGCTTGTAAGTGCGCGCGATGTCCTCTTCCGCTTTCGACGAAGTGAGGACGACAACCGGGATGCTCATGAGGTCCGGGTCGTTCTTCATGTCCCCGAGGACCTCGCGGCCGTCCTTCCCGGGAAGGTTCAGGTCGAGGAGCACCAGGTCCGGTCGGATCGCGTCGCTGTACGCGCCCTCCTTGCGCAGGTACGCGAGCGCCTCGACGCCGTCCTCGATGACGGTCAGGTTGTTCGCGAGCTTCCCCATCTCCAGGCCTTCTCGCGTCAGATCGATATCGGTCGGGCTGTCCTCGACCAGGAGTATGTTCACAATGTTTATCCCTTTATTGCCCTCTTTCACCGGCCTCACCCCTTTCCACGGGTATCGTGAAGTAGAAAGTCGCCCCATTGTCGGGCTCGGACTCCACCCAGATCTCTCCTCCATGCCGTTCCACTATCCTCCGGCAGATCGAAAGGCCGATCCCTGTGCCGGGATACTCCGTCCTGCCGTGCAGCCGCTGAAATATCTCGAAGACGCGCGCGGCGTACTTCGGGTCGATCCCGATGCCGTTGTCCTTGACGGCGAACAGCCACTTGTTTCCCTGCATCTCCGCGGACACACGGACCTCCGGGCGGGCCTCGCCGTGGAACTTCACGGCGTTTCCGATGAGGTTCTGAAAGAGCTGCCGGATCTGGGGCCCGTCCACAGCCACTGTAGGAAGCTCGTCGTGCGTCACGAGAGCGTTGTTGTCCTTGATCGAACCCCGAAGGTTTTCGAGCGCCTCCTCGAGCACCTCGTTCATATCGGTGGGCACGAACTCCTTGCCGCGCGTCCCCACCCGCGAGTACATCAGCAGGTCGTTGATGAGCTGCTGCATCCGCTCGACGCCCCCGACCATGTGGCCGAGATACTTCTTCGCCCTGTCGTCGAGGTTCTCCGAGTACCGCATCTCGAGCAGCTCGGCGTAGCTCGAGACCGCGCGAAGCGGCTCCTGCAGGTCGTGCGAGGCGACGTACGCGAACTGCTCGAGCTCCGCGTTGGAGCGGGCGAGCTCGGTCGTCCTCTCAGTGACCCGCTTCTCGAGGTCGGCCGTGAGAGCCATCAGGCCGTCCTGAGACTCCTTGAGGTCGTCGGACATCTTGTTGAACGAGTCACCCAGCCTGCCGATCTCGTCGTGGGTCGTGGTCTCGACCTTGATGCCGAGGTTGCCGCTGCTGAGCTCGGACGTGGCCAGGGTCAGTTTCGTTATGGGCCGGGCGATCGCCCGGGAGATGTAGTAGGCGAAGAATACCGCCACGAGGAGCGCGAGGCCTGTGAGCACGAGCACGACGGTCTGGACGTTGTTCGAGGCCTGCTGCGCGCTCGCGAGAGAGGACTGGAACTGCTGGCCTTCCAGGGCGATGAAAGACAGGAGGGCCTGCTCGGCCTCGCTGGTCCTCGCGGTTATCGTCACCATGTCTCCGGCGACAGAGGCCGGGCTCTCACCGCTCTCGAGTCGCGCGACGACCTGGTCGCCGAGCTGGCCGGCGCGGTCGAGGCTTGCCTTCCAGGACGAGACGCTGCTCCGCTGGCTCTTCGGCAGGCCGTTCATGAGCTTGTTGAATGAGTCCGTTGCGCTGGCCTTCGTCTCCTTGTAAGACTTCGCTATGGCGCCGTTCTTGATGCCCGCCTCGAGGCCGACCATGTAGTGGTCGAGGCTGGAGACCGCCTCTCGCCACTGGGTCATGGTGTCGTTGCCGAGCCTGAGCACGTCCGAGTGGGCGCGCGTCGATTTGTCGAAGTCGCTCTCGATCTTCCTCGAGGAGTAGACCCCGAGGAACCCTATGATGCCCGCGATAAGGGCTATGACCAGGAAGCCGCTAAGCAGCCTTGCACGGAAACTCATGGTTCAACCTGCCGGTAGTTGTGTCAACGGCACTGTTCATAGCATATGCGAAAGGCGAGAGGATTCAAGGAGAAACGACAACGACCGATTGCGCGCGGGCGCTCAACCATTGAGTTTTTGCTTGGACTGGTAATCCTTGGCCTTCTGGGCCAGCTGCCTTGCTTTGGTGCTCTGGTTCAGGGCCAGGTTGATCTTGTCGAAAAGGTGCAGCTTGGATGCGGCTATATCGGGCGGCGTGCTCGAGTTCAACTTGCTCACGAGGTCTTTGAATTCGGAGACGAGAGCCTTGCCGGTGTCGATGGACGTGATGAGCTCGTCGAGCGAGGCGACCATCATGTCGGCGTACGTCTTGTAATCCGCGACGCCGCTGAGCGAGTCGACCTTCTTGTAGTCGGCCAGGGCTTTCTTTGCCGACTCCTGATACGCGACGAGCGCAGCCTCGATTTCGGGGAGTTGGGGAGCGGCCGCTTTCAGTTGGGCGGGGTCACCGCTGACCACCGCGGGAAGGAGGGACTCCTGCAGCTTCTGGAGCTCGAGCCCCTTTGCCACGGCCGCGGTGTATGCCAGGTCTGCTTGCCGCATGTAGGTTCGAGCCGTGCCCGTGTCGCCGCCGCATCCCGCGAACAGGACGATCGCGACGCAGCATGCGACAACAGGTATTAAGATTCTTCTGAGCGTGTTGTACCAAAGCATGATCGCGAACTATTCTACTCATTATCGCCGGGCTGTCCAAATGTGGCCGAAAGCACCCGGACTGTGGAAAGTTGACGACGCCTCTGCGATATTTGAACCAGGTTATGCGACTTGACGAGTTTTGCTTCGGCGAGCGATGGGTGAGAAAGATGGTCGACGGCAAGAGCGGCACAGGGGTCAGGGTGCTCATGATCGATGACGACCCGGACCTGCGCACCGGGGTCAAACTCGTCCTCGAGATCGAAGGCTTTCAGGTAGCGACCGCTTCGAGCGGGCCCGAGGGGATCGAGATGGCCGCCATGTCGCCCCCGGACGTGATCGTGCTCGACGTGGAGATGCCGCTGATGACTGGCCCCGAGACTCTGCGCGAGCTGCGGCGCATCCCGGCTATCGATGAGTCGCGGGTGATATTCCTGACTGGCAAGGTCGACCTCGACGCCATGGAGGAGACCTTCATGGAGAACGCCCAGGGTTATCTCCTCAAGCCGTTCGCCCCGATCGAGCTCCTGAACAAGATCGACGAGGTCCTGGGAAGGTAGTCGATTGCCGCCCGTGTCAGGGCCAGCCTAGCTCAGGCATTCAGGCCGTCGAGGACACTGAGGAGGTCTTCGTCCGGCGGAAAATCTGTCTGGATCTTGCCGACGTAGACATATCTCACGATGCCGTCCTTGTCGAGGATGACCTCGGCCGGACGGGAGATGTTGACGGACTCGAAGTTCATGCGGACGTACACCCCGTACGCCTTGACGACCTCACGCCTGACATCGGAGAGAACAGGGAAAGGATACTTGTTCTCGCGCAGGAACTCCTGCATCCGCGGCAGGCTCTCGGCCATGATGACGGCAACGCGCGCGTTCCGCTTCTCGAACTCGTTATAGATTGCGCGTATATGACCCATATACTTGCGGCAGTGAGGTCACCAGGTCCCGCGCCCGAAGTTGATCATCAGCGGCTGCCCCAGCAGGTCGGCAAGGCTGACCTTCTCGCCCGTCGCGGCATCCGTCAGGGTGAAATCGGGCGCACTGTCTCCCACGCTGAGTACTTTGTTTTCCCTGGGCAAGGTATTACCTCGATTGGTTGGGGCCGGTTACGGATCATAAGACACTATACTATTCATCAGGCGACCAGGCAGTCCTGTTCCGTCCCTCTTCAGGGACGCGCCGCCAACCTGCCCGCCAGCTCCCTGCCGAACTCCTCCGCGCGCCGCTTGTCTCCCTCGACGAGCGGGCCCTTGGTGCCCGTCACGCCGGCTTTGAAAGGTGGCGCTATAGGGACCAGTCCCTGCTCTTGGAGAATCTCGTACAGGTCCTCAGCAGCCTGGCGGTTGCTCATCATGGGAGCCTTCGTGTCGGTGTTCTCTTCGGCTACCATGCCACCCGTGCTGAATGTGGCGAAGCGTTTGCCGGCGAAGCCGACTTTGCTCGCCTGCCTGGCCCACCGCTTGATCTTGCCGCGAGACTTCCCCATCCTCGTGTAGCCGCCAACAACGAGGAAGTCGGTCGAATCCTCGAGGCCGTCCACGTCCGCGATGGGCACCATCTTGATCTCGAAACCGCTGGCGATGAGTCCTTTCGCTATGGACTCGGCGATCTTGCGTGCGTTGCCGTACTTGCTCTTGTAGACGATCGCACCCCTCATGCCAAAGGTCTCCTTTCAGATCCCCCTTCGTTCGCGTCTCACGGTCCGGTGACAGGGGGCGCAGTCTGCACGGGCGGCGGCTGCACCGCGGGCTGGGTGAACTGCGCCGCGTAGGCGAGGCTCCTGTAGATGTGCGCATGGGCGAGGTATGTCAGCGGGAACGTGACAAACAGGCCTATCCCGCAGGCGATCGCGCCCAGCAGGTTGACGCCGAATGCGGCCAGCCAGAAGCCCAGCAGGTGCCACTTGGAACCCTGGGTCATGTGGCCGCTCCTCTTGATCGCGTCGACCGGCTGCATGTTCTGGTCGACTATCAGGAAGCCGTAGAACTGGTACTTGAGCGCCCAGTAGATACCCGGGACGATCAGCAGGATGAAACCCGCGAGTACCAGCAGCCCGTAGAGGATGCTGCCGACGAGCATGTTCAGGAAGTAGGGGTAGCCCATGACCAGGTCGTTGAAGTCGTTGCCCCCGTTGTCCAGGAAGCGAAGGCTGATCTTGATGAGGGCGATGCTCACGAAGATGCCGACAATAAAGCT
>Ga0209747_1001355_pt1 | contig 13056 bp, 4 predicted proteins | sample BarGraNGADG00311_FD_184498 | JGI IMG/M metagenome (GOLD analysis project Ga0209747, IMG submission 184498) | Arctic peat soil microbial communities from Barrow, Alaska - Barrow Graham LP Ref core NGADG0011-311 (SPAdes) (version 2) | ecosystem: Environmental > Terrestrial > Soil > Wetlands > Peat ... | reverse complement strand
CCAAGTATAAACCTGGGACTCTGAGTATAGAGTCTTTTATCAAGGTCATTGATAACTCCATCGCTATTCCTGTCAACTAATTTAATGTCACCCGGAACACGATTAAAGGTTAAAGCTGTAGCAGCTTCGTCAATGCTCCAGCATCCGTCTGCCTCATAACCGTGAAACGCAAATACAGGTTCACCTACCATCAAAGCCTGATTGGGATTTGATACATCCTGGGTTTCACCACTGGCTAATGAAACTATTTTGTCACGGTTTATAGAGTAGGTAATATCTGAAGACCAGGTAAAGTCCTTGTTATCTATGATACGCAGATTTAACGCTGCTTCGACTCCCCGGTTTTCGGTCTCTCCTACATTGGCTAATACCTGTGGATAAACGGAGGATGCGGGTAGTCCTTTATATAGAAGCAAACCGGTGGTTTGAGAATAATAGTAATCAACAGTTGCGGTTATTCTACCATTCAGCAATGTAATATCCAAACCTCCATCGTAAGTAGAGGTGGTTTCCCATGATACATCAGGATTCCCGAGTATTGCCGGAACCTGTCCGGTAATAACCTGGTTTCCAAAAGTGTAATACACCTTATCACCTCCAAGAACTGTTCGAGTCATATAAGGCCTGACTGCTGAGTTTCCTGCCTTTCCCCAGCTCAGACGTAACTTCAGGTTATCTATTACCTGTATTGGTTTAAGAAACGATTCCTCAGAGATCACCCACGCTGCTGCAACTGATGGGAAATAACCCCATTTGTTTCCAACAGCAAGTACAGAAGATCCGTCAGCTCGTATAGAAGCGGTAAGAAGGTATTTATTAAGCAATTTATAATTTACTCTTCCAAAATATGACAGCATATTTTGTTTGGTAAAGAAATTTGTGACTGATCGTCCTGCCGGTAAAATATTTGAAAGGTCGTAAAAGGAGTTTTTACCGTAATGATCCTGGAGACCAATTCCTGATGTGCCATGCGATTCAAAAACACTCTCCTGGGCACTTTGACCTGCAAGCAGTTGAAAGTCATGTGTTCCTGCAAGATTAAACGTGTAGTTCAATGTATTCTCCCACGTGTATTTCATCGACTGACTATTCAGAGCTGAAAAAGTGGATCCTCTTCCAAACTGATAGTTTCCTGTGCACATATAGTCCATATACTCTCCATTCCTTATCGATTGCTGATCAATTCCTAAAACAGATTTGAAATGCATTCCTTTAATAAGTTCCCAATCGAGATAAAGATTACCGAAGAGCCTGTTGTCCTGTGTATTATTATTATAATAACCCGGAACTTCATTCAACAATGGGTTGGTATGACTGATTGCCAGTTCAGAAGGTTTGTCAAGAATAGTACCATCAGACAGATATGGTTCAGCAATAGAATGCATCTTAATGAGCTGGGAATAGATATTATCCTGTCTTCTGTCCCAGTTGCGATAAGTATATTGCACATTTATGCCTATCATAAGTTTCTTAGTTATTTTATGATCAAGGTTTATCCTTCCGTTGTACCTTTTCAGAGCATCATTCCGGAGAAGGCCTTTATCATCCATATATCCGAGGGATAGCATAAAAGAAGTTTTATCATCGCCTCCGTTTACAGATATTTCGTTATTCTGAGTCATACCGTTTTTCATTATCATGTCAAACCAGTTAACACCTCCTTCCTGATAGAGCTGGTAGACAGATTTTTCAAAAGGAGCACTTACAACTTGTGATAAAACTATATCAGGGGTATAATTTGAAATATCAGTAGTACCCCAGGCACTTGTTGGTTTTTCAGCCGCATAACGCTGCCGTTCAGCCAGCAAACGGTAATCCTGCTCAACACTCATGAGTTTAGGCAGGTTTGTAGGACTGTTAATTGAGAAATAGGAATTAATTGTAATCTTTGAATTACCAGCAACCCGGCCCCCCAAGCCTTTTTTTGTAGTAATTATGATTACACCATTTGCACCCCTGGTTCCATAAATTGCAGTTGAGGACGCATCTTTGAGAACTTCAATTGATTCAATATCAGAGGAATTAATATCAAGTGTTGACCCATACTCTATTCCATCTACAAGAAAAAGTGGCTCATTCGATGCGTTAATGGAACGATTCCCGCGTAATGATATATTAATCCCACTCCCCGATTCACCACTCGACTTTGTAACGTCAAGACCGGCGATTTTACCCTGCATCGACTGAAGAGCATTATTGGTTGCAACTTTTGTAATTTCGTCTGACTTTATAGAAGCAACAGATCCGGTAAGATCTTTCTTCTTGACGGTACCATAACCAATTACCACAACTTCATTCAATCCAACCGCATCCTCTGTAAGTTCAACATTGATATTGGTTTGATTTCCTAAGGGAATTCTTTGGACAATGTAACCAATAAATGAAAATTCAAGAACAGCATTTGCAGGATTTTCTACTGTTATCTGATACCCACCGCCTATATCCGTCTGAATACCAGTTGAGGTACCTTGTACAACAACATTAGTTCCCGGAAGGGCCATCCCGTTTTTGTCAGTGACCTTTCCTGAAACTGTCCTGGCATTCTGTGCAAATGTAACTGACGAAAGAAACATTAACAGTAAAATTGCCAGGTAGCGATTTTGAAAATTTCTGTTCATAATGTATTAGTTAGTTAGTTAGTTAAAGGTTTAGTATCATATCCTATGGTATTATTCATTGTCACAATATTTTTCCCTTTATTGTTGTGCAATGCAGAAGCACCGGGTAAAACGTTATTTACAATATAGATATCAGAACAATTCTCATCATCAGAAACATATACGGCTATTTTGTTAGTCTGATAACAATTCGACACCTTAACCTTCTGACAATTAATGAGATTAAGAAATGGCAGATTATTAACAGGTGTAGAAACTGAAACCATATCCCATGTGATATTTTTGGAATCTTTAGCTTCTAACGGACTCCCCTGCTTGATATCCATGCTTATGTCATGGAAACTTATACCTGATGAATTTTCAAGAAGTATTCCCCTGTCAGAAAAAATTCTTAAATCGTTGAATGATATCTCTGATACATCTCTTTCCTCCAGCCCATAAATGGCAATGGGTCTCTTCGCTCCTCTTATATTAATACCTGATAACTGGATATTTTTTACCTCCGGTGTTCTTTCGGAAAGCGGTTCCGGGTTTGTTGACTGGTATCTCAATGTGATCAGTATCCCTTCGTTTATCATGTTATACATAGACACATTAGATACTCTGATATCTTCAACAGCACCACCCCGGCCACGCATAGTTTTGATTCTGATGCCTCTGTCAGTTCCTTCAAAAACACAGTTAGAAATTGTGACTCTTTTTACTCCTCCACTCATTTCGCTTCCAATAACAACCCCACCGTGTCCTTTGAGCATTGTACAATTTGTGATAGTTACATTTTCTGTGGGGCAGTTGGCTTCCCTCCCGTCTTTATCACGACCTGATTTAATTACAATGCAATCATCACCCACTGATATGTGACAATTTGATATATGCACGTTTCTGCACGAAGACGGATCAATGCCATCAGTATTAGGAGAATTGCCCGGGTTTTCTATTGTAATACCTGTTATTGTTATATTCTCTGTAAAAGCCGGCATAACTGTCCAGAAGGGAGGATTCGAAAAACTCACACCTTCAATCAGGACACCTTTACATTCATAAGTTGTGACCATCGGTGGACGCAGAAAATCATTTTTGGAACTAATGTAAGTGTCTTTTGCCAGAAGTTCAGCATTTTCCTTCCTGAATATCTCCTGCCACTTATTGTTGACATGCTTATCCGAAGATATGCTTTTCATGAAATCCCACCATTTTTGCCCTTGTCCTTCAAGATGTCCATCGCCGCGTATTGAAATATTTTCGCACCTGTACGCATAAATCTGTGATTTGAAATTTTTCACCCTGATATCCTCCCACCGCGTTTGTACCATCGGAAGGTAGTCATCAAAATCATCAGAGAACTTTATAGTTGATCCTGCATCAATATAAAGTGTTATGTTACTTTTCATTATGATCGGACCCGTCAGGAATGTTCCGGCCGGAAAGAATAATGTGCCTCCGCCTTTGACTGCAAGACTGTCAATAAGCCGGTTAATTACTTCAGTACATTTAATATTACCGGTAGGATCTGCTCCATGTTTTGCAATATTAGTCCACATATTCTGAGCTTCCGCACTGTACAGAAAGGATAAAAAAATCAGACTTATCCAAAGTTTCTTCATCATATGAGTTCAGGTTAATCTGATACCGAAATTACAGGTTATACCGCTTCACTGTGGTAGATAAATTATCGGATTTAGGTAGACAAACTGACCAATAATGCAATAGTTTGTGTTAAATTTGTTATAAGTGAAGATTCCATGATGTTCCGCTCAAAAATATTTTCCTCAGTTATTATAATTTTCCTTTCTCTGACAGGATATGGGCAGGATATCTTCAGGTTTGAACGCATGGGGTCCGAAGATGGTTTATCGCAGAATACTGCATTCAGCATTTTATTTGACAGTAAAGGCTTTATGTGGATAGGCACTATGAATGGGCTTAACAGATATGATGGATTTGAATTTAAGATTTACCGGAGCAGTTCAGAAAACGGAAATAATTTCACTAACAACCGGGTGATCAAACTTTGGGAAGATCGCAAAGGCTTCATTTGGCTCGAGACATATGACGGGTATTACCATTTTTTTAATCCTGAATCAGAGGAATTCACATCACTACCATTCTACGAAGGAACTGAAATTAAAAACGGAGCTATGCAGTTCTTTCTGCAATATTCCAATGATATCATAATACTTGGTTCAAGCGTTTCCGGGTTATTCTTTCTTAAATATGATCCTGCACTGAATACATATAATATTAAACAATTCACCGAACAATCAGAAAGCCCTCTGACAGATTCGAGAATCCGCTTTATTCACAGTGACTCAAATAGAAACTTATGGATCGGCACAACAAGAGGCCTGAATATGGTTAGTGAAAAAAATCTATTGAATAATCATCCGTTTTTTATTCAACAATTTACAAATACTTCATTTACAGCAATATGCGAAACAAATAAAGAAGTATGGTTTGGAACTGAAAATCAAGGAATTATAGCCTGTGATAAAAAATTGCTAACTACCAGGAATCTGAATTCTACAGGAGGATCAGGTCTTGTTTCAAATAATATATCTCATCTTTATATTACCAGAAACAGAAAGATAGTTGCCGGATTTAAGGACAATGGTGTAATGGTAACGGATAGTACCGGTTTCCATTGGATACAAATTAATTTTCATAGCCGGAATCTTGGTGCCATTTATGAGGATGAGACTGGTAATGTCTGGTTGACTGCAATTGAATTCGGAGCTACAAGATTAGACCCGAAGAGCCTTCTTTCCAAATATTATGAACTGACTCCTGCAGAAATAAAACCACTAACAGATCTGGAGAGAGTTCAGTTTTTTGGAGATTTAAAGGGAAATCTCTGGTTAGGTCTTCATGGAAGCGGATTAGCACTCTATAACAGAAAAACGGATCATTTTGATTTTTTCAGAAATGATCCAAAGGACCCCAATACCATTTCATCAAATTTTGTCCATTGTATTGCTGAGGACAAATCGGGTCAGCTTTGGATCGGAACAGGACAAGTTTTAGGAGGGATAGAAAAGGTTATACTCAAAAACTCAGCATTCGAACATTTCCTGCCTGAAAAATACGGATCCGATATCCTTGATAATGTTGCCAGAGCAGTACTCGAAGACAGGAACAGATATCTTTGGGTAGCAACAAAATCAGGCCGGCTTCATCTCTATGACAGCACCCTCAGACAAGTCAATTCATTTTTATCACTGCCAGGAATCGGGAATGAGTCTCTGAGAAATATTACATATTCTTTATTCCTCGACAATAAAAACTACCTGTGGATAGGAACAAAAGGTTACGGGCTGTCTGTAACAACATTACCTTTAAGTAATTTGAATAATAATTATAAGGATATAAAATTCAGACGATTTGAGTATTCCGGGAAAGATACCTCCACTCTTAGTAACAATAATATTTATTCCATTTGTCAGGACCAGATGAATAATATATGGATAGGCACTTATGGAAATGGACTTAACCTTGTTAAAAATCCTTATAGCAATGATTTAAAGTTTATAAGGATAAATCAAAAGAACAGCAATTTATCAAGTAATCTTGTAAGGAATATCATGGTGGATTCCTCAGGAAATCTCTGGGTCGCAACTACTTTCGGACTAAATCTCCTGGAAAAGAAAAATATTGAAACAGCCAATTTCAGATTTAGAGTATTCCTTCGTAACACTGCTGACGACAAGAGCCTTATATATAATGATGTTATTCATATCTTTCAGGATTCCAGGGGAAAACTATGGTTCGGGACATTTGGAGGTGGTGCGGATATGCTTGATAATTCAGATAGCCAGAAATTAACATTTAAGCATTTCGGATCTGAGATTGTACCTGGTTATGATATTATTCTCGGAATACTTGAAGATAACAGTGGTAAGATCTGGTTAAGCAGTGAAAACGGGCTGATACGGCTTGACCCCCAGACTGAGACCTCCGAAATCTATAATAATTTCAATGGACTGGGATTCAACAACTTTTCTGAAAATACCTGCTTTAAAAGGCAGAATGGATCATTGATATTTGGCGGAAATCTGGGCTTTGAGGTAATCAGACCCGAAAAAATCAATCCTGTAACGCCAGTAACGAGGATTGAACTCACTAAATTCATGCTGTTTAACAAGGAAATATCCACGCATCAAAAAGATTCTCCTTTAAAGAAGAGTATCTCCTTTTCAGACAATATTTCCCTGAAATATTCACAATCCAGCTTTAGCATTGACTACTCTGCCCTCGACTTTTTAGACCCCGGTAAAATTGAGTATTCATATAAGCTTGACAATTTTGACAGAATCTGGAATAATGTAGGTAATCAGCACAGAGCAACATTTACGAATCTCCCGCCGGGGAAATATGTCTTCAGAGTGAAATCTATCCAACGCAACGGAAACTCAACTTCAAATGAGCGTGTTTTAAATATCAATCTTTTATCACCATGGTGGAAAACCCTTCCTGCTTTTATAGTTTACGTCATCTTAATTACGATGATAGTGGTTTCAATTTATAATACCATCACCCGTATTAGCCGATATAAGAACGAACTCGTTATAGAAAAGAAAGTTAACGAGTATAAACTTCAGTTTTTTACTAATATTTCTCATGAAATAAGGACACCACTAACACTTATAATAGGTCCCCTTGAAGATATGCTTGCGGAATCTGATGTAACAATTAAGAAAAGGCTGCAAATGGGAATCATGCTGAAAAGCGCCAGAAGGATGTTGCATCTTACAAACCAGCTTCTCGATTTCAGGAAAGTTCAGAATAATAAGATGCTGCTGAAAATCAGGCAGATTGACATTATCGCTTTCACAAAAGATATTTATAAGAGTTTTGTGCCTTTAGCCAATCATAAGGGAATATTTTTTTCATTTGATGCAAAAACTGAATTGTTTTTGATCTTTGCAGATCCCAATAAACTCGACACTGTCATTTATAATATAATTTCCAATGCTATCAAATTTACCAACCCCGGTAAGCGAGTTTCAATAATAATTGAGGAAGAGGAGAAAAATAACTCAATTGATATCTCAGTTATTGATGAAGGTCCTGGTATTCCTCAGAAAAACATAGCGGATATCTTCACAAGATACACTATTCTCAGCAACCAGGAACTTGCCGGTACTGGCATAGGATTATCTCTTTCTTATGAATTGGTAAAACTTCATAAGGGCAACATTCTTGTTACTTCAACGGTAGGAAAAGGTAGTACTTTTACAATCAGGCTTTTAAAGGGAAATGACCATTTTATGAAATCCCCTTATATTGAACCTGACGAGTCTATTAATACAGAACAAAGTACTAATCAAACCGCGCAAATACCTGATACTTTTAATGAGGATAAATTAACTGAATCAGACTCTTCCGATAAGAATATGATTCTTATTGTAGAAGATAATCAGGAGATCCTTAATTATATAAGCCAATCATTGAAATCGTTCTTTATATGTATTGGTGCAAAAAACGGCACCGAAGGTCAGCATCTTGCCAAAACCCTGAATCCCGATGTTATAATTACCGATATTATGATGCCTGAGATGGATGGAATGGAAATGACAAGGATATTAAAAGAAGATTTTAATACCAGTCATATCCCTGTCATAATGCTGACATCAAAATCAGATCTGAAGGATCAGATAGAGGGAATTGAGACAGGAGCTGAAGCCTACATTCTGAAACCATTCAGTATGGAGTATCTGAAAACGGTTGCTGCTAATCTGATAAGTCAGAGAACAAATGTTATTGCCAGGTTTGTCGATAAAAAAGAAACGAAAACTGAATTGTTAAAAGTTAATTCCAAAGACGAAGATTTTCTTATGAAACTTATCTCTTTCATTGAAGAGAATCTGTCAAAAGACAGCGCAATGGATAGTCTTGCAGAATACAGTAACATCAGCCGTACAGTCTTCTACAACAAGATAAAAGGATTAACCGGTTCCAGTCCTATCGATTTTGTGAGGAAAATCAAATTAAACAGTGCGCTTCAACTTCTTGAAAATGGCTGCAATGTGTCTGAAGCTGCATTTAAAACCGGCTTCTCGGATGTAAAGTACTTCAGCAGATTATTTAAGGTACAATTCGGATATTCTCCGAGTAAACACAGATCAGACACCCAGGTTTCGTAATAATTATTCGGGAGCCTTCAACTATATCAAGAATAAAATAGTTATAGGTTCATTCCAACGATTTCGTCCCGGTAATCTGTTTTGCTTCCGTCTGATGCAAATCAAAAATCATGATTTCATTCATCCCTTCCCGCATCCATGGGGCTGGGCAATACAGTCTTTTTTGGGGCCCAATGTTCCAGTATCGACCCAGATTATGCCCATTAATCCACACAATTCCTTTGGTATAGTTTGAAACATCAATAAAAGTGTCAGAATATAAGTTTCCTTCTGCCCTTGTCAAAACAAAATTACCTCTGAAGAAAACTCCTGGTTTTTTAAGTGATTTTGCTGAGGATCTGAGATCCCATATATATTTCTTGTCCATCGGAAGATTATATATCTTCCAGTTCTCTATTTTCGTTCCGTTAAGAGTCACACTTTCAGTAATACCTTTTCTGTCAATAATATCCTTGCCAAAATTTATATGGCCCATTGCTTCAACAAATATCTCAAGTACAGGTATCTCTACATTGCTTAAAGGTAAATTAATTGAGTTTATTCCTTCTCTTCTGTCGAGTTTTCCGATATAATTGCCATTAAAAAAGACAGTAGCATAATCATGAACATCAGTAACTTTAAACATTCCGCTTTTTTGTCCGGAAAGTTCAGTTTTATATAAAACGAAACCATGGTACTGACCGTAATCTTCAAAAGTTTTTGGCTCCACTGAGTTTACAGGTTGCGGAAGATTATCCCATACAGAACAAAATGGCTGCATCTCGATTGCAGTCAAATCAATTGAAGGAAACGGCTTTGGAATAGGAAAAAGAGTTTTCCCTTTTGGAAGATAAGAGCCAATAAGTTCCCGTAAAGCCATATACTTGGGAGTAGCTTTTCCCTGTTCATTCACCGGAGCGTCATAGTCGTAACTTGTAACGTCAGGTTCATAGCCTTTTCCACCCGAGTTGGCTCCTGCAGTATATTCAAAATTGGTTCCACCACTAAGAACATAAAAATTAAATGACTTCCTGTTGTCCATAAGGAATTTTACCTCCTTTAACAACCCTGCAGAATCACCTTTTGCCCATTTCTCACCCCAGTGAGTAAGCCACCCGGGATAAGTCTCACTGCTGAAAACAGGCACTCCGGGGTTAATCTTCTCTGCAAGAGCAAAATCAGCTAGCGAGCTTCCTGAATCAAGACCAACTGCACTTCCGGGAAGAGTACCGGCTCCCAGCATTTCTGTTGTAGGACCATCACCTGTGAATGTCGGAACATCAATGCCCTGGGAGGCCCATACTTCTTTCAGCCTGAGCAAATAATTCCGGTCATTTCCGAAACTACCGTACTCATTTTCAATCTGTAACATCAATAATGGTCCTCCTTTTGTTATCAAATAAGGTTTTATTACTTCCGAAAGTTTAGCTATATATCGCTCTGCAGCTGCCATATAACGAGGATCCAAACATCGCAATTTAATATCAGGAATCCGTAGCAGGTAAGGAGGAATTCCACCAAGATCCCATTCAGCGCATACATAAGGACCTGGTCTGAGGATAAGCCACATCCCCTCTTCCTTCACAACTTTAAAGAACTCGGCTAAATTATGATTCCCGGAGGTGAAATCGTAAACACCTTCTTCAGATTCATGGTAATTCCAGAAAATATAAGCTGATATTGTATTGCAGCCCATAGCTTTAGCCATCTGGATCCTGTGTCGCCAAAATTCTTCAGGAATCCTTGCCGGGTGAATTTCACCACCTATTATCTGAAAAGGCTGTCCATCAAGAAGGAAATCAGATGACCCGAGTTTGAAAGTATGCTTTGGCTTCTGAGCCTGGGCTGAAACTGACAAGAAAATTATAATGATCACAAACGATAGAAAAATATTCCGCTTAATCATATCTGTATCATGTATTTATTGTCATACAAAGTTCAATCTGTTATGGTATTATCTATAATGTCTTTCCTTAGTGTTACTTTGTGTTGACTTTGTGATCCTTTGTGGTTCAATGGTTTATCTTTTACCACAAAGGTACTCAAAGGTTTTCACGAAGGTAACAAAGGACTCTCCAACTCAGTTTCTTCAGATAGCCTGAAAGCTGTGTAATTTCATATAGAATCCATCCTGTTTAGTCATCAGTTCAGTATGTGTACCTGTCTCAACAATCCTTCCTTCATCGATCACAACAATAAGATCAGCATGCTGTATAGTTGAAAGCCTGTGGGCTATTACCAGTGAAGTTCTGTTTTTCATCAGTTTAAGAATTGCATCCTGAACAAGTCTTTCCGATTCGGTATCGAGTGCGGAAGTAGCTTCATCGAGAATCAATATCGGAGGATTGGCCATAATAGCCCTGGCAATGCTTATTCTTTGCCTTTGTCCGCCACTGAGCTTATTTCCTGATTCTCCGACAAGGTTTTCGTAACCCAGTTCAGTTTCCATAATGAAGTCGTGAGCATTTGCAATGCGAGAAGCATTTTCGACTTTTCCCATCTCTGCTTTTTTTACACCGAAAGCTATGTTTTCTTTGAATGATGTATTAAACAGAATAGGTTGCTGGCTGACAATGCCCATCAGGTATCTCAGGTCCATTATCTTCAGATCGCGTATATCAACACCATCAATAAGAATACTTCCCTGATCGCTGTCCATAAACCTTGGGAGCATATCTGCAAGTGTTGATTTCCCTGCACCAGATTTGCCGACAATGGCAACAGTCTGACCTTTTTTTATTTTCAGATTGATATCTTTCAGAACAGGCTCATTATTATATGCATACCAGACTCCTTTAAATTCAATTGAATCATTAAAACCATTTACTGGTTTAGCATCCGCTTTTTCAGTTATCGTTTCTTCAGCATCGAGTACATGGTCGATCCTGTCGATTGAAGCCATCCCTTTCTGAATTGCAAAGTATGCTGTTGTTATGTTTTTTGCAGGCTGAATAATCTGTGAAAAAACAATTAAAAAAGTAATGAGTGTTGCAGGCGACATATTACCTGACCCATGAAGCGCCATATTTCCACCGACATACATAAGAACCATAAGTACAATGGTCGAAAGAAACTCGCTTATGGGTGAGGCCAGATAGCCTTTTCGGGTTACTCTTTTAAAAACTTTTGAATATCTCTCATTTGATTCAGCAAACTGAGCCTTCATCTTTTCTTCAGCATTGAATCCTTTTACTATCCTCAATCCTGTAAGAGTCTCTTCCACAATAGAAAGAAGTCGTCCAAGATTCTGCTGACCAAGAAGTAAAGATGACCTTAAAGTTCGGCTTGCTCGTCCAATCAGCCAACCACTTACAGGTAGAAGGGCTAGGGCAAAAAGGCTAAGCTCATAACTTGTTACAAAAAGATAGGTCACAAAAATCAGAATATACATAGGATCCCTGAACATCATTGTAAGTGACGCAATTACAGAAATCTCAACCTCCTGTACATCGTTTGATACTCTTGTCATTACATCGCCTTTTCTTGCATCGGTGAAGAATGACAAAGGAAGTCTGAGAATCTTTTGATACAGTTTTCTTCTCAGATCTCGGACTGTACTCGCCCTGATATATGCGATGCTGTTATTAGCCATGAAGATGAAACCGTTTTTAAATAAGCTTGCTCCGATCACTATGAACACTACCATTAAAAGAGCACCTGCTTGTCCATTTTTTTCAATGAATGTCAAAATATAATACTTGGTGTATGCTGTAAGATAAGTTGCATTTAATTGAAAATTTCCGGGGTCGCCTACTTTTTCAATTTTATTAAAGAGAATAGTTAAAAAAGGTGCGGCCAGAGTATAAGAAGCGAGTGCAAAAAGTGCACTTAAAATATTATAAATTATGCTTTTTGCCGCTGACCATTTATAAGGTGCAAAATATTTAAGCAGCAACCTGATGTTGTTCATTTATAATGTATTTGATTAAAAACCTGTGTAATTGAAAGGAGTAATTGCCTTTAGTTCTTCTTTAACATTGTCACTCAGATCCAGGTTTTCAATGAAGTTTGTTATTGATTCAAAAGTGATTTTCTGATTGGTGCGAGTCAGAAGGAGAAGTGCTTCATATGGATTCGGATAACCCTCCCTTCGCAGTATCGTCTGGATAGCTTCTGCAACAACGGCCCAGTTATTCTCCAGATCACTTTTAATTTTATCGGTATTTACGATAAGCTTATTAAGACCTTTTAATAAAGAATTGAAAGCTATTAAGGAGTGGCCAACCGGAACACCGATATTTCTTAACACTGTGGAATCCGTAAGGTCGCGCTGGAGTCTTGATATTGGCAGCTTCATGGAAAAATGTTCAAAAATAGCG